>Ga0209917_1000487_pt1 | contig 16817 bp, 11 predicted proteins | sample SalPon2_C_H2O_MG_FD_185710 | JGI IMG/M metagenome (GOLD analysis project Ga0209917, IMG submission 185710) | Salt pond water microbial communities from South San Francisco under conditions of wetland restoration - Salt Pond MetaG R2_C_H2O_MG... | ecosystem: Environmental > Aquatic > Non-marine... | reverse complement strand
TAGTCCCGTGAGCCCACTCACGACGACAGAGAACCCGGCGGCGGTCGTCGCCGGCGTGACTACATCCCAGTAAGAGGCGAGCAGCCACTGATCGACGCCGACGGCGATCGGTGGGACAGCCACTCCAACGCCGGCAACAGCCCCCCAGAACAACCGCTCTCGTGAGAGTGTCGCAGCGAGACGGTACGCGATGGATATGACAGCGAGGTACGCAGCGAGATTGTTCACTAGATGTGCCCACCCGTAGTGGACTGCCATCGACGACCAGACGATATGGATTTGTGGTGAATGGTACAGCTGATGCGGCCTAAGATGTCGTTATCGTCCGAGGTCGAAGCCCCACTAAGATTGCCAACCTCCGGAACGTCTTCTCGATCAAAACCCGAAGTCAGATTTTATCTTCTTGAGTTAATACCAAACCTATCAGCACCAGAGGAGTTCAATGAGGCCTCATAATGATTAATTCTCGTGCGAGATTACCTCATCAAAAAGTATTAATAAATGTCCAACAAAATATAAAGTAGTAGGTACACCTGCCGTACGCGTAAATTACAATAACATGCCACATATAGGAATTAACGCTGTCAACTCATTTGACCGCACAGAACGGGGCGTCATCCTCAATTGTCAGCTCTCTCGGTATGAGGTGACTGAAACACGCCAGCGAGGCCAGAACAAACAAAATATTGACAGGACAGCCCCAATAAACGTTACTTTTCTTCGCCCAGATATATTTCGGTTTGAATTACGTGCAAACCCTGAAACCCCTGATACTGGCGGAAAGAACGCAGACACTACTGTTCTCAAGACTGAAGTGGAACCAACCGTGGAACGCAGCAACGGTTGTCTGGTTATTAGTACCGAAGCACTCACAGTCCAGATCGGACTTGATGAATGGTCATTTAGTGTTTCAGATAAAACCGGACAGGTTCTCTTTGAAACCAACCAACAGCGAACAAATAAAAAGAACAAAACCGAAGTTAGGCCGCTTGGATTCAAGGAAAATCAAACTAGTGAGTGGCTTTATTCCGTTGATCAGTCCAACATTGGGTTTGATATCAAGCCAAACGAACACTACTACGGCCTAGGGGAACGATTTACTGACTTTGATAAGCGAGGACAATCGGTTGATGTATGGGTCACACAGCCGCACAGTACCGACAACCAGCGCGCATATAAGAACGTCCCATTCTATCTTTCCTCACGGGGATATGGAATATATGTTGATACCGACGACCGAGTTGAATTTAGTTTTGGCAGCGATTCGAAATCGGCTGTTAGCGGTGAGATTAGTGTACACAGTGACAACCTACAGTTCTTATTTATAAAAGACACCCAACTGGATAGGATAGTCTCCCACTATACGTCTGTAACCGGCCGCCCATCTGTTCCACCTAAGTGGAGTTTCGGATTATGGGCATCGCGATATTCATACGAAAGTCGTGAAGAACTTGAACAAGTCACTAATCGTCTGCGGGCGGAAAAAATTCCCTGCGATGGGGTTCACCTTGATATTAGTTGGATGCGTGATGGCTATATTAGTGATCTTAAATGGGATGAAATAGCCTTCCCAGACCCAGTAACGATGATTCAAGAGTTACACGATAATAATTTTAGAATTATGCTTATCGAAGAGCCGTATCTCACCGCTGGTTCCTCAGCATTTGATACAGCAGTTGAGAAGGGGTATCTAGTTAATGACGACACTGGGAGTCCATATATTCTCGACCGATTGGTCGTCAGCAGTTATCGTGGTGGCATTGTTGATTTCACTAACAAGGCTGCAGTTGATTGGTGGCAGGCAAAGCATCATGATCTTCTTGACATGGGCGTTGACGGCTTCTGGGTAGACTTTGGGGAGTACCTCCCGGAAGATGCTATTCTTGCGAACGGACTGTCCGGCCGGCGGATGAGAAACCGATACCCAGACCGCTACCAACAAACTGTTTCAAATTCAATGAAGTCAAACGGCCAAGACCCAATTCTCTGGAGTCGGGCCGGATGGACCGGGACGCAGCGGTTCCCCGTTCATTGGGGGGGTGACTCAGACAGCACATTCCCCTCAATGGCAGCAACATTGCGCGGTGGATTAAGTCTCGCAATGTCTGGATACGGATTCTGGAGTCACGATATTGGCGGGTTCAACGGTACACCAAGCACTGAACTGTATATCCGGTGGGCACAGTTTGGTCTCCTCTCAAGTCACGCTCGGTTCCATGGAAAGACTCCACGAGAGCCGTGGGAATTTGGGGACAAAGCTCTCGAAATATTTCGGAAATTTGCGCGCCTTCGATATCAGTATCTCCCATATCTATATACTTGGGCGGTTGTAACCAGCAAAACGGGACTTCCACTCATGCGACCACTTGTTTTACACTACTCTGACGATCCAGCAGCTCGGACCGCTGAAACTCAATATCTTCTTGGTCGACACATGCTTATCGCTCCTGTAATTGAATCGGGTGGTCGAATTGAAGTATATCTTCCAGAGGGTGAGTGGGTTGAGTACTGGTCAGATGACTGGTATCAGGGCTCACAAACAATCGAAATGGATGTTCCTCTTGATGAAGTCCCAATCTTCTTTAGAGCTGGTAGTATCATTCCCACCTGTAAACCAAGTCAGTCTGTCGAGAGGGGACCTCCTGAGCAATTGACACTTACTGCAAGGATATCTAATGGACATGCAACCGGTAAGTATTACAACGAAAACACCGGCAAGTTGGTGTCAATATCAATTGATGTTAATGACAAAATTAGAATAAATATCGACGAAGAACTTCCTGACGCCACAATTAAAATTAAGAAAATAAGATCCAACCCAGAGCACATAATCTTATGTGACGAAAAAAATGATGAGAGAATAATAACCGATTCTGGATCATTTTCCCATCAAGATAATACGGTTGTTATCGATCATCATCAGCTAGGATAACACGTCATTTGCTGATATTCCTAGGTGAGAGGTGATATAAAATCTTCTATTATTACGATCAGTACTTAATATTAAAATAAGAAAATTAGTTTACATACAGGTCATGGATACTCAAATTTTGATCCCTTGTTATGTGCTCAAAGTATAGTGTTGACTCAATGGAAACGCTGCTACGCCATGAGCGCGTGAACTAAGACGTGGAGCGCAAGAGACCGACCGCTATTCCGTGCCACAGAGCACGTTGTGTTGACTGGTCCGTGTGCGGAAGAAGTCGAGTCATGGTGGGTGCTACAGCCCAGATACCGCGGGGCGCGGCATCCGGGAAAGCCCGAATAAGTGAACTTCTACTTCACACACCATGGTCGAAAACCGTACCAAGTACGCCAACAAGATCCATGGACTCCTCTTCGATTACGGCATTACTGAGGACGTGAAACCACTGAACGTGCCGGAACGAGAGTCCCTGCGGGAACCCTCGCTCCCGTTGCCGTTCGACACGTTACTTGAGTCGTATCTCGACCTGGTCGAGTCGCTCACCGAAGAGATTCAGAAGCTCGATGAGACGATCAAAGAGCGTGCTGGTTCCCTGAAGGAGACCCAGCTGCTGATGACGATTCTCGGTGTGAGTTATTATACCGCGCTGACGATCTACGCGGAGTTAGATGGAATCAACCGGTTTGACGGTGACAAGGAGATCGTCAGTTACGTTGGATTGAACACAGTTATCCGCGAGTCAGGCGACTCGCGGATCGAAGGGAGCATCTCGAAACGTGGGTCAGGTCACGTGCGATGGCTGCTTGTTCAAGCAGCAAACACCGCAGTCCATACCAGTAACGACGAGCTTCTGAGCCAGTTCTATGACCGGTTAGCAAGCCGAATGAACTCACAGAAAGCAATCATGGCGGCAGCTCGGAAGATGCTAATATCGATCTACCACATGCTTGGTCGGTGAGAAGTCTATGATTCACCTGGTGTGACCGCGTGGACGACGGATCTGAGGGCCGCCGGCTCGGCGGCCCTCAGGGGCCTGCCGAGACCCTCGTGAGCACTAGCTATTGCCAGACAACGACCGCACCGCAGACACGTTTCGACCACCTGTCGACTGTGGACGGGGCAGATACCCGGACGGCGTAATAATTTTATCGCTAGACGTGGTTTCCTCCGGGTAGCAGCGTTTCCATAGGTGAATAGCGGGCTAATTAGCTGTTATTGCAGAGTAGAAACACGGAGCCGAGGAAATCAGTTTTGTGTATGGAAGTCGATCTCCTCGACGTCGTTGAGCAGTGTCGTCACTTGGTCAAACAAGCGTTAGGGAAGCATGCGGGCGAGCCCGCAAGCGGCGGGTTCGCCCGCTGAAACACGTCGTTCTGCACTGTCTTCGACTCGAAGACGGCCACAGCTACCGCGAGACACAGAACCGGCTGAAGTATATGGCCGAGATTCGTGACGCACTCGGCTTAGGTTGGAATGACTTTCTGGACTACAGCACGATCTACAAGTCGTTCGACCGACTGAAAATGTGTGCATGGCGGGGGCTGCTGCGCGTTTAATAACTAAGATGACTTTTGAAAGGGCTGTGTTGAATCGCTGTAAGGCGTAGAGATTCACTGTTTGACGAAGCGCTTGATGTTGTAAACCACACACATCAGAGCGATCTCACGGAACTCACGGAACCACGACCGCGCTCGCACGGCGAAGCCGAGCGAGCGCTTCACAGCCGAATTTACAGTTTCGGTCATAGAGCGCTGATTGTAGCGGTTATCGTCGATTCTGGCGTTGTGTGCATGGTCGTACGGTGCGAAAATGCGGTGCTTGATCAGCGGTCTGATCCCGAGATCGCGTAATCCCTGGCGGAGCGATTGTTTGTCATAGCCCTTATCCGCCGCGAGAGACCGCAGATCGCCCGCGTTCCGGCGGGCGATCTGCTCAGCAAGGTCTGCGTCGCTTCCTCCCCGGTTCGTTGAGCAGTGAACGTCAAGGACGGCTTGAGACGCTGTATCCACGAGTTTCGTGACCTTCAGCTTCTGAACGCGGTAGCTGATTCGCTGGCAGTAGTGGCGGCTGGCTGGTGAGCGGTCGTAGAATGTGGCGTCGATCGCAGCGTGTTCAGAGAGATCGTGCAGCTGCGCCGACTGGCGCAGCAGCACTCGACAGACGCTCATACTGATCCGGTCGAATGCCTTACACAACGTGGATGGCGCGGGGAGATCGGCCGCGTTGAGGCCGATCTCCCCAGTTATTTGTGGCATCTCTTTGAGCAGGTCGATCGTCATGCGGTAGGATGAATCGAGGTAAATCCGCAGACAGTGAAGGGAAACGAGTGCATAGTCGGCGAATCCGCCGCCACCTTCCGGGGCGGCGGATTCGCCTCCATCGCCAGTAACTCTTTGAGCAACCGGCACAACTTCCCCGATGAAGCGGGAGATTTGTGTCATAGACAACCGCAGTTTCCCGCTTCAACTCCTTTGATTTAGCGACCTACCCTGCCGCCGTATGGCGATTCAACACAGCCTTTGAAAGTCAAAGAACTTCCCACACCGCTTCTTTGCGAAGTTGATGCGTTGCGTTATTTTCTTGAAAGCCTCCTGAACGAGGCTTTTGAACTCGTCTTCGTTCTTAACGACGATCAGTGCTATCGTCCATTTGAGATACTTTCAGACTTGCTCAATTGGATTCAGGCGTGGTGAGCTTGATGGAACGAAAATGAGGTCGATCTTTACATCTATGCGAACCGTGCTTGTCCAAGACGAGCTGAATCCGCTTGCCGGGATTCTGTTCGCGAAACTTATCTAATACCCCACAGATCTGCTCTCTCATAACTTTCTTTAACCATTATGCTCGCGCTCACGGCCTTTGGGTCCCCCTTCACGTAGAATTCGTCGAACTCTACGGTATCCCTGAGATGGATCTAAGGCACGTCCAGTGATCGTAGGAACCAGTGGACCCGCCAGTAAATTGTCTTGGAGGAAATGTCAATTTCTACACCTAGCGGTCCGAGACTCATGTTGAATCGAATATAGGTGTAGACCTCGAGAAACCGCTTCCTCAGTCTGACCGCAAAGTTTTTTAAAATCGTGCTGGCATGACCGTTGAACGTGCGGTCGCAATCGTTACACAGATAACGCTGAAATATGCGATAGCTGCCGTACCGAATCACAGATTCGCGATGGTAGCGTGGCCAATAGACGCCATCACGCCAGTGAACCTGCTGGTGCAGGTTCGCAGTGCGACGCTCCAAAACGAGCGTCTTGATAGAGAACATCGTTCGTCGGGTGATGCGACGTGTCACGCTTGCCTGCTGTGACTTCCGGTGACTGCTGAGAAGGTACCAACAACCTTCTACCCAAGAGCGTCTCTACTAGTTCTTCGTTTTAATTGCTTCACCTGAGTCAACACTGAATATGTAGATGTCTTCTTGAGCTATCGAGATATTAACTTTTTTTCCACGATCGGGTCCAAAATTTGGGCTTGTTCTTGCAATAAGCGTTTTATCCTTTACTTTGAGGTGTATATAATTTTCATTTCCTTGGTACTCGGTTATCTTAATCTCAGCTTCAAATGAACCGTCTCTTGGTGAAGAAAAAAGTCTGATATCTTCTGGACGGAGCCCAATTTGGACTACGCTATCAAGTTTGCCAGTGATGAGCGACTTTGAGATAGTACATAATTTAATTTCGTCTTTTTTGATAATATACTCATTATCAAGTTCAATAGCGGTTGCTCGTAATGTATTCATAGAAGGGCTTCCAATAAATGTTGCAACAAATTTGTTATTGGGATTATCATAAAGGGATTCTGCGTCACCAACCTGCTGTATCTTCCCATCGTTCATTACCACAATCCTGTCTGCCATCGTCATCGCTTCAACTTGGTCATGAGTTACATAAACAGAGGTGACGCCCATTTTATTGTGAATTTGTTGAAGCTCGCGACGCATGTCCGCTCGAAGTTTAGCATCAAGATTACTAAGCGGTTCGTCCAGCAAGAATACACTAGGTTCACGAACGAGTGCTCGTCCTAGTGCCACACGCTGCTTCTGCCCACCGGATAATTCTGACGGCGCATTTTCAAGTAGCTCGTCAATACCCATCATCTCAGATATACTTCTGACTTCCTTGGCACGTTCACTTGTGGACAAGTTAGTTGAGTGTTTTAGTCCATATCCAATGTTCTCACGTACGCTCATCGTTGGATACAGCGCGTAGTTCTGAAATACCATAGCAACATCTCGTGCGCTTGCATCCAACATCTGGACCTCTTGACCATCTATCAGTATCTTTCCACTAGTGACAGGTTCTAACCCAGCAATCATTTTTAGAGTTGTTGATTTTCCACACCCAGATGGACCGACGAGAACGATAAATTCGCCATCGTCAACTGAGAGTGAGAAGTTTGATACCGCGACATCTGTTCCTTTTGCGTCATTGTACCTCTTTTTTATGTCTTTTATAGTTATTTCTGACATTTACTTGGTTACGCTTAATTAATCAATCTTCCTTGTTCGTCGAACCAATAAATCTGTTTTTGATCAATCCTGAGTTTAATGCGTGAGCCGAGATCTGTAGTAGGTTGTTTCTCGGTCATAACCACGATTGTCTCGCTACCTTTACTTACGGACAGCTCATACTCATGACCAAGTGGATCAATAAGTTCGAAAGAGCACTTTATTGCGCTACTAGACAGGTCGACTTGGCTATTCAATTGTTGATTCTCAGATGTGCTGTCAAGATAGATATCATTTGGTCGAATTCCAAGACTGGCAGCTGACTCAGGAACAGTACAGTTGCCAAATAAGGGTTTAAGCGGAACTGGATCCTTATCAAATATAGTAGGGTTCTTTCTAGATTGGTTAATGTCAAAAATATTCATTTCTGGCTCGCCCAGAAATCCAGCTACAAATTTGTTCCGTGGATTTTCGTATACATCTTTTGGCGTACCAACCTGTTCAACTAGCCCATCGTTCATAATGGCGAGTCGGTCAGCGATACTCATTGCCTCTTCTTGATCATGAGTTACGTAAACGGTCGTCGTCTCAAGGCGCTGCTGAAGATCACGAATTTCCGCCCGGGTCTGGACACGCAAGCGTGCGTCAAGATTGCTTAACGGTTCGTCCATCAAGAAAACTTTTGGCTCACGTACAATCGCTCGACCTATAGCGACCCGCTGACGCTGACCACCGCTAAGTTGGTCAGGCTTACGATCGAGTAGATCCGTAATCTCCAATATCTCAGCTACTTCATCGATCTTATATTCTTTTTTATGATCTGAAATATCTGCCTTATTTAATGGAAATTTGAGATTTTGCTTAACTGTTTTATGAGGGTATAGCGCATAGCTCTGGAATACCATTGAGATATCTCGCTCCTGTGGAGAGTCTTCTGTTATATAATCGTTGTTGAGTATAATTTGTCCATCTGTCGGAATTTCTAAGCCTGCAATCATCCGAAGCATCGTTGATTTTCCACATCCGGATGGACCAAGCAGGACTAACATTTCTCCTTGTTGGACTCGCAGATCTACTTCTCTTACCGCCACTAAATCATCAAACTCTTTTCGAAGATTGGTTACCACTATATCGTCATCCTCAGACCCAATCGTTTTCGCTGTATGTTCTTCGCTCATAGTACTAGTCCATTGAACCGAATTTGAGACCGGTTAGCATGTACTTTTCCAAATAAAGAAACATGACAAAAACAGGGAGCGTGGTTAGTAGCGATGCCGCCATTACTTGACCCCATGCTTGATCAAATGATTGTGGAAGTCTTTCTATCCCAAGCGGTAAAGTGAATAATTCTGACGAATTGAGGAATATACTAGCATAAAGATACTCGTTCCATGACAATAAGAAAGTATATAAGAAAACAGCAACAATTGCTGGCATACTCATTGGAATAATAATATATAGTAACACCTCAAACCGTGAGTATCCATCAATCATCGCTGCTTCCTCAATCTCTTTCGGGATGCTTCTAAAGAAGTTGCCAAGTAAGTACAATCCAAGTGGAATCATGAACACAAAATGAACACCAATTACACCGACATGTGAGTTAACTACACCAGCCCAAACTACCATCTGAAACAGTGGAACAACAAACACGATTCCAGCAAACATGTACGCAACGAGCACTCCGCGAGCAAATATTCCTCGGCCGCGATATTCTAATCGTGCAAAACTATAAGCGCCAAATATCGATATTGTGACTGCCAGTATTGCCGCAGTGAGCCCGACAAAAGCGCTATTTAGAAAGTATTGAACAAATGGAAAACTTTCGGCAATAAGAACAACCTGTATTGATTCCAGCGTGAACTCTGTAGGAACGATCTCTGGTGGCGTTCTATATAAGAATTTCCGGGGAGTAAAACTTGCGACTGTCATCAAATAAAATGGAAAGAGGCTTATGAAAAGCGAGAATCCAACAGCAAGATATAAAATAGTCTTTTCAACAAAAGACGACTCAATCCGGGCTCGAGTAATTGTAAGTTGAAATTGACGGACAGTATTTTTCCAACTGTCGCGAACAACTGTACGACTCGCTGAAAGGTCTAGTTCACGATCACTCATTTTTGTTATGTCTACTGTTACTGGTGTTATGAACGTTGTCTAAATTACAGGACTGGCTATAAACAGCTACTTGTTTATAGTAACTGCTCCAGACGACACCAATATTGGTTATCGTTCTATTTACCATTCTATCACCCATACCACGTAGACTGCGCTAAACACAATCAAGAATAATGACATAAGCATGGAGACAGCCGCGGCGTACCCTTGATTGAACTGGTTGAATCCTTCTACGTAAACAAAAACGGCGAGGACCGAAATATCCGGACTAAATAGCCAGACATCAGCAAAGGTATTAAAATTCCAAATCCACCGAATAAGAAATACAGTCCCGAGAACATATTTTAATTGTGGAAGGGTAATATCTTTAAATTGGGCAAATGTACTTGCGCCGTCCATCCTGGCTGCCTCATACAACTCGTCTGGGATCGATTGTAATCGCGCTAGGATCAGAAGGAACGCAAATGGATAATATCTCCATGCCTCATATATCGTAAGCGTCACAAGCGAATTGGACATATCTGTCTGTCCCCCGTATAGATTAAGAATGTTGGAAAAAAAGTGTGAAGCAATTCCCCAGTTTGGATCCCACATTAGTCGCCAAACAAACACAACGGCGATTAACGGGGCAATATAAGGCAGTAACATCAGTCCACGCGCAATACGGCGCCCTTTGAATTCCTTGACAAACAGAAGTGCAACTCCAAGACCGACAGCTGTCGCAATAAGATCACTAGCAAGCGCAAATAAGATTGTATTGCGGAACGCAGTAATAAAACTTGGATCCGAAATTAGTGCCCTAAAATGACTAAGTCCGACGTACTCCGGTTCGGCGTTCAATTCAACTGGAACTTCGTGAAATGATAAGAAAACGTTGCGTAATAGTGGATAGCCGAAAGCTAATATGAGCAATGTAAGGGCCGGTAAGATGAGTAAATATCCTAGTATTGACTCTTTTTCAGATATGCTCAAATCGTCGTTTCGGATGTCCTCAATAAGTCCGTGTCGAATAAGCCCCATAATTAGCTATTCAATCGTTTCACGCATCTCGTCAGCATAACTTTCGGCTGTCGCACGGGCGTCCGCGCCGTCAATTACATCTCTAATTGCGTCGGTTATAAGAAAACTCCCTGTGATGTCGCCGATCTCGGTGAAAACTTTTCCATCAACGAATCCGAAACGGTCTATAGAACTAATTGCAGAGGGCAACTGTTCATTGACTAGCTCGTCTGACCACGCTTGAATGACTTCGTTGTCCTGGTAATCGTCGCGATTGGCAAAGTCGGTTAAAACTGGCTGGAATCCACCCGGCTCCATGTGACACCAATCAGTATAATTAGCTACAGAATAACTATCGCCACCTCTGAGGAACTTTTGCCACTCTTCATTTGCGCGGACCTGTGCCTGATCATCGATGTCAAACGTTGTCGTTGACATACACTCACCGAATGTTGCTTCAACTTCTTTAGAGATAGATCCAGTCCATGATACCTCAATATCTAATACGTCGCTTAGTGAGAAACTACTGTTTGATGCCATGTGGAGTTGTCCATTTTCCCATAATGGTTTAATCGGATCGTAGTTTTGGGCACCGGTAGGTGTATACTGATTAAGCTCTGCATAATATTCAAGAGATTCAACCATTGCATCATTATCAAATATAATTTCGCCGTCAGCGTTGAAAACCCGAGCTTCGTTAGCGAGCGCAAAGGCACTGAAGCACTGTAGGGTAAATTGGTCACGCCTAGACCCGACTATTATTCCAAATTGATCATTATCGGGATCATGAAGCGCTTCCGCCGCCTCAAGGATATTTTCCCAACTGTCTGGCATCGGAAGTCCCATCTCCTCAAACTTTGATGGACGGTACTGTGTCAACTGTGGCCAAGCATAGATTGGGACTGAATAGTAACCTCCATCTGGTGTACTTACTAGCTCAAGTAGGTTACTTTGGAAATTATCCTCGCCAATCGCGCTGATCACTTCTGTGGCACTTTCAGGTCGAAGAGCATCTGAAGCGTCATGGAGTGCACGTAGTGGAAGTTCTGCACCTGCCGGTAGGGTCCCAGCCGCAAGATCAGAAGAAATCTCTGCTGGGAGATCTGCTTCGTTGACTGGACGCTGATTGATCCCCCCGATGTCAACTTCGCTGGTGAATCTTTCAGCTAAATTACCAATTGTATTGATTCTTGCATCCGAGGTCTCTTGATGCATAAATTCAAATTCATTGGCTAGTGATGATGATTCGCTATTGGCATTATTAGCACTACCGTCACCACTACTGTTATCTCCACTACATCCAGCAAGTGCTGCCGTTGATGCCACACCTGCTGAAATCATAAATTGTCGTCTGGACTTAGGGTCTGGAAATCTCATCGCAAAAATAGTTATGTACTACGATCATAAGTAATTAACTATCAGGTCATTTCTCATTTTTAAATAGGCTGATTAAATGCGAAGCTGATCGATCTGAGCCAGTCGTCGGTAGTCTCCACTTTGGCGTTGCTGAAACAGTTTAACAAACAAACAGGTCTGCGCTTTACCTCTCTAGGTGCACGTTCAAGACATTCCAGCTTCCATGTTTTTGATGTTTGAAGTCGAAGCCATGGCGGTGACACACATCTTGTATCAAAGCGCGATCCATCAACGAGAAGCACGGCGTCGGGGACGTCGTTTTTCTCAAAGAGTTCCGTCAAGAACAATTAAGCGAGAATCATCGTTGTTGTCGGTTCAAGCTATATATGGAGCAATTCGTATGTTTCGGGGTCAACAGCGATATACGGCCAGTATTGCTAATCGTTGAGTCGGATCATGGGATCCTCAACCGCAACGTGATCCGGGTACCGATTAGGCTGTAGATCGGCCTTATGAACCCGATTATGTACGGTTGATTGAGCGTACTTGACAGCAAATTTCTCAAAGATAGAACAATATTTGAAAATGATAGGCCAGCAAGATGGAGCTGAATAGAGAGCTTCATCAGCAATCTCGGTGTCACCTCTCGTTCCACAAAATCTAATTCGATCTGGTCGACACTATCGTTGGAGCATGTGCTTTCGGGCATAAGCTACTCAGAAGACACACCGGTCCACTCTTTATGCATGCCTGAACACCGCAAATTATCACCCATACTTTTGTTAATACGTCTCAGTGTCTAAGTATGAGTCTTCCACCTGTGGGCCTCGGAACTATGGGGATCGACGATCCAGAGCAAATCGCGACTGCCCTTGCAGCCGGCTACCGACACATAGATACCGCACAAATCTATGAAAATCAGTCTATTGTTGGAGACGGAATCGGGAAAAGTGACGTATCTCGAGACAGAGTCACCATCGCGACCAAACTATGGGTAGACGCGCTGGCAGCAGAAAACGTAGCACCAGCTGCTCATAACTGTACGGATTTACTTGGTGTCAACGCACTTGATATTCTATATATACATCGACCACGCGGAGACTACAACCCTACGACAACGCTACCTGAGTTTGACGAGCTTGTTAATGAGGGTGTTATACACAAAGTCGGGGTTTCAAATTTCGAACTGGAAGAACTAAATCAAGCAATAGATTTCCTCGAGACGCCGCTCTCAGTCCATCAAACAGAGCTACATCCACTTTTTTATAGACCGAAACTGCTCAGGCACGCGCGCACTCATGGATACACTATAGTTGCGTACTCGCCGCTCGCTGGCGGCCGTGTACGTGAGATTGATACTATCGTTGAGATTGCTGACGCACATGGGACAACACCAGAAGCAGTTACAATCGCGTGGGTAGTCGCCAAAGAGCCCGTTGTGACAATTCCGAAGGCTTCTAGCGAACGGCATATTCGCGCAAATCTTGCTGCCCCTGATCTTAGTCTCACTACTGAAGAGATAGACGCAATTGATTCCATTGAACGTGAGAAGGAGTTATATCCAGAGTGACGAATATAATCTTTGAGGTTATGTATTTACCGTGGCTTACTGTGTGGCTAGTGTTCAAATAAGCCGATTCCATGCAAAAACGACAAGCGATCTCAGTCACTCACCAGCAGCCTATGCTATGACGTTAATAAAATAGTTTGGGAGAGTGACGGTCTCAACGAGAGGATCACGGATAGATCGACGGAGAACTGTCGCTGTAACCGGTGGCCAGCCGCTGACACGGATAGCGTTGCCACTTCCGCCGAAGGCTTTCTCGGCCGGTGGTTAGCGGTGGAATCGGTCGTCAGGTGCCTGGTTCGCGGGGACGGCCCAACGCATGATGAGGGCTGTCTACGCAGTTCGTCGAATCACATTGACGAACGTCTTGTACGGCCACCGCTACATACTCATAATGAAGGTACCGCCAAACTTTCTGTAATAGTAGACTTACAGCGACGTACAGCAGCCGTACGGTTAGATCTCGTGTTGTTGTCGCTATCCCTTGCTCAAACAAGCGATATCTTGATTTGATAGGCTCTGATGAATCGCCAGAAGGCGTTTGATTTCACGGTTTCACGGCTCGCTTGATGTTGTAGACCGCACACATCAGAACGATCTCACGAAATTCGCGGTACCACGCTCGGGCACGCACTGCGTGGCCGAGCGTCCGCTTGATCGTTGAGAAGACGGTCTCAGACAACGCTCACTGGCCGTATAGAGACTCGTCGATTCGCGCGTTGTGCGCGCAATCGACGGATCGGAACTCACGGTGCTTGGTCAGCGGTCTCACGTCTTCTTCGCGCAATTTTTCGCGTAATCGCTGCCAATCGTAGCCTTTGTTGCCAGCCGACCTGCGTGTCGTGGATTTCTCGGTCGTATAGTGAACGTCAAGTACAGCTTGCGTTTTTGTATCGACGAGAGCGGTCGTTTTCAGCGTTTGAGCGCGATAGCTCGTCCGACGACAGTAGTGCTTGCTGGCGGTTTCACGGTCAAAGAACGTCGCGTTCATCGCGGCGTGATCGGCGGTGTCGTGCAGCTGCGCCGAGAGGCGCAGCAGCACTCGCCAGATCTCCATCTCTAGAGCATGTCATAGAATCCATCTCATAGCTTCTCACAGCCCGGAACGTTTCCTCGCTCGTAGTTGGTGATGGCAATAACGAGCCGTAGGCACAGCGCAACGAGCACTTCTGTTCGTGCGTGGACGCGGCCTCGGGCGCGGACGTGCCCGAGGCCGCAGTCCTTGACTGCGTCGTTGGTTCGTTCAACTCCTGTTCGGTTGGTGTAAGTCTCGTCTAGCGTTGATTGCTTCAGCTGGACATCATCGCTGTATTCTTCGATACGACTTTCGACCCTGTACTCAATGTCCAGTGGGTCCTCAGTGTTTCGCGGATTGTACGGAGCGACTGGCACGACCCCTGCGGCCAGCAGGTGGTCGTGCCAGTCGAGGATGTCGTACGCGCTGTCTCCAAGCATCCACGTTGGTGTATCGACGGCGAGCGCGTCACGCGTGACGCGCATCGCCGTCTCCTGATCCGCTTGTTTAGTTTGTGTGAATTCCGCTGCTATCGGGATCTTTGAGCCGGTTGAGACGATTGTACAGCCGAAGCCGTAGTAGTGCTCTTCGGCTGTTGGATTGTAGTTCCACGAGGCAGCGTCGTTGTATTGAATCGCTTCGACGTGAGTCGAATCGATAGAATACGTGGAGTCGAGCAGGCCGCGGGCGGCGGCCTGCTCGACGAGCCTGTCGAAAACATCGTCAACAACGTGTTCGAGGTCGGTGAGAAAGCGGTCAATCGTATCTCTTGATGGTGGTTTGTCGAGTCCGCAGTAGTACCAGACAAGGCTGTGCTGGAGTTCTCGTGTAACTGGACGCGTGCCGTAGACGTTCTCGTAGTAGCAATGGAGAAAGCCACGAAAGAGATCTGGTGGCTGATGGACCCGTGTTCGCCCCCGCTTCGAGGGGGCGAACACGTCGTACTCTCTGAGAAACTGGAACTCAAGATATTCAAACAGCGGTACTGTTTCGGTAGCCGCCGCATTCAAGAAGTCCTCGACTGAAGCTACGTTTTGCAGGGTTGCGCTGGTGTTGGACACACTTTGCGCACCCTGCTGCTTCGTACGTGACGCTTTCTATGACACGCTCTCTCTAACCTATCAAACGCCTTGACTGGCGTTGAGTGATGCGGAAGATCGCCTGCATTGAGGCCGATCTCGGCCAACATTTGTGGCATTTCGCTCAGGAGATTGAGGGCGTCGCGGTAGGATTTCTCTAGGTAAATCCGAAGACAGTGGAGCGAAACGACAGCGTAGTCGGCGAAGCCCCACCCCCTTCGGGGGCGGCGGCTTCGCCTCGGTCACCAACAGCACTTTTAGCTAACGTGACCGCCTTGCACGTGAGGCGAGGGATCTTCGACATAGCATCGCCGATTTGCCGCTTCACTTCCTTTGATTTGACGACCTATCCCGCCGTCTTACATCGGTTCACCAGAGCCATTTGATACCGAACCGCTCGCTGTAGTGGTATCGAGCGTCGCGTGGTGAGTCGATGTACGGCGCGTCAGCGGCGTAGCCGTGACGCGCTATACTGCTCTTGTTATACTTCCCGTGCGTGAGAGTGCAGTCGATGTAGACGGGAAACCTAACGGTCACAGAAGATTTAGTTATGCCCTGAAATAGCGGGGTAATGAAGAGACGAAAGAAAGGGATCGTCCGTCACCTCATACTGACGGCTGAATCTTTTTCAAATAGGAAGACGTTGTTCTGATATGACTTCCCTCGACGACGTGTCTACCGACGACCTCCGCCAGGTCTTTGCGGAGGTCGAGGGAAAAAAGCCGACACAGCGGGTTATGGCGGCGATCAACTACCTCGAAGAAGACGAAGCGACGCTGGAAGATGTTGCTGAACGCTATGGATACACTGCTGGCTGGCTCTCACGCTGGCTTGACCGACTCGAACGGCTCGCTGACGAGCCGTTCGAGGAGGTTGTCTACGACAAACACCGTTCCGGGAGACCGTCCGAACTTTCTGATGAACAGTACGACCAGTTCGTCGAGACACTCCACGCATCACCCGAAGAAGCTGGGCTAGATGCGCCCGCGTGGTCTGTTCGACTAGCTCGTCACTACCTTGCCGAAGAATTCGATGTTGAGTACTGTGAACGGCACGTCCGACGATTGATGTCTGAGGCCGGGCTGTCCTGGAAGACAGCCCGGCCAGAGTTCTACAAATCCGACGAAAGAGCGCAAGAAGCCTGGCAGGAAGGGTTCAAAAAAAGCGCGACAACTTGGACGATGAATACACGATCCTGACCATCGATCAGACGCGTCAGGTACTCTCAACGCTGATCTATGCGTGGTTTCCGGAAGGGGAGCGCCCGTCACTGCCGGTGACGGGCGCGTGGGATAGTATCAAGCTGC
>Ga0209917_1000486_pt1 | contig 16820 bp, 17 predicted proteins | sample SalPon2_C_H2O_MG_FD_185710 | JGI IMG/M metagenome (GOLD analysis project Ga0209917, IMG submission 185710) | Salt pond water microbial communities from South San Francisco under conditions of wetland restoration - Salt Pond MetaG R2_C_H2O_MG... | ecosystem: Environmental > Aquatic > Non-marine... | reverse complement strand
AAGCCGTCATGGAGCGTGCGGGGGACAACGCCGAGCAGTTCGACGTCGACGCGAACCTCGTGAAGGCCATCTTCCGGCTGTTGATCGAACTGAACAAGATAGAGCAAAATCAACATGCGATAAACGACGGACAGCAGTCGAATTGGGATTCTGACGAAGGGTAATTTATATAGGGTTTATACGTCGATTGTGTAAAACCGTATGACAGCGGCGACTCTGAGAGCAACCTCAATCTATAAGATTTCTAACTTGAATATGTCCTTTTCGTAACGCTCCTCGATGTCACCAAAGTATGCGTGGACGTAGCGGTGCATAGCCGACCGCTTCGTCCCAATATCAGGACCCATCCTATCGCCCCTCAAGTATTGTACCCACGGCTCGTTCCATGACTTTCGACTACGGAACCACGTCGAAATCCAGTGACGACCGAAATGAGGAGAGATAGACCGAAACTCGTCATTCTCGTCATACTCGTACTCTGGACGCCAGTTATTGTTCCAGAAGACCTGTAACGACCCCTTATCAAGCGGCTTTCCCTTCTTCGTGAGGAAAACGTGTTCGTCCCCGTTGTCAGGACGAATTAACAGGTAATCAATGAGCGTCGCTCTTGTCTCATCGTCTAACGGGATGACGGTGGGACATTTGCGCTTGTTCTTCTTGCGAATCTCGTCCCGCGGGATGTATACTACATTCTGCTTATCGTCGAGTATTGGGTCTGAACCGATACCCAGTGGCTCGTAGTGGTTCATCACCTCATGGTTCGCTATCTTGATATCCGAGAACCGAATGTTGCAAAGTTCAGACGACCGAACCCCCGTCTTCAACTGAAACACTATCGCGGCACGCTCTGCGATATTCGTGATTTCGTGTACCTTCCTTTGAACGTCCTCTAACTTCAGAACGGGAAAATCATCAGCATCTCCGCTCTTCAACGCGATTTTATTTTGTTTTAATGCCTTGAGGAACGGGTCCCAGTTCGTTGGGTGGGGAAATTGGCTCTCCTCCTGCATCCATTTATAGACCTCACGAACGTAGCGGACCTTCGTCTTGACCACGCTCGGACTCTGATTCTTCAGCGAATTCTTGATAAAGAGGTCAACTTGCGTCACCGACGGAAGAGTTTCATGGCGGTCAAACTGCGCCATGTGTTCTTTCCACTCCCTAAATGCCAAGAGATACTGGTTGCGGTACTCTTCTGAGGTGGTTTTCGTTTGAACGTATAGCTCGTTAAATCGGTCGTACCAGTCGAGGTTCATCAGCTCCATCTCGGACTGGAGAGCCACTAACGGGTCGGAGCCAACCCCTCGCAGCTCCCCTAGTTTTTCTTCAGGTGATAATCCGTCGTCCAGTGGCTCGTTGTAGTCACTCATTATTCTGGGTCAGTCGGGCTTCCGCCTCCGCGTTCACGTTCCAAATCGGGTCGTTCTCGCGGTCGTGTATCCGCGTGCGCCAGAGGTTGGCGGTTGTCCCTTCGAACAGGACAGCCATGAGCATCGGATTGTACAAATGGGGATACTCGGTGTGCCAGACCATCCACCGATACCACAAGTATAACGGGCGGAACCGCAGGTCGTGGCCTGACTTGTACGTCGACATCCCTTCCATCTGCTCGGAGAAGTGTTCCTCAAAGTCGGTCGGGTCAGCCAACGCAGGATGAATCCCACGCTCAGCACAGTAATCCCACCACTCTCTGCGAGCCTTCCCGTACTTGTACTTTTGAGTGTGCTCGGAAAGGTCAACAACGCCCGTCTCAACCGTGAACCTCTCCCACGCATCAGCCGCATCGACTGCAGTGAGGAACCCCTTGAATGAATGGCGTGTAGGAACGTCCTCAACGCGCTTGTAGACACCCAAGTGCGCAAGCGCATCCTGCACCACTATCGAGCCTTTATGATAGTCCGAATCGAAATCATAGTTCGTCTCAATCATAAGCGGTAGACTCGGCCATCCTCATCGATTTCAAGCTCATCGCCGTTCATCGCGTCAAGCATCTTCGTCAACCTCGACCCTTGATTCTCCACGAGGTGTTGAGCAATTTCCTCATACCGACATCCCTGATTGTCTTCCACGAAGTCAACTATCGCCCGCGATTCCGTCTGGCGTAGCTGCTTCTTCAATTGGTCACGCTCTTCGGAGGCCTCTTGATAGTCATTCCAGAGCTCGGAGTTCCGTCGCCGAAGGTCACGCTTCGATTCATCGGGCTGGATATCACGGTCGAACTTCTTTCGTCCTGCCTCGACCATCGCCAGCAACCACTCACTCCTCGACATATCCATTTCCTCCGCCATCTCATCCCAATCTTCGAGCAGGTCCTCCGGAACGTACGTAGCAGCATGTTGACCTTGTGGCATTCTTAGGCGTCTCAGACGCTCTCAGTCGTATAATAGATTTCAGTTAGTGAGCAGGCGAGACCACAACCACACCATTTTCAACCCGAAACACCACGGATTGTGTCCCTCGCGGAATTCCAAGCTCACGTAGAGCTTCACTACCAAGTGAGAGATAGCAAATCTCCAGCTCATTCTCCGCTGCAACTGATGCCTTCCTTCCAACGAGCCCACCAATGTCTTCCCCGCTATCTACCGCCGTCGAACCTCCGTCATCGTAGTTCATTAACAGGTCGTAAGGCGAGTTATTTAAAATACTTTCTCCTTGAGAGCCGCCACCTACCAAAAATATGGTAGGATGCTAAACCGCAATACGTAGTGGCTTTACTGTATGCAAAGACTACTAATCTACCAGAATAAATGGATAGACAAAAGTTAACAATAGTCTATCCTCTACAGGTTTCATGCGAGACAATCCCCAAGGCGAACCAGTAATCGACCGATTCGAAGAATTGGGCGAACAACTCGAAGCACTACCCGACGACACCAAACCCGAAGACATTGGCTCCCGAAGCCTCTACCCAGACACGTGCCAAGACTGCGGTCGCGCGTTCGAAGACGGCGACACGCGATACGAACTGCAGTGGATTCGTAAGAATGGTTCAGAACGGGCAGGAACCGGTTGGCTAACCTACTGTGAGGATTGCCGACCCGTTGGCATCCCACCCGAGTAACGACCAAGCACCAAAGCCCTCTATTCACGTCGACTCTCCTATGAGCGATATTCCCGACGAGCTCCCAAGCCACGACGGCCAACGGTGTTCCTACGCGTGCTGGTCAGTTTCCCCGCGGGTGGTATCGAATGCGACCGCCTACGGAGTCAAACCGAATAGCCGGTGGGCTCGCGAGTCTTATCAAGTCGAGTTGGTAGCGGGCGTAATTCTCGGTTGCTCGTGCGACGACGACGGCCTGTGCAAGCATATTGAGCACGTGATTCTCCTCGATTTTCGGGATTGCCTCCAGTATAACCCCGACATCGACGCTGACCGTGTACACGTGCTCAAGGAGTTCACGAAGCAACGACGGAAGGAGCTCTACGACCGGGTACTCACCGCTCAGTAATCTTCCCACGATTGGGCCTCGTCCAACAAGTCGCCTCGCTTTACACGGTTCCAGAGTTCTTCCTCTTCTTCTTCCGAATCAGGTGCATGCTCTTCACACCACGCGTACAACTTGGGTTCGCGAGGGATGACGAGGGACACGTAGTGTACCTTCACGCCATCATCGCCGACGACTGCGCCGCACTCCCCACATCGGAGGTCTTGGGGCCATTCTATCTCGGACTGGTCAATCATGTTCTTACCAACGATTGGCCTACCTCGTAGTTGACTGTGATAGTCGCGCCGCCGAGTCAGTCCAACTTTTCCTCAAACATCCGGTCGAAGATTTTCTCAACAGCGGACTGTTCGTTGTGCAAGTGTTTCCGTGGGCGGGTGTAGTCCCGGTTGCACTCGGGACACGTCCATACGCGCTGTGTCTTCATGAGCCGCCGTCTTACTTTCCGCCGTTCCAGTGCTGTTTCGTCATGTGGGCAATATGGTCCTGTCACGTACGAATAAGGGCTCCCCGACCCCGTACGACGCATCGTTCCATACTTCGACTTCCACAGCACCCCCCATTTCTCTAGTTCTCCCTCAGCCGCTACGTACCGAGGTTCGCGTTTCACAGTCTGAACCGAGGGTGCATTTGATTGCCTGAGGTCCTCGCGAAAGTTCTGAAGATACCGAATGAGGGAGAGCGAGACACCGAAGACGACAATCCCTATCAGCCCGTATCGGTAGAAAGGGTTAGACAAAATTGACCCTAGCCACGTCTGAGGGGTCGGGTTCACCGAAGCAAGAAAAAGCACGCTGGTAAAGATAGCAGAGGACACGAGACCTGCTAGAACTCGTTTTGTGAACTCCCTCATTGAACAATGGTCGTCAGCGGACAAGTGTTATTGTGGCGGTTGGTCGGTAGAGAAGTCCGAACATTGCTCGTGGTGGACCCGTCTGAAAATACGACTGCGGAATTGTTCGCTTACCTAATCGCCGTTGTTGAAGGTCGGGCCGTGGCTCGTCCAATCTGACTCGTCATCACTTGAACACGCGTGCTATCGAAGTATTGGGAGGAGATTGTTGTATTAGCAGCTTAGGGGACGGCCATGTCGAGGTCGAACGTTTGGTCACCCCGAACGGAGTACACGAATAGGAGGCAGTCGCCTCCGCCCATCTGCAGCGACGACAATTGAATCGAGTCATGGTGGCCGTTCAGCTCTCTCACGTTATCACGTATTCGCTCGTTCCGTTCCGAATCCCACTTGTTTCGGCTCATCGGCCGAATCCGCTGCTCGTCCTCTTCTACCCCGACTAGCAGTAGCTTCGAGTCTGACTGGATTTCTTCCGAAATCTTCTCCGCCGCGTCCTCGTCATCCTCAATATCGGCTAGCCAGTCACGTCCTTTCAACTCCATCAGACTATCCTCATCACGCAAAATCATCCCTTCCGCCGAGAGTTCATCCTCGAACCGCTTTGTCATCTGGTCGAAGAAATGGCAAACGGGACTCTGACACCACTCGGAAAGCGTGTGGAACATTACGCAGTAGATGATGTTCGACAGGTGCTCTCCTGTACGCGCCTCCTGCGTGACGCTGTACAGTTGATTCAATCGCCCCTCGTCGATATCAATCGGGTTGTAGACCTCAAAGGGTCCAACCCGCACGGGGTCTTCGACGAAATCGTTTCCAACGTGGTGTAGCCGAACTCTTTCACCAGTCCGTAGTTTCTTGGACAGTTGGAGTCGCCAGCTTGCCGAGAGTTCGATGTGCTTGTCTGCGAAGATGACGTTGAATTCAGAGTCGTTACCCTTCTTTACCTTGGTCGAACCGTTCGGTCCACCAGTAGTCACTTTGTCCTCGTGGTCAACCACGGTGGTCGTGTGCGGGGTCATCGAATCAGCTATCGTCCCGTACTGATTCTGCAGTGTGTTGAGGTCGAAGTAGAGTGCGTAGAACTGCTGAAGAAACTCGTCCACAGTGTCGTACCGCCGTCGCCCCATCTTGATATGATTGACCGGGTACTCGTCGTTCGGAGTTTCGAGAATCTCAGTCTTGAGGTCGTGGCTAGCGCCGGTGATGAACTTCTGTTCGAACTCCTCTTGGCCGAACTCGAATCGGGCCGCTGAGCCGTCTATCTCGGTGAATATTTTAATCTCTCCGGCCTCCTCGTAGGCGATTTCCTCCGGTTCGAGACCCAGAAACTCCGAAAAGGATTTCGAGACGCTACGTTCGAATTGGAGCACCTCGATTCCATCGTAAGATTCGCGGAAGCGAGCGTATTTGTCAACGTTATCAGTATCGAGCAACCGCTCAAGCACTTCTGCCTCCTTGGTGATGGTCATCTCTTCGGAGTCTGTATGGCAGAGAATGAGCGAGTCCTCGTAGAGGATGAGCACAGCGTACTTCCCGGGCTGACGAGCACGGGTCTTCATGCTGTCACTGAAATCGTTGATGAGCGACACACAGAAGGCTTCATCGTGGTTGGGATAGGCCTCAAGCAGCCGGTCGACGAACATCTGCGGATTATCGTCAACATCGAGCTCGTCGAGGGGGTGCGTGGATGTCTGTCGGTCAAGCCCATCGATGACCTCGTGGATGTTGCGGACGCGGTCAGGGCTTTCGAGGGTCCAGCTGTTCAGACCATCCGCTTGAATCTCCTTGTAGTAGAAGTGAACGGGATTGAACTCCTCGTCAACGAGGTGCTCTTGTGTCATACCTCTGGTTCTCTTGACACCTAAACATGCTGTTGGGAAAAAACGCCCGGAGCCCTATCCTATTACACGGAAGCCTAGGAGAGCATCCCAATCAGGCCGTTGAGTGGGAGTGCTGTAGTGAACACACTCACTCCCCGTCTGGATACCTATCCGCCTACTCGATTCCGAAGGGTCGTCACTTACCATGGACGGAGTCTGCCACATGCGGGTCGTTCTCCTCTTTCTGTGAATAACTGTGGATACGCCCGGCTAGACGGGGGTGTGTCTATGGGTAGTAGTCGTTCGTGGGGGTGCGTGCCTTTCAAAGGCTCTTACCAAGGCTCCGAAATGAAGCCCGACATAGGCTGTCTTAGCATACCCCCAAAGCCTGTGTTGCCCATACACCTTTGCGCTCATCTCGCTGATTTGAGCGTATGCGTAACACCGAAGAGACACGCTCATTCCTCGCCGCCATCAAAGAAGAAGGCGGTAGGGCGAGTACGCGACAGATTCGGAATCGAACGGATTTGACTGAAGGGCAACTCCACCACCAGTACCAGAAGTTGGAGGACCGCGGATGGATTACCGTGGAAAAACCCGACTCGTACGTGATGGAGTCCGGGAGTCGTATGAAGGTTGCAGAGTTGACCGAGAAGGCTTTGGATGAAATCAACAACAAGGGGTTCTTGTCCGGGGGCCAGCAGCCGGAGCGGACCACAGTAAACGTAGCCGAGCTTGCTGAGCAGGTGGAGCTGGTTGAGGAGTCAATTGAACAAGTGCAAGAGTACGTGTCGAAGACCGTATACAGGCAGTTGGCAATGATGCGGTGGAGTCTCTCGCGTGTTGAGGTCGCTATTGAGGAAGCGAACGTGGACCTTGACTCATTAGACGGTGTTGAGGCGAAAGAGGAAGAGTTGAAGCAACGGGCGAAGGAGTTCGGCTTTCAAGAAGTAGATAACTCGTGAGATAATTATCTGAATAATTATCTAGATAATTACTGAGCTAGAAGGGTATGCTATGACCTCGTTCGAAATGTCCTATTCCTACTCTTCTCGGACATAACTTCTAACTCACGTGGTCAAATACCCCAGAACACACTTTCCTCATTGTGTGAATCACAGGTACAGACACGCAATATCTCTAAATACGGCCGACTAGGATATTAGTCGGACATCTACGATGCAACTCGAACCAAACCCTGAACGAGGGATGAAGGTACGCCTCACCCCGGAGGAACTCACACGCGCTATCTCCCACTACGACAATATCGAAGACGAAACAGACGACAAGCGCTACGTTGCACTCGCACTCATGGGCCGAGCAGGCCTCCGCTCATTCGAGGTCCCCCAAATCCGCTGGGAACATATCGACGACGCCAACGAGAACAGCTGGCACAAACTCAAGGTTCCCCAAGGGAAAGGCGACAAATATCGCGAAACTCGACTCCCTCACGAGCTGTACCTCTTTATCCGCACGTACATTCGCGGTCTCGACGACCGTGACGCTCCCCTTGTCGACGTGACAGAGCGGACAATCCGCCGCTGGGTCGAAGATGTTAGAGAAGACTTCGGCGGGGCCGCATATGACGAAGACGAGAACGTGGTGGAATGGACGAAAAATGAAGACTGGAAGTACCTCACTACGCACGACTTCCGGCGCTCATGGGCACACATCCTCGACGACGCTGACGTTGAACCACGTGTTATCCAAACGATGGGCGGATGGAAGAATCTGGAGACGATGTACAAGCACTACGTTGGCAAGCCGAGCGACGAACGAATCAACGACCAACTCAGTAAGCTCGGGAACGTAGAGTCCTGAGATAATTATTGAAATAACCGAGTAGATATCTGATTAGATACTTACTGATGTAATTACGCGCTATCGGACGGCGCACATCTCTTCGATAATGTGGGAGGTATCGAAGTAGGGGCACTATGGAACTGAGACCCCGTTTGACGGATTTGACGTTTGCAAAAGTAGAGAGGCCCACGATACGGGCGGATACGGCCGGACATCACGTGTGGACTCTTTCTGCAAATGTCAAACTAGTCAAACTGAGCGGACACCATCCCGCTGTGCCTCGTTTTTGTGCTTGCACCGACAGTGCAAGTTGCCGTATGCCGGTCGTTTGTAGACCAACTTGGCAGAGCCGTTTCTGCCCCTCGTATACATAGGCATCTACCGTGACATCTGGTGTTACACTATACGTTTGGTCGGGGGCAACGGCTAAATTCACTTACATCAATTGCTTTTAATATGGACTCTCAGTCCCGTCTACGCGAACCGAACTCCGACCTCACCACAATCACTGTGGATAGGTCGACAGTCCAGCTCCTCGAAGATATCCAAGCGCTCGGCATTGGTATTCCCTCGAAGAAGAGCCTCACGTACGAGGCGGTCAAACGCCTTCACGCCGATATGGTGGCCACTCTAGAGTAACAACCTACAGATAACGGGTGTGGGGTCGGGCCAACGACCTCACTTCGGGTGCAGTCCCATGGTCCGCCTCAGCGGGGTCTGCGTGGTAGATGGTAGGAAATGCTAGATGTTATATCTTGCGTCGCTCCCTCTGCTCGTCGGCCGTTACAGGTTCTCCGGGACTGAGCCACCGTTCATCTGGACTCCCTCCAACACAGATGTCTACAAGCACTCAACCGGAACGACAGACAGCCCGAGAGGCCGAAGCACTCGACCTCACTCGAAATGACGTATTCGACACGCTCAAGCAGCGTGACCACTGGATTTGCTGGCGCTGGAAGTGGATTGCCGACCGGGGCGAATACGCAAAGATGCCGACCTGCCCTCGTGGGTCGGAGTATCAGAATGCCTCATCTACTGACGCTTCGACATGGGGTGACTTTGCTGAGGCGTGGCAATTTCATCTGGACCACAGGGACAACGACATCCCTGAAGACCAGCGGTACGGTCCCACTGATGGAGAGGGCAAGCGTCGTGACACCACGGTCACGCAAGGCCTCGGATACGTGTTCTCCGCAGATGATGTCATTATGGGTGTCGACCTTGACGACTGTCGTGACCCAGACTCCGGCACTATCGACGAATGGGCGCTTGACGTGATGGAGATGCTCCAAAACGCGTACTGGGAGGTCTCTCCGAGTGGCACTGGTCTCCATGCACTTGTGGTGGGTATGAAGCCGGAAGGCCCGAATCGGGCAGATGTTGGTGATTCAGGTGGACACATCGAGGTCTACGACTCCGGTCGCTACTTCACAGTAACGGGCCAACACGTAGTCGGGACACCGCTTGACGCGATGAAGGCGCAAGTAGAGGTTAAAACCGTCTACGAGGCATTTCTTGCAGACAACGACGCGAAATCCGCGGCCCCTATATCGTCGGAGCCGTCGAATCTTGAGGATGCAGACCTCATCGAGAAGGCGAAATCTGCAAAGAATGGACAGGACTTCCAACGCCTGTGGAACGGTGACACTTCGATGCACAGTGACGACCACTCCCGGGCGGATATGGCGCTGTGCTCGATGCTTGCGTTCTGGACTGGATGTGACACACAGCAGATGGACCGGTTGTTTCGCGCCTCCGGGTTGATGCGGGAAAAGTGGGACGCCCAGCGCGGTGACACCACGTATGGTGCACGGACCATCAACGAGGCAATCGCGAACTGCACGGAAGTCTACACTCCACCTTCATCAAAGACCTCTAACCGGGGTTCCACGTCTGACTCCTCCCCACCAACGACTACTTCGACTCCTGTCAAGGCGAATGCCGGTGGTTATGGCTACTGGAAACGCGACAACGATGGTGACCCATACTGGGACAGAGTCACGAATTTCCTCTTACAGACACAGCGTGTCATTTTGCAGGAAGGTGAGAAATACTTCGAGCTCAAGGTCATTCCAAGCGAGCAAGAAGCCCCGTTTACAGTGACGGTATCTCCAACGGTGTTTAACGAGCCCCGCGATTTCAAAGCGGAGGTCGCTGTCGGACTCACCACCGTCTTCGATGGAAACGCGACGGACCTCGGGCACATCCGGATTGAAGTCGCTAATCAGGACGCTCCGACAGTACGTGGACGCACCGAGATTGGTGTTTACACGACGAGCTCAGGACCGGAGCTCGTCACGCCACTAGGAACGCTCACTACGGACGGCTGGACGGACTCTCCGGAAAACGTCTTCGTTGACCGGGGCATCGACTACTTCAATCAGTGGGAACTCGGACCGGAGCAGACCGATTACGACGCTGAGGAGGTCGCACACATCATCACGAACCTCGTGCAGGCGCGGCCAGCACGCACGAACATCCCCGTACTTGGGTGGTTTGCTGCCGCTTCGGTCTCTCCGTATGTGCGGAAGTGGGAGAGTGAGTTCAACCCTCTGCAAATCTCTGGAGAAACCGGCGCAGGGAAATCGGCCTCAACGGGCCTGATGGCTCGCCTTTGGGGTTGGTCTGGTGAGCCTGCATCGGTCGATGCGCCACCACACGGATTGCTGACAGTGATGTCGTCGTCTGTGTCCGTACCCGTTTGGCTCGACGAATACAAGCCATCAGAAATCCAGCAGTACCGGCTTGACGCGTTCTACCAGTATCTGCGGAACAGTACGCGAGGTGGGCACATTAACAAAGGGACGGCTGGCCTCGGTTCGGACTCCTTCAGGCTGTCTGCGCCAATCATCATCTCTGGTGAAGAATCTGCGAGTCACCGGTCGGCGGAAATGCGCCGGACCATCCCCGTGCGATACCAGCGGTCGACGACGACTCGTAACCCGGAGACCATCAGCGCGTTCGGCGAACTGATAGGTGGCCCTTACGAGGTTGGTAACAAAACGAAGTACGGGCGGGGCTGTGAGCCTCTTGACTTCGCCTACGCATGGTATACGTGGGTACTCAGTCTCGATGAGGCTGAGTTGGAACAGGCGTGGCGGAAGGCTGGTGAGACGGTAAAGGACCTACTCTCGACCGCCCAGCTGACCGTTTCCGACGAGCTCACACGACAGGGAATCCAGACGGTGCACTTCGGATTCAGTCTCCTGCGACACTTTGCAGGCCACATCGGTGTCTCACAGAACGAGTTCCCCACGATGGAGGAACAGGAATCTGCGCTTGTTGTGCTCGCCAAAACGGTTTCCGACGGGTCACGGACGAACCACCTTGACGAGTTCTTGAAGTTAATGACGCGGGCTGCAGAAGCTGGCTATCTCACCCCAACGGAAGACTTCGTCATCGTCCACCGAGGGGACTCCGCGAAAGAACAACTTGCGTTCAAACTCGACCGATGTCACGATGAGGTCTCGCGCTACCTTCGCGACCACGGTATCGTGAACAGCGAACTCCTATCGAACGCTGATGACTACGCTTCGATGCTTTCCGAGCGTGCAGAAGCCGCGCCTGCGGGGTACTGCGCTGGTACAGGTATCTACTCGCCGCCACTCGGTAGAGCTGCACGCGTACGCTCGTTCCGAGCAGACGAAGAGGTCTCCGGCTTTCGCCGTGACGCGTTCGTTAACGACGATGAGAAGGTACATGACGTGGATATCACGGCACTCAGCGAGCTCCCAGAAGCAGGCTGGGTATCGGTCATTACCGCTACCGTCGCGACCGTGAACGACCCCCGTCCGACGATGGAGCAGTCTGGTGTCTTCGGGGACAGCACCGGTGCAGTAGACTTTGTAATCTGGACTGGTCCACCAGACAGCGATGAATTCGACCTGCTCACTGGGGAGTGCTACAAACTCACTAATGTGAAGGTGAGTGAGTATCAGGGTGCGAAGCAGCTTGAACTCCAACACGGTGTGACGACCGTTCAGGCGATTCAAGCCGGAGTCGGAACAACCGAACCTGCGGAGAGCATGAAGAAGGAGCCAATGGACGAGGAGAGTGGTAAGCCGTTTGAGACGGTTCTCCTTGACATTCTCGAAGAGGAGGCCGGTGTTGACGGGTTGTCAGAGGGCTATCTCCTCGCTGAGATGATGAAGAGTACCGACCTCGACGAAGATGGTGTTCGTGACTTGATTCGGGTAGCGCGGTCGAAGGGACGACTAATTGAGCGTCCAGTTGATGGCGAATCTCGATTCTTCGTCGACTAAGACGACAGCCCCCTCGGAACCGGTTGTAGTCTGGGCCGTCCTCATCAGGAGTATCTCCTCGAATATCGGGTCGCGGTATAATCTCCTTGGGCTACTACACTCGCCCAGATTCGTACGGTTATGGTGAATCTCTGCTCTGGATATTATCGACTCTCTTGCACGTCCTCCAAGAGCCCCGCTTCGCCCTCTTCAGACAAGCATGGCCTCACCTAGCCTCAGCAAGAGCGGGAGGTCAGGCTCAATCCTCCGTGCGTGTATAGGGAACCAACCCCCAGCTATTCAGGACTGACAACGAGGGGCGCGAGGACTCCCCGGCCAGCTCGCCACGCTCACCGTCGCTGTCACGCGGGGACTCGTACCTCTAAGAGAGAAAACGGCTTAGACTCGAATCCGAAGCGTTAGAGTTCGCCATGCGTCCCAGTCATACTCGTTCGCCTTCTCCCACGGTGGTTCTGCGGGGTCGTTGTGGGCCATACGCTGGTAATGTCTTACCAAGTGCTAAGCTTCACCGCTGGGCGTCGCTTGTTGCTCTTACCACGGGCACCCTAATGCAGTCGCCGTGCGTCTATTCTGAGCACGATTGAGAAAGAAGACTGGTACGACGCCTACCTCAGCCACGATGCTGGTGGCCATTACTGCGTGGAGTGTCAGGAGACGTACTCAGAGGTAGGCGCGATAACCCATTTTTGATGCGTGTACACGGGTGGAACCGAGTGGGTCCAATGCGGGTTAGTAGTTCTTGAATTGATGGTCCTCTCTACCACAACTAATCAAGAGGAGGACGTAAATCACGTCTCCTGAAGTCCATCGTTTCACCAGTATCCAACTCAACCCGGTAAATAGTGGAGTCGTCCGTATCGTTGGTAAGACGCCCTCCATCGTCAGAAATCAGCTTGACGATTGTCCCATGCTGCCCGTGAAAGTGTGCGTGGTCCGGGTCGGTCTCGTCGGGGATATCAATCCGCACTCTGTCCCCACATTCGAACTCAGCCATCACCTTACGACCAGATTGAACGACTGCCTCCAAGTCAAGTTCGATTTGAAAGACCTCAGCAACTCCTCACGGTGGTGGGGACACTGTACCTCCAATAGACGGGGGAGGAGTGATTTCCAATAGCACCAGAAAGAGATAAACGGCTCATGGAATATGGTGACTGTATGGCTTCTAAAGACGAGAGCCTCCTCCAGTATACCGAGGACGGGGAGACTCTCGAACTCGACACGCTGGAATCTCACCTCTGGGAGGCGGCGGACATTCTCCGTGGCAGTATCGACGCAGCGGACTACAAGAACTACATCTTCGGGCTGCTCTTCCTGAAGCGAATCAACGACCGGTTCGAAGAGGAGACGTGGGAAATCGCCGAGGAACTCACCGGCGACGACGAGGACCCGGATGAAGACCTCCTCGAACAGATTCGGGGCGACCGCGACCTCCACGAGGAGTTCTGGGTTCCGGAGCGTGCCCGCTGGGACCACATCGCCGCGCAGAGCAGCGACATCGGGGCGACGCTGAACAAGGCTCTCGAAGCGGTCGAGGACGAGAACGACGCCATCGCCGACCGTGTCCTCACCTCTGTCGACTTCAACGACAAGGACCGACTCTCGGACGCGACGCTGGAAGAGCTCGTCACGCACTTCTCGAAGCATCGCTACCGGAACGCGGACCTCGAAGACCCCGACATCTTCGGGCGAGCGTACGAGTACCTCATTCGCCAGTTCGCTGACGACGCCGGGAAGAAGGGCGGAGAGTTCTACACGCCGCGCGAGGTCGTCCAACTTCTCGTCGAGTGCGTCGACCCCGAGCCCGGTGACCGCGTGTACGACCCCGCCTGTGGGTCCGGTGGGATGCTCGTCTACTCCGCACAGCACGTCGAGGACGAAGGTGGCGACCGGGACGATATCTCACTCTACGGGCAGGAGAAGAATTTGAACACGTGGGCCATCGGTCAGATGAACGTTCTCCTGCACGAGCTACAAGACGCCACCATCGCAAAGGGAGACACCATCACAGAGCCGAAGTTCGTCACCGAGCACGACGAGCTGGAGGTGTTCGACCGCGTCGTCGCCAATCCCCCTTGGAACGATAAGAAGTGGGCGAAGGACTGGGTTCAGGATAACGAAGCCTACAACCGTTTCCCCTACGGCCTCCCCCCGGCGAACCGCGGTGACTGGGCATGGATTCAGCTGATGGTCGCCTCATTATCCGAGAACGGGAAAGCCGGGATTGTTATGGATAACGGGGTTCTGTTTCGTTCACAGTCCGAGAAGAAGATTCGCAGACCGTTTCTCCAAGATGACCTCATTGAGGCCGTTATCGCGCTCCCGGAGAACCTATTCTACAACACATCCTCGCCGGGGTGTATCCTCGTTTTCAACAAGGATAAACCAGAGGAGCGGAAGAACAAGGTCCAATTCATCTATGCAGAAGATGAGAGATTACGAAGCTCAAATATATCTGTATTTGAGGAACTATCAAACCAGAACCAGCTAACAGGCGAGGGCGTCGAATACATCGCCGAAACATACCTGACTGGTCGAGAAGAAGAACATCACAGTCGATTGGTGGATATGAAAGAGATTGAGGAGAATGACTGGAATCTCAGCGTCCCCCGATACGTAGATACTACTGAACCAGAAGAGCCAATTGATGTTCAGAAGAAATTGGAGGAATTAGACCGTCTAAAGGACGAACGAGAGCGTACTGGTGAGCGGCTGGAAGAATATATGGAGGAACTGGATTACCGATGAGTGAAGTCGCTGACCAGTCGGGCCATGGACAGGATTACGAGGAGGTACAGTTTGGGCCAAAGACCATTATTCTCCCTTCCGACTGGTCCACGGTCCGATTCGGGGACGTGTTCCATCGTCGAAAAGAATCGATTGAAGCAGACGGGGAAGGGGTTGTCCGGTACGTAGGATTGAAGCACCTCGATAGTGGACAGCTTCAGATTAATGGGTACGAAGAAAACGGGGATGAACGCAGTAGCTCAAGAGCGTTCAGGACAGGTGACATACTATTTGGGAAGCTCCGTCCAAATCTGAATAAGGCTGCTATAGCCCCGTTTGACGGGATTTGCTCATCGGATATTATTCCAATCTATGCGGAAGAGGAGACTCTCCAGCAGTATCTCCCCTACTTGATGCACTCGAAGCTCATTCGAGACCGCGTCGTCTCCACGATGGAGGGTACCAATCTCCCACGCACATCGTGGAGTGATTTGGAAAAGACAGTTGTTCCCCTCCCTCCGGTGTCGGAACGGCGCTACATCGCCGATGTTCTCTCAGTAGTTGACGAACAGATTGAACAGACGGACGAGATTATTAAGAGAACCTTAGAACTGAAGGAAGGGGTACATCAGGACCTCTTCACGTCCGGATTCTATGAACACGACAACGTCACTACACGGAAGTTAATCACCGCACCTGATGAGTGGGAGATTCGCGCCCTCTCCGAGTTCACCAAAGAGAGCGCGTATGGTCCTCGGTTCAGTTCGGACCAATATCAAGAGGATGGGAATATAGCCACCCTTCGGACAACTGACCTCACAGACGATGGCGGCATTAACTATCAGACAATGCCGTTGGCAGAATTGGACCCTGATGAGTTTAAAGACCACTTCCTGCAGGAAGGCGACTTCGTAATAAGTAGAACTGGGGCCAATTGTGGCATTTGTACGGTCTGGGAAGGGTTTGATACCCCAACTGTTCCCGGTGCGTATATGATTCGTTTCCGTCTAACGGATGGGCTCAATCCGCACTATCTCAGAGATTACATCAATAGCCCAATAGGTAGCAAGAACGTAGATGTATTGGCGCGTGGCTCTAGCCAGAAGAACCTCGCTGGGTCTGATTTGCTCAGTATGACAATACCTGTGCCGCCACGTGATGAGCAAGATAAGATTGTCGAGGCAGGGTCCAGAATAAACCAACAGCTGCGAGAAGAACGCCAAACCAAAGAGACACTCGAAGAGCTCAAAGAGGGCTTGATGCAGGACCTGCTCACCGGGAAAATCCGAGTAAACTCGGAGGATTAGAATGACAGACGAGTACGCCGATACTGAACGTCCTGCTCTTGAATCCCTACAAACCCTCGGTTGGGATGTTTGTGACCGGCAGCGGGATGTCTGGTCAGACCCTCGTGGGATGAAATCATCGGCTGTACTCGAACCGCGCCTCCGGAACGCTGTCCACCGCCTGAACCCTTGGCTTTCGGATAATAACCTGAATGCAGTCGTCCGCGAGATTCAGCAGATTGCAGGGACGAGCCCAATGAACGAGAACGAGCAGATACACGAGAAGCTCGTTCGCCACACGTCGGTCAAGCAGGACCGGGGTCACGGCACGAAGCACCAGACGGTCAAGTACATTGACTTCGAGAATCCCGAGAACAACGACTTCTTCGCGCTCAGCCAGTTCGACGTAGAGGGCGATATCGAGACCATCAAGCCTGACATCACGCTCTTCGTCAACGGCATCCCGCTCGGTGTCATCGAATGCAAGGCACCAACCATCGCGGAACCGAAGAGTGAGGCCCTTGAACAGCTCAAACGCTACCAGAACGAACGCACCGAGACCGGGAGCGAGGGGGCAACTGAACTCTTCCGGTACAACCAGTTCTCAGTCGCAACGTGGTACGAAG
>Ga0209917_1000485_pt1 | contig 16842 bp, 27 predicted proteins | sample SalPon2_C_H2O_MG_FD_185710 | JGI IMG/M metagenome (GOLD analysis project Ga0209917, IMG submission 185710) | Salt pond water microbial communities from South San Francisco under conditions of wetland restoration - Salt Pond MetaG R2_C_H2O_MG... | ecosystem: Environmental > Aquatic > Non-marine... | reverse complement strand
GATCCACAGGTCGACGTCCAAGAGGTCGACGAACCCGACCTCAACGCCCGGATCGTCGCCGACCGCCTCGCCAACGCCCTCGAACGCGGCTGGTACTTCCGGAAAGCCGGTCACACCACCATCGACCGGATCATGGAAGCCGGCGCGCTCGGCGCGGAGATCGTCCTGAGCGGGAAAGTCACGGGCGCACGCTCACGCGTGGAGAAGTTCAACCGTGGCTACATCAAACACAACGGCGAACCCGCCCAAGACGTGGTCGACGAAGGCCAGGGCGTCGCCGTGATGAAACTCGGCACCATCGGCGTGACGGTGAAGATCATCCCGCCGGGAGCTCAGCTCCCCGACGACTTCGCCATCAACGAGGACGCCGAGTTCGAGCCCGTCGAACAGGCCGTCGTCGACGCCGACGACGAGACCGTTGAGGATCTGCTCGCCGGCGAACCCGACGAAGAAGACGCCGCCCCCGGCGACGACGAGGACGTCGAAGTGCCGGACGAAGATCCGGCCGACGTGATCGACGAGGAGATCGTCGAGGAAGTCATCGACGAGGAGACCGACGACGACGCTGCGGACGCTGACGAGGAGTCAGCTGACGACAGCGACGACGAAGCAGACGCCGACGACGGCGACGCCGAGTCGGTCGCCGACGAAGACCTCGATGAGGACGTAGCCGAGGAGGCTGCCGACCTCGTCGAAGAGATGGAGGACGCTGACGACGACGACGACACGGAGGCGGATAACTGATGGCGATCATCCGTCCCGAGGAACTCCGCGACATGACGCCCGCCGAGCGCGAAGTCGAGCTCGAAGAGTTGGAGACTGAGTTGCTCAACGCGAAGTCCCTGCAGGCTGCCGGTGGCGTGCCCGAGGACCCGAGCAAGCTCAAGAAGCTCCGGCGTGCGATTGCGCGGATCAAGACGATCCAGCAAGAGGAAGGCGATTTCGACGACGCGGATACTGAGGAATAACGATGCCACTGACACCCGAGACACTCACGCGACACGAACTCATCGGCGTCCCGATCCGGGTCGCCGACGCGCCCAACGCCGACCTTGTCGGCATCAGCGGCCGCGTCGTCAGCGAGACGATGAACACGTTCGTGGTTGCGACGGCCTCGGGTGACAAACGCGTCCCCAAAGCGGGGACAACCTTCGAGATGGCACTCGATGGACCGACTACTGATCGAGCTGTAGGCACCACAGATGAAGCCGCTGCGGCCGGCGTGGACGACCACGCAGCCGTGGGGTCTCCGTCCGAACTCGGCGAGGATACTGCGGGGGTTCGCCCCCGTCAGTCTTGGCCGTCGGGATGTTCCGCAAACCCCTTCGAGGGTGGATGCGAGGGCGGAGTCTACGTAACGGTGGATGGGACCCGACTCCGTTCGCGGCCTGCAGCGCGGACCGAACGCACAGGAGATTCGAAATGGCGATAGGACTTGACGTACCCATGCCTCCGGAACCCGAAAACCCGGAGGAGTATGACTACGAGAGCTGTCCGTTCTACGGAGAGCTCCCCGTTCGAGGCCAGACCCGCAGTGGGACTGTTGTCTCGACGGATATGGCAAAGACCGTCATCGTCGAGCAGGAGTACGACGTGTTCGTGCCCAAATACGACCGGTATATGAAACGCCGGTCCCGTATTCCGGCGCACGTTCCCGGTGTACTCGACTCGCTCGAAGTCGGTGACGAAGTACGAATTGCGGAGACCCGTCCGCTGTCGAAGACGAAATCACACGTCGTCGTCGAACAGCTCGGAGGCGATGCCTGATGGAGGCACTCAAAGCCGACGTGACCCAAGGCCTCGAAAAAGGCTCGCTGATCACGTGTGCGGACAACACCGGCGCGCGCGAACTGCGCGTCATCAGCGTCGCGGGCTACTCCGGCACGAAGAACCGACACCCCAAAGCGGGGCTTGCCGACAAAGTGACCGTCTCGGTCACGAAAGGCACGCCCGAAATGCGGCGACAGGTGCTTGAGGCGGTTATCGTCCGCCAGCGCAAGCCGATCCGCCGTCCCGACGGCATCCGAATGAAGTTCGAGGACAACGCGGCCGTCCTCATCGACGAAAACGAGGAGCCACGCGGGACCGAGATCAAAGGCCCAATCGCACGCGAAGTCGCCGAACGCTTCGGGAGCATCGCATCCACGGCGACCATGATCGTATAGCATGACAACGCAACCACACAAACAACGACAGGCCGCCGAGACCGCGTCGCTCCACGAGCGACACAAACAGGTCATGGCCCCGCTGTCGAGCGAGCTTCGCGAGGAGTACGACCGCCGCAGCGTCCGCGTCAACGCGGGCGATACGGTCGAAGTCCAGCGCGGTGATCACGCCGGCACCGAGGCCGAGGTCCTGACTGTCGACCTCAAGGACGCCGAAATCCACGTCGAAGACGTGACCGTCGAGAAGGCCGACGGGGAAGAGGTCCCCCGGCCCCTCGATGCCAGCAACGTCACCGTGACCGAGCTGGATCTTGAGGACGAACGCCGAGAGGCGCGGCTCCGCGGCGAGGAGGACAGCGAATGAGCAACCATCAGAAGCGACTCTCAGTACCGAACTCGTGGCCGGTCGAGCGGAAGACCGAGACCTACACCGTGAAAGCGGGCGCAGGCCCACACGGCGAGGACGGCGTGCCGCTGCTCGTCCTGCTGCGGGACGTGCTCGGCTACGTCGACTCGAAGAAGGAAGCGCGCTACGCGCTGAATCAAGACTCCGTGCTCGTCAACGGCGACGCGATCAGTGACGAACGCCGACCGATCGGCATGTTCGACATCGTCGCGTTCACCGAACGCGAGGAGTATTATCGGGTGTTCCCCGACGAGGGCGGTCGGCTCGCGCTGACGCCCATCGACGCCGACTCGGCAGGCAGCCGACTCGGGAAAATAATTCGGAAAGAGCAGGTCACTGGCGGCGACTTCCAGTTGACCCTCCACGACGGCACCAACATCCGCGTCGAGGACGCGGGCGAGTACGCGACTAACGACTCGCTTGTCATTGACAACGACGACAAATCCGTCGTCGCCCACTTCGTCTACGAGGAGGGCGCGCTCGTCACCGCCGTCGACGGCCAACACGCCGGCGACATCGGGACGGTCGAGGAGATCGTCGTCACCCAAGGCAGCGGTGCCAACACCGTCCACGTCAGTAACGACGCGGGCGGCTTCGAGACGGTCGAAGAGTACGTCGTCGTGATCGACGAGAACTTCACCGACGACGACGGCGACGCAGCCGACACAGACGAGGCGGACGCTGACGCCGAAGAAGCTGACGCTGACGCCGAGGAGGCTGATGCCGAATGAGCGAAGCCGCCAGCGACTTCCACGAGATGCGTCAGCCGCGGATCGAGAAAGTCGTCGTCCACATGGGCGTCGGCGAAGGCGGGCGTGAACTGCAGAACGCCCAGTCGATCCTCGAAGAGGTCACCGGCCAAGCGAGCGTCCAGACGCTCGCCGAACGGACCGTCCAGGAGTTCGAAATCCGACAGGGCGACCCCATCGGCGCGAAGACGACGCTTCGTGACGAGGACGCCGAAGCGTTCCTCGAAACGGCGTTGCCGCTTGCGGACCTCTCGATTTCGCAGTTCGACGACACCGGGAACATCAGCTTCGGTATCACCGAGCACACCGAGTTCCCGAGTCAGGAGTACGACCCACAGATCGGGATCTTCGGGCTCGACGTGACCGTCACGCTGGTCCGACCCGGCTACCGGGTCGCCAAACGCGACAAGGAGACACGGTCGATTCCGAGCAGTCATCGGATGACCCCCGAGGACGCAGCGGCGTACCTCGAAGCCGAGTTCGACGTGGAGGTCGACGAATGAGCCAGAGCGAACAGTCAACAGACGACAGCGAGGCAGCCACGGACGCCGAGACCGGCCAGCAGATCGAGTGCCGGCGGTGTGAGCGCAAACAGGGGCTTGTCGGCAAGTACGACATCAACCTCTGTCGGCAGTGTTTCCGTGAGGTCGCCCGCGACATGGGATTCAGGAAGTACAGCTAACTATGGCAGGCAACGACCCACTGGCCAGCGCGCTTTCCGGCATCGACAACGCCGAGAGCGTCGGCCATCTCGGTATCACCGTACAGCCCGCCTCGAACATCATCGGCTCGATCCTCGAAGTCTTCTACGACCGAGGGTATATCGACGGCTTCGAGTTCGTCGACGACGGCAAGTCCGGTGAGTTCGAGGTCGAACTGAAAGGCGCGATCAACGAGTGTGGCATCGTCAAGCCCCGCTACTCGGTTGGGGCAGACGGCTATGAGAAATGGGAGAAGCGATTCCTCCCGGCCCGCGATTACGGCTCTCTCATCGTCACGACGAGCCACGGCGTCATGAGCCACTACGAGGCCCGCGAAGAGGGCATCGGTGGCCAAGTCATCGCGTACGTCTACTAACAATGACCCGAACAACGATCACACTACCGGACGACGTGTCCGCAACGGTCGACCATCTCGACCTCACCGTCGAGGGACCCGACGGCAGCGTCTCACGCCGCCTCTGGTACCCCGACATCTCGGTCAGTGTCGACGGCGACGCAGTCGTCATCGAGACCGACACCGAGGACGCCAAGACCACCGCGACGGTCGGCACCTTCGAAAGCCACGTTCGCAACATGGTTCACGGCGTCACCGACGGCTGGGAGTACAAGATGGAAGTCCACTACGCTCACTTCCCGATGCAGGTCGACGTCGACGGCGACGAAGTCGTCATCGAGAACTTCCTCGGGGAGAAGGCGGCACGACGAACGCCGATCCGCGGCGACACGGACGTACAGATCGACGGCGAAGAGATCACCCTGACCGGCTCCGATAAGGAAGCCGTCGGGCAGACCGCCGCCGATATCGAACAACTCACCAAAGTCACTGACAAGGACAACCGCGTCTTCCAAGACGGGGTTTACATCGTCGAGAAACCGGCGAAGGCGGGAGGTGCCTGAGATGGCTGACGACGCACCCGAAGCACTGGAGGACATCAGCGGTGTCGGCCCATCGAAGGCCGACTCCCTGCGTGCGGCCGGCTACGAGTCGGTCGACGACATCCGTGCGGCCAGTCAGGGCGAACTCAGCGATGTCGACGGCATCGGCAACGCACTCGCCGCCCGTATCAAAGCGGGCGTCGGCGACCTCGAAGTCAGCGAGGAGACCGAGGCTGAAGTCGAAGACGACACCGAGGAGGAGGCCGAGGCGGCCGAACCCGACGAGGACGTCGAAACCGAACTGCAGGCTCGCGGGCATGCGGACAAAACGCCCGACCTCGACGAGGAAACCGAATCGGCACTCCAGCAGAAACGACGCGAGGGCAAACCCGCGTTCAAGCGAGACGACTACCACATGAAAAAGCGGACGCCCGAATCGTGGCGTCGGCCCCGTGGTGGCCTCTCGAAACAGCGGCGCGGCATGAAGAGCCGCGGCCCGAAGGTCGCCCCCGGCTTCAAGTCGCCGAAGGCGGCTCGCGGACTCCACCCCAGCGGCTTCGAGGAGGTCCGTGTCCACAACACCGACGACCTCGACGACGTTGACGGCGATACCCAAGCGGTTCGGATCGCCAGCAAGGTCGGCGAGCGAAAACGCGAACGGATCGAGGAAGTCTGCGAGGACGAGGAGATCCGCGTGCTCAACCCGACCTACATCGAAGTGGAGGTCACCGATGACTGATCTCGGTTCGCAAAAACGCATGGCCGCCGACATCCTCGATGTCGGCGAGGGCCGTGTCTGGCTCGACCCCGGCGAACAGGAAGAGATCGCCGAAGCGATCACCCGTGAAGACATCCGCGATCTCGTCGATCAGGGAATCATCCGCGCGAAGGACGCCAAGTCCAACTCCCGTGGTCGTGCCCGTGAGCGTGCGGACAAACGCTCCTACGGCCACCAGAAGGGTGCCGGCTCCCGCAAGGGGAAAGCCGGTGCCCGCGAGGCACGGAAGGACAACTGGGTCTCACGGATCCGCGCCCAGCGATCCCGCCTCAAGGAACTGCGCGATGACGGCACCATCGACCGAACACAGTACCGCGAGCTGTACAACAAAGCCAGCGGTGGCGAATTCGACAGCGTCGACCGGCTGGAAGCGTACATTCGAACCAACTACGACATCGAGGTGACTGCATAATGGCAACTGGACCACGACACAGTGTGCCGATGCGCCGTCGCCGCGAGGTCCGAACTGATTACCACCAGCGGTTGCGCCTGTTGAAATCCGGCAAGCCTCGTCTGGTCGCCCGGACGAGCAACAAACACGTCAGGGCGCAGCTGATCACCCTCGGACCCCACGGCGATATCACCCACGTTGCCGCCACGAGCGAGGAACTCGACGACTACGGCTGGGAAGCCCCCACGGGCAACGTTCCCAGCGCGTATCTGACGGGCTTCCTCCTTGGCAGCCGCGCTGTTGCGGAGGGCCACGACGAGGCCGTTCTCGACATCGGGCTGAACACGGCAACGCCGGGGAACAAGGTGTTCTCGGTACAGGAAGGAGCTATCGACGCTGGCCTCGACATCCCCCACAACGAGAGCGTGCTGGCAGAGTGGTCGCGTAACCGCGGCGAACACATCGCCGACTACGCCGACCAACTCGACGAGCCGCTTTACAGCGGGGATTTCGACGCCACTGAACTACCGGAGCACTTCGACGACGTGCTCGAAACACTGCAGGAGGACGCATGAGCGAACATCACGACGACGGCTGGGAGCCGCGCACGCGGCTCGGCCGACAAGTACAGGACGGCGATATTACGACGATGGACCAAGCACTCAACTCGGGACTCCCGCTGAAGGAGCCCGAACTCGTCGACCAGCTCCTGCCGGGGCTGGAGGACGAAGTGCTCGACATCAACATGGTCCAGCGGATGACCGACTCGGGTCGCCGTGTCAAGTTCCGCTGTGTCTGTGTCGTCGGCAACCGCGACGGCTATCTCGGCTACGCCCAGGCCCGCGACGAGCAGGTCGGCGGTGCGATCGAGAAAGCCATCGATGTCGCCAAGCTCAACGTCATCAAAGTCGACCGCGGCTCGGGCTCCTGGGAGGACAGCGCGGGCGGTGTCAACTCCCTCGTTCGAAGTGCCGAAGGCAAGGCCGGCTCGGTAGTCGTCCAGATCAAACCCGCCCCACAGGGACTGGGTCTGGCGGCCGCCGAGACCGTTCGCAACATCCTCGAACTCGCCGGCGTGCAGGACGCCTGGACGAAATCCCACGGCAACACCCGGACGACGGTCAACCTCGCCAAGGCGACGTTTAACGCCCTGGAGAACGCGGCCCAATCGCGGACGCCCCAGCGGGCGAAAGCGGTGCGGGAGGAGGCCAACAACTGATGTATGCCATCGTCCAACTTCGCGGCGAGGTCAACATGTCTCAGGACGTGCGTGACACGCTGGAGATGCTGAATCTCCACAACAGCAACCACGTCACGTTCGTCCCCGAGACCGACGCCTACCGCGGCATGATCACGAAGGTCAACGACTACGTTGCCTTCGGCGAACCGAGTGCGGAGACGGTGGCGACGCTCATCGAGCGTCGTGGCGAACCCCTCGACGGCGACAGCGATGTCGACGACGAATGGGTCGCCGACAACACCTCGTACGACGATATCGACGCGCTTGCCGCGGCACTCGTCGCCGAGGAGACGAAACTCCGCGACGAAGGCCTCGCGCCGGTCGTCCGTCTGCATCCGCCACGCGGCGGTCACGACGGCATCAAACACCCGGTCACGGAGGGCGGCCAGCTGGGTCGCCACGGGACCGAGGATATCGACGGGCTCCTGGAGGCGATGCGATAATGGGATCGAAGAAACGCAGACAGCGCGGTTCCCGGACGCACAGCGGCGGCACCCACAAAAACCGGCGCGGTGCCGGCCACCGTGGCGGCCGCGGTGCCGCTGGCCGCGACAAACACGAGTTCCACAACTACGAACCGCTCGGCAAACACGGCTTCACGCGACCGGATTCGCTGATCGACTCAGTCGAGGAGATTAGCGTCCAGAAACTCGACGAGGACGCCGTCCTCTACGAGGCCGACGGGCTCGCCGAAACCGATGGCGACGCCTACGTCATCGACGCCCGCGATGTCGTCGATGCCGGCCACGACGTTGACGTCGTGAAAGTGCTCGGCGACGGTCAGGTCCGCAACGAGTTGGTCATCACCGCCGACGCCTTCACCGCCAGCGCGGTCGAGGGAATCGAAACGGCCGGCGGCGAGGCCGTCCTCTCGGAACGCGCCGAGGAAGCCGAAGCCGACGAAGCGGAAGACGTAAACGACGAGTCCAACGAGGGCTAATACATGGGTTGGAAGGAGGCCGCAGAACCGGTACTCACCCGCATGCCGACAGTCGCGCGCCCGCAAGGGCACGTGCCGTTCAAACGGAAGCTCCTGTGGACCGCAAGCGTCCTCATGGTGTACTTCTTCCTGACGAACATCCAGCTGTTCGGTCTCGCTACGGGTGGGAGTGACATTTACGGACAGTTCCGGTCGATCATTGCCGGCGGTCAGGGCTCGATCCTGCAGGTCGGGATCGGTCCCATCGTCACCGCATCCATCGTCCTCCAACTGCTCGGCGGGGCGAACCTGCTGGGGTTGGATACGGAGAACGATCCGCGCGATCAGGTGCTGTATCAGGGCCTCCAGAAGTTCCTTGTCGTCGTCATGACGGCACTGACCGCCGCCCCGATGGTGTTTTCGGGATCGTTCCTGCCCGCCAGCGACGCGGTCGGTAACGCCCTCGGAATCAGCACGCTCGGCGTCCAACTGGTGATCTTCGCCCAAGTGTTCGTCGGCGGGATCCTCATCCTGTTCATGGACGAGATCGTGAGCAAGTGGGGCGTCGGCTCCGGTGTCGGCCTGTTCATTATCGCTGGCGTGAGTCAGCGACTTGTCGGCGGGCTGTTCAGCTGGGAAAGCCTCGGGAATACGGGCTTTGTCGCCAGCTGGTACGGCATCCTGTTCGGCGAGACCACCCTCGGGCCGACGTTTACCGGCCAGTGGGCACAAAACATCCTGTTCGATCCCGGGAACATCTTGGCGTTGTTCACGACGCTACTCATCTTCGTCGTCGTCGTCTACGCTGAGTCGGTGCGGGTTGAGATCCCGCTGAGCCACACCCGCGTTCGCGGGGCCCGCGGTCGGTTCCCCGTGAAGCTGATCTACGCGAGCGTCCTGCCGATGATCCTCGTGCGGGCGTTGCAGGCGAACATCCAGTTCGTCGGCCAGATCCTCTACAGCCAACTCGGCGAGGGGCTGCCCGCGCTGCTCGGCACCTACAACGCCGACGCCCAGCCGATCAGCGGGCTGTTCTACTATCTCGCGCCGATCCAATCGCGGGCCGACTGGATGTGGTTCCTCGGGTTGACGCCAGCGGGCATCGATCCCTGGCAGATCGCTATCCGTGTCGGGGTTGACCTGACGTTCATGATCCTCGGCGGCGCGATCTTCGCGGTCTTCTGGGTCGAAACGACCGGGATGGGTCCCGAGTCGACCGCCAAACAGATCCAGAACTCCGGGATGCAGATTCCCGGTTTCCGCCGCAACCCGCAGGTCGTCGAAAAGGTCATGGAGCGGTACATCCCGCAAGTGACCGTGATCGGCGGCGCGCTGGTCGGCCTGCTGGCGGTGTTGGCGAACATGCTCGGCACCATCGGCAACGTCTCCGGGACCGGGCTGCTGCTGACGGTCTCGATCACGTACAAGCTGTACGAGGAGATCGCCGAAGAGCAGCTCATGGAGATGCATCCGATGATGCGCCAGATGTTCGGCAACGAATAGCCGGCTCGCGGATTCGGTTCTTTTTGCGTGCGGAGGTAGATTACGCTTGCTGCCGTACCCACTGTGCAATCTGCTGACTGTAGGAATCATACACCGCGAGACCTGTCTGCAGCGTTTCGTAGACAGCGTCAGCATCGATGTGGCCGTACTCGTGTGCGAGAACGTTTCGAAACCCGATCGCAGCAACGAGCGTCGTCATCGTCTCCTCGTCGATAACGCCTTGTCGATGGAGGACACGAACTGCATCCTTCGCGGTGTTGCCATCGTAGCCGAAGTCTCGCGTGGCAACGTGTTGTGCGAGATCCGAACAGGCCTGTACGGCGTTTTCGAACATGCGCTCGACAGCCCGCTGTTGGGTCGTGCTTTCGAGGAAGTCACTGCGGGACAGCGTGGCCTGTTTTTCGGTGAGTTCGCCGTGATACTGCTCGATCTGTTCGAGTTTGATAGCGACGACCCGCTGATCAGCCACGCAGCCCCTCCTCAGCGATTCGGTCGATCATATCGCGTTGCTGGCGACGACGGTCGGCCTGTCGGTCGGCAAACGTCGCGTCGATCTCACGTTTGAACTGCTCGAAGACATCCTCATCGCCACAGACGAACCTGCCGTTGACAGCGTCGTGAGCAACATCGAGCGGCAGCGTCTCGATATCCGAGAGGTCGACAAACGGGGCGGCGTCCTGCTGGAGATCGCCGGAGAGGAAACACCGTTTCTCGAACCGCTCGCTGGTCGAAAGCTCCGCAGCGAATTTGACCGCAACATCGAGATCGGAAGCTTGCGTCGGCGCACCCGTAAGCCGAGAGCCGAAGGCAACGACGAACTCGATGTCGGCGTCGGGACAGACCGACGCTTCGAGCGCGGCAAGCACGCGTTCGGCTCCCTCGTCCAGTTCCATACGAGAATCGACAGCACCTCGTCACAAAACAATTCCGCCGGTCGGCGTCTCGACAGCGTTGCTGTCAGCCGAGCCGAACGAAGCTATTCCCGCATCGAAGCGGAACTGTCGGTAGGTGGCGACCTATCGGCTGGGAGGCCCTCCACAAGCGGCTCGCCGGTCGCTCGTCGCTGCGGCCCGCAGTGCAGGTAGTGGCGACACTGCTGGTGTTTCTGTTCGCCATCCGGTTGTTGGGGTCGGCGACGGAGGCGTTGACGCCGACACTGCGGCGGACGCTGAACCGCGTCGTCGTCAGTGACTCCTCGGCACTCGGCTTGGGGTGGTTCGCGTCCTACGTCCTCGCAAACGGCTCGCTGGTCGCCGCACTAGCGGTATCGCTGTTCAGTTCGGAGCTGATCGCCCGCTCACAGCTGTTCTTGATGATCGTCGGCTCGCGGCTCGGCGGCGCGGCCGTCGTCGTCTTCATCGGCGCGTTCGACTACCTCAACGAGGAACTCGACTCGGTGCGGGAGGCGATGAGCCTCGGGCTGTTGACGTTCCTGTTGACTCACTCGATCTATCTACCGGTAGTCGTGGTGGGCTATCTCGCGTTGCCGGTGTTACCGCTCGGCGTGCGAGCCGAGGGAGCCGCACCCGCGGTCGATGGCCCGCTTGCAGGGACGGTCGCAGCCCTGACCGACGGCATCGTCGCCGTCGTCGGCCCCGGTGTCGCGTTCCTGCTCGCGCTCGGCTGTATCGCGGCGAGCCTCCGGCTGTTCGATCACGTCCTAGACGGAATCGACACCGAGCATTTGCGGCAGCGGTACATCGTCGGTCTCGACAACAGATGGCTCTCGTTCGGTCTCGGGCTCGTCATCACCGGCCTCACGACGAGCGTCGCGTTCTCGCTGGGTGTGATCGTCCCGCTGTACAACCGCGGCCACATCAAACCGCGGGAGATCATGCCGTTCGTGTTGGGCGCGAACGTCGGCACGCTGGTCGATACGCTCATCGTCGCCGTCGCGCTCGGAACGCCCATCGGGATTCGAACGGTCCTCGTCATCTTGGGATTGGGCACGCTCGTCTCCGTGGTGACGCTGGTGTGGTACGGTCCATATCAGAGTATTATCCGAACCATCCAGGCGGAACTCTTGGGCTCGACCGGCTACTTTGTCGGGTTCCTGCTTTCGTTGCTCGTCGTGCCGTTGGTGCTGTTCGTGCTGTAATGCCGCCGCGTGAGACGGCACGACGCTCGGGGGAGGAGGTGACGCGACGCTGTCAGTAGCGGTAGCTTTAGTACAATAGCATCGCATGCGTATGAGAACAGATGTTGAGTACTACTGCGATGCCCGAGGTAGTACGGGTCTCACAGAAAGGCCAAGCCACCATCCCGAAGGCGTTACGCGAGCAGTTCGACATCGACACGCCGGGAGAAGTCTTCATCTACGAGGCCGAGGGGCGTATCATCATCGAGCCGGTGCCATCCGTCGAGGAACTCCACGGGATACACGCCGGAGACCACGACGACGGCGACGTACTCGAACGGATGCGACAACGGAAAGCCGAGACAGCCGACAACGGGTTCGACGGCATCGAGCACACAGAGGAGCCATGAGCGGCGTCGTCTTCGACACCGAGGCGATCATCGCGTATCTCTACCGGGAACCGGGCCACCACGCCGTCGCTGACCGGCTGGCCGGCGTCTTCGACGGCGAGACTGACGGCTGGCTCACCGAAACCAACGCCAGCGAGGTCTTCTACTTCGTTGCGCGGTTCGAAGCCGACAGCGAGACGCCGACGACAGCCTCGCTGCGCGCGGCCGACCGCGACATTCGGACGCTATCACAGAAGGGCATCGAGATCGAACAGGCCGACTGGCGACACGTCGCGGAGGTCAAAGCCGACAGCGACCTCTCGTTGGCCGACGCCTACGCCGTCGCGCTCGCGCACGATCAGGACGCGACGCTGGTCGCCGGGGAAACGGTTGCAAACGCGAGCCTACCGGTCGATATTTCGGTCCGACCGTTCTCCGAACACGACTGAGCGGGCGACAAGCGGGCGGCAAAACCGATAGCGATTCTGCCGACGACCACGCCACTGATCCCGCCGCCAACCCCGAAAACTACGGGTTAAGTACGTCCATCCCCAACCACATGTATGTCCGACCCAACCGATTTAGAGGAGTTGCGTCGCGGGACCGCGTTGGTCAAACGCGGCTTCGCACGCATGCAGAAGGGCGGGGTTATCATGGATGTCGTCGACCGCGAACAGGCCCGGATCGCCGAGGACGCGGGCGCAGTCGCGGTGATGCATCTCGAATCCGTCCCCGCCGATATCCGCAAACGCGGCGGCGTCGCCCGGATGGCCGACCCCGGCGCGCTCGAAGAGGTCGCCGAAGAAGTGTCGATCCCGGTCATGGGCAAATGCCGGATCGGCCACACCGCCGAGGCCCAGATTCTCGAAGCCGCCGGTGCGGATATGATCGACGAAAGTGAGGTCCTCACCCAAGCCGACGAGCGATACCACATCGACAAGGAGGCATTCACCGCGCCGTTCGTCTGTGGGGCGCGCAACCTACCCGAAGCCCTCCGGCGGATCGACGAGGGGGCGGCGATGATCCGCACCAAGGGCGAGGCGGGCACCGGCGACGTGAACCAAGCGGTCACCCACCAGCGCAACATCCAACGATCGATCGGGCAACTCACCGGCATGGCCTACGAGGAACGCGACGAGTGGGCGCGCGAACACGGCGCGCCACGCGCACTCGTCCACGAAACCGCCGAGATGGGTCGGCTCCCCGTGGTCAACTTCGCCGCAGGCGGGATCGCCACGCCCGCCGATGCCGCGCTCATGATGCAGCTCGGCTGTGACGGTATCTTCGTCGGCTCTGGCATCTTCGGCGCGGAGAACCCACAGGCGATGGGCGAATCCATCGTCGAAGCCGTCAACAACTACGACGACCCCGAGACGCTGAAAGAGATCGCCAAAAACCCCGGTAAGGGGATGCGCGGGCAGGCCAACGTCGATCTCGACGACGACGAGAAGTTGCAGGGTCGCGGCGTTTAGCCGAGCCAGTTCGACGAACGCTGCGTACCGTGTGCATCGACGCCGGTTCGACACGTGGTAGCCGTGCGGCGGTTAGGTGTTCACCACGGCAAGTTCAGTATTAGCCAGCATCTTGCCTTTCTGTGTCAGGCCGACGCCGTCATCCGGATGGGTAACTAAGCCATGCTCTAGTGCTTGCTCATAGATGGACTCGAATTCACTCGTATTCCCATCGGTGAGCGCGTGCATGGTCTGTTTGAGATCATGGATCGTGTAGTAGCCGATGACTAGTTGGGTTTCGGCTTCACTCACATCCGCCGCAGCGATCTCCGCTTGGAGGTCGCCGTACTCCGTCCGTAGATAGCGGTTGAAAACGTGTTGGATGCGATCCTCGGTAAGGCTCAGGTAACTGGTGGTTCGTGTCTGGGATTCCATGTGATCGACCTTGATCACGTCGCGTTTCGATCCACTGAGGGTCCGTTTGCCGAACTGAATATTGACGATATCCCCAAGCGCGATTGCTTTGGTTGCCGTCGACTCCAGTTTGAACACCACGCGATCGGGGTTGATCCCTACCTGGACCTGCTCTGCGGTTGTGTCCCGCTGTTGGCCGCCCTTCTGTGCCGCCAATTCAACAAGCCCAGCGGCCCCGTTGATGACCGCCGCGAACAGCTGATACTCGAATAGATCGGCATACTCCGGATCATGCTCAATAAAACAGAGTCGCGGGGTTTCGGCGACGGTGAATTTGATTCCGAATATCCGCTCGAAGTCCTCCGTGAACCGCTCGGGTGGCGTCCCGACAGTGAGGTCCATCATCGCATCAAAATCGATATCCAGTGCTTGACTGCCTGCTCGAAGCGAGACCCCGTCGCCGTCGATTTCACAGACGCCGTGCTGGATGTCCGACCGCCTGATGGCGTTGGAGTAAAATCGGGTCTGGAAGCTTGCTGTCGGGTCAGTCGAATCGCCGACGACGCTCATATCCCTGTAGTAGGAGTTCACACCCTGCTACTGTATATATCCCCAGTATCACGGTCTACGTCTGAGGACGCACCTGCAATCTTGTACGGCACGGTCACGCAGAATCCCCGAAAAACGAGTGTCGCAAAGACGCAGTCGAGGATCGCTTTTAACCTTTGGACCGTGCGGCTACAGGATCGTCGCACCGTCACTGACTTTTGTCTGGTAGGCGCGGGCGTCGACATCGTGGGCCGCAAACGCGTCGAGCATCGCCGTCGCAACCGCCCGCCGATCCGCGGCTCGACAGACCGCCAGCATCGACGGCCCGGCCCCGCTGACCGTGACACCGGTCGCGCCGGCATCGAGGGCAGCCTCACGAACCGCATCGTACCCCGTAATCAGTTCGGCACGGGCCGGCGTCACGAGCGGATCGCTCATGCCGCGACCGACGAGATCGGGGTCGGCCTGACACATCCCGACCGACAGCGTCGCTGCGTTGCCGACCGTCTCGACTACATCCTCCATGCTCGCGGTTTCAGGGACGACCCGGCGGGCGTCCCGCGTCGAGACGGCGATCTCGGGCAGGCAGGCGACCAGCGGAATTTCGGTATCGACGCTTTCGACGCCGTCGGCGGTCGCAATCGTAAACCCGCCGAGAATCGAGGGGGCGACGTTGTCGGCGTGGGCCGTCCCGGAGACGACAGCCTCGCCTTCGGCGGCGATGGGCACGAGGTCCTCCCGCGAGAGCCCGCGGTCGTAGAGTTCGTTGAGCGCGACCGCCGCGCCGGCGGCGGAAGCTGCCGACGAGCCCAGTCCCGAGGCTGGCCGGACGCCCTTGTCGATCTCGATGCGGGCCGGCGCGTCGAGGGCGTCGACGACCGCGCCGACGGTGTTGCTGTCGGGATCGGTCGGGATGTACTGGCTGCCGACACCGGTGATCTCGATGGTCGTCCGCTCGGCGCGTTCGACCCGGATGATGTCGGCCGGCCGGTCGAAGGCGACGCCAAAGACATCGAAGCCGCTCCCGAGGTTCGCGCTCGTCGCCGGGGCCCGAACCGTAATCATGCGTTGGGGTTATCGCAGTCGCCCGAAAAAGGTAGCGAAGCCGGCCGCCGCTGGCCCGTTGCTGCCGTCGTGCTCATCGGCCCATCACCCGCGGGCGGTGACGTAGACCATCGGGCCGATGACCAGCAGGGCGAGGCCGAGAAACAGATACGCCCGTGCGGATTCCATCAGCGATATCGGTGTCAACACGAATATCAACCCAAACAGGATCGTGTTGACACCGATCACCCGCTGTGATTTCAGTGGGAGCGCGCCAAGGGTCGTCAGGACGAACCCGAGCAGCAGGAACTGCCCGAGGTGGTAGTCGACCAGGATCGCGTCGATGAATAACGGCAGCATGCCTAGTAGGTGGTGTCGCTGAAACGCGCATTAAAGTTCCGTTCTTCGTCGCCGTGACTCCCGGTGTGTCGTCGTTGAACCTGTGTCGGTGTTGTCATTCCTCCGGGCCAGTGATATCCAGTGGTCGGATCCAGCCGTACCAGACAACAACGACCATCCCGCCGTAGCCGGCGATGTAGACAAGCTCGCCCAGCGTCGTCAACCCAAGTTGGCCAAGGCTCCACCGCGCAACCCCGGAGCCGGCGACGCCGACGAACAACACGGCCGCCAGCAACAGGACATCGGAGCTGAAAAACTCTCGCAACGTCATCTCTGCCATACGCCCTGTAGGGTCGCCAGCCTTCTCAACCCCTCGGTTGCTGCTGACAGCTCCTTGCGTCGCTGTCGATTACGGCACCGGTGTCACCGACAGCCCACGCTCCTCGATCGCCTCGATAATCGCCTCGTGATCCGCGGTCGCCTCGTAGTAGAAGACGAGCTGAAACCGGCCATCCCGCAGCAGCTGTTGGCACTCCCAGACAAACTCGTCGTCGTCCAGCGTCCGACCGTGAAACTGATTCGAGGCGAACTCAGGGTCGTCATTGCCGGCGTAGATGTAGCTTTCACCCTTGTTTGTGTGCTCGGCGATCACGTCATTGAGATCGACGGTCAACTCCTGCATTTCGAGATCCTCCGCACCAGAAAGTTCGGTGTGGACGATCACGCCGACCAACTCGATGTCGCCGGGTTCCAGTAGTGCCTTGGTTCGCTCGTAGAGATCCTGATCGAGCACGTCAGCCATGATGGCGACAACTCGGGAGGCGAGAAGT
>Ga0209917_1000483_pt1 | contig 16904 bp, 17 predicted proteins | sample SalPon2_C_H2O_MG_FD_185710 | JGI IMG/M metagenome (GOLD analysis project Ga0209917, IMG submission 185710) | Salt pond water microbial communities from South San Francisco under conditions of wetland restoration - Salt Pond MetaG R2_C_H2O_MG... | ecosystem: Environmental > Aquatic > Non-marine... | reverse complement strand
ACTACCCGTTCGAACTCGACGTGCCCTACTACGGGCTGGTCAACGCCGACAAGGCGCACGCCGTCGGCTGGATCTCCCGCGAGGAGTGCAAGGCGGGACACGTTCCTGACGGCGAGACGCTGCTCGTTATGCAGGCGAACGACGACTGGTCTCGCGCACACTACGACCGCGACCCCGCGGCGAACGCCGCCGAACTCGCCGATCACGCGGCCGACATCGTCGGCGACGACCGACTCGCCGACCCGGACTGGACGGACACGCAGGGGTGGCGCTACGCGCTGCCCGAGTCCGGGGTCGACACCGACCCGATCGACGCGGCGCGGGAGTCGGGGCTGTACCTCCTCGGCGACTGGATCGCGGGTGAGCCGCGGCTCCACGCGGCGATCGGCAACGGCCTCGGCGTCGGCGACCGCGTCGCCGACGATTTGTGATCCGTCGCGCGGCGTCGGTCACCTACCGGGCGCGTCGGCTCGCCCGAGACGTTTATCCGCGCCCGCCGGCGATTCCCGACATCGCATGGCCGAGCCGATCCTGAAGTGGGCGGGCGGCAAGCGGCAGCTGCTCGACGAGTTGTACGCCCGGTTCCCGGCCGACTACGGCCGCTACCACGAGCCGTTCCTCGGCGGCGGCGCGGTCTTCTTCGATCTCGAACCCGCGGACGCGACCGTCAACGACGCGAATCCGCGGCTCGTCAACTTCTACGAGCAGGTCCGCGACCGCCCGGAGGCACTGATCGAGCGGCTGGCGTCGTTCGACGACCCCGAGTCCGACCCGGACCCCGACCTCCCGTACGCCGAGGAGACGGCGCGAGGCCGGTCCGTCGAGAGCTACTACTACCAGCAGCGCGCGCGGTTCAACCGCCGACCGTACGAGGGGGAGTTCGATCCACTGACCGAGGCCGCGCTCCTCGTGTACCTCAATCGGACCTGCTACAACGGGCTCTACCGCGAGAACGCCGACGGCGGGTTCAACGTCCCGGTGGGGCGGTACGCGAATCCGAACTGGGTGCACCGCGACCGAATTCGGGCTGCGAGCCGCGTGCTCGCCGACGCGTCGGTCCGGAACGGCGACTTCGCGTACGTGCTCGATGTCGCCGACCCGGGCGATCTCGTCTACTTCGATCCCCCCTACGAGCCGATGAGCGCGACCGCGAGCTTCACCGAGTACAGCGCCGAGGGGTTCGACCGCGCGGACCAGACGCGGCTGCTCGACGTCGCGAGCGACCTCGACGACGCCGGGGTGTCGGTCGTGGTGAGCAACAGCGGGGTCATGTACGAACCGTACGCAGAGGCGGGGTTCCGCGTCGACGTCGAAGACGCCACGCGCGCCATCAACAGCGACGGGGCGAACCGCGACGCGGTCGACGAGATCGTCGCGACGAACGTGACGCCGAGCGAGCGCCGGGCACGCGGTCAACGGGAGCTTCCGGAGTTCTGATCCGCGGAGCCGTCGACCGCATGGGGCGGGCTTTTTCACCACCCGTGACGACGACTCGGGTATGACCGATCTCGACATCGACCTCGTCCTCGTCCCGGTCGACGGCAGCGAGGAGTCACACGAGGCGGTCGACTACGCGATCGCGGTCGCCGCCGAGTACGACGCGAGCGTCCACGCCCTGTACGTGCTCGACGAGGACGTGGTCCGCGCGATCGACCACGGCGTCGTCGACGAGGCCGACGTGGCCGACGACACCGAGGCGTTCACCGACTCCGTGGCTCGCCGCGCCGAGGCCGCGGGCGTCCCCCACAGCAACTCCATCGCGTACGGCTTCTCGATGAGCGTGAAGACCGTCCACCCCGGCAGCGTCGTCCTCGACACCGCAGAGGAACTCGACTCCGACTTCATTGTCGTCCCGCGCGAACCGGTCTCCGGCGACCCCGGCGAGGTGCTCGGGAAGGCGGCCGAGTACGTCCTCCTGTACGCGAGCCAGCCCGTCCTCTCCGTCTGATGGGCGGTCTTCCGCTCGTGCCCGCAGGGACGACGCTCCCGCCGCTGTCCTATCTGATCGCCGTCTCGATCGCGGTCGGGGCGGTCGCCGCGGGCCTCCGCCGTCGCCGTCCGGCCGTCACGGATCGTCACGTCCTCGCGCTCGCCCCGTGGATGGCGCTCGGCTCCGCCGCACACGTGTTGTACGTCGTCGACGCGCTCCCGGCCGCCCTCGCCCCGCTGGCCGGATCGCCGACCGTCTACCTCACCGTCGGCTCGCTCGCCGGCGCGACGTGGCTCGCGAGCGCCGCGCTCCGGCCGCAGCGCGTGCCGACTGCCCTCGCCGCGAGCGGCGCGTGCCTCCTCGTCCCGGTCGCCGCGCTCGCGCTCGCGACCGGCGTGTCGTCCGACGGCGCGTTCTGGTCCGGCGCGTCGCTGGCGCTGACGCTGCCGATCGCGGGCCTCGCGTGGGGCGGTCTCACCCGTCTCCGTCCCGAGGTAGCGATCACCGGCGGCGTCGGCGCACTCGCGGTGTTCGGTCACGCGCTCGACGGCGTCTCGACCGCGATCGGGACGACGCAGCTCGGGTTCGGCGAGCGGACGCCTGTCTCGCGGTTCCTGCTCGAACTCGGCGGGCTCCCCTCGGTTCCCGTCCTCGGCGAGGGGTGGCTGTTCCTGCTCGTCAAGCTCGTCGTCGCGAGCGGCGTGACGTGGCTGTTCGCGGCGTACGTCCGGGAGACGCCGACCGAGGGGTACCTGTTCTTAGGGTTCGTCGCGTCCGTGGGGCTCGGTCCCGCAGCGCACAACCTGCTTTTGTTCGCGGTCGTGGCGTGATATCGCCGACGGCGACGCTCACGCCGAGCGAGCAGCCGGAAAAGAACAGAACCGATCGGGAGCTACTCGTCTTCTTCGACGACTTCCGGGTCCTCGATGGCCGACTGCAGTGAGTCGAGCCCGTTGACCCACTCGGAGACGAGCCCGTATTCGAGATCCTCGACGAGGTCGATGTCGAGCGCTTCGCCGTCGATGACCCGAGTGCCGGCCTGCACGACGTAGCCGAGCGCGGCGTCGATGTCCTCTTCCGCCTCGGCGTCGGCGGCCGCGCGGATGAACTCGCTCACGTCGCCCTCGACGACGCCGCCGACGACGTACTCCTCGGCCGCGTAGAAGACAGGGACGAGCGAGGTCTGGACGCCGTCGATCAGCATGACCTTGTCCTCGTCGTCGAACGAGACCTCCGCGAGGACGATCTCGCGGATGTCGTGGATCTCGGCGACCGCGCGGTCCTCGTCGATGCGGCCGTCGTCGTACGCCGCGAGCACTTTCACGACGGCGATCGCCGCGTCGTCCTGCAGATTCAACAGGAGCCGTGCCGAGTCCTCGTTCTCGGGGTCGAGCTCTTCTTCTTCCAGCCTGTCGAGCCAGTTCTGCCAGCGTTCGTCGGTATAGAACGTTTCGACGGCGTCGTCGTCGGTCATACCGCGTACGTCGCTCGGATTACTCAAATGCCTTTCCTATCGATCGTGCCGCGAGACGGCCTCACACCCGCTCGACGCCGGATTTTTCAGCGGTTCACTCTAGCGTCGATTCGGTGTCGATCCCGTACACCGCGGCGGGCGTCTCGATATGCGCACACCGGACCGCCTCGTCGTACCCTCGTTCGAGGAGCCAGCGGACGCGACGCGGAACGGTCTTCGGCCCGAGCACCATCCCGGGGCGGTCGGGGTCGTCGACGAAGTCCGTCTCCATCAGGAAGGGTTCGCCCGACTCCGCCGCCCGTTCGAGGCGGTCCTTGTCGCTCATCACGCTCGGCGTCGCCCCGGCGAGTTCGCCGGCCGCGTAGTGTTTCACGACGCGTGCGGGGTCCATGCCGGACTCCGCTGCGACGGCGGCCAGACCGGTCAGATCCTCCGTGGCTTCGGTGTGAAGCTGCACGGCGCAGTCGCGCTCGGCCCCCAACTCGAACGCGCGCCGTGTCACGGCGTTCGAGGCCGCCCAGACCTCGTCGCTCACGTCGTAGTGCGGTCGTCCCGACTTGAGCGCGAGTGCCTCGCCGGCGGCGACGAACTCGCTTGCGACATCCAGCCCGCCCTGCATGAGGTCTCGCGCCTCTTCGGGCGTAAATTCCCGCTCGTCGACGAGCCGGCTGATCAGCCCGGGGTGGACGCCGAGAACGGGCCACGCCCGACCGGGAAGCACCTCCGTCGCGCGTTCGACCGCGTCTATCGTCTCCTCGAAGACGGGTCGGAAGTCGACGGGCTCGTCGGGCTCGACGCCGAGGTGCCACGACGGCTTGTTCACCACGAGCAGGTGGGTGCCGCCGAGTCGAGCGAACTCCTCGACGGCGTCGATGCCGCGACCGTGACGCGGGTCGAGGTGGAGGTGGTCGTCGAGCACGGGAACATCGAGATCGTCGGTCATGTATCAAAGAGGGATCGGCCGGCGGTTATATACACCGACCGCGAGTCCGACGACGGTTCGATCGGCGCGAAACCGTGTCCTCACGTGGGATCGGAGAGGAGCGTCTCGTCGTCCGGTCGCAGCCACTCGCGGTGCGCGTAGTAGACGAGCGCCACCGGCGGGACCATCAGCGCGGCGAGCGCGTACAGCCACTTAAAAACGCCCAATTCGGCGACGTTCCGCTCCGCGAGCGAAAGGGCGTCGAGGAGGATCGCCGCGGTCACGAGCGGTGCGAGGAGGTACCCGTGCGTGAAGGCGGCCGCGGCCCCGACGGGACTGCCGGCGGCCAACAGCACCCGATCGAGCCCGTACGCGACCGACCATCCCGCGAGAGCGACCGCGAGGAACCGGAGCCACGGGCCGTCGAACCGCCGGTCAGCGGTCTCGTCGCCCGGACCGTCATCTGGATCGTCAGGTGTCGGTTCGGCGCGCGTGTGCACGCTATACGTGAAGGGGCCGAACCGTAATCAACGCCCGGATCGCCGAGTCTGGATGCGGAGCACGCCGAGGCGGGACCGCGGGCGACTGCGACGACGGAGCGATCCCGTCGATCACTCCGCCGACGGGTCGTCGAAGGTGCCGGCGGTGAGGTACCGCTCGCCGCTGTCCCAGAAGACGGTGACGACGAGCGGTTCCTCGCCGGCGAACGCGCCCGACTCGCGGAGCTCCGCCGCGACGTCCTTGGCGGCGAGGTTCGAGGCTCCCGACGACTGGCCGACGAGTATCCCTTCCTCGCGCGCGAGCCGGCGGCACTCCGCCTCCGCGGCCTCGATGTCGATCGTGTGGACCCCGTCGAGGAGGTCGGTGTCGAGGTTCGGCGAGACGAACCCGGGTCCCATCCCTTGGAAGTCGTCGACGCCGGGCTCGCCGCCGGAGAGGACGGCGTTGTCGCTCGGCTCGACCGCGTCGATCCGCACGTCGGGGAACGCCTCGCGGAGCCGACGCCCGATACCCGTGATCGTGCCGCCGGTGCCCACGCCGGCGACGAGCGCGTCGACGGTGCGGTCGCCGACCTGATCGAGGACCTCCGGCCCGGTCGTCTCGTAGTGGGCGCGGGGATTGGCGGGGTTCTCGAACTGCCGGAGCTGGACCATTCCCTCGTCGCGCTCCAGTTCGTCCGCCCGGTCTTTCGCGGCGGAGATGTCCCCGTCGACGAGTTCGACGGTCGCGCCGTACGCGCGCATGAGCCGGCGGCGCTCGACGGACTTCCCTTCCGGGATGACAAGCGTCACGTCGTACCCCTTCACCGCGCCGACCACCGCCAGCCCGATGCCGGTGTTGCCGGAGGTGGGCTCGACGATGCCGTCTCCGGGCTCTAGGTCGCCGGCCTCCTCGGCCGCCTCGACCATGTACAGCGCGGGACGGTCCTTCGCCGAGCCGCCCGGGTTGCGCGATTCGAGCTTCGCGGCCACCGTCGTCTCCGACGGGGAGTCCACCCGCACGAGCGGCGAGCCGAGCCCGTCGAGAACGTCGTCGTTCATTACCCGATCGGAGGCGGCCAACGCTCAAATGCTCGGCGGACTCCGGCAAGGGACGCGGCGGCTGCCGCCGGTGGGTTGCCAGCGGCGCGTCGTTTACAAGCGACGGCGACGTAGCGGGAGCTATGACGCTCGAAACGCTCTCGCCCGGCGACGCGGACGTCGGGGGGATCGACCAGGCGGTGATAGATGCGCTGGCGGCCGACGACTACCGATTCAAGGTGTGGGGCGGCGACTGGTGCGGCGACTGCAAGCGACAGCTGCCGCCGTTCGCGGCGGCGCTCGACGCCGCCGGTGTCCCCGACGACCGGATCGAGGACTTCTCCGTCACGAAGGGACCGGACGGGAAGGAGGGCCCGCAGGTGGACGCATACGGCATCGACCGCATCCCGACGGTCGTCGTCGAGACGCCGGACGGCGAGGAGATAGCTCGATTCGTCGAGGAGGCCGAGGGCTCGATAGCCGAGGAACTCGCGCGACAGCTCGCGGACGCGGCCGTCTCGCGGTGAGCCCTCGCGACAGCTCGCGATAGGGGATCGCGGTCGCAGACGCTACTCGCCGTCTCGCGTCGGCAGATCCGGCTCGAAGGCGGCCGCCTCGACGGCCATGTCGAGGACGCTCTCAACGTTCTCGTCCTCGGTGACGCTCATCGTCGCGTCGACGGACTCGGCTTTGACCGCGTCGTACCGGTCGTGTTTGTTCGCTACGGTGAGGAACGGGACGGCTTCGCCGAACAGCTCGCGGACCTCCTCGCGGAGTTCGAGCTGCACGCCGAGCGGGTAGCCGCAGTCGCCGGACGGGTCGAGCACGAAGACGACGACGTCGGCGAGGTGCTCTAGAGCGCTCACCGCCTGTCGCTCGATATCGTTGCGCTCGTCGGCGGGCCGGTCGAGCAGTCCGGGGGTGTCGACGATCTGGTACCGGATGTGGTCCCGCTCGAAGTGGCCGATCTGCACGCCCTTGGTCGTGAACGGGTACTCCGCGATCTCGTTGGACGCGCGGGTGACTCGGTTGACGAACGACGACTTCCCGACGTTCGGGTAGCCGGCGATCACGATTGCTGGCTCGTCGGGCCGGACGTCCGGGAGCACCTTCAACTGGTCGCGCGAGTCGCCGATGTACCGCAGGTCGTCTTCGATCTGGTCCATCACGTCGGCCATGCGCGCGAACGCCTGCTTGCGGTGTTTTCGCGCGGTGTCGACGTCGGAGTTGCGGATCTTGGAGGTGTACTCGTCGCGTAAGTCCTCGATCTGTCTGCTCGCCCACATCACCTGCGAGAGCGCCTGCCGGAGGCGGTCCACGTCGACGATGGCGTCGGCTAGCTCGTAGTAGAAGGGGTCGACATCGAACCCGAAGTCGGGCCACGAGACGACGACGTTCTCCAGGTTGTCCGAGAGCACGTTGCCGGCGGTCCGCAGCATCGATTCCTGTGCCTCGTGGCCGCGCTTGGCGCGGCCGGCGCGCGCCGCCCGCGAGAACGCCTTGTCGACGAGTTCCTCCGAGCGGGGGGTCGTCGGGAGGCCCTCAAATATCATGTTGGCCACTCTTGCCCACCGACGCGTATAAGACCGTCCGTTCGTCCACCGCCGCGACACGGCGGCACACGGTCGGACGCGCTGAAATCGGTCGTGTCGCGGTCGGTCGCGCAGTGGACTGCGGGGACACCTCCGCGGCCGGACCGCAGTCACGGTCTCGGTCGCGATGACACGCATGAACAATTGTTATACATTATGAGCATATTTCGAGATATATTTATGCTTCAAGAGAATAATTCTGCTCATGACGAACTCGTTTACCCCCACCACGTACGACGACCTCGACCCGGATCGCCGACCGGGCCTCGCGGCGGCGCTGGTCCCGATCCTCGCCGTCGTGGCGTTCCTCGGCGTCGGGTCGGCCGTGCTGGGGCTCGATCCGCACGCTCCGCTGCTCTGGAGTATCGCCGCGGTCGGTGGATTCGGCCTCTGGCTCGGCTACGACTGGGACGAGCTGTTCGACGGCATCGCGAACGGGCTCGTGATGGGGCTGCAAGCGTTGCTGATCATCTTCACCATCTACGGGCTGATCGCCACGTGGGTCAGCGCCGGCACGATCCCCGGACTGATGTACTACGGGCTGGAGATCCTCTCGCCGACGACGTTTCTCCCCGCGGCGGCGGTCGTCGCCGCCGTCGTCGCGTTCGCCATCGGCTCCTCGTGGACCACTGTGGGCACGCTCGGCGTCGCCTTCGTGGGAATCGGCGCGGGGCTCGGCGTTCCAGCGCCGATGACTGTCGGAGCGGTGCTCTCCGGCGCGTACGCGGGCGACAAGCAGTCGCCGCTCTCTGACACGACGAACCTCGCCGCGGGCGTGACGAACACCGACCTGTACGCGCACATCCGGCGGATGCGGACCGGCACGGTCGCCGCCTTCGGGTTCGCGGTGCTCGGCTTCCTCGCGCTCGGCCTCCGCGCGAGCGGCGAGATCCCCGCCGGTCGAATCGCAGAAATTCAGGGCGCGCTCGGCGAGACGTACGCTATCACGCTCGTCGCGTTCGTCCCGCTCGCCGTCACGTTCGGACTGGCGCTTCGCGGGTACGCCGCGCTCCCGACGCTCGTCGCCGGCGTCTTCGCCGGCGTGCTCACGACGGTCCTCGTGCAGGGAGTCGGCTTCGTCGCCGCGTGGGACACGTTCATGTACGGGACCGCCCCGGAGTCCGGATCGGATCTCGTGAACGACCTGCTCGCGACGGGTGGACTCACCGGTTCGGCGTGGACGATCACGGTCGTCGTCGCCGCGCTGTCGCTCGGCGGGATCTTAGAGAGGACCGGCGTGCTGGCGGTGATCGCCCACGCGTTCACGTCGGCCGTCGGGAGCGCGGGCGTCCTCGTGGCCGGGACGGGGGTCTCTGCGATCGTCATCAACGCGCTCACCGCCCAGCAGTACATGAGCATCGTCCTCCCGAGCGTCACGCTCCGGAACACCTACGACGAGTTCGGGCTCGACAGCGACCAACTGTCCCGTGCGGTCGAGGCGGCCGGGACGCCGACCGGCGCGCTGTTCCCGTGGCACGCCGGTGCGGTCTACATGACCGGCGTCACCGGCGTCCCGACGCTCGAATACGCCCCGTACTTCCTGTTCGCGTTCCTCTCGCCGCTCGCGCTGTTCGCGATGGCGGCGACGGGCTACACGATCGAGTCGTCGCCGACCGCACGCGCAGTCGAGGCGGCGGCCGAGGACGCGCCCCGCTCGGCGGGGACGGGAGCCGCCGGAACCGCGACGGACGACGACTGACGAACGAGACCGATCGAGCCGGCAGGTCGGTCGTCGCACCCGCGGTTCGGTAGGTTTACCGCCGTCGCTACGCCCCTGTTCGAACATGAGTCTAGAGGTCGCCGTCGCCGCCCCGTTCAAACAACGAGCGAAAGAGCGGCTGGGCGAAGGCGAGTTCGTGGTCGCGCTGTCGCTCGATCGCGATTGGTTCTCGCCGGACCAAGCGAAGCGGCTCGTCGACGTCGCCGTCGGCCGCGGGCTCCTCGACGCGGCCGACGGCGATCTCGTGACGCAGTTCGATCCCGACGACGTGGTCGTGCCCGAAGGGTTCACGCCCGACGAGTCCATCCTCCGCGAGCAGTCAACGTTCGAGACGGCGCTCGACGCGATCGTCTCCGCGGGCGTCGAAAAACAGCGCGCGGTCGCCGGCATCAACGAGCGCCAGCGGACGCTCGCCGTCACCATTGAGGCCGCCGCGGTGCTGTACGCGAAAGAGCACGGTGCCCCCGTCGAGCGTCTCGCGGCCGACGTCCGCGGTGACCTCGTGGAAAGCGACGGCGCAGAGAGAGACGCCGCAGAGAGCGACGCGGACGAAGCGCTCGAGGGTACCGAGGACGGAGCGGACGAGTCGACGGGGGGCGCGTGATGGCCTCGGACCGTTTGACTGACGGCGTCCGGATCGCCCAACTCCTCGCCTCCGAGGTCTCGGGCGATGGGGGCCGGCTTCGCGACCTCGCGCTCGCGGACGCCGACCCCGACGTGGAACCGACGGCCGACGGCGCGCTCGCCTATCGGATCGGGCTGGACGCCGAGGACGGACGCGACCGAAGGCCCGTCGCAGACGTGTACGTACACCCCGACCGCGTTCGGATCGAATTCCGGGCGGCCGTCGAGGAGGCCGCCGACGCGGCGGCGGACGCAGACCTCCGCGTCAGACCGAAGGCGGTTCGACCGCCGCGAACGCTGGTGTTCGTCGAGGACGGCGCGCAGGTCAAGCGAGCACTGCCGGTGTTTTCGGCCGTCGTCGACGCGGAGTGAACGCGGAGTAAAACGAAAACGCGCGCGGAGCGGATACGGGAGGCGATACGAACCGGACCGACCGCGATCCCCTCTCAGTCGGACTGCCCGCCGTCGCCCATCGCGACGCTGCGCGCTCCGGTCGCCGTCGGGTCGTCGGCCGACTCATCTCCGACGTCGAACTTCCGGAGTAGCGCCCGGAGTCTGTCGGCTTGGTCGGCGAGCGAGCCGGCCTCCGCGGTGGCCTGCGACATGGCGGCGAGCTGCTCGTCGGCCGCCTCGCTGACGTCGTCGGCCTCGTCTGCGGTCGACCGGCTGATCCCCGCCACTTCCTCGACCATCGACACCGTCTCCTCGGTACTCGCGGCCTGATCGTCGGTCGCTTTGCTGATCTCGCGGATTCCGTCGTCGGTCTCGCCCGCGTTGTCCGCAACCTCGGCGAAGGCGTCGGCGGCGTCCCTGACGGCCTCGGCACCCTCTTCCATGTGCTCTTCGGCAGTTCGGACCTCCTCGACGGTCGCCTGCGTCTGCGCCTGCGTGCCGGCGATGAGTTCTTCTATCTCTTGGGCCGCCTCCTGGGTCTCCTCGGCGAGCTGTTTCACTTCGTCGGCGACCACGGCGAATCCGTCGCTTCCGCCGCCGGTGCCGCCGGCCCGCGCGGCCTCGATGTTGGCGTTCAACGCGAGCAGGTTCGTTTGCTCTGCGATGTCGCTTATCAGGTCGACGATCTCGCCGATGTCCTCCATCCGCTCGTCGAGGATCCTGACCTTCTCCGCCGTCTCGTCGATCGCGTCCTGTGACCCCCGGACGCTGTCGATCGCCTCGCTCGCGGTGTCCTGTCCCTCGTCGGCGATCGACGCCGTCTGCTGGGCCGCGTCCGCGACGGTCTCGGTCGAGGAGGCGACTTCCTCGATGGTCGCAGAGAGGTTGTTCATCTCGCCCGAGACCTGTTCGAGCATCTCGCGCTGCTCGTCGGCCCCCTCCGCGATCTCTGTGACGGACTGGCTCACGTCCTCGCTGCGCGCCTCGGCCGTGTTCACGCCGTCGACCGTCTTCTCGCTGGCCGTGGTCACCTCGCCGGCGAACGATTGTACGTCCTGCATCGTCGCCTCGATCTCGTCCATCATCTCGTTGAACGCGGCACCGATCTGCTCCATGGCCTCGCTCTCGCTTTCGGCGTCCAGTCGGACCGTGAGGTCACCGTCGGACGCGAGGTCCATCATCGCGCTGTAGTCGTCGGCCTTGGCTTCGAGGTGCTGGTTGAGCCACTCGACCTCCTCGCGACGCTTTTCGACTTCCGCTTTCGCCTCTTCTACGTCCTGTATCTCCGATTTCTGCTCTGCGACGAGGTCGAGTTGACGTTGCGCCTCCTCGCGCGACTTCTCGATGGAGTACCAGTTGACGATCAGCGCACCCACGAGCCCGAGGACGAAGAACGCGTGAATGCCGCCCCAGATGATCGGGTTCTCGATCGCCGCGGTGTGGTTGTAAACGAGGCTCGAATCGATCAGGCTGAACGCGCCGTGACCGATCGCGACGTACGCGACGCCGACGGCGAACGGGACCCAGTCCTCGTACAGCGCGAGCACCGCGACGAACACGAAGAAGCTGAAGTGCGCCTCGATGTAGCCGCCCGACAGCTTCACAAGCGCCATCGAGACGGTCATGAGACTGAGCGCCGTGAGCACCGTCCGCTGGCGGCGGCCGAGCCGTGAGACGTTCGCCAGCGCCGCGGTGCCGAGGATGGCGGCGACGAAGCCGCCGAGCATCCAGCCCGGCGTTGCGGGGATCTGCGCCCCGGTGATCGATTCGGTTCCGCTGTACAGCCCCAAGGCGATGAGGAACGGCACCTGCACCGCGATCGAGATCAGAATGTTCCGATGGCGCGGCCGCCACATCTCCTCGGGCATCGAGCTTCCGTCCGGGATGTACCTCACAATCTCGCGTAACTTTTCGCCCGCTCCCTCCGGTTGGCCGGTCGTCGTCCCCGACGCGACCCCTGACTCTGCCATACGAAGTCTCGACCGATTCCGGTAAAGAAGGTTCTCCCCCGAATATCTCGGCTGATACCGCAGATCCGATCTCTCGCCGAGAGGTGTCGAACCGCGGTCGCCGAATCGCCCCTCCCGTCCGGGATGTCGCCGTCCGCCGATCTCGCATCGCCCTCGGCGAACGATTTTAAGACCGGTCGGGCCGGAGTACGCCCGTGACGCTCGATCCGATCCACGTCGAGAACATCGCGCGGCTCGCGTACGGGATCGCGAGCGACGTGGACACGACCGACCACGACGACCTCGCGGGAACGGCGTGGGACGAGTGGCTTCCAGACCTCCGCCGCGACGGCCGCACCGTGATCGAGCCCGTCAGCGGCCACGAGCGGCGGCGCGCGCCGATCGATGACGCCGCCCTCGCGGCGCGGCCGTTCGAGACGGTCCACGGGCTCGACTCCGGGACGATCAACCCCACGACGTTCAAGAACGGACTCGTCGTCGACGTGGCACACGCCGCGATGGCGAGCGAGCCGACGGACCTCGACCTCCACCGCGACCGCACCATCGTCGCGACCGTCCACGCGGGCGACTCGACCGCCGACTTCGACGGGGACTGGACCGAGCGCGACGAGGGTCACACCCGCCAGCGCGTGCTCCACGCGCCCCGGGTGAACCGGTACGCCGAGGGCGTCGTCCACGCGCTCGCGCTGTACCTCGCCGAGGGCTCCCACGCGCTCGAACACGCCGACCGCGTCGACGACCTCCTGGTGCTCGACGGTCCCATCTACCCGAAAGAGCTGTTCACGTGGGACGACAGAAATCCCGAACTCGGCGCGCTCGCCCGCGAGGCGAAGCCCCGCGCCGTCGTCGAGAACTACGTCCGGCTCGTCGAGCGGTTCGTCGAGCGCGACGTGCCGCTCGTCGGTTTCGTCAAGAATCCCTCCAGCGGAACGATCGTGCGCGCTCTCGCCAGCAACGGCGTCGAGCCGCCGTGGCCCGACGACACCGCACTGTTCACTCGGTTGCTAGAGCGACGAGCCACCGACGGACCTTCGGCCGCCGGTGGAGACGAAGCGTCCCGCGACGACCCCGACGCGAGCGGCGAACGCGTCGACGACGAACTCACGTTCACCACGTGGTTTCACAGTCGCGGCGGGGCCGACGAGACGATGGCCGCCGACCGCGACGCGCTCGGCATCGACCGCGAGTTCGACCCCGAGCTGTACGAGCCGACGTTCATGGTGCTCTACGACCCGCGGACCGACGTGACGTACAAGCTGGAAGCCCCGTACGCGTTCACCCGCGACCGAGACACCCGCGAGCGGCTCACTCGGCAGGTGCTCGCCGACGTGGCGGCGTCTCGCGGCCCGCCGGCGGCCGTGGCGAAGGCCGACGAACTGGCCCGGATCGCGGCCACGGAGAAGTCCGCGCTCAGGCGGGCGTTCGAGGACCGGTTCGACAGCGAGCAGCAGTCGACCTACGACGACCACCGGTGGGGAAAAACGCCCTTGTGACGCACACACCTGCGCCGTACTCGCCCCTCATCGGGGCACGCCCACTCACAGTGCGCCCCAGAGGAGTCTCGTGAAGATGATCGCGTTGTACAGCCCGTGGGCGAGCCCGGGAACCACCACGTTCTCCGTCCGCTCGTAGAGCACTCCGAGGACCGAGCCGAGAACGATCGTCACGCCCATGTACGCGATCTGCTCTGGAACGGTTCCCTCGACGCTCCCGTGAAGCGCGCCGAACATCACGGCCGCGATCAAGATTGCCGGTGCGGCGTCGAACGAACGCCGGAGTCCGCCTTGGACGACACCGCGAAGCAGCAACTCTTCCGCCGGTCCGACGAGGATGATCGAGACGACGACCATCGCGGCGTAGTACGCGACCGGGTCGCCGGCGGCTACCGTCGCCGGGTTCTGCCCCGTCCCGAGCCCGACCGATCGGAGCCCGAACAACAGCCCGATCTGGAGGCCGTAGAGGAGGACGGCGGCACCGGCGACGATCCCGATCTCGCGGGCTGACGGCCACGAAGCCGAGACGAGCGTTCGCTGGTCCGTGATCACCAGATACCCGAGCACGCCGGGGAGGAACCCGGCGAAGCTCACGGCGGTCTGGAGGAGGGCGAACGCGTTCGTGTCCGCGGCGACGACGCCGACTCGCAGCGCCAGCGACGTGACCAACTGCGTGATCAGGCTGGTGAGGACGAGCGCGAACACGAGCGCGAACACCGCGCTCGCCACGTGGACCAGTCGATCCACCGGGACCGGGAGGTCGTCCGTCATTGGCGTCCGTTGGACACACCGCGTGTTAGTCGCTCCGGAACCGGTCCGACTCGGAAGAGCGATACCGCCCTCAGGACCGCTCGATCCGCAGTTCCCGCTTGTCGGCCACGGCGTCAGCCTCCGGGAAGTCGCCGCCGCCGAGCAGCCCCCGCGCCGCCTTCTTTCCCCACTCTACCGCCGGCTGCGTGAACGTCGAGACGCTCGCCAGCTCACCGTAGAGCACGCAGGCGGCCTCCATGCCGTACAGCAGCTCGCCGAGATTTCGCTCGTCGACGCGGTCGATCTCGACACGGATGTTCGGCACGTCGGCGGCGGCGAGGCTCGCCTCTGTCGCTTCGAACTCCGCGTCGAGCAGGTCGCCGAGCGACGAGCCGCCGAGGTACGCGAGCCCGTCGAGGTCGGTCTCCGGGATCGCCGTCTCCGCCCGTTCCGTGGGCCGGACGAGCGAGACGAGCTTGTCCGGGGGGCCGGCGCGGTACAGCTGGAGCTGGGAGTGCTGGTCGGTCGCGCCGAGCGCGCGGGCCGGCGTCTGCCCGAGGCCGTCTTTGCCCAGACTCTCCGCCCACAGCTGGGCGAACCACTCCGCGAACGTCTCGAGCGACTCGGCGTACGGCATCACGGCGTTCGTGAGCGCGCCGCGCTCGGCCAGCGCGTACGCGGTCGCGCCGTACGCGTACGCGGGCGACTCGTACAGCGAACCTGCGAGCGCGTCCATCCCGTCTCGACCGCCGGCGAGCACCGCCTCGATATCGTGGCCCTGCAGCGCCGGCACGGTGAGCCCCACCGTCGAGAGCGCAGTGAACCGCCCCGGAACCCCCTCTGGAACGTCGAGCGCCGGCAGACCGTGCTCGTCGGCCAGCGAGCGGAGGTTCCCCTCCTCCCCGGTCGTGACGATGGTCCGTTCGGTCCAGTCGACGCCCGCCTCGGTCATGGCGTCTCGGACGACGAGGAAGTTCGCGAGCGTCTCGGCGGTCGTCCCCGACTTGGATACGACGTTGACGACCGTCTCAGAGAGCGGTAGATCCGTAAGCAGCGTCTCGACCGCATCCGGATCGACGTTGTCGAGGAAGTACGCGTCGACGTCGCTCTCCAGCGCGTCCGCGATCGCCGCCGCGCCGAGCGCGCTCCCACCGATGCCGACCGTGAGCACGGCCGCGGGCCGGTCGAACTGCTCGGCCACCGCGCGGATCTCCGACGGATCCGTCGTCTCCGGAAGCGTTAGTGCGGCGTATCCGAACTCGTCGGCCTCCATGCCGGCCGCGATCCGATCGTGTGCGGCTGCGACGCGGTCGTCGAGCCGGTCGAGCGTCTCGTCCGTGACACCCGGTGTCGTCTCCACCGTGTTGCCGAGGTCGACATCCATACCTCATGTGGCGGGCGACCGGGACTTAAGGGTGGGTTTTACTCCGAAGCACAGCTATCGGCTAGTCCGCCGTGCGAAAGGTTCGCGTGGTATCCCTGTCGCCACGGACGACATCAACTTCGACGAGACCCAGCGAGGTGAAGATGCGGTTCCAGTCGCGGTAGTACAGCGGGGTTTCCTCGTCGACGTAGTTCACGTCGGGATCAGACGATGTATCGCGTATTGGACCCTCGATCTCCGCCGTGACGAGGATAGCGTCGGTGATTCGCGCCACCTCTTCGAAGACCCAGTCGACATCGGGATGGAGGTGCTGTAGCGTTTCGACCGAATACACCGCGTCGAACTGTCCGTCGTCGAAGTCCCCGATGATATCTTCTATCGGGCCGCAGTGAAACGTTCCGTCCTCGGCGAGCGCGGGATAGACCTCCCGCATCGTGTCGAACGCCTCGGCGTTGATATCGACACCTGAGAGGTTCTCGAAGCCGTTCTCGGCGAGATGCTCCAGATGACGCCCAGAGCCGCACCCGAGTTCGAGAACGGCTGCGTCGCGAGGGAGGCGTTCCGCGAGAACGTCGCGAATCACCGCGCTCGTCTCATTTGGACCGTAATGTGCGTAGTATGCGGGTGAGTATTCGCCCGCCCGGTCTGTCCACGTGTTTCGGACGGAATCGAGATCCACACGTATCAACGTGGACAACGATGTAAAACGCCGTCGGACAGCGCCTACTCGTAGAAACCGCGATGCGGGTGAAATCCTCAGAGTCAGAGCGGTGTCAGTTGCTGAGTGCAGAGGATGTCGATCGAGCGGTCCGCGAAGACTTTCTCGGGCGCGAAATCGCGTCAGTGCTCCACGAACGTGGCAACGGACGTGTGAGTCGGGAGGAGAGCCGATCGTCGCGTCGGGGATCGAGGATGCGTCGATACCTGCGGATCGGCCTACAGAAGAACTTTCTCGGGAGTGGTAGAATACCGAAATTGGGTGGCTGGGGAGTCCCAGCCCACCAATCTCGCCCGGTCAAAGACCGAGCGGGCAGTAGGTGGGCCAACACGGATTTGAACCGTGGACCTCCCGGTTATCAGCCGAGCGCTCAACCTGACTGAGCTATTGGCCCAGGTGAGCGCATTCAGTCGT
>Ga0209917_1000477_pt1 | contig 17009 bp, 17 predicted proteins | sample SalPon2_C_H2O_MG_FD_185710 | JGI IMG/M metagenome (GOLD analysis project Ga0209917, IMG submission 185710) | Salt pond water microbial communities from South San Francisco under conditions of wetland restoration - Salt Pond MetaG R2_C_H2O_MG... | ecosystem: Environmental > Aquatic > Non-marine... | reverse complement strand
CGAACCTCCGAGCCGGGTGTTCAGGAAATCCGCCGCGGCGGTCATCGCCGCCCGTTTCGGCGACGGAGGTTCGTCGCGAAGCAGGCGCTCGACGACGGCCGCGTTCGCCTCCAGGTCGTCGTCCCGAACCGTCGCCCGCCCCGTGAGATGCAGTCGTCCCGCCCCGTCGTGCAACAGGAGCGACACGCGCGGCTCGGCCGCCGCCCGCTCGGCTTTCCCCGCGAACGCCGGCGCGGCGGTCACGACGACGGCCTCGCGCGCCCGGTCGTAAAACGGCGTCAGGGGAACCGTCGACGGCCGATCACCGGCCGCCGTCGCGAACTCGGCCGTCAGCGAGTCGTACACCGCGTCGCGGATCACAGCGTGATTCAGCCCCACAGCCCTCGGATCGTCTTTCGCAGCCCCCGCTCCGCCTCACCCGGATGCGGCAGGCCGAGTTTGAACGCCACCGCGTCCTGTCGTTTCGGCGGGTCGAACAGCCGCGGTTCGTCCAGCCCCCACGCCTCGGGCGGGTCGGCGTCGACGCCCGTCCGTTCGACGATACCGGCCACCGCCCGGCGGGCGGCCTCGTTCGCGCTCTCCATCGTCGCGAGGTCCGTCTCCGTCCGAACGTAGTCGGCCGCGAGGACGAGGTTCGGCGCCGCCGTCACCGCCCGCGGCCGGTGGCGAAGCGAGTCGACCGTGTTGATCAGGAGCGGTTCGGTGTTCGTCATCCCCCGTCCGTCCTCGACGATGGCGGGGTCGAGCACCCAGTCGTAGAGCACCTCTTGGGAGAGGCGTTCGGCGTCGCGGTTCAGGTGGGCGGCGAGTTGGTTCCACACCTCCGTTTTGATCTCCTCGCGATTGCAGTCGCGGGCGGGCTTGTCGTAGACGACGCCCGGCGTCTCCCAGTCCGAGACGATGACGGAGAGGACGCCCTGAACGGCGCCGTCGGTGTCGCCCCCGACGTCGAACGGCCCGTCGTCCCAGAACTGCCGCTGGGAGATGGCAGTCAGCGCCCACGGCGAGTCGGTGTAGGCTTGATGGCCCCGCGCGAGGGGCACGTCCTCGGTGAGGTAGAACTGGATGCCGTTCATCCACGCGGTGTCGAGGCGCCCGACGTGGGAAAGCGACGGCGCCGCCCGCCGGAGGGCGGGGGTCACCAGCGACGCCATCACCTCGACGGGGAGCGCGGCGACGTAGTGATCCGCCGTCACTCGCTTATCGCCCGCGAGTTCGACGCCCGTGACGCGCTCGCCGTCGGCGTCGATTCCCGTCACTGGGGAGTCGGTGTGGAACTCGACGCCCAGCGATTCCAGATGCGTCACCCACGGGTCGATCCACACCTCGCTCGTCGGCCCGTTGAGCACCGCCTCCGTGGGTCGGGTGGGGTCGATCTGGTCCAACATCAGCTGGACGTATATCTGTCCGATGGTGCGGGCGCTCCCTCGTTGGGGCTGGAGCGCGACCAGCGCCTGCGTGCTCTCGGCGAGGTGTTTCCGGTAGGCCGGCGACTGCGCCGCGGCGTCGACGAACTCCCACCACGACACTTGGTCGAGTTCGCGTTCGCGCCGCGCCCGACAGCTCGTCAGGAGGACGAGCAGGCGACGCAGGAAGTAGTTCGTCTCCACCGGCGTCAACTCGCCGCCGCCGATAGTCGGTTTGAACGCCTCCGCCCACTCGGCGACGGATCCCGGCGTCCGCGTCTCCGACAGCATCTCCTGCCCGTCAGTCGCCGCGATCAGCGTCTCGTTCGTGTGGACGAGGTTGTCCGCCACCGTCCCGCCCTCGGGGAGCGGAATCCGTTGCATCGTCTCGCGCAGGTTTCGATAGAAGCCGGGGAAGAATCGAAAGCCGTGCTCGGCCGGAACCGTCCCGCCGTCGGGCGTGGAGACGGGGAAGCTCCGGGCCTTTCCGCCCAGTCGCTCCCGCGCCTCGTACACCGTCACGTCGAAGTCGCGCCCGGCGAGTTCGTGTGCGGCGCTCAGGCCGCCGACCCCCCCACCCAGTACAGCGACCCGTGGCGTCCGTGTCGACATGTAACTTCGGTAGTGGGATCGATCATAACTGTTTCCCCGACCGAACACCCGATTAGCGGCCGCTCCGCCGTCCGAACGGTCCGGTTAGATACCTGTCGGATGGTCGATGTACGTCGTCTCGATTCCCCACTCCTCGGCGACGCGGCCCAGCGCCCGGACGCCGAACGTCTCCGTGGCGTAGTGCCCGGCGAGGAAAACGTTCAGGCCGCGGTCACGCGCCTCGTGGTACGCCTTCTGCTTTCCCTCCCCGGTGACGAGAGCGTCGAGGCCCGCCTCGGCCGCCGCTTCGATCCAGTCGACGCCGCTCCCGGTGACGATACCCACCTCCTCGATTTCGTTCGGGCCGAACCCAAGGACCTGCGTCTCCGTGTCGAGTGCCTTATCGAGCAGGGTCGACACGTCGTCCGCGTCGTACGTCTCCGTCGCCGTCCCCCGCGTGCCGACGTACTCGGGGCCGTACTCGCCGAACGGCTCCCGATCCGTCAGGTTCAGAACGTCCGCGACGCCGGCGGCGTTGCCGAGTTCTTGATGACCGTCGAGGGGAAGATGTGAGACGTACAGCGCCACGTCGTTCTCGACGAGCGGTTCGATCCGGTCGTAGTCGAGGCCGGTGAGGCGGTCGAAGCCGCCCCACGCGAGGCCGTGGTGGACGAGGAGGAGGTCGGCCTCGCGGTCGATTGCCTCACGAATCGTCGCCTCCGCGGCGTCGACGGCGAGCGCGACCCGTTCGACCGTGCCTTCGGCGCGCCCGACTTGCAGGCCGTTCGCGCTCGCGTCCACGTCCGCGTAGTCGTCGGTTCGAAGCCGCTCGTCCAGCCGGGAGACGAATGTATCACGCCGCATACCGGCCACTCGGGCGGCGGGGGTTTGTAAACTATGCTCCGTCCGCGTGGGCGACCACGAACGCCCGGAGCAGGTGGCCCGCGAGCGTCGCCGCCTGCCCGTCGTCGCGGTCGTTCACCTCGACGGCGTCGAAGCCGTCGGCGTACGGGGCGACGGCGCGGACCACGGCTTCCATCTCGCGGGCCGACAGGCCGCCGGGCTCCATGGTCCCCGTCCCCGGCGCGACGCCCGGATCGGCGGCGTCGATGTCGACGCTCAGATACGTCGTCGCGTCGGCGCGGTCGTCGACGGCCGCCGCGGCGGCGTCGCTGACGGCGGCGGCGCCCCGGTCGGCCACCGTCTCGGGGTCGACGACGGTCACGTCGGCCTCGCTCGCCCGCTCCCACTCGGCCGCACACCCGGCGCGGGCGCCGACGATCACGGCGTGGTCGGCTGCGTCGAGCGCTCGGTGGGTCACGCAGGCGTGGCTCCACGGATCGCCGTCGAAGTCGGTCCGGAGGTCGAGATGGGCGTCGAGACAGACGAACAGATCGGGGTCGACCGCGCGGACGCCCGCGACAGTGACGGTGTGCTCGCCGCCGATGAGGAGGGGGACGGCGCCGTCCGAACGGGCGTCACGGAGCGTGCCGGCGAGGTAGTCGACGTACTCGGCGGCGTCGGTCCACGCGTGCACGTCGCCGGCGTCGTGGACGGCGCAGTCGGAGAAGTGGCGGCCGGTTCGGTGGTCGTAATCCTCGAACGAGCCGGCGAAGCGACGGATTCGGTCGGGACCGAATCGGGTGCCCGGCTGGAAGGTCGTCGAGATATCGAGCGGTGCGCCGACGACGACGTACGCCGCCTCGTCACGGTCGGCGGTCGCACCGGGAAACGTCATACTGGGAGTCGTCCGTCGGTGCTGACGGGTCGTCTGACCGCCGCGGCGACCCGCGGTGACACGGTTCCGACGCCCATTACCCGACGATCTTCCGCTGGCCCTCGTACTCCAGATATTCGATCTCGTCGTCGGGCGACAGCGACTCACCTTCGGGGATGCGCATCGTGAACGTCTCGTAGGTGTCGAGGTCCATGATCTGGGCGTCGTCGCCGGAGACGGAGACGACCTGCCCACCCTTTCGCTCGACGATCGGGACCCACACCTTCGCGTCGACCGGCTGGCTGAGCGACCGCTTTTTGGCGTCGAAGACGCCCTTGCCTTCGATACGCGCCTTCGCACTCCCGTGTTTGCCGGGTTTGGCCGTGCTGTACGCGTTGATCTTGCAGGGGGCGTCCTCCATCATGACGTAGCTCCCTTCCTGCAGTTCCCGCACCTGCTTTTGCTCTCGCGCCATACGGATCGATAACGGAAGGTGGTGTATAAACGGTTTGGAAAGCCGCTGTGGCGACTATTCGTCGCCGCGGCGCCGCCGCATCTCCTGGCGGGTGAACTGCGGCCGCGCCCTGACTCCCTTCTTCCGACGCAGCGAGCGATAGAGCAGGATGCCGACGGGAATCGTGATTGCGCCGGCGACCGCCGCCGCCTCCGGCGCCTCGTTGAACGAGTAGAGGATGGCCGTCGAGAGGAGGCCGACGGCGACGAGGATGCTGTACGCGATGCGTTTCGCCAACTGATCCAGCACGTCGTGTTGGTCGTCGAGTTTCACCTCGACGGTCAGGTCGTCGCGTTTGACCTGATCCAACACGTCGTCGAGTTTCGGCGGCACCGTCACCAGCGAACGGGCGGTGGCCTCCAACTGGTCGCCCGCCGCCTCCACGGCCTGTTTGACCCCTTGCTCGCGGTAGCCCTGTTCGGTGAGATACTCCGTCGCGACGGAGATGAAGTCGAAGTCTGGGTCGAGCGTGACACACACGCCCTCGACGACCGTCGCGACCCGCATGATGAGCGCGAAGTTCCGCGGCAGGCGCAGGGGGAACTCGTAGATGGTGTCCTCGACCTGCTGGATGACCTGCTGGACGCGGTACTGTTCGAGGTCCTCGCCCCGGACGTCCGCGATGGCGAGTTCCATCACGTTGCCCATCACCTCGCGGTCGGCGGTGGGGCTGAGCGTCCCCATCTCGACCATCGCGTCGAGGATGCCGTCGATATCCTGATTGGCGACGGCGATGTAGAAGTCGACGATCTTCTGCTGGAAGAAGGCATCCACGCGCCCGCTCATGCCGAAGTCGTAGAAGATGATCGAGCCGTCGTCCATGACGGAGAGATTTCCGGGGTGGGGGTCGGCGTGGAAGACGCCGTCCTCGATGATCATCTGGAGGTAGATGCGCTGGAGGCTCTCGGCCAACTCGCTCCGGTCGATCCCCCGTTCGTCCAGCGTCTCCACGTCGTTGATCTTGGTGCCGGCGAGATACTCCATCGCCAGCACCCGCGATCCGGAGAGTTCGTCGACGGCCGTCGGGATGCGGATGCGGTCGTTGTCGTCGAAGTTCTCCCGGATCTCGCCGAGCATCCGGCGCTCGCGCTCGTAGTCCATCTCCTGTCGGATCGTCGTATCGAACTCGTCGGCGAGGTTCGACAGCGAGAAGCGCCGCGCTTCGTCGGTAAAGCGCAGGAGGACGGGCAGGAGCCACTTGAGCGCACGCAGGTCCGCCTCGACGAGCGCCTCGATTCCCGGTCGGCGTACCTTGATAGCCACCTCCTCGCCCCCATAGGTGGCGCGGTACACCTGCCCGAGGCTGGCGCCGCTGATAGCCTCGCGGTCGAACTCGTCGAATACGTCGTCGACGGGACCCACTTCGGCTTCGAGTATGGGCTTGGTCTCCTCCCACGGCGCCGGCGGCACGTCGTCTTGCAGGCTGCTCAACACCTCGATGTACGCCGGTGGGAGCACGTCCGGCCGGGTCGACAGCAGCTGCCCGAGTTTGATGAACGTCGGCCCGAGGGTGAGCAGGGACGTGAGCAGGCGATCCGCCCGCCGGCGCTGTCGCTCGGGACTGACGCTCCGGCCCCCACCGAACAGGAGGTACTTCCGGCGGTCGCGGGTGTAGGTGATGATTAGGGGCAGGAACTGGTGGATGACGCGGACGAACCGCCAGTAGGCACGGAGATTGACCAGCGTGACCACCCGGCTTACGCGTCCTCGATGGGGATGGATTGCTCCGGCGCGGCCTCGTACTTGGGAAGGCGAAGCTCGAGGACGCCCCGATCCATCGACCCGTCGGCGCCCGCGCCCGTCGCGTCCGGCGGCAGGGGGAGTTCGGCATCGAGGAAGAGCGGACGGTCCTCGCGCACGTACTCGAACGACGCGGGAAGGGCCTTCTCGCGGCGGGCCTCGATGAGGAGGCGTCCCTTCTCGACCCGAACGTCGACCGTCTCCGAGGTCGCGCCCGGCAGGTCGATGACCAACAGATACGCGTCGTCGCTCTCGAGCAGATCGGCGAACACCGCCTCGGGGAGGTCCCGAAGTGCATCCCGCAGTGCAGACATGAGCGTGAGTAAGGAACGGGGATCGAAAAAGGCCGCGGTGTCCAGCCCGGACGGGTTTTTGTATCCCCGAACGCAAGGACGGGTATGAGTCACGACGATCTCGAACGCGCGGGGTTCAAGGACCGAACCCGCGTCGACGAGGCGCTGTCGACCGTCCTCGACGCGGTCACCGGGCACGACCGAACCGACCGGGTGGCGCTCGGTCGCGCCGACGGCCGCGTCCTCGCGGAGACGGTGACCGCCCCCAACCCAGTTCCGGGATACGACCGCGCCGCGATGGACGGCTACGCCGTCCGCGCCGAAGACACCTTCGGTGCCTCCGGTCGCTCGCCAACCGTTCTCCGTGAGGGTACGGACTCCGTTGCGCCCGGCGAGGCCGTCCGCGTCCACACCGGGAGCGACCTGCCCGACGGCGCCGACGCCGTCGTCATGGTCGAGGAGACGGAGACGGTCGGCTCGGACGTGGAAGTGTTCGACGCCGTCGCCGAAGGCGAAAACGTCGGCGACGTGGGCGAGGACGTGGCCGAGGGTCAGGAGCTCTACCGGCCGGGTCACCGGGTCCGCCCCTCCGATCTCGGCCTCCTGAAATCCGTCGGCGTCGATCAAGTGACGGTGTACGAGCCACCGACCGTCGGCGTCATCCCGACGGGCGAGGAACTCGTCCAGCACGACCCCGGGCCGGGCGAAGTGATCGAGACGAACGGCCTCACCGTCTCCCGTCTCGCCGACCGCTGGGGCGCGGTTCCCACCTACCGCAACGTCGTCGACGACGATCCGAACGCCATCCGCGCCGCGATCCAGCGCGACCTGGCGAAGGACGTGGTGGTCACCACCGGCGGCTCCTCCGTCGGCGAACGCGACTACACGCCCGAAGTCGTCGACGAACTGGGCGAGGTGCTGGTCCACGGCGTCGCCCTCAAGCCGGGCCACCCAGTCGCCCTCGGCGTCGTCGAGGGGACGCCCGTCGTCATGCTGCCGGGCTACCCCGTCGCCTGCATCATCAACGCCGTCCAGTTCCTTCGGCCCGTGCTCAAGACCGCCGGCAACATGCCGATTCCCGACCATCCGACCGTCGACGCGCGGCTGGAACGGAAGATTTCGAGCGAGCCCGGCACCCGGACGTTCGCGCGGGTTCGGCTGACTGAAACCGACGACGGCTACACCGCCGAACCAACCCGCGCCAGCGGGTCGGGCGTCCTCTCCAGCGTCGCCCTCGCGGACGGGTGGGTCGTCGTCCCCGAGGGTCGGGAGGGGTACGACGCCGGGGCGACCGTCGCGGTCGAAAACTGGGAGTGGTCCGCGTGAGCAGCCGCAAACAGTTCCGTGACCTCCGCCCCCCGTCGGAGGCCCACGAGGCCATCGAGAGCCTCGATCTGACGCCCGAACCGGAGACGGTCCCGCTCGACGAGGCCCGGGGGCGCGTCCTCGCCGACCGGATCGACGCCGAACTCGACGTGCCGGGGTTCGACCGCGCGAGCGTCGACGGCTACGCCGTCCGCGGCCGCGACACCTTCGGCGCCGACGAGGCCGATCCGGTCGTTCTCGAGACGATCGGGACGGTCCACGCCGGCTCCGAACCCGACGTTGAGGTGACCGAGGGCACCTGCGCCGAAATCTCGACCGGCGCCGTGATGCCCGACGGCGCCGACGCCGTCGTCATGGTCGAGCGAACCGACGAGGCGGGGGACGGAGTCGCCATCCGCACCTCGGTCGCCCCCGGCGACGCCGTGATGGTCGCGGGCACCGACGTGGCCGCGGGGTCGCGCGCACTCGGCCCCGGTACCCTGCTCACCTCGCGGGAGATCGGTCTGCTGTCGGCGCTCGGCGTCGACGCGGTGCCCGTCCGCGGGAAACCAACGGTGGGTATCGTCTCCACCGGCGACGAACTCGTCCGCCCCGGCGAGGCGCTGAACAGCGCCGCCGGACAGATCTACGACGTGAACTCCTACACCATCGCCGCGGGTGTCGAGGAGGCGGGCGGCGAGGCCGTCCTCTACCCCCACGCCGGCGACGACTACGACGAGATGGCGCGACTGCTCGTCGAGGCTGCCGAGGAGTGTGACCTCGTGCTCTCCTCGGGGTCGACCTCCGCGAGCGCGGTGGACGTGATCTATCGGGTCATCGAAGAGCGGGGCGACCTCCTGTTGCACGGCGTCTCGGTCAAGCCGGGCAAGCCCATGCTGATCGGCCGTCTCGGCGACTCCGCGTACGTCGGCCTCCCCGGCTATCCGGTCTCCGCGCTCACCATCTTCCGCACCTTCGTCGCGCCGGCGATCCGATCCGCGGCCGGCCTCCCCGCCTCGGGGACGGCGACCGTCGACGGCCGGATGGCGGTTCAGGAGCGGTACAGCGAGGGTCGGACGCGGCTCATGCCCGTCGGCCTCGTCGAGGACGCCGCCGGCGACACCCTCGTCTACCCAGTCGATAAGGGCAGCGGCGCGACGACGAGCCTCGTCGAGGCCGACGGCGTCGTCGAGGTTGACGCCGATACGGAGTATCTCGCCGAGGGCGAGGCGGTGACGGTACAACTCTTCTCGCCCGACGTTCGTGCCCCGACTCTGTTCGGCGTCGGCGAGGACGACCCCGCACTCTCCCGCCTGCTCGACGGCGTCGAGCGCCCCCGCTATCTCGACGTGGGGAGCCGCGAGGGTCGTCGCCGCCTGCGTGACGGCGTGCCCGACGTGGCCGTCGTCTCGGGTCCCACCGAGCGTGACGTGGAAGCGGTCGACCTCGGCGGCTGGACCCGCGAGTGGGGGCTAGTCGTCCCCCCGGGCAACCCCGAGGGGATCGAAGGGCTGGCGGATTTGGTCGACCGCGACCTGCGCGTTAGCAACCGCGCCCGCGACTCGGGCCTACGCGCCAGCCTCGACGCCGCGTTCGACGACCTCGCCACGGAGCGTGGGGTCGACCGGCGCGACCTGACAGACGCCGTCGATGGCTACGACCTGACGGTCAAGGGGTTCGAGAGCCCGGCGCGGAAAGTGCTCGCGGGCGCGGCCGACGCCGGACTCGGCCTCCGGGCGACGGCCGAACCCCTCGACTGCGGGTTCGTCCCCCTCGGGTTCGAGTCGGTTCGCGTGCTGGCCAACCCTGACCGGACGGAGAAGCCGGGCATCGCGGCGCTCCGGGCCGTCCTCGACGCCCGCCTCGACGACGTGGCGGCGTCGCTCGCCGGTGTCGATCCCTGAGACGGATCGGCGTGAGTCTCCCGGTGAGTGAGACGGCGCCCGAGACTATTTGTAATCCCGCCGCCAATCGTGGGCCCGTGTCTTCCAAGCGTACCGTCTTGCACGTGGACGACGACCCGGCCATGCTCGACGTGTCGAGCGATTGGGCCGCCGTCCGCGACGAACTCGACTGGCTGACCGCCTCCGACCCGAAAACCGGGTTGGAGATGCTGTCGACTCACGACGTCGACTGTCTCGTCAGCGATTCGTTCCGGGCTGCCGACGGTGATCCGTTCGTTACGCGCGTGGCGACCACGTTTCCCGACCTGCCGGTCGTCCTGTTCACTTCCACGACCTACGATTCGCTCGACCCCGCCCTCCGCGACTCGCAAACTGAGTACGTACGGAAAGGGTCGACCGAGCCGTTCGACGACCTGTTCGACCGAGTGCTGACCGTCACCGACTCCTCGGACGCCTCGTCGTCGGTCGTCGAGCCGGCGCCTCGGGCGACGACCCGCAACGACGGCGGTGCCGATGCCGAGCGGTGGGTCCCCATCGGTCGCTACCGCCCGGCCGAGGGCGACGATCTGTCGCAGGTCATCGTCACCGCCGTCGAGGCGTACACCGGCCGGGACGCTACGGAGTTCCCACCGCTGTACGAGGCCATCGACGCCGACGCGCTGTCGTCGCTCGTCCGCCGCACCGACGGGCGGATGCGGGATTCGGTCCAGGTTCGCTTCGTCTACGCCGACTGCGAACTCGCCGTCACCGGCGACGGCGTCGTGCTCGCCCGGGATTAGTCGCCCGCCGCCGTCGGCCGCTCCGCCGCCCGCAGTTCGTCGAACGAACGGACGCGGTAGTCACCGAGCACGCAGCGGCCGCGCCGGTAGGGGTCGTGGCGTTCGACGTGGACCCCGTCGAGGCCGGCGTTCCACGCCGCGCCGATGTCGTTCGGTCCGTCGCCGGCGAGGACGCCGTCGGCGCCCGTGTCGACGTTCAGATCGGACATGGCGAGATACACCGGTGCGGGATCGGGCTTCCAGCCAACGTCGTGCGTACAGGAGACGACCGTATCGAACCAGTCGCGGATGTCCAGATGGTCGAGCACCGGATCGACCAGATACTCCTGACAGTGGGTGACCAGGCCGACGGGGCGGTCGAGGTCGGCGACGAAGTCGGCGTCGTCGTGGAGGTAGGTCGCCGCGGCGCGGGCCTCGGGGTCCTCGGCCTCGTGGAGGGCGGCCCAGAACGACTCGGGGTCGATACCCCACTCGCGTAGCTGTGGGGTGCGCTCCCCCGACAGCCCGTGCCAGAGGACCTCGACCTCGCGGTCGGAGAAGGTCCGACCGAGTCGGTCGCCGACGCGGTCGAACACCGCGTCCGCGTAGTCCGGGTCCACGTCGACGAGGGTCCCGTCGAGGTCGAACAGCCAGAAGTCGTAGGCGTGTGCGGCCATTCGATACCGGGTACGCGCGGAGCGAACAAGTGTTTTCCGACCCCCGAGGACGACTACTCCGTCACCCGAACCGAACTCCCCAGATGCGCGTGTACCACCGACCTCGGCGGGTCGTCGAACTCGTTGGAGGCCGCGATTTCGGCCCGGAGCGCGTCGAGCGACGCCTCGTCGATCCGTAACTCGCTGAACGTCACCGACTCCACTGGGACGCCGAGCCAGCCTTCGGCCAGCGACCGCAGGTGCGCCTCGTCGTTCACCTCGCCGCGCCACAGTTCGTCCCGGAAGAACAGCCACCCCTCCGTCCCCGGGTCGGCCGCGGGTTTCGTGACGACCGTCTCGAACCGCTCGGGATCGGCGGTCACCTCCGTCGTGTCGAGGCGGAACGTCACCCGGAAGACGTACGCGGCGGTCATCGGCGTTCGTCGTCGAACAGGTTCGCCAGCCGGACGTCCGTATCGGTGATCCCGCCCGCTTCGTGGCTCGTCAGCCGGACTTCGACCTCGTCGTAGCGGATGCGGATTTCGGGGTGGTGGAACTCCTCGTCCGCGACTTCGCCGACGCGGGTGGCGAAAGTGACGCCGTCGAGGTAGTCATCGAACTGGTAGACGCGGACGATTTCGTCGCCGTCGCGCTCCCAGCCGTCGGGAAGCCGTCGGTCGATTTCGTCGTCGTCGAGGCGGTTGGGCATGCCTACACGATCGGTCGCCCGGAGAATAACGGTTGGGGCCCGCGTCTCACTCGTCGCCGAGTCTGTCGAGGACGTGCTGTGGGATGCCGTCGGCGTCGTCGGGCGCCTCACGGGGTCGCTCGGTCGTCGTCGGCGCCGGTTCATCGCCGCCGAACTCGGGGTCGAACAGGCCGAGTGCGGTCTGAATCGTCGTCCAGTCGTCCTCCGCGGCGGCGTCGCGGAGGCTCTTGGTCGGCGCGGCGAGTAACTGCCCGACGAGCGCGTCGGCCAGCGACGCCACCGTCTCCCGCTGTTCGTCGGTCAACTCGCCCTGGGACTCCAACCGGGAGATGGCCGTCCGGAGCTCCCGTTCCTTGACCATCTCGGCGCTCTCGTACATCGCGCTGATGGCCGTGTCGGCCTGCCGGCGCTTGAACGAGTCGAGCAGCCGATCGAGTTCCTCGTCGATCATCCCCTCGACCGCGTCGGCCGCGTCGCGCCGCTGCGCGCGCGTCCGGTCGGTGATGGCCTCCAGCGAGTCGATGTCGTAGGTGTCGACCCCGTCGAAGTCGGCTACCCTCGGATCGACGTCCCGGGGCTGGGCGAGGTCGATGACGAGCGTCCGCCCGGCGTCGGCGAGCGCCGTCCGGTCGACGATTGGCTCGGGACTGTTGGTGGCCGTGACGAGCACGTCCGCCCGTTCGGCGGCGGCGGGGATTACGTCGAGCGGGACGCCACGCGCCGTCGTCTCCACCTCGTCCGCGAGGTGGGTGGCGTGGGGAACCGTCCGGTTGGCGACGACGAGCGTCGAGACGCCCGTGTCGTCGAACGCCTGCGCGGCGATGCGCCCCATCTCGCCCGCGCCGACGACGAGCGCCGTCGCGTCCGTCAGGTCACGCTCTTGGTCGGCGAGTTCGACCGCGGCGCTCCCCAGCGACACTACGCCCTCGTTGATCTCCGTCTCCGTCCGTGCGCGCTCGCCGACGTGCAGCGCCTTCGTGAGCGCCGGATCGAGGACGGCCCCGATGCCGCCGACGCCCCGCGCCGTCTCGAACGCCCGGCGAAGCTGACCGATGATCTGATCCTCGCCGAGGACGAGCGATTCGAGACCCGCCGCGACACACATCAGATGGCGGAGGCTGGTCTCGTGATCCATCTCGCGGACCGCGCCGTCCCGAACGTCGGGGGCGAAATCGGCGAGCGCTGCTCGCCCGTCGGCGGCCGACTCCGTGACGACGTATGCTTCCGCCCGGTTACAGGTCTGGAGGGCGAACGCCTCGTCGACGCCCTCGCGCGCCAGCAGATCGCGGACGGCCGTCTCCTCGTCCGCCGCGGCGGCCGACTCGATTTCGTCGACGGTCGCCCGCTGGTGGGAGACCGTCACCCCGTTGATGACACCCGTCGTCACAGTTGATCACCCGATGACACGTCTGTTACGTTCCTCGGGCCGTCTCGTCCTTTGTTCCTGTTCCACCTAAACCCTTCCAATGTCGCCGCCACCCCGTCGCCGGGGGCGTCCGGCGGACCCTGCGGGCCCCGTGCATACCTGCACTCTTCGGTGCGGGGTCTTAAACATCCCGTCGTCTTTCGCCCGGTGAAAACCCCCGACACGGCCCACATAGCGCGTGCTAGCCGTCGACCGTCACTTCGTCGTCCGCGTCGAGAACGACGCTCGTCACGTCGTACCCGCGGTCCCGAATCGCCTCCACGAGGGCGTCCTGATCCAAGTCGCCCTCGTAGTAGAACACGATGTCGAAGGTGCCCTCCCGAAGGAGCTGCTGACACTCCCAGACGAACGCGTCGTCCTCGACGGTCCGTCCCTGGAACTGGTTCGAGGAGAAGTTTGGGTCGTCGTTGCCGGCGTGGATGTACGCCTCGCCCTTGCCCGCGTGGGCGGCGATGACCTCGTTGAGTTCGACCGTCAGTTCGTGCATTTCGAGGTCTTCCTGCCCAGAGAGGTCGGTGTGGACGATGGCGCCCGCGAGGTCGATGTCGCCGGGTTCGAGCAGCGCCTTCGTCCGCCGGTAGAGGTCGGCATCGAGTACGTCGGAGTCGCTCATACTCTTTCGTCGGCGGAGCGTCGGTTTACGGATGACGGTTTCGGTCGACTCCACCGAAACCGTTGAGCCGCCCGAACACCAAAAGGAGGCGCCGATAATGTCATTTGAAACATCAGTAACCGCGGAGATGGCCGACAACATCGTCAGCGCCGTACGAACCAGTCTCGGGGATTCGCTCCGGAGCATCGTCTACTTCACCCCCTCGGCGTTCGACGTTCTGTACACCCGGCAGGACCTCTACGAGACGGCCGAGCGGACGGCCGAGGCGAAGTCGCAACTGGTCGATTTCGAGCGAACCGGGTTCGCCGAGATACCGGTTCGGACGGCCCTCGCTGGCGACGCGAGCGGCTCCGACATCGGCCCCTACGAGTTCACCGTCCGCGTTCACACCGACGGATTCGTGGTCCGGGTCATCCAGGGCGACGCCGGCGTCATCGTCACCACCGACGACATGGACGTCACCGCCTTCGAGGAGGCGGCGACCGCTATCGGGCGCCTCCTGCGGGAGGCGTGAGCGCGCCGTCACCCCAACTGCTCGTCCAGAATCAGCCGAGTCTTCGTGTTCTGCACCTCGTCCAAATCCCGCGCTTTGGTGATGAGGTCGTTCACCGCCCCGGTGTCGGCGGCGTCGACGACCATGACGATGTCCGCCTCGCCGGAGACCTGCCAGACGAAGTCGACCTCGCTCCACTCGGCCATCCGCGCCGACACGTCGGTGGTGTCCACGTCGACGGCGACGGACACCTCGATCATCGCCTTGACGTTCCCGGTGCGGGTCGCGACGGTGAAGCGCTCGATGATCCCCTCGTCGACGAGTCGCTCGACCCGGTTACGGACCGTCCCCTCCGACGTACCGACGTGGTCCGCGATTTCCGTGTACGGCGTGCGTGAATCCCGCCGGAGGATGCTCAGAATTCGTCGGTCCAGGTCGTCCATACCCCGCGTACCGCCGGAAGCGACTTACCGATTACGAAATTCGTAACCTCACTTCGAAAGGAAGGCTTAATGGCCGCGGATGACTGTGTTTCTCGTAATGTCGGACGCCTACCTAGCCCTGGAAGACGGCCGCGTCGTCGAGGCGCGCGGTCGTGTTCCGGGTCGGACGCGTGGCGAACTGGTCTTTACGACCGCGTACACCGGATACGAAGAGAGTCTGACCGACCCCTCCTACGAGGAGCAGGTCCTCACCTTCTCGTATCCCCTCATCGGCAACTACGGCGTCCGATCCGAGCGATTCGAATCCGACCGGATTCACCCCCGAGCCGCCATCGCCCGCGAGTTCACCGAGGACGTCGTCGAGTGGCTGCACGAGGAGGGCGTTCCCGCTATCGACCACCTCGACACCCGTGACCTCGTGACCTCCATCCGCGAGGAGGGCGCGATGAAGTGTGGCCTCGCGGTCGGCCCCGACGCAACCCCCGAAGACGCCAAGGCCGAACTCGCCGAGTGCAAGGGCATGAGCGAGCACACCGACATCGGTGCGCAGGTCAGCGTCGACGAGCCGACCGTCTACGAGGGCGGCTCCGTCGCGACGGTCGCCCTGATCGACTGTGGCGCCAAGGGCTCCATCGTCGACTCCCTGTTGGAGCGGGACGCGACGGTCCACGTCCTGCCCTACGACGCGACGGTCGAGGACGTGGCGGCCGTCGACCCAGACATCCTCTTCATCTCGAACGGCCCCGGCGACCCCGAGAACTTCGAGGGTGCGGAGGCGCTCGTCGACACGTACGTCGGCGACCTCCCCGTCGCCGGTATCTGTCTGGGTCAGCAGGTCGTCGCCAACGCCCTCGGCGGCAGCACGGAGAAGATGGCCTTCGGCCACCGCGGCGTCAACCAGCCCGTCCGTGACCTGGAGTCCGGTCGGGTCGTCATGACCACCCAGAACCACGGCTACACCGTCGGCGAACCCGGCGACCAACTGGAGGTGACGCAGGTGAACGTCAACGACGGCACTGCCGAAGGACTGGAAAACGAGGATCTGGGCGTCATCACCCGCCAGTACCACCCCGAGGCCAACCCCGGCCCGCACGACTCGCTCGACTTCTTCGACGACGTGCTCGACTTGGTGTCGACGGACACCACCGTCGCCACGTCGGACTAGGCGCCCCCCACCTCCGCCACCGTCCCCCGTACGACCCCCACCAGCAACGCGATAACCGGCAGGACGACGACGGCGCCGGCGACGAACGGCGACCAGTAGACGGCCGCGTACAGCGCCGCGGCGACCGGCGGGCCGAGGGTCCGGCCGAGGCTCCCCGCCCCCTGTGTGACGCCGAAGGCGGTTCCCTGCCGGTCCGCGCCGGTACTCGCCGACACTAGCGCCGCCAGCGACGGGTTCAGGAGGCCGTTGCCGAACGAGAGGAGTCCGAGGACGGCCAGCAACGCGACCAGTTCGGGCGTGAGCCACGGCGGGCCGGCGAGGGGCGGCAGCGCACCCCCGAGCGCCGGGGCGAACGGCAGCGCCGCGAGGGCGACGCACAGAATCGTCGCGCCCGCGACGGCGAGGCGTCCGGAGCCGAACCGGTCCGCGAGGCGCCCGACGAGGATGCCCTGATTCACCGCGCCGAGGACGCCGACGTAGGTGAGCAACAGGGCGGCGGCCGAAGCGTCGAACCCGTACGCACCCGCGTCGGCGACGAAGGGGATGAACATGACCTGAACGCCCGCGAAGGCGACGGAGACGAGAAAGAAGGCGAGGACGAGGCCACGGAGCGCGGGATCACGGAGCGCGGCCGTGAAGTCGGAAACGAGCGTCGACCGTGCGCCAGTCACCCGGTGTCGCGCGGGTTCCTCGAGCGTGACGACGGCGACGACGAGGGCGACGAGGCTCATCGCCGCCGCGCCGAACGCGGGGAGGGAGAAGGGGGTCGCGGGGAGCGGCACCGGCAGTCCGGCCGCGGCGCGAACCGCCGTCTCGCTCGCCAGCGCGCCGCCGATGGCCGGCCCGAAGATGAAGCCGAGGCTGAACGAGGCGCCGACGAGGCCGAGCGCCCCCGCCCGCTTCTCGGGCGGCGTCACGTCCGCGACGTACGCCTGCGCGGCGGCGATGTTGCCCCCCATCGCGCCGGCGAGGGCGCGGGCCAGAAAGAGGACTGCCACGCCGGCGGCCGCCCCTGCGGTGTCGCCCACCAGGTCGCCGAGGCCGAACACCGTCCACGCGACGGCGCTCCCCGCGAGCGACAGGACGAGGACCGGCCGGCGGCCCCAGCGGTCCGAGGCACGACCCAGCGTCGGGGCGGCGAGAAACTGCGTCAGCGAGTACGTCGCCGCCAGCAGTCCGATGAACACGTCGCCGACGCCGAAGCTCCGGACGTAGTACGGGAGGATGGGGATGACGATGCCGAAGCCCACGAGGTCGAGGAAGACGACGAACACGA
>Ga0209917_1000476_pt1 | contig 17041 bp, 14 predicted proteins | sample SalPon2_C_H2O_MG_FD_185710 | JGI IMG/M metagenome (GOLD analysis project Ga0209917, IMG submission 185710) | Salt pond water microbial communities from South San Francisco under conditions of wetland restoration - Salt Pond MetaG R2_C_H2O_MG... | ecosystem: Environmental > Aquatic > Non-marine... | reverse complement strand
TATTATGTCCGCTGATCTCCACATGCATACTACTGCCAGTGACGGCAGCGACTCAGTAGATCAAAGGGTTTCTCAAGCTGATGAAAATAACTTAGAAGTCATCGCATTGACTGATCACGACGCTATAAACTCCGTATTAAGTGAAAGATTCTACGTAGATGAGGAAACCGGTGTAACAGTGATTACAGGTGCAGAGATAAAGTGTGAGGTACAGGATACAGGTATAGAGGTTCTTAGTTATTTCTTAGATCCTGAGTCTGAAAGGATTCAAAACTTGCTTGAAACCAATTCTGAGCTGCGTGATCAACGTATTAGGAATATAATTGGTAATTTGAATGAAGAAATACATTATAACTTGACTGAGGAAGAGGTCTTCGAATATGTTGAAGGCAATCCTGGAAGACCGCATATTGCCAAAGCTTTAGCTGAAGCAGAGGAAGTCGAAGATGTTGGGGTGGAAGATGATGCATTTGATAAGTACATAGGGGAAGACTGTCCTGCTTACATCCCTACACCTAAACAGGATGCGGAGAAAGTGATTAACACAGTTCTTGAAGAAGGTGGTGTTCCTGTACTTGCACATCCTGGAAGGGATTTGGAGAAAACCGGTGCCGAAGAATTAGTCGGTGAACTAGTGGATTATGGGCTTCAAGGTATTGAAGTGATGTATAGCTGGGATCATAAGAGAGAAAATGGCTACGACATTAATTTTGGACAAGAGTACTCTCAAGAGTTAGCTGAAAAATATGGGTTAATTCAAACAGGAGGAAGTGATTGCCACGGTTCTGAGACTGATAAATACTTGATAGGTTCTGTCAAACTTCCGATTTCTCATGTTGAGGAACTGGCTGAAAAGGCTGATGTGAGCTTTTCACCTATTTAGAAAAGTTTGGTTTAAAAAGATTTGACCCTGAATCGTATGTATAAGAGGTATCAAAATTTATGGCACAGAAATCTCAGGGTTCTCAACAAGGAGCAAGGAAGACACTAAAGAGAGATAGGAGACAAAGAACAACAGTTAACGACAGACTTCAAAGTTTTGAAGAAGGTGAAAAAGCTCTTATACACGTAGATTCTTCCGTTCAGGAAGGTAGACCTCACATGAGGTTCCACGGTAAAACAGCTGAAGTAACAGGAAAGCGTGGAGACGCATACATCGTAGAGTTTGATGAAGGCGGACAGAAGAAAACCTTGCAGATTGACCCTGCACACCTCAACGAAATCGAGGATTAAATTATGAATATTGAAGATCAAGAGTACGTTTTCCCAGTAGAAGCTAGAGAAGCTCTAGAAGCTACTGACGAGGACGAAAGAACTCACGAACAGAAAATTGCTCTTGAGAACTTGACAAGACATACTGCAGTTGAGGACATAGGCACATTGGAAGAGCTTTTCGAAGAATTCTCAGAAATCGAATCTTTGAAAGAAAAGCATATCTACAAGCTTCTAGAAGTTATGCCTCAATACGAATCATCTCTAAGAAGCATTTTCTCCGACGAGAGAATTAGACTTGATGATTCCGAGTTTGAACAGATTCTTGAAATCTGTCAATCAGTAGATGTAGAGGAGTAATCCTTTTAACATCTTGATTCTGATTAGAAACATACGACTAGTATTACAGGTGTTAATCAAAAATGGCTGATAAAGACGAATACATACTGGTACTTGATTTCCTTGAGCACGGTCACTCCGGAGGAAAGGATGATAGAGTTGCACAAGGAATAGGAAAAGATAATTATACCCTTCTAGAGGTTGTGATGCGTGAAGGAGAAAGACCAAAGGGAGGAGAAGAACTGTACATTGGAGAAGGAGACAGAGACGAAGTACAGTTCATCAAGAGAAGAATAGAGTACGATGATCTGACAGGTAATGCTCAGAAAGAGCTAAAGTATGTATTACAGGAGCTTATCACTCAGAAGAAGGATGAGTTCATCGAATTCTTCAACGAAGCTACGCCTGTAACACCTAGAAGACATGCATTTGAGCTTCTACCAGGTATTGGGAACAAGCACATGCAGACTCTTCTAGATGAAAGAGAGAAAGAAGATTTCGAGGACTTCGACGATATAGAAGAGAGAGTTCCTTCAATTCCGAATCCTTTGAAAGCTATTAACGAGAGAATTCTGAACGAGTTAAAGGGAGAAACCAAGAACAAGCTCTTTGTCAGCTAGATTTCCTGATTTCCTATGGATATTAAGAAGGAGCTCAGGCAGATTGGTTTAACACCTACAAACGGACAGCATTTCATCAATAATGAGATTGCTGTACGGAAGTATTTGAACGAAGCTGAAAGTAAAGGGAAAACTGTTCTTGAAATAGGTTCAGGCACAGGAAGTATAACTCAAAGTATTGATGCTGAGAAAATTTATGCAGTTGAGAAAGATACTGTATTATCTCAAAATTTGAAGTCAAAAGAAATTGATAATGTTGAAGTTTTCAACAAAGATTTTCTGAAGATGGAGGTTCCTGAAGAAGTTGAATATATTCTAGGTAATCTTCCTTTCCAGTTAAGTTCGGAGATACTTGAGAAAGTTGCCGATTTGCAGATTTCCTCAGCTTTTATCGTCCAAGAGGAATTAGCTGATAAAGCAGTTTCATCTCCCGGAGATTCTGACTTCAATTTTTTCTCATTCAAGATGAGCTATTTCTTCATACCTGTTAAAGCTGGCCAGATCTCTTCAAGGAACTATTATCCGGAGCCCGAGGTTGATACGGCTATCTTGAAGCTTTTCCCAAAAAAGGAAAGACACGGTGTCGAAGATGAAGAAGAGTTTCTTAGTTTTGCTAAGGCGTTGTTCACTCATAGGAGGAAGAAAGTCAGAAACTCGGTTGTTGATGCGAGGAACTTGCTGGGTAAGAACAAAGACGAGCTAAAAGAAATCAGGGATGAACTTCCGAATTCTGAGTCAAAGGTTTACGAACTTGAAGTTGTCGAAGTTAAGGAGATTTTCGACGCTTATAGAGAACTTCTTTAAGACCATAAGTTAAAATAAAACAGAATTCAATACTTGGTATATGAGGAAACTTGTTGCTGTAGGCATGTGCTTAATTTTACTTGGTTCAAGTGCTTCTGCATCGGTTGTACCGAAAAACATGACTCTCAATGTCAACCTGAACTTGGAAGGAATCTTTGGAGGTGGAGAAGAGAGTAACAAAGAGCAGGAACCTGAGAACAATACATATGGTGAAAGAGTTGGAGGCCAGTCAGTTCATACAGAGCAGAAATCGAATGATCCTCCTGAGAGAAGAAATACAGATGATATGGAAGTTACAAATGACCAGGTAGCAAGTGGTGAAGACCCGATTATAGCTTTCCTCAAGGGCTTTTTCTGATATAAGGATCTTAACTTTCCTAGGGTAGAGTATTTATTTTTACCTATTTGACTTTGGTTATGCCGAAGTGGATTTTTGTTACTGGAGGGGTTCTTTCAGGCTTAGGTAAAGGCCTGGTTTCAGCAAGTGTTTCAAAACTATTACAACTAAGGGGGCAGGAAATGGTTCCTATCAAGTGTGATGGGTACTTGAACGTTGATCCTGGGACTATGAACCCTCATGAGCATGGAGAAGTATTCGTCTTGGAAGACGGTACGGAAGTTGACATGGACTTCGGACACTATGAAAGATTTCTAGGAATAAACTCGAAAGGAGAATGGAACCTAACATCAGGAAAAATCTTCCAAGAAGTAATCGATAAAGAAAGAAACGGAGAATACCTTGGTAAGACAGTTCAAATGGTTCCGCATGTCACAGATCAGATTAAAGATACTTGGAAGGAAAACGCTGAGGAAGAGGAAGCTGATGTTGTAATAGTTGAAATAGGAGGTACTGTAGGAGACATGGAGAACCAGTTCTATCTTGAAGCAGTTAGACAACTTAGAAATGAACTTCCTGAAGAAGATACTTATCTAATACACACTACTTTGGTTCCTTTCCTTGAAACTGTCGGAGAACAGAAAACAAAACCAACACAACATTCTGTTAAAGAGTTGAGAGAGCTTGGACTTGAAGCTGATATGATTGTAGGCAGGAGTGATAATGAGCTTGATGATGAGTCAGTAGAGAAAATTTCATTGTTCTGTGATGTACCTCAAGAAAATGTTATCTCGGATCCAAATCTTGAAACAGTATATGAGCTCCCACTCATTTTCGATGATCAAGAGGTAGGAAGGATACTTTCCGACAAGTTAAACCTTCCAGATAGAGAAGGAGACTTGAATGAGTGGCGTGAAAAAGTAGGAAACCTGAAGAAGGACTCAATCTCTAGAATTGCTCTCTGCGGAAAATATACTGACATGGATGACTCTTATGCTTCTATTGAAGAAGCATTAAGACACTCTGCAGTTGAGTTAGGAGGCTCAGTGGAGATCGAACAAGTAGATACTGAAGATTTCACTCCAGAAGTTTTGGAAGGATTTGATGGAGTGATTATACCTGGTGGATTTGGTTCACGTGGAGTTCAAGGAAAAATTGATGCTATACAACACTGCCGTGAAAATAATGTCCCGATACTAGGTATTTGCTACGGTATGCAGCTGATGGCTGTAGAGTTCGCGAGAAATGTTTTAGGGCTCGATGCAGCATCTGAAGAGTTTGCAAACGGTCACGATGACTTGATCGTGAAAGAGATGCAAGACCAAAAGGATATCGAGGAGATGGGTGGAACAATGAGGCTTGGAGCCTATCCTGCAGATCTTGAAGGAAAGGTCAAAGAAATTTACAGCAGCGAAAAGGTTCAAGAAAGACATAGGCACCGTTTTGAACTAAACCCGGAATACGAAGAAAGCCTTGAAGAAAATGGTCTCAAAGTGTCAGGTAGAAACCCTGATATGAAACTGGCTGAGTTTGTTGAACTTGAAGATCATCCTTTCTTTGTAGGGACACAGGCTCACCCAGAGTTTACATCAAGCTTTGAAAACCCTAATCCTCTTTATTTGGAGTTCCTCAGATCTACTTTATGACGGTATATCAGCCTCGGGAAGACTCTAATCTTCTGGCGAAACAGATACTGGAAAAAGACCTTGAAGGTTTGAAATGCTTGGACATGGGTACTGGATCTGGGATAATAGCTGATAAGATGGTTAGATCCGGGTCTGAGAATGTGGTTGCAGCAGATGTTAATCCGGAAGCTGTGAAAGAAGCATCTGAAAAACTGGAAGATAAGGAAAATGTAAGAGTTGTAGAGAGTGATTTATTTGAGAATGTTGACGGTAAGTTTGACTTGATTGCATTTAATCCTCCTTACCTACCGGGAGATGAGTTGGATGAAGACATGGAAGATAGAGAGATATGGAGAGGAGGAGAATCTGGCGAAGAGTTTACGGAGGAGTTCTTGGGGACAGCTAGAGAGCATTTGAAAGAGAATGGTGAGATACTTTTTGTGGTGAGTTCTCTTTCAGATTTTGATGTAAGTGAATATGAGATTGTTGATACTAAAGAACTCTGGTTTGAGGATATTTACGTGCTGAGGACCGAGTAATTTTTAATCCAAAGGTGTCTAATTACTTACTATGCATAGTAATGTTTCAAGAGTAGCCGTATTTCTGGCCTCATTGATGATATTATCATTTCTGGGTTCATCAGCACTTGATATTCAAACTTATGATGGAGATCTAGATGTTAACTGGGTTTCGCCAGATTCTGAAGTAGCTCAAGTTGTTAAAGTAGTTGATGGTACAGGTGAAATGGTTAATGAATCAATTTTGTTAAATGAGTCTGGTAATGAGTTCCAGTTTGAATATAACGGGAATTCTGAGAATTATTCAAGTATGACTCATTTGTCGGATGGTTATTACTATGCTTTCTTTGAAACTGGCCCCTCAGGGGGATTAATTGATTACAGGATAGTGGATCAGTCTGCTGGAGCTGGAACTACTACCGAATATGAGACTCTTTGGAATGCGCCTCTAAGCATGGACCTTCAAGACAATTATACTTCACGATTACAGGCAGGTGAGACAATAGATATTGCGGTTAATGCACAAAACCTTGCAAATTACCAATATGTTGATGAAGATAATGATGAGGAGGTTTCTGGAAGTGATGTTCTTGTAGCCGATGTTGGAGGTGAAGGAACATACTCATCAAGATCTGATGAGGTTTTAGTAGGTTCTTCACCGGATATTAGTGCCTCAGTCTCTAACAATAATCCTTGGAGAAATTCTGAGCATAGTGTTGCAATGAATGACTCTAGACTAGGTGGTGACTGGAGCCCAGGAAGCGATATTATAATTTTAGATTACAATTCCGGAGGAACAGTTTCCACTCAGAAAGATGATGCTCTCAACACAGGTCATAACTCGGATGTTAATGCTGAAGCTGGCCTAGAACTTAAGCCAATGAGTGATATATCATCGGACAAATACTTTGCCTCAGAAGATGAGAAGTTCGATGAGGGAGAAATCACAGTCTTTGATAATGACTCAGATGGAAACTATACTTCTCAACCGGATAATGTTTTGGCTGGTAAATCTGACTATGCTATTGAAACATCCGTAACCTATTCTGGAAATGTTCCTTCATTCATGGAGATTGCATCTTATGACTCAAATACTGATGGAGGTACCTGGGATTCCAATCAAGATGTGATTGTCCATAATCGAGATAAAGATAGTATGTTTACAAGACAGGAGGACCGTGTTCTCTCCGGCACTGAGCCCTCTGAGGCAGCAAACTTGAGTACTTCACACATCGATGAATGGAATAACGAAAACCCAAGTAGTGCTAATAGCGGAGACTTAGACGTAATTGATAGGGTAGATGACGGCGGAGCCTGGAATGCTACAGAAGATGGAATGTGGATAGAAGATGGGGCAAGTCCTGGATATCAGAGCAGCGAAGATACTTTAGTTGTTGGCAACCCTCCTTCTGGAACTCAACCAGATACTAACGGCGACTTATTCAGCAGATGGTCTGAAATCTCAGTTTATGACAATGCTCCAGGTAACAACTTCAGTGAAGCTAATGATGCTATCATAATGGATTACAATGAAGGTGGCACGTACTCTAAAAATGAGGATGTAATAATTGCAGGTACTCCTTCAGGATTCTCAGCAGGCTCAACTTTCACTAACTCTGAAGGATTTGCAGGTGACTGGAATATGGCGATGATAGATGGTATAGAAGATAATGGAGGTTGGTCATCTGATGTAGATACTATTCTAGTTGATAGAAATGATGGAGGAACGTACTCCCCGTATCCTGATACTATTATTAATTCAGGAGACTCTACAGGCGATGGTGGTACAGCACTAAGAGCTTTGAGTTCCATTTCCTCTGAGAAAATAATGTGGGCTGACATAAATGAAAACGGCGTATATGATGCAGGTGATGAAATTTTCAGGGACCGAGATAAGGATGGAATTTATACCAATCGATCAGATAAACATCTGGCAGGTCTTTCCTTAGAGGTCGCTGGAGAGGGAACAGGACTCAGTACAACTAACCTGTGGCAGAGAACACCTTATGATAATACACCAATCCTATTCGCAAATGATATAGATAATGATTTTGATGAAGAAAGTGACGTGATATTCCATGACCTAGATATGGATGGTAGATACACTTCCAGAAGAGATACTGTGATAGATGGGGATACATCTATTATTGAAAACGGAGATCCTCTAGTAAATGCCGATGTAAATACTAGTCAGTTGGATCCAAATATCAAGGCGCTGGTAACAACAGGGTCTCAAACCTCAGGCCCTATTGAGTTAGGAACTAATGAGGAAGGTGTTTACGTTGGTGAATTGCAGATCCCTGATCTTCATGGTCAGAAAATGTTGCTGCAAATTACGGCTGAGACATCTGCACTTGAATACGGTTCAATGATTTCAGAAGAAATAAGTACTAGACCACAGGGAATAGGTTTCAGTCTTGGAACAAATCAGATTACTTTGGAAGTTGACAAGAAGGGACAGTATGATACTACAATAGGTGTTGAAAACCTACTTGAAGATAGTAATACTCTCAATTTGAATGCAAGTGATGGCATATCAAATATGACTGAGCTTGATTCTCAGATTGAATTAGATGCCTCTGGTACAGGAGAGTTGAACGCTAGCTTCACCATACTTGAAATGGAGGATAAAGAAGGAGAGATAACTTTGACAGAGGAAGAATCAGGTATATCAGATACAGTGGATGTGGAAGTTAAAACACCACAATGTAGCTCAAGTACAGAAAACCTATGCAGAACAGATTCAGGCCCTATAGAGATCACAGCAGATGAAAGAGATAACTTTACTGCGAATATTGAACTACTGAATATTGGCCAGAGAGGATCTGAAAGAGATGTAGAGATAGATGTTGAAGGCAATATCTCTGATTTTGTTGAGGTTGATAACGGGACGTCATTTGAAGATACTTCCTCTGTAGAGGTTGGTTTTTCACCTATGCGACCTGGTAACTACTCAGGAGAGTTGGTAGTTACTTCAGAAGAGGACGAAATAAGTGTTCCATTGAGGCTCCATGCAAATTTCATAGAGCTTGAAACCCAGTTTGAGATAACGCCTCAAGAGATTGAACTTGGCGCTGTACCAACAGGGCAAGATAAAGATGTTCAAAATATCGAGATAGATAACACTGGGACTGTAGAAATAAATAATATAACTTTTGATTCATCTTCATACAGCATAGCACAGACAAATCCTGGGGAAATATCCTCATCAGAAACTCAGAACTACACATTAACTTTTGAATCTGTTGAGTCTGTTGGATCAAGTATAGATGTAACTGCATACTCTGATAGAGATACAGTCACGAAAGAAGTTTCTGTATCAGGTTCTACTGTCAAGCCTGTTTCAGAGATGAAAAATGAGATAAGTACTAAAGTAGCAGATCTTAGAACACAGGCAAATTCCTCAGAATCGATGTCTACACTTACTGAGGTTGAAACACAGTTAAGCTCAATTCAGACTTCATGGGATAAAGGTAACTATGCAGAAGCTGAAAGCAAATATGACACAGCTCTTGCAGATCTTAGCTCTGTAGAAGCTCAAGTAAGTAGACAGAATAACGGCGGTGGAAATACAGGTGGACGAACAGATTCACCGGATAATGAAAGCAGCGGCGGATCTGGTGGAGGATTAATCATATTCCTTCTTCTGCTCGTAATCGTCCTTGGTGCAGGTTTCGTTGTTTACACTAGTTACTACCCTGAAGAAGGCGATCCTCTTTATGATGTCCTTGGTGATAGGGAGTGATACAGAACGTCTTAGAAATTGTAGGTTCTCTAGGTGAGCTTAATACAGTTATACTTTTGATTGCATTAGTGGTTATGTTTGTAGTGGCTTTCAAGGTTCTTGAAATGGTGATGCAAACATTACTTGTTTCAGCTCTTTCAGGAGGATTTTATCTGGCTATAACCTATTATCTAGAGTCTGTTTCCTTTAGTCTTGATAGTCTGCTCTTCTTTACCTTGATTGGGGGAAGCCTGTATACTTTCTACAGTTTATTGACAACTTCAGCTTCCTTGCTCAAACTATTGGTTAAGTATCCTGTCAAACTTGCAAAAGGACTAATTGGGTTGGTAAACGATAAAAGAAGTGGAGATAAATTATCTGAGGATTAACTCGATAGACTTGCACCATCTGCTTCCGCTATTGTAACTATTCCTTTGAAAATCACTGTATTGTTTTCATCGAATACTGTGGTATTTCCTCTAAACTTCTCTAATCTTAGATTGCTATTATCTTTTTCTATCAGAGTTGAATCTTCAACAGATTTTATCGAAGCATCAACATCTTTCAGAGTTAACTTTTCCACACTGTTGTTGATTATCTCAAAATTTTCTGAATCAGTAAAACCCTCTATATCTCTTTCACCCGATACCAGGACTCCCGAAGATCTGAATCCATTTGAACTCCCTTTAACTCCTGTCAAGTTGTCTTTTTGATTTAGTGTTAGAACTCCTTGAAAATCATTGATTGTAATATAATCATCTGAAGTTATATTATCCGGTCCTAAAACTATTTTCTGGTAGTTTCTAAATATTATTTTTTCCGAGTTTACTTTCATACCTGTATTGTTGGCGTTCAGTTCTGCAGTAATTTTGACTGTCGTATTTGGCATATTTCTATCATTGGTACCGGATAGAATGTCGGCAGGGGTAAATCTGTCTCCTATAATTTCTCCTGGGTCTGAGATTTTCAGGTCTTCAAGTGAACCTGAACCTCCTGTACCTATTGCTATTGCTGCAACTGAAGCAAAAACTGCTGCCATTATTTTCGGATCCATCGCGGGCATAGAAAGATTATACAAAATTGACTGATTTAAAACCAATATACCGTGAAAGCAGTTATAGTAATTGAACCGGAGATTCCAGAGAATACTGGGTTTATCGCACGTCTATGTGAAAACTTTGGGTTTGAACTTAGGCTGGTAAATCCGGGATTCAATCTCAAGGAAGCCCGAAAAACTGCCTCAAAGGCTCAAAAAAAGCTTGAGAAAGCCAGAATATTTGATGAAATTGAGGAGTCTATTGAGGATTTGGATTACGTGGTTGGCACCAAACCAGGAAGGGGTACATCCCTAAATAACTTTCAGCCCCGGGGGAACACTTCTCTAATGATTGGCCGTGAGAGTTCCGGTCTTACAAATGATGAATTAGACCTATGTGACGCAACTGTACATATTGAAACGGAGGATTACAGTTCAATCAATCAGAGCCATGCAGCAGCTATATTGATGAACAGTTTTTCCAAAAATAGTGAAAATAAGGGGATAACTTCCGGACAGAAACAAGTTTTGGATGAAATAATCCAAAATGAAGTTCTCAAAGACCTTGTATTGAGGTCCAATCCTGCAGAAGATGAAGTTAATCATCTTATAGGCCAATTAAAAAAATAATGTCGCTTAATGCCTATTTTGATGGGGCTTCGATCTAATTTTGTTTTACGGAAGCTGGAGTATAAAAAAATGGGCCGTAATTTTTTGTTATGATTCCAGGACTCTTCCCAACAGGTGGAGAAGGCAGCTTTTTCATGATACTTCAAACCATTACGACATTATTGTTCTTCGCGATGATATTTTTCTTACCGAAGATCATGCTTTGGCAGATTGATAGGAAGCTTAGAAGCGCTTTAGATAATCTTGAAATGTATAAAGATGATACAGAGGAGATGTTCAGGGCTAAGTTTGTAGATAACTTTTCCCAAGATTTGGAATCCAAGTTTGATTCATTGAAGAACACAAAGTTCTCACAACCTACTGGTATTGACCCGGCAGGGATGGTTGGAAAACTTGAACATGTACTTGATACTTCAGAAAACAAGTTTAAGCGTTTCATTGACAACAATGCAGAAACGGAGGATGAAGACGAGCTTGCAGATCTAAACATGGCCTTCAAAGGAGTCATGGGTACAAACCAGCTTTATAAGGTAGTAAGACATTTCAGACAACTAATCAAAGGAACACAGAATATCCAACTGGTTGGAATCGTTAGAATGATGCTTCCAATTTATGAGGAAATTGCAGAAAGTCAGAAAGGGGCAACACGTGCATTCCTTGATCAAGCACCGATTGGAGATGCAATTGGCCCGCTAGTAGCTGCGAAGATGATTACTGAAGAACCAGAAGAAGTTTCAGACAACATCGTACATAGTGAAGAAGAAATAGACGAAGAAACAGTACACGTAGTAAAGTCAAGTGGACCGGGAGCACGCCTTGGGAAGTATGGTGATGCAATTGACCAACTTGCAGATGAAAACGACCTTGAAGCCATTATTACAGTTGATGCAGCTCTCAAACTTGAAGGAGAGGAAACAGGAACCGTCTCAGAAGGAGTCGGAGTCATGATGGGAGGTCCTGGAGTAGAAAAAACCAAGATAGAAGAAGCAGCAACAGAACACGACGTCCCGCTTGAAGGAGTAGTAATCAAACAGAACGCACCTGAAGCATCCAAGGCAATGAAGAAGGAAATTTTTGATGCTTACCAAGAAGCAGTTGACAAAGCACAGGAAATAGCCTCAGAATACGATGGAGAAGTAGCAATCGTAGGAGTCGGAAACACATGTGGGGTCGGAAACACTAAAGACTCAACACGCGGAATCCATAACCGCTTGAGAAAGTACTGGAAAGAATATGAAGAAGAAGAGGAAGACGAAGTCAGCTACATGGGCATGATGAGTATCTTACCTGCAGGAGGAGACCAAGCCATCCAACAGGGCAAAATCCAAGAAATACGGAAAAACCTTATCTGGGGGGTAGTGAGGTAAGTATACTATTTTAAATAATGAGATGAATCTTTTGATATGAGGAAGATTGTTGTTTTTACATTTGTCTTTTTATTATCTATATCAGCTACGTCAGCTTTTTATGATGCTGATCATACTTTTGACTTCCAAGATACAGTTTATGGATCGGAAGTCACTATTACGGCTTCTTGTGACCCTGATACAGGTGTATGTGGTACAGCAGGTGGCAGTTCTTCTAGGGATATTGAAACTTCGTGTAGACAGAGAGATCTTTCAATTAGTCTAAATCCTCAGACAGTTGCTAATGATTTAGTGGATTATGAGGGTTCTAGTCTAATTGAGATTCCTCACTACGTTAACTGTGGTATTGGGACTCATGAAGCTAGACTGATTGACCCTACGAATGATCAGGTTTTAGCTGAGGATACATTCGAAGTTACGCCTTTCAATAAGCCTGATTCAAACAAAGGGAATTACATATTAACGGCAATTGAAGGTAGCCCAACTGAGATTCTTGGTTATAATCCGACTCCTCCATCATTGAACCATTTTTTCTTGACAAATTCTGCAGGAACAGGTGGTGATAATTATCCAAAACCTCCTAATGGTGCATACTTACTTACGGATTACTTTGATGACAACGCTGGACCTGGTGAAACTGAATTAGCAGAGAATTACAAGTATGGAGCTTTCGAACCTAATTATGGCGATGTTCTAGAGAAAGGAGATGGTAATTTGGCTGCAATTACAGCACAAGACCAAAAATATACTGGAGATGGAGGTGGTAACGGGAATTGGTGGAAAGGAACAGGTTTTACCGGAGATCCATCAAATCTATGGGATTATGTTGTAACCCAAAATTTTGATGAAAGCATGGATTTAAGGTACAGGTTTAACGGTTGCAAGGTTGGGAGAGCTTTTACTACCGTAGATTTAACTTTTGGGAACTGTGCTTCACTGACTGAGAAAGATGGATCATTTAATCCAGAAGGTGAAATAATTACAGCTACAGACATGAGTAGGGACGACACCAATTACTATAGTGATTTGAGCAATGAGAATATTGTTTCTAAAGAAAAAACTAACTTCTATGTATGCAGAGGAGATTACAGAGGTACAGATATCGAAAGTTCTGAAGTTGTGAAGGTTCAACAGGGTACAGGCGATAGTGCATCTTGGGAGTATTACCGTTGTAACATGGATAATGAATGGGTTCAGGATGTATGCCCACCAGGACAGCAAGTAAATTACGATTCTACTGAAGAAGAGGTGGATTGTGAGAATATTGAGAGTGTGAATATACGGGCTACATTCTTTAACGTGACTAATATTTCATTTAACTCTCAAAGTTATACTACTGGTTTCAAGATAAACAGGTCAGAACTTGACAAGTATCAAGATGTAATAGGCGACCCTGCTACTGTGGATGCTGAATGCTGGATCGGTGAAGACAATCAAAGACCTGCTAACTCTGATGGATCAGTGGTTTTCAGCGCCCAAGATCCGGGAACTGGTGATCTCTGGATGCTTGAAAAACTTCCTGCAAGATCAAATGCAGATAATTCAACTTATTCATGTCTTTGGGGCTTGAGGAACACTGGTGGAGACTCAACCATGAATATTTTTGATACCTCTAACAATGATCCGATCAATTCGATGGATGGAGGAAGAATAGACTTCAAGTTCGAAGATCTGCAGGCAAAAACCACAGAAACATCTACTAGTGAGATAGGTCGATGGGTCTGGGATCTTTATGAGAAGCCAGAGGACGGAGGTTATGATTCCCGTGAAATAGTTAATGATCAAGCTCACTTCATGTTCGATGAAGAATTCCCTTACTGCAGAGGAACCAGCTTTTGGAACAACTGGGATAATACTCCTTTCATTAGACAAGGTAGTGCTGGAACGCCTCAACAACTCAAAAATATTGTATGTTCCGGTGGAATTGGTTCAGATGTAGATACTTATCCAGACTATGCAAACCCGCCTAATGCGGATATTTCTGGACCCACTCAAGTTGAAGCAGAGGAAACCGCGGATTATTCAGGATCTGGAAGCAGTGACTCCGATGGCACAGTAGAATCATACGAATGGGAAGTAACAGATGGAGGAGGTTCAACAGTTACATCAGGTACAGGTCAGGACTTCAGTTTCACACCAGAGTCAGCAGGAACCTACACTGTGGAACTTAGTGTCAGAGATAATATAGGTGCTTTAGGCACATCTACGGCTACTATTTCAGTAGAAGAAAATGTAAATACAGAAGATGAATTCACAATTGCGTATGTTCCGGCTTACTTTGAAGAAGACGAAATGAGTGAATTTTCCAGTTTAGTAGATTCATCAGATCAAGCGCTAAAAAGTAATTTGAAAATGGATGGTAGTAAATTGGCAAAATATGAGGTGGACAGGAATACTTGTCATATTACGGGATGTTCAATAAATGGAAATGGCGATGATAATACTTTCTGCTCTGCCAAAGTTGAGTCTCAGTGTGTCGGTGAAGATAAGCCTATTGATGATTCCAAATTTGATAAGATACATGTAATTTGTGATAACAGAAATTCGTACAATGGTGAAAGTTCTCCATGTGGTTGTGACAATTGTGGTATAGGGAATAATCCTGGTCAGGCTGGAGCTAGTGCTTATGACGGAAATAATGGACGTTTTCAGGATACAATAGTGCATGAGATAGGTCATAATGTTGGTTTGGAACATATATGGAATCCTGAACATATGCTTGATGGTGATTGGAGTGTAGGAGATACCGTAAATTCTGGAGAGGACCCTGTAATAAACCAATGTATTTCTATTCCTAAGCAATATAGGGATCCGATAACAGGAAATACAGGTTATCCTTTCGAGATAAAGGATAAACATGAGGATGTTAGAGATGGTAGTGAAAGCGATGGGTTTGAGAATACTGGGGATAATGATGAAACCCCTGCAAGTAAAACTCAGAATTTTATGATGAGTTATTGTGGACCGGAAGAACAGTTTGGTCCTGAGGGAGAAAATCTTATGAAAAATGGTCAATTGAGTGGTTATCAATGAAATTCAGATTGTCAATTCTGGTATTTTTGGTCGTTGTTATTTTTACAAGCCCAGTAAGTTCAATAGATCCTGAACAGAGATTCAGGATTGATATTACTTATTACTCTAATTCTACAGCTCCATCTGTAGAAAGTGTCAGTATAGTTGAGGCTAGGCAAATTAGTGCTTTTTCGACTGGTTCTGATTATAAATTAGAATTTGTGGATGAAGATAATGAAACGCTCAAAGAATACTTTCACATGGTAGGTTTTGAGACAATAATAGAGAACTTTAATACAGGAGAGGAAAGAACAATTACCGAAGACGAGAGAAATTACGTACTTTTTACAGAATATTTTGAAACTGCTAAGAACCTCAAAATATTTGACGGAGATACATTGGTCAAAAACGTAAACTTGAAGGAGGAAATCTGTGGAAAAAGTCCATGTCATGGTTTTTGTAGCGATGTTATTAATCAATCCAAATTAGACTCATGTGAAGTCTATGATGGGTTCAATGAAAAAGATGAGGGTGACGGAGACCAAGGAAACAATGTTGGAGAAAATAAACACCTGCAGTTTAATGAACTGCTTATTTTTGGGGCAATTGTAATGATTGCTTTGGCTTCTTTCCTTTATTACAGGAGAAAAAGTAAAAAGGAAATTGGTTTTAGATAATCTAGTTTATACTTTTTCTCTTACTTGGTCGTATGCGTGTTGTTCTCTGATTTCGTTTATTGTGTCTATTTCTGCGGCTGTGATTTCTGGGTTCTCCAGTGTTCCTGTCAGTGCGAGGTTTGTGTCCCAACCTTCTTGTTGTCTGATTTGGTATAGTCCGCGTCCAATGTTTTCCATGTATTGACGCGTTTCTGGTTCTGGATCAAGTACATATTCTTCCAGTGATTCTCCGAACTCATCGGATACTACAGTTCTTCCATACTCATAATCAGCATCCTTATCGTAATCTACGTCTGGATTGTTAACTGCTCCATGAATATCGTCTACTAGTTCGTGTAGGAACTGCGATATTTCATCTCCTACTGACCACTGGTTATTGTCGGACGGCCCTCGATTTTGGCCGAATCCTAGTATGTCTTCGTCTCTTTGTTCTAGTTCTCTTACTTTGGTGTAGTCTAGTGCTGTTACGAAGTGTTCTGGTATTCCGTACCCGAATGAATCTGAGTCTGGATGTCCGTAATCTGTGAAGTCTTCTTCGTCTGTTCCTGATTGGTATTTTGAGTTTTCTGGATTTCTTATTGATTTAAAGAATCTACCGTCTATTATTGGGCTTGTTAGTTCTGTGTATTTGACTTCGGTTTCCCCGTTTTTGTTGTATTGTAGTACTGCTGGCATGTGTGTGAAGCTGGAGTTCACTGTATTGCCGTATGGTGCTCCTTTGTTTGGTGATGTGTGTTGTGATTCTGCTATTGATTCTGTTGCGGGTACTGTGCTTAGTTTGTAGTCGTTGAAGTCTACTGCGTCTATTTGTGTTGCTGCGTGTTCTGCTAGGTTGGCTATTACGTCGTCTGCTAGTCCTGAGCTGTCTACTGCTGGGTCTTCTTGTACTGATTTGATTAGTGCTCTTGTGAATGTTACTTCATCGTCTTCAGCAGGTATATCAAACATTTTTGGGTAGTCGTGGTTGAATTCTTCGTTTAGGAATATTTCTTCTGCTCTTTGTACGTATTCGTCGACTGATTTGTTAAGTCCTCCTTCTCCTTCGATTTGTCTTTTTTCTATCTGCGATATATCATTTTCTTGTTTTTCCTGCCATTCATCTTCTGTTAATTCATTTCTGATTATTTGCCAGTCTTCTGC
>Ga0209917_1000472_pt1 | contig 17151 bp, 19 predicted proteins | sample SalPon2_C_H2O_MG_FD_185710 | JGI IMG/M metagenome (GOLD analysis project Ga0209917, IMG submission 185710) | Salt pond water microbial communities from South San Francisco under conditions of wetland restoration - Salt Pond MetaG R2_C_H2O_MG... | ecosystem: Environmental > Aquatic > Non-marine... | reverse complement strand
CATCCGCGAAGCCGGCGCGGGACTGGCGTTCCCGGTCAACATCTCCGTCGATGAGGAAGCCTCACACGCGACACCCGCTCGCGACGACGACACCGAGTTCGGCGACGAGATGGTCTGTCTCGATATCGGCGTCCACGTCGACGGCTACATCGCCGACGCCGCGGTCACCGTCGACTACACCGGCAACGACGACATGGTCGCTGCCGCCGAGGACGCACTCGAAGCCGCTGTCGACGCGGTCGGGCCGGGCGTCGACACCGGCACGGTCGGCGCGGCAATCGAAGCCGCCATCGACGACTACGGTTACACCCCCATTCTCAATCTCACGGGCCACGGCGTCGAGCGGTACGACGCCCACACCGGGCCAAGCATCCCGAACCGGGCGGTCGACCGCGGCGTCGAACTCGAAGTCGGTGACGTACTCGCCATCGAGCCGTTCGCCACCGACGGCCGCGGGAAGGTCGGCGAGGGCGCGACCGAGGAGATCTACGAACAGGTCGGCGACGGCTCGGTGCGGGATCGTCGCGCCCGACAGGTCATGGAAGAACTGGACGAGTTTGACAATCTTCCGTTTGCGGCCCGCTGGCTCGACAGTTCGCGGTCGGCGATGGCTCTCCGCACGCTGAAAAACGCGGATATCGTCAAAGGGTATCCGGTACTGAAGGAAGCCGATGGCCAGCTTATCAGTCAGGCAGAGCACACGATGATCGTCACCGAGGACGGCTGTGAGGTCACGACTGCTGGGATTCACGACTTCGACTGACCGATAAAGAACCGACGCCGTCGACGGTACCACTAACACTCTGAGGCGCAAGCCTTGGGTATGGAACAGATCTTCGCGCCGTGGCGGATCGATTGGGTCGAACGCGACCCCGACGAAAAGACTATCGACGGCTGTCCGTTCTGCGTCCTCCCCGAGCGCGACGCCGATCGCGAGAGCCGGATCGTCGCCCGCAGCGAGCGGAGCTTCGCGCTGCTCAACAACTATCCCTACAATCCGGGCCATCTGATGATCATCCCGTATCGCCACATCGGCGAGTACGCCGCCCTCACCCGCGCCGAACTGCTGGATCACGCCCGCCTCAAACAGGTCGCTATCGATGCACTCAACGACGGCCTCGACCCTGACGGGCTCAACATGGGGATGAACCTCGGTGAGGGTGCGGGCGGCTCAATCGGCGATCACCTCCACACCCACCTCGTGCCACGCTGGGAGGGCGACACCAACTTCATGCCGGTGATCGGCGAGACGAACGTCATCGTCGAAGCCGTCGACGATACCTACGAGCGACTCCATGAGGGATTCGCGTCCCAGTCCGGTGCTGTCGTCGACGACGAGGACACCGCGGTGACATTCGAGTTTGATCTCGCGGTCGATGACAAGTAGTGACAGCAATGCCACATAGATTGTCGACCGCCGAGACCAGCCGATTTTTCATCGTCGCCACCAACCTCCAGCTATGGCCGACGAGACGCCGGTGCTCGACAACCACATGCATCTCGATCCCGATGCCGCCCGTGGGATGGACGCCGTCGACGACTTCGTCCAGTTGGGTGGCACCCACCTGCTCGTCGTCAACAAACCTTCCTGGCATCTCGGTGTCGAGTCGACCGATCCCGAGGACTTTCGGTCAGTTTTCGAGACCACCATCGACATCGTTGCCGACGCGACCGAGCGGCTGCCGGGGCGTGCGTGGCCCATCTTGGGAGTCCATCCCGGTCTCATTAGCCGGCTGATCGAGGATCGCGGCTGTTCGCCGGACGAAGCCGCTGACCTGATGCAACGTGTCCTCGATATCGCCGCCGAATACGTCGAAGACGGCGACGCCCTCGCGTTAAAATCCGGGCGGCCACACTACGAAGTTGATGATGCTGTCTGGGCGGCCTCCAACGACGTGATGAAACACGCTTTCGAGCTTGGGGCTGATCTCGACTGTGTCGTCCAGTTGCACACCGAGGCCAGCGAGGATTTAACTGAAATCGCCGACTGGGCCGACGAGCGTGGGCTTGACCCTTATCGCGTCGTCAAACACTACGCCAGCGGTCGCCTCGCAGGCCCGACACCGAGTGTGATGTGCAACAAAGACTGGCTTGAGACCGCCGCCGAGTCGGGCAAACCGTTCCTGATGGAGACCGACTACGTCGACGACCCCGACCGACCGGGTGCGGTCATGGGGCCGAAAACCGTCCCGCGGCGCGTCCGGTGGCTCCGCGAACAGGGCTACGACGACGCCATCGAGACCGCCCACGTCGAGACGCCGAAGCGGGTCTACGGCATTGACACCCGCCGAACGCTGGAGTAACGGCCCAAACGAGAAGAAAGGCCTTTGAGTGCGCCCGCGGAGACACATGTATGACCGACGACGACGAGCCAGCCGAGACCTTCTATTCGGAAGACCGCTGGCAGAACTGGCTGACGCGGGTCGGCGAGGAGGATCTCGATCCCGAAAGCGAGGACTTCGCCCGGCTCTACTTCAATCTCCAAAACGACACGACGATCGCGATCGCCAAGATCATCACCGCCGCCGAAGACGGCCATCTCGACGAGGAGGAAGCCCTCGACAAACTCGAGTTCATCAACGACATCGTGCTGGCCGAACCGGAGTTCGACGCCGAGAACAAGCTACTCTTGCTCGACAGCGTCCAGACTAGCCTCATCCCCGTTTTCTATGCTGCCGAGGAGTATCTGATCGGTGGGGCCGTTGCGGAACAACCGCTCACGGACAACATCACCGACGCGGTTGCTGCGGCCGCCGAGGAGGATGAGGACGCTGCTCTCGCGTATCTCGTTCAAGCCGGCACCCAGATCATCGACGGCACCGAGTTCGACGGCAGCGACATCGAGGAACTCGACTCCTGGCTCGTCTCCGAGTGGCTCAACGGCCTTGATAGCCTGCAGGACGCCTTTGCTGACCCCGAAGTCATCGAGGAAGACGAGGACTAACCCGGCTGTTCTTCGACGATCGACGTCACTCGTATCGACACACCCATAAGCCACCTCGGGCAACCTCGCGTATGGAATCTGTCGGCATCGACGCGGTTGAAGTCTGGACCGGCAAGCTCAAACTCGATCTGCCGGAAACGTTCGCCCCACAGAAAGGCGAGGATCCGGACAAATACCGCAAGGGGATCGGCCTGGTCGGCTCGTCGTTCCCGGATCTCTACGAGGATATCGTCACCATGGGCGCAAACGCTGCCAAGCGACTCATGGATCGCAAGGGGCTCACCCCAGACGATATCGGCCGGATCGACGTTGCCACCGAGTCGGCGTTTGATAACTCCAAGCCGGTCTCGACCTACATCGCCGGCTGTCTCGAACAGTACTTCGACGGCGAGTTCCGGCATGCTAACAAGGGCGAACGGAAGTTTGCCTGCGTCGCCGGCACCCAATCGATCGACGACGCCTACAACTGGATCCGCGCCGGTCGCAACCGCGGGCGGGCCGCGCTGGTCATCGCCACCGACACCGCCCTCTACGCTCGCGGCGACCCCGGCGAAGCGACACAGGGTGCGGGTGCGGTCGCCATGCTCATCGACGAGGATCCCGATCTCGTCGAGATATCGAACGAGCAGGGGTACGGCAGCATGGACGAAACCGACTTCCTGAAGCCGAACCAGCAGTTCCCGTCGGTCGACGGCAAGCGGTCGATGCAAGTGTACCTCTCGCGCATGCGCGAGGCCGTCGAGGATTTCGAATCGGTCGCCTGGGACATGCATCCCGACGACTTCGCCTACGTTCCGTTCCACACGCCGTTCCCGGGGATGGTGCGAAAGGCCGCCTTACTCGGCTACCGGCATATGAGCCGCGACACCGAGATTGAGGACGACCTCGCCGATGAGATCGGTCGCCAGCCACGCGAGGACGACTACGCCTCACGAGAGGCCTACGAGGAGGCGATCCGCGAGTATATGGACGACCTCAAGGAAACCGACCAGTATCGCGCATGGTACGACCGCACCATCGAGCCAACCCTCAACATCTCCCGACACGTCGGCAACTGGTATACCGGCTCGGTACACATTGCCCGTATTGCTGCCCTGCAGTACGCCGCCGAGGAGGATCGAGATCTTGCTGGCGAAAAGCTGCTCGTGGGGTCGTATGGCTCGGGAGCTCAAGCTGAGATCCACGCCGAAACCGTCCAACCAGCGTGGGAACAAGAGATCTCACAACTCAACATTGACGCCCAGCTCCAGGCTCGCTACGATCTCTCGTATTCGGAGTACGAACAGGTGCACGACAGCCACAACCACGAGAAAGGGGCTGTCGATATCGATGACTTCACCGAGCCCACCGACGAGTTTGTGTTTACCGGCTGGGGTCGGATGAACGAACGGAAATACGAGTATGTCGAATAATCACACCTGACCTCACTCCTCGGTAAGCAATGATCGCGCCCGTTGGACATAGCTATTTGAACTCCAGCTCCGCTCCTCGCTGATTTCCGCAAGCAGTCTTCGAGCAGCCTCCGGTGGTAGGGTGTCGGTTCGAACAAGCACCGAAAGCAGTGTCGGCGTTGTGATGAGCCGTGTATCAGCGAGTGATGCATGGAGGATACCGATCTGGGTGAACTCATCACAGAGCAGTATGGTGGCATCGATCTCGTTGGCAAGGCTCACGGCAGCGTTCTCACCGGCATCTAACGGAAAGGCGTCATCGAGCGCAACTGACTCGATTGTCACCGAATCGGTTCGATCGAGTATGCGTTCTGCGGCGCGTCCGTGGATCTCCTCATAGGCGGCGATATCTCGGAGCTCATCGATGACGGCTGTTGGGATGACAACCTCGTGCCGGGTGAGACACATCGAAAGCGGATCTGGTGACTCGCCTGCGACGATGCCAAGACTGACCAGCCTGGATGTATCTGCCACGAGGATCGACATCTACCTCTCGGCTACCTCATCGATGAAGTCGTCGTCTAACTGCTGTTTTAACACCTGAAGATTTGCAGCCTCTGCTGCTCCAAGCAGCGTCTGTACCTGTTTGCTGGTGATCTCGTCGTCGTAGTAGGCGGCTGCGATCTCCTGGACGAGTGTGTCGTCGTGGGTCGCCTCTTGGAGATACTCCCGGAGCGCGGTCACGAGGATATCCGTTCGGTTCTCACCGAGTACAGCCGCAAGCGCGTCGGTGCGATCGATAAGCCGATCGGGGGCCCGAAACTGGACACGCTTCTTTTCGCTGCTCAGTGGCTGTACTGTGTGGTTCTCTCGACTTGTACCTTTGTGTGTGTGTACACTGTGAGTGTGACTATGGAAGTGTTCGCGCTGACTCACCACTCGGCTCAAAGATCTGTGATCCAGTGTTTTCCAGCCCGAGGTTCAAGTACGACGGCGACAACAGACACGTATGGCTCAGGTTACGAGGCGGATCGTCAGGCAACTACATGATGAACCTCATCTCGAAGGTCGGCGCATCACGGTGCAGTTCATCAAAACGCAGGTTGAGGATCGTGGTCTTGAACCGCGAACGGTCGCAGATCGCCACGGTATTGATGTCGCCGATATCTATCGAGCACTCACGTACTATCACGACCATCCCGAAGAGATGCGATCCGTCGAGCGCGAACGCGAGGCTGCTGTCACGGACTATGAGCATCTGACAACCGATCCGGACGACGTTCGCGGCTGATGACGTACCGAGTTCTCGCCGACGAGAACGTTGAGCGAGCCACGGTTAATTACCTACGGAAGCTCGGCCACAACATCGAACGGCTCGACGATATCTCCGAACTCGGTCTTGGTGCTGACGATGACTCGATCGTCCGGTATGCCAATATGCATGACCGCTTGATTCTCACCCAAGATGACGATTTCTTAACCGAACTGAACGTCACGGATACCGCAGGCGTTCTTTTTCAAAAGAATCAGACGCTATCCACGCGAGAAGTAGAGGACATCGTCCACGAGCTATCACGGTACATCGACCAGTCTGAGATCACGCTTGAGTACATCAGCCGAAACTGGCTGTAGTCGACAGCTCGGGATAGCAGTAGCTCAGGGGATAATAAAAAATCAACCGAGGATCACCGCGTTCAGATGACGCGGTTCTGGAGGTAGTCGAGGTGTTTGGCGTTGTAGACGATCTTCACGTCGTCGGCGTCCGGGCTGCCGATGCAGGTGAGGCGGACGTTTTTCTCCTCGACTTCCTCATCCGAGAGGATCTGCTGCATGTCCATGTCGATCTCGCCTTCTTTGACGATGGCGGCACAGTTTGCACACGCGCCGGCACGACACGAGAAGGGCCAATCGTAGCCCTGAGCCTCGGCGGATTCGAGGATGTACTCGCCTTCGTTGACATCGAGTTCGCCGTAATCCTCGCCGTCAAGCCCTTCATCTTCGGCTTTCTCGAAGAGGTCGTCGTCGTCCATCTCCCAGCCGTGATCGTCGAGCACTTCGTAGTTGAGGTAGGTTACCGTTGGCATCACTCGATAGTTGGGTACCCACCGCATTAGACTTTGCTGTTCCCGCAGGTGCGGAGTCCTGCCTCCATCTGTGTCTCGGATCTCGGCCACAGGGGAAGCGTTGCTGTATCATCGACAGCGCGAAACAATGAAGAGGACTGCGGAACGAACAGTAGTATATGAGCGAGGCAGTGGTGGCGGATTTCGCCGGTCGGTTCTACACCGAGAAGATGGAGACGATGGAACCGATCACCGGCCGCGTGCTCCTCAGCCGCAAGCAGTTGGTGTTGGTCACCGACGACCAGGAGACACGCATCCCGCTGTCCTCGGTTGTCGACACCAACATCGGCTCGCCACCACAGGCGTTCAAGCAGTTTTTCAACGATACCGTCACCATCGCCTACAAAAAGGACGGCCAACAGAAGGTCGCGGTCATCGAGGGAACCGGGCAAAACGTCGAGAAGTTCAAAACCGTCTTTTTCAAGGTCATCATCGGCGGCCAAACTGTCATCGTCAAACACCCGGCCAAACGCGGTGGGCGGATCACCGACGCCAGCGACCGGAAGATGAAACTCGGTCTCAAACGCGGGCAGTTGGATCTCAAGGGCAACAACGAAACGGTAACCATCGACCTCGGCGGCGTCATCGACTTCGGCCGCGAACAGCGCGATATCGGCGGCAAGACTCGGCCAACGTTGTCAGTCGATCACTCCGAGGCTGGGACGACACTGACGACACTGATTACGCTGCCGAACGGCCGCAAACTCAATCTGCTGGGTCGGTATGTGCGGCTCGAATACAGCGACATCATGGAGGATCTCGAAGAGATCGAGGTCGGCGAAGAGGAGGTCGAAACCCTCGTCTCGCTGTACAGTGCCGGCGGTAGCGCGGAACTCGGGATGCTTGTGACCGGCGATATCAACGAGACGAAAGCCATCGTTGACAAACTCAAAAGCAAGGAACTCGTCGAGGACGGCGAGGAAGGGCTGTCGTTGACGGCGAAGGGTCAAGTGATCGTCAACAAGAAAATCGAGTCCGTCAACGCCTGACGACGACAACACGGCTCCGGGCCGTTGGCCGCTTACTGCAGAATATCTATGCGCTTACTGCTCGTTCATCGCTTCGCTGGCGATGTTGCGGCCACGCGAGTTCAGCGTGACCTCGTGGCGTGTTCGCACCTCATCAACGATATCGAGTTCGATGAGCTTCTCGAAGGTCTCTTCGACCTTGTCAACATCCTGACCGATGAACGCCGGGATCTCGAACGGCGAGACCCCGGAGTACAGTGCCATCAACACCTCTTTTTCGGAGGGTGCGAGATCGACGTTGGCCTCACTCCGGCGTTCGCCCTCCTTGAGAAATGATTGGACGAACGCACAGGTTCGACCCGGTCCGGTGAGGTGTGTCTCGACAGAGGTCTGCCCCTCGACGTGGGAAACTTGGATCACGGTTCGCTCATCGCCGCCCATCGTTCGCTGTTCCGTGTTGATCTCGCTGATCTCCTCTAATTCGAGTTCGACGAATTTCCCGCTTTGGAGCGCGGTGGCGATCGCATCCTCCTCGACTTTCAGCCGGGCTTTCTCCCAGGAGGTATCCTGCACGACGCCGCCCTCGACAGCCGGGTGTTTGGCCTTGACGATGTTTTCATCGAGCACGGCCTTGAAGAACGCCGTTTTAAACTCCTCGTGGTCAGCGGCCGACACCAACATGACATCCTCACCGAGTTTGAGTGCCAGATAGTTCGAGGCCGCCGCGATCGACTGACTGGCGTCCTGTCGACCCGACAACCCGCTGATATCTGAGAGGGCGATCGTCCGCTTGCCGTCGTTGCCAGCAAGGATGAGACGGCGGTTCGACAGCAGGATTCGGCCCTGTGACCAGTCGACACTGTTGAGTTGCCGGCCGTCTTTGACCGCCATGGCGAACCGCCCTTTCGTATCCGCGATCTTGTACTCCCCCTCGCTCATATGAACTCACCGCCCCACATGGGGTGTCGATCGATACATGTTGTTGTACTGTCTCGCCCCTCTGTAATATCACTATCGACCTTTGAGCTTTGAGATCGCCGAGAACGCCCGCTTGCGAACCTGTTTACTATCATCCTCAGTAAGATTTTCGACCACATCGCGGGAGCGTTCGCCGCCGATCTTCCCGAGAATGAAGACGCCCTGTGCGCGAGCGTCGTCTGGGGCATCACCCTCCACGAGGTTGAGCAGTTCGTCCTCAACCAACTCGCCGCCCATCTCGGCGAGGCTGGTGGCCGCAAACTGGGCGGTCTGGGTGTCGTCGCTTTCCAGTGCGTCGACGAGTACCTCGACAGTGTTCCGGCTCGGCTCGTCGACAACCCGGCCGAGAAACCACGCGGCGTTGCGGCGTTGGCGTTGTTGGCTGCTCTCTTCGAGGATCTCAACGATCGGTTGAACCGTTGCGTCGTCGGCATCCTGGAGTTCGGTGATGATCCGCTCGCGGATCGAGTGGCTTTTTTGCGTATCAACGTTCGACAGCAACTCGATAATCGAGTAGGTCGACGCGCTTCGCACCCCTTCGTCGGGGTCGTTCAACGCCGCCGCCAGCGGTTCGACCACATCGGCGGTGCCGGCTTCTCCCAGCGCGGAGGCGGCGATTCGCCGGATCGCCGTGTTGTCGGCATCCATCATGTTTTTCAGCGCGCCAAGAGCTTGGTCGGTGCCGATCGCTGACAGCGCGATCGCCGCCTCATGACGAACCTGTCCGTTGGGATCGGAGAGCCGATCGATCAACGCCGGCACCGCCGAGGGATGGTTGATCTCGCCGAGGGCCATACAGACCCGTTGTCTGACACGGGGATCCTCATCCGAGAGCGCGCCTTTCAGTGAGCTGATCCCGGATTCGTCGCCAAGTTTGCCGAGCGCGGAGGCGGCCGCCATCCGCAGCTCGGGGATATTCGACTTCAGGGCCTTGGCGAACCGCTTGGCGACCGCCCAGTCGGCTCCCTCGTCGATCTTTTCGCCGGTGATCTCGACAAGCAGCTGTTCGACGGCTTCCGCACCGATCTCATCGAGGCCGTCGACGGCGGCGGCCTTGACCGCGCTGGATTCGTCGGTGACCGCAACCGAGACGAGCGTCTCGATGGCATCCATATCCTCCTTGGTGGCGATCTCACCGAGGAGTTCGCAGGCGCGTTTCCGCACCGCTGGGCTGTCGCTTTCCAGCAGCATCTCTTCGAGCCCGTCGACATCACCGGATCGTGCGAGGTCGTACAACGACATTGGCACTAGGGTGTGTACTGATAGATGCGGCAGCGCTTGTTGACCGGCTCGAAGTCATCCCGTAGCTCCTGTGGGATGGTTTCGGTCATCCCGATGACGAGATAGCTGCCGTCCTGCATCGAGTCGGTCAGCGTGTTGAAGATTGGGATCTTGAACTCGCTGTCGATGTAGATCAGGAGGTTGCGACAGAAGACGAGATCGCAGTTTCGTCGTGGCCCATCCTGGATCAGGTCGTGGCGTTCGAACTGGATCGAATCGCGGATCGCTGGTTTGACGGTGAACGTGTTGTCCTCGACATCGACGTACTTCTCGGGGTCGTCAAGCAGGCTGAGCTCCTCGCCGATATCGGTTGTTCTGGTCGTCTCGTACGTGCCGGCGCGGGCACTTTCGAGCGCTTCGTCGCTGATGTCGGTGCCGACGATGGTGAGCCGATCGTCGTCGATCCGGCGGTCATCACGGGCGAGCATCGACACCGAGTACGGCTCCCGGCCGTCGGCACACGGCGCGCTCCAGACCCGCACCCGGCGATGCTCGTCGGTCAGATCGCGCAACACCGGTCGGAGTGCCTCCCACATCTCCTGGTTGCGGAAGAAATTGGTGACGTTGATCGTCAGCGAGTCCATCAACGCCTCCTTCTCGCGGCTGTCCGACTGTAGTATCTCAAGATAGTCGTCGTACTCCTCGACCTCCTGGCGTCGCATCCGGGCGGTGATCCGTCGATCGAGATAGTCGGGGTTGTAGTACTCCGGCTCGAACTCGACCTCATCCTGAATATGCCGGATCACCCGGCCGAAGCCTTCGTCTTCGAACTGTCTCATAGTGTCACCACGTCGAGGACCGCAACCACATCACCGTCGCCGAGGACGGCCGTTCCGCTGAGCCCGGGGATCCCGCTGAGGACGCCCTCAAGCGGTTTGACGACGACCTCCTCCTGGTCGATCACCTTATCGCAGTGGAGGGCGACCTTGCGGTGTTCCTCCCGAATCCGCAGCAACATCCCGTCGCCGTTGACGCTGGTCGGTTCGCCGAGGGCGTCGCTGAGTCGGAGGATCGGGTAAATCTCGTCGTCGTGGTTGATGATCTCGTCGCCCTTCGTCGTTCGAATCTCGTCGGCACGGGTGACCTCGGCGATGTTTTTGACGGGAATGCCGTACTCGGTGCCGCCGACCTCGACGAACATGACCTTCACGATCGCCACGGTCACCGGCAGCCGGAGGGTGACGGTCGTCCCTTCGCCGAGTTCGCTTTCGACGTTGACCGTCCCGTCGAGCTGTTTGACGGTGTTGTGGACGACATCCATCCCGACGCCGCGGCCGCTCACGTCGGTGACCTCCTCGGCCGTCGAGAAGCCCGGATGGAAGACGAGATCGTAGATCTCCGATTCCTCCATCCGTTCGAGCTCGCTTTCGGTTTTGACGCCTTTCTCGATGGCTTTCTCCTTGAGCATCTCCGGATCGAGCCCCGCGCCGTCGTCGGCAACCTCGATGTTGACGTGATCGCGGTCGCGGGTTGCCGTCAGCGAGACGTTGCCGGTGGGCTCTTTGCCCTTCTGTTCGCGTTCCTCCGGCGGCTCGATCCCGTGGTCGACGGCGTTGCGCAGGACGTGGATCAGAGGATCACGGATCTCGGTGAGGATCGTCCGGTCGAGCTCGATGTCCTCGCCGGTGACGGTGAAGTTCACCTGTTTGCCGGTCTCCCGGGCGACATCCCGCACGAGTCGTGGGAAGGTGTCGACGATCTTCGACAGCGGGATCAACCGCATGTCCATCGCCGTATCCTGCAGGTTGCCGGTGATCTTATCGAGTTCGTCGAGATTGTCGGAGTCGATCCCCTCTCGCTCCATCTCTCGCCGTAGCTTGATCCGACTGGTGACAAGCTGTTCGACGAGGTTGTAGAGCTCGTCGAGTTGGTTGACATCGACCCGCACCGACTGGATGTCGGCGTCGTCGGAGCTGGAACTGCTTGGCCCGGAGCGACCGCCCGAATCGGGGCTGGATCGCCCGCCGCTGTCGTCGTCGCTGTCACTGCTGTCGTCGGTATCGCTGCTGGTATCGCTCCCGCCGTCCTCGCTCTCGGCGGTGTCGCTCTCGTCGTCGGCTGCTGTCTCAGGCTCTGTGTCGCCGTCGCCCGAGTCCGCAGCCGGCTCGGCGTCGCCTGCCCCGCCGGCTGCTTCGACCGCCTCGGCGACAGTCATCGGATCGTCAACATTCGGCGTCACCGGGCTGACGGAGGCAAACTCGACTTTCCCCAACTCGCCGAGAATCCCTTCGATCTCGCTGGCTGAGATGTCGACAACAAAGACATCAAAGGTCTCATCGAAGTCCCCGTCCTCGATGGTGTCTTGGGCTGGATTGGTGCCAACCCGGTCGTAGGCCTCCTCGATCTCCTGCATGATGAAGATCGCCTCGACGCCCGGCATCTCGGTGTCACCGAGGCCGATCTCCGCCCGATAGACCGCCTCGCTTGTCTCCAACTCGGCGTCGGCGATCTCCTCGGGGAGGTCGTCGATAGCGATCGTTTCGGTCTCGTCGCCATCGGCAGCAGCCGTCGATTCATCAGCCGCCTCGGGGGCTGTTTCGTCGGCGGCTGTCTCGGCGGTGTCATCGCCGTCGTCGACCGCTTCTGCAGCCGCTTCGTCGGCTGGTTCCGCGGCCCCCTCGTCGCCGGCCGCCTCGTCGGCATCGCCTGTGTCGTCGGCTGCTGCCGCCTCGTCGTCGTTCCCGCTATCGTCGCCGACGCTGCCGGTCTCCATCTTCTCTCTGAGATCGGCTTCGACGCCGCTGGCGTCGATATCGGTTTCGCCGTCCTCGGCGATATCGCTGACCATCGCATCGAGGTAATCGACGGAGTCGAAGAGCAGATCCATCAGCTCGATGTCGACATCGATGTTGCCCTCGCGGACTTCATCGAGCAGATCCTCCATCTCGTGGGCCAGCTCGCTGACCGACTCATACCCCATCGCTGAGGCGTTGCCCTTCAGCGTGTGGGCGATCCGGAAGATCGAGTCCATCGCCTCATCGTCGTCGGGGTCGGACTCCAGATCCAGCAGCGCGTTGTTCAGCTCGGTGATACCTTCCTCGCTTTCGGCCACGAAGGCCTTGCGGTGTGCGTCACTCATTATACCAGCTCCCTGATTGTTGTCGCAATGTCGTCGATATGGCAAACCTCATCGATACAGCCCGCCTCGATCGCGCGTTTCGGCATCCCGTAGATCACACAGCTATCCTCGTTTTGGGCGATCGTCGTCGCGCCGGCCCGCTGCATCGCACAGATGCCCTCGGCGCCATCCGAGCCCATCCCGGTGAGGATAACCCCGGTCAGCGGATCGTCGATCTGTGCGGCGACCGAGGTCATCGTCTCGTCGACGGCGGGTCGCACCGAGTGGCCGCGATCTGCCTCGATCAACTCGACGCGGATCCGCCCGTTGCTGTAGCCGGTGATCCCGAGATGGCTCCCGCCGCGGGCGACGACAGCCTCGCCGGCACCGATCCGCGCACCGTCGGTTGCCTCTCTGACGGTGTACCGCGAGGCGTTATCGAGGCGGTCGGCGAACCGCTCGGTGAACGCCTCCGGCATGTGTTGGACGATGATCACCCGACAGTCGCCGCCCGGCAACTCGCTCATTACCTGCTCGACGGCATCGGGGCCGCCGGTTGAGGAGCCGATGACGACGGTGCGTTGGTCGTCGAAGGCCTCGATCCCCGTGGCCGCCGCGCCACCGGCACCCGGACTCGCCGGCTGGCGTTGGGTATCGGCGGCCTGCCGGCTGGCCTGTGTGAGGTCGGCGTCGGCGACCGACCGCAGCGTCGCCACGAGTTGGTCGGCGTGTTGGGAGACGCCCATCGACACCTCGCCGCCGGGTTTCGAGAAGAAATCCACCGCGCCCTTTTCGAGGGCCTCGAAGGTGACCTCCGCGCCATCCTCGGTGTGGGCACTCAGCATGAGCACCGGTGTCGGGTGCTCGTCCATGATACGCTCGACGGCCTCGATGCCGTTCATTCGGGGCATCTCCAGATCCATCGTCACCGCATCCGGATCCTCCTCGGCGATGACCTCAAGAGCCGCAACGCCGTCTTTGGCCTCGCCGACAACGGGTACCCCGGCCTCATCGAGGAGGTCGGAGATCAGCCCACGCATGAATCGGGAGTCGTCGACGACGACCGTCCGTGGCTTACGCACCGCTGTCACCTCCGGCCCACAGCCGGCGGGGCGGCTCGTCGGTGACACCGGGCACGGCGGCTGCGCCCATCGGCCTGCGTCGGATCTCGCCCCACATTGTTGTAGGTACTACAAAAAGGGCAAGAATAAACCCACCGGCTCTCTCCTAGTGAGTGATACGTTATTGGACAGAGTTAACTACCGGTACCCCGTCATTAACGCACATGTCAGAGAGTGAAGCCCAACCCGCCGATGCTGACGCCGCCACGGGGGAGGCAACTAAAGTGCTGGAGTTCGGGCTCAGCGATGAGACGTACTGCCTCGATATCGGGGTCATCGACGAGATCGTCGATGCCGGCGATCTCACCCGCATCCCGAACTCGCCGCCCCACGTCGAGGGCGTGATGGATCTTCGAGGGCGGACAACTTCGATCATCAACCCCAAAACCATCTTCGATATCGAGGAAGGCGGGGCCCGCGAACGGATCATCGTCTTCGATCCTGATGCGATGGACGACCAGGCGACCGTTGCGTGGATCGTCGATGAGGTCTATCAGGTTACTGATGTCACCCCCGATGAGGTCGACGAGACGACGACCGCCGACGACGAGAATGTCCACGGGATCGTCAAAGACGACGACCGATTTGTTGTGTGGGTTGATCCCAACGTCGCCACCGCCGAGTAGCCGACTGCTTTCACCTGTGAGAATTTGAGGCCAATGTTTATTTGCCACTGTGAGACGTATCTATCTATGAGTGTCCCCGCCGTCTGTCACCGACCCGCGTCGCTTCTCGGGGGGGACACGCTCTGTGCCCTGCTAAACAGCCGGGGCTCCGTATCGACCTCACACTGCGCGCCGCGTCGCCCGGTCTGTCGGCGGCCCCGTCCGATCCAATGTCTGTAACCGAACTTCCCTTGGCTGACCGGCTCACCGATACGCCGAGTATCATCATTGCCGGGCCGCCGATGAGCGGGAAATACGAGCTCATGCATCGGATCTTCGGCGCGCGCGCCGACCGCGCGCTCGTGTTATCAACCGGTCATGACGCCCCGACTGTCCGCGAGGATTATGAGACACTCACCGGCCACGACGGCGACGCGATCGGCGTTGTCGACTGTGTCAGCCGCGAGCAGGGATCGGATGTCGCGGACACGGAACTGACGAAATACATCTCCTCGCCGAAGAACCTCACCGATCTGGGTGTGAAGTTCACTCAACTGACCGAGGCGATGGCCAACGACGACCTGACAGTCGGGCTGCACTCGCTGTCCCAACTCCTGATGTACTGGGAGGCCGACCGGATCTACCAGTTCACTCGGGTGTTGCTCGGCCAAACGCAGAACGAACAGTGGCCGACGATCGCGGTGATCAACGAAACGATGCACGACGAACAGACGATTCACACGCTGCTTGATCCATTTGACACTGTTGTCGACACGCGAACGGCCGACGACGGTCGTGAACTGCGGATTCGTGGGCGGCTCTCCTCGCCGACACCGTGGCAACAGTTCTGATTTTTGTAGCTGACGAACGATTCAGCGACGCAGAGTCGAACAGCCACGACGACAGCAGCCCACCAGCCGCACCCTGACTGATTGAAACGGCGAGACGCGCGTGGTGCCGTCGCTGCCAGATCAGCGGCGGCCGGTATAGTGGCTGGCGCAACGTCTGGAGAGAGCCTCCGAGGTAGTTTTTATCCACGCTGCGGCGAAGCTCAGTCGGTTGGTCAGTTTCTCAAAGCGCTCAGTGAAGACGATCAACGGTGACGCTTCCCATTTGGGTCTCTTCCAGCCTTGCTCGATTGGGTTGAGGGCAGGCGAGCCAACAGGGAGAAAGATGAGACCGATACCAAGTGTGTGAGCCTACTTCGGGGGCGGCCGAGAGATCAACGAGCGTGTCGCAGAGCTTGCTGACGAGAAGGGTGCCACAATGGCCCAGATCTGATTGGTGTGGCTCTTCGAGACGGACAGCGTTGACGCACCGATTATTGTGACAACCAGTATCAAACACCTCGAAGAGGCGGTCGAAGCCTTAGAGATTGACCCTTAGTTAAACGAGATTTATAATTACCACCACCCATTTATCAATAGCAATCACACAAATTTTTATGCAGTCCCCAAATCCGGATACCCTCCAGACTGTGTACAATCAGTATGGCCCCAAAACGAACCGCAACGACATAGTTGCAGGATATACAGCAACAATCGGTGCGATCTTGGTGTCAGCACTATACATCACGTCGGTATGGGTGGTTAACGCTGAGATTTTTGGCCTCAACTGGTCACCGTACTTTGCGACGCTTGAGTTCAACTGGGTTGTCTACTCTTCAACGACCGGGATGGTCTTTGCCGTGCCGGCAGCGTTTTTTGTTGGCACAATCGGCTGGCGGATTGCTCCAACTCAAACCCCGCTTAGCGGTGCCTTGAAGGGAGCCATCGGCGCTGTAGCTACGTATTTGGTGGCTTTTGTACCAATCGTGTCGGTCGTTTCTGTGCTTGAAGCTGGGCGTTCAGAATCAGTCGGGGCCGGTATCGCATTAGCGAATGCCGTTGAACTTTCTGGCATCTTTGTCGCTGTCGGATTCATACTCACGTGGTGGCTCGCAATTCCTGTCGGGAGTCTCATCGGAGTGGCATACACGGCCCGCCGCCCGAATACGACCTAACCCCCTATCCCAACCGACTTGGTCGAAATGGACGACGTCTCCAAGCAGTTGGTGCCGGTCGCGCGTACGGTCATCGAGTCATAGGACATCCTCTCTGAGGCCGATGATCTGGCTTGGTCGTACATCCCGCTGGCTGCCTTGATCGAACTAGGCGAACGAACCGGCGAGTATCGGATTGCTGACCGAGAATTCGTGGCCGACGACGCCGGCGACAGCTACATCTCAATGAAGGATGTCAAGAGTGTTGAGAAAGTACCTGATGTGCCAGGTGGATCCCTTTCTCAGTAAAACGGAACATCTGCGATTTCAGGGGCATTCATCTCATAGACTCACGGGCTGAAAATATGCTTCCCGAAGAATTTCAACAGGGCCCTACGGAACCGTCTCTTCGCTGCTGCCGCGCTCAATCGTCACCGGGAACCTCGGCGTCGCTCAGTGAGGCATCGGGCTCGAAGACGATACTCGGATCTAAGTCGGCAAGCGATTCACCCGCTTCCACTCGATTGGGCCAGTCGTGATTGGCAAGCGCGCTGGTGCCAAGTGTGAGGAGGTCAGCTCCATCTTCGAGTGCTGTCCGTGCCTTCGGTGGTTCGCCAAGCCCACCGTTGGCGATCACGGCGACCGTCTCAGCACTGTACTCGACGGCGAGTTCCGCAAGCGTTTGGTCGGTCTCCGGCACC
>Ga0209917_1000471_pt1 | contig 17151 bp, 21 predicted proteins | sample SalPon2_C_H2O_MG_FD_185710 | JGI IMG/M metagenome (GOLD analysis project Ga0209917, IMG submission 185710) | Salt pond water microbial communities from South San Francisco under conditions of wetland restoration - Salt Pond MetaG R2_C_H2O_MG... | ecosystem: Environmental > Aquatic > Non-marine... | reverse complement strand
GTTTCGACAGCCGATACCCTCGGTGGCGCGCCACGGATCGAGGGACGGCGGATCGGGGTGCATCATATCGCCGCCCGTGTCGTTGACGGTGGCGAAGCACCGATAGACCTCGCTGCGGAGTACGATCTCGACATTGCGGATGTCCACCGCGCGCTGACCTACTACTACGATAATCCCGAGGAGATACGCCAAGTGCAGACCGAACGACAGTCCGTTCCCGACAATCTCGATGTTGTGCGTGGGCCAAGCGATCTCGACGTTGACGTGCAGTCTGAACGCGAGGCATGAGGCTGCTGGCCGACGAGCACGTCCCGATCTCGATGTTGTGCGTGGGCCAAGCGATCTCGACGTTGACGTGCAGTCTGAACGCGAGGCATGAGGCTGCTGGCCGACGAGCACGTCCCGACGGCGTTCATGTCGGCACTCGATGGCGAAGGCCACGATGTCGCTGTCGTCGGCGACGAAATCGCGCTGAGTGCCGACGACCGAGTGCTGTTGGAGTACGCCCGTGAGACTGACCGCGTGATTCTGAGCCAAGACACCGATTTTCGCGGAGCCGATCCGGAGCTGAACGACGAGCCACAGCCCGGCGTCCTCGCCTGTGATCCGACCGCCAAGCCCGGCGAGATCGCCACTGCCGTCCGTCGGATCGATGCTGTCGCTGACGACCTCTCGGAAACAGTACTCTACGTGCCTGGGGACTGGTGTTAACGGACGGACTGGCTACTCCACCGTCACCGACCGACTCGCCCGCACCGGTGGCAACGGCAGATCAGGAAACGTCACCTCGACCGTGAATTCCAGATCCTCGTCGGCACCGAAGACGCCGACCGGTACCTTCGTTTGATCGGCCAGATAACACCGCTTTTGATTCATTTCGACGCCGTTGACCGTCACGCGAATCCCGGCGGTCGCACCCCCGGCGGTCGTCCGCACCGTGATCTCACACATCTCGTTGTCGCCGCGGGCGATGCTGGTCGGGAATGCGCCCCACTCAACGGCGATCCGTGGCAACTCGCTGGCCGCGTCAGCGACGCGTTCGGCGACGCCAGCCGTGAGCCCAGCCCGCGTGAGTTCATCGACACCGGCTGCGACAATCTCGCCAGGGGTTGTCAGCCCGCCAGTCGCCAACGTCTCCGCGCGGCCCGCGCCAACGCCGTCGATGGCAGTGAGGCCGACCGCTTCGCGGGAGACGCCGTGTTCGACGCGGGCTTCGATCCGGCGGAGGAGGTTGGCCGCCCGCGGGCCGGCAAACCGGTCGGCGAAGGCATGGAGGGCGGCCAGCAGGCGCAGGGCGTTCTGTTTGATCACCCACGCGTCGCTACGGAGCCCCGAGGGGACGCGGTCGTCCATGTTCGCCTGTAGGATAGCGAGTACCTTCCGGTGGCCGTTTTCGAGGTCGGTGTCGGCCCCGTCGAGCACCTCGTCGATGGCGTCGGTTTCGGCCTGTCGGGCCGAGACGCTGTCGAACTCCGCGGCGCGAGCGACCGCGGTGAGCACGCTGTCGACCGAGAGGCGGTCGCCATCGAGGAGGTCGGCAAAATGAGCGGCCGTCGACAGGCGGAGATAGTAGTTCGAGGCCAGCCGGCCGAGTTGGGTCGCCTCGACAGCGAGTTCATCGTCGGTTTCGACGAAGCCGCGGTCGACGAGCCGCTGGAGCGTCGACCGGACGCGTTCGCGCAGCCCCTCGGGATCGTAGCTCTCCGGGTCGGCGTGAGCCCGCTGATAGTAAAAGGTCGTCTCCAGCCAGTCCATCACGTCGTCGAGATCCCGGATGGTGCCGAGGGCGATCTCGGCGTTGAGATGTGCGTCGAGGTCGTCGGCCAAGCGGGATTCAAGCGGCTTGCCCTCCCGGAGCAGTCGGCGGTACTTGTCGGCATCCGCGTGATCACAGATCACCCAGCCGTAGCCCACATCGTCGTAGTCGGGGCGGCCGGCGCGGCCGAGCATCTGGAGGATATCGAGCGGACTGATATCCACTTCGCCTTCCAGCGGATCGTGATACTTGGTATCGCGGATCACGACACAGCGGGCCGGGAGGTTGACGCCCCACGCCAGCGTCGACGTGGAGAACAGCAGTTGGATCTTGCCGTCTTTGAACCACGCCTCGATCTTGTTGCGGTCGTCCTTGGCGAGGCCGGCGTGGGTGGAAGGCGACACCGTCAGGGGCTCCCTTTCGCAGGCTATCATTTGCGAGTTCGTTGGCGTCGTTGTGGAAGTCGTAGTCGCCGCGGGCACCCATCGGGATATCGCGGTCAGCGATCTCATCGCGGGCTTTTGCCGCGGCCCGCACCGCATCCTGTCGGGAGGAGACGAAGACGATGGCTTGGCCCTCCTCGCGGAGGTGCGGCTCGACCTTATCGAGGGCGGCGTAAAGCCGGCGGTATTTGTCGGCGAAGGCGTTGTCGCCGTGGCTGTAGATCTGGACATCGGTGTGGAGTTCGACCGGGCGGTACTCCTCGCCGAACTCGAAGGTTGCCTCCGCCGGCGCTTCGAGCCAGCCGGCCACGTCGTCGATGTTGGGCATCGTCGCCGACAGCGCGACGATTCGGGGCGCACAGAGCCGCCGCAACCGCGAGATCGTCACCTCAAGGACACCACCGCGGCCCTCCGAGTCCAGCAGGTGAACCTCGTCGATGACGACGCAGTCAACGTCGGTAATAAACGAGTAGCGCGGCGAGTCGTGTTTGCGCGTCGCCGAGTCGGTCTTTTCCGGCGTCATCACGAGGATATCGGCGCGTTCGGCGCGGCGCGGGTTGAGATCACGCTCGCCGGTGACGACATAAACGGAGTAGCCCAACTCCTCGAAGCGATCCCACTCGGCCTCTTTTTCATTGGTCAGTGCGCGCATCGGGGCCATGAACAGCGCGGTGCCACCGTCGCGCAGGCAGCGACAGATCGCCAACTCCGCCAACGCGGTCTTGCCGGCGGCGGTCGGCGCGCTGGCGACGACGTTATCGTCGGTCTCTAAGATGACCGGCAGGGCCTCCCGCTGCATCCGGTTGAACTCCTCGAAGCCGAAGGCGTCGGCGAACTCCGGGATCGCCTCGGCGACCTTCACGGCGACTCACCGGCGGGATGCCTCATTGGGTGGTGTCGGGGGTTGGGCGATGAAAGGCGTTTCCTTCGGGCTCGCTTCAACTGGAGATTCGGCTGTGGGCCACAGCACAGCGTGGCGAGACAGCGCTATCCAAGATGGCGGTCGATGACGGCTTTGGCCTCTTGGCCGGCCTGTTTCCAGCCGTAGCCTGACTCATAGACGTGGCGTTTGTTCTCGACGAGCGCTTCGGGGGAAGATTCCTCGAAGCCCCCGCGATCCCACGCGCCGGACTCCCGGAGCCACGTGACGACGTTCTCCTTCGTCTCGGGCCAGGAGAGATCGACCATCTCGTACCACGCGATCATGGCGAAGACGGCGTTGTCGTGACAGCCTGGTACCGAGCCGTGTTCGTAGATCGTTGCCATCGGCTCGATCGAAGGTTCCGAGACCTGCTCAGCGTACTCGGCGGCCGTCAACAGCCGGAGGGTGCCATCGTCGGCCTGCTCGATCCGGTTGAGCGATGTGAGTGTCGCCAACGCGGCGGTGTGGAGATCGCGCCACTCGGCGTCGACAGCGTTGCGGAGCTCCTGTTCGGTGCGCTCCTCGGCAGTGAGGACAGCGAGAGTATCGATGTAGGCCTTTTCGATGGTTGGCCACGGGGTGCCCTCAAACCGGCAGTCGGGCTCATGGAGGCTGTTGGTCGTCCGGCAGCCGGGACAGGGGTAGCTGAAACGCGGCACGACCGATAGTTTGCCGCGCGGAGATTATAGTTTACGTCACCGAAGACGGTGCCACGGACAGGGCAACGCCGCTGACCGTCGGGCTTATTCACCCCGCTTGTGAAGACGGCGTACGATGGCGATCACCCCCCGAGACGCCCGGTATCCGTTTCTCGCGGCAGCCAGAGAGACTGTCACAGAGACGGGTGTCGATCTGGGAACGCTTGTCGCCACCGACGAGCCAGCTGTCGACCGCGGCCGCGAGCGGGTCGAACGCGCGCTGTTGGCCGGCCGTGTCGACGCCGAAACGCCGGATGAGTGGCGGCTCGAAGACGAGTTGTTGTCGTATCCGATCGCCCGCATTCTCGTTTCCTTGCTCGACTCGCCCGCTGCAGTGGAAAAATACGCCGCCGCGGAGGCCAAAACCGCGATCGAGCGGCTCAAGGATGATCTCGATGCCGCCGGCAGCGAGCTCCGGAGTACGCCAGATACCAGCCTCGATCGCGAAACGCTGATCGCCGAACTCGGACTTCAGGGGGCGATCACGCCGGAAGCCGACACACCACAGCCGGCGGCTGCCCCGGAGTGGTTTTGGATCGCGGTGGGGACGTATCTCGATTTAGCGACCGGGCTTGGCGACGACTGGCGGCTGGTCAACCGCGAACTCAGCGACGGGCAGGTGCGGGTCGACCGCGAGGAGCTGTTTCGGCTGCTCCGGGCAGCGATCCGTATCTCGATTTAGCGACCGGGCTTGGCGACGACTGGCGGCTGGTCAACCGCGAACTCAGCGACGGGCAGGTGCGGGTCGACCGCGAGGAGCTGTTTCGGCTGCTCCGGGCGGCGATCCGCCGGCGAGTCGCCGAGGGGTTGCCCTTCGAGGGCCTCGACGAAAACGAGGGGATCGCCGCCGAGCTCTCGGCGGAGCTGACGGAGCTGCGCCGGCTGCTGTCGGAACGCCCCACCGTCGGCGAGATCGATTTTGTCGCCCGCGAGCTATTCCCGCCGTGTATCGAAAATCTGCTCCAGAAGGCCGAAGATGGAATCGAGCTCGAAGCCATCGAGCAGTTCACGCTGATGGCGTTTCTCACCGGGATCGGGATGGATGCCGACGAGATCGTCGCCTTCTGTGGGGAATCCTCGCTCGACCCCGAGGGGATTCGCTACCAGATCGAGTATCTACAGGCCGACCGCGGCACGCAGTACCCGCCGCCATCCTGTGAAACACTGAGCACCTACGGGATCTGTCACAACGAGGACGACCACTGGAAGGTCGCCGGCCATCCGCTGGCGTACTACCAACGCCGCCTAGAGGCAACCGACAACAACATCGTCGACTGGCGAACCCAAGCCGGTGTCGACACCACCGAATAAGCAGATCAAAGAGCCGAGAAGTCAACCGAGACAACTCAGTCGCCGGCGCGAGCGAGACCGAAGCCGACGGCCGCCATTAACACGACAAAGCCGGCTAACGCGCCGACAAGCGCAAAACCACCGGTTGGATCGAAGCCATCGGCCCCGTTGAACACGACGCCGATAGCGACAAGACTCACGAGGAACAGCCCGACAGCAAACAGCGACGCGATGATCTGCCGGCGGAGTTCCGCGTCGATTTCCATACGGCTCGATTCTGCGGGCCGGCGCAAAAGGGCTTCGAAACCGCCGACGGCAGCGGCAGCGACGATCGGTTCGGCGTCGAACGATCAGAGATCGTCGAGGGTCGTCCGCTCGCTGTGGCCGACGAGTTCTTCGAAATCGGTGCCATCGGCGAGAGCGGTCTCCTTTTTCGGCAGCGGCGATCGGTTCGGCGTCGAACGATCAGAGATCGTCGAGGGTTGTCCGCTCGCTGTGGCCGACGAGTTCTTCGAAATCGGTGCCATCGGCGAGCGCGGTCTCCTTTTTGACGCGGTAGTTGCCGCCGTCGGTCGTGTAGAGATCGCCGGGATGGAAGAAGTACCAGTCTTCCCGATCGAAGCGGACGGCGATGCGGGCTTTCGCGCCGAAGTTCTGAGCGAAGTAGATCAGCGCTTCAACCTCCTCGCCGGAGAGATAGATCGGGTCGCCGCTGGAGGATTTGGCTTCGATGGCGTAAAATCGGCCGTCGTCGCCGGCCAACACGTCGGGAAGGTCACGGTCGGTGGCGCTCCCGCTGGCTGGCGCGCGCATGACCGCGAAGCCGGCCTCGTCGAGTTGGTTGACGAGTTCGCGTTCGCGGCGGTCGCCCTTGCGGTTGGCACTCATCGGTGGCTGGTGTCAGTCGCTGCAAGCGGTCGGTGCAGTCGTTGGCGTCGTCGCGTGCGGTGCATACCCAGAGATGGGAGGGTGCGCTGAAAAGAATACGGCCGCCGGCTCACGGCTCGTCGGAGTCCTTGGTCGACTCCGTGCTGCTCCCGATAGCGTTTTCGCTCAGTTTTTCGGCGACATCGCCGGCGGCGAGACTCGTTGAGCCAACGTAGATTAGCGGGAGGGAAATGAGCATCACGAAATCGCCAAGCAGTCGCTCTTGGATCATCCCCATATACGCGCCGACGATCACGCAGATGGCGGCCAGCCCGAGGTATGCCCAACCGACGTTCATACCCGTAGTGCTGCGAGCGAGGTGAAAAACGCGACGGTTCCAGCGGCGAGCCGTGGGCGACGGCGTCCCACCGACTACGTTCCGTGATCCCAGCTGTCGAGATACTCGCGTTGTTCGTCGCTCAGCGAGTCGTGGGCGACACCCTCGGCGTCGAGTTTGATCTCGGCGATCTCTCGATCAAGGTTATCGGGCACGTCGTGGACACCGGCCGCGTAGGCGTCGCCGTTGGCTGCGAGTTCGCGGACACAGACCGCCTGCACGCCGAAGCTCTGATCCATCACTTCGACCGGATGGCCGAGCGCGATGGGCGCAGCAAGGTTGACGAGTCGCCCCTCGGCCAGCACGTTGAGCCGGCGGCCGTCGGGCAGCTCGTAGGCCTCCACGCCGTCGCGGGCCTCGTAGACATCGACGGCTTTCTCTTCGAGTGCGACGAGGTCGATCTCGATATCGAAGTGGCCTGCGTTGGCCAGCAGGACGCCGTCAGGCATCACATCGAAGTGCTCCTCGACGACGACATCGCGGTTGCCCGTCGTCGTCAGGATGAGATCGGCGTCGGCAGCCGCCTCTTGCATCGGTTTCACGTCGTACCCTTCCATGTGGGCTTCGAGGGCTTTCCGGGGGTCGACCTCGGTAACGGTCACGTTGGCGTTCTGTCCCGCCGCTTTCTTGGCGACACCTTTCCCACAGTAGCCGTAGCCGGCGACAACGACGTTTTTGCCAGCGAACGAGAGGTTCGTCGTCATCGCAATCGTCGCCAGCGATGACTCGCCGGTGCCGTGGACGTTGTCGAACAGCGTCTTCATCGGCGTGTCGTTGACCGCGAAGACCGGGTATTCGAGCGCGCCGTCGTCGTCCATCGCGCGCAGGCGGTGGACGCCAGTGGTCGTCTCCTCACAGCCGCCGACGATGGTGTCGAGGAGGTCGGGATGATCCTCGTGGATCGCCGCGATCATGTCCATCCCGTCGTCGACGGTGATCGTCGGCTCGTGGTCGAGGACGGCATCGATGGCCGCATAATAGTCCTCGTCGTCGACGCCACGGACGGCGTAGGAGGTGATGTTCTCGTGGGCGTCGAGGGCCGCACTCACGTCGTCGTGAGTCGACAGTGGATTGCAGCCGGTGATGGCGACCTCCGCGCCGCCCAGTGCCAGCAGTTCGACCAGATTGGCCGTCTTGGCTTCGACGTGCATCGCCATGCCGACCGTCTCGCCGGCGAGCGGTTGCTCGGCCTCGAACTCTTCGCGGAGCGACTGGAGGATGGGCATGTGCTGGAGTGCCCAGTCCATCTTGCGGCGGCCGTCAGTTGCCGCGTCCTCCGGATCGTCAAGGTGGGACACGACCGGTGGATACGCTGATGTGCTCATACCCACGAAAGGCGACAGGCGGTGAAAACGGTACCGAAGGAGTCGGCTAGTGTGATTGCACACTAGATTTTTGCCCGCTGCGCCTGGACACACACGTATGAGTAGTGACAGGGTTGACGCCGAAAGCACGGTATCGGGAAATCAGGCCAACATCCCGGCGGGTATTCGCCACGAACTCGGGATCGATGACGGCGATCAGCTTCGCTGGGAAGTGACCGACGACGGACAGCTCCGGGTCGAAGTCGTCCAGCAGGAAGTCGGGAGCTTTGCTGATTTCGACGGCTACGCCGGCTCCGAAGCGACCGACGTGACGGCCGACCACGACGCGTGGGGCGTCGACGAATAGATGCCACGCGCAGTCCTCGATACAACGGTGCTGTTTGCTGCAGCGTACCGCCACGATGGCAACCACGACGCCGCGCTCCCGATCCTCAGCGGGATCGATGACGGATCGCTCCCCGAGGGCATCGTTCTCGACTACGTGCTCGCGGAAACCCTGAACGGCCTCACCACCCACGCCGGCCACGACGCCGCCGTCGACTTCCTCGATCGGCTCGAAACGAACGGGCGGATACATCTCGAATCGCTGCACAGCGACACGTTCGCCACGGGAAAATCACTCTTCCGGCGACACGAACCGTTCTCGCTCGTCGATGCCTGTCTCGTCGCCTACATGCAGGACGAGGGGATCGATTACTGCTACGCGTTCGACGACGACTTCGACCTCGCCGATGGGTGTAGCCGGCTGGCGACGGCGACGAACCCCTATCGACCCGAAAAAGAGTGAGAGCGATGCCGTCTACTCGGCGCGAGCGATCAACTCTGCCGCATGTTCGCTCGCCCGCTCGCGGATCGCCGCCTCATCCAGCGTTTTGACCTCGCGGTCTCGCATTAATATCTCGCCATCGCAGATCGTGTGTCGGACGTCAGAGCCGCGAACTGCGTAGGCGAGGTGGCTCACGTAGTCGTGGACGGGCGTCAGGTGGGGGGCGTCGAAGTCAACGACGGCGATGTCGGCGACGCCACCAGGTTCGAGTGTTCCGACCGGCAAGCCGATGGCCGACGCGCTGCCCTCTGTGGCCATACGGACGGCGGATTCGGCAGCGACATCGCGGGCGTCGCCGCGGGCCAGTTTGCCGAGCATCGCCGCGTCGCGGATTTCGTCGAAGAGGTCGAGGTCGTTGTTCGAGGCCGCGCCGTCGGTGCCGAGGCCGACGTTCACGCCGGCATCGAGCATCTCCTGTACGGGGGCGATCCCGCTTGCGAGTTTCATGTTCGAGGCCGGATTGTGGATCACGCTCGCGCCGGTTTCAGCGAGGAGGTCAATCTCGGTTTCGTCGACGTGGACGCAGTGGGCGAGGAAGTCGTCGTCGGTGAGAATCCCGATCTTCTCGGCGTATTCAAGCGGCCGGACGCCGTGCTCGTCGACGATAGGCTCAACCTCGGTTTCGGTCTCGTTGGCGTGGTAGTGAACCGGAATGTCGGCTTCGCGGGCGTCATCGAGCACGGCTTCGATGTACTCGCCGCCAGCGGTCGTCAGCGAATGGGGCATCAGCGCGGTCGTGATCCGGCCGTCGGCCGCGCCGTCGAACTCGCGGGCGACCGCGAGGCTCTCTTCGGCATCGGCGCGGGCCGCCTCATCGTCTTTGCCGACCGTGATGAACGAGTGGCTGAGATTCGCTCGGAGGCCGGCGTCGGCCGTGGCGGCGGCGATCTCGCCGACCTCGAAGTAGGCGTCGGCGTAGCCGGTGATCCCGTTTGTGATGAACTCGACGAGGCCGAGTTCGGTGCCGACGCGGATGTCATCGGGGGTCAGCTCGGCTTCGACCGGCCAGATGTCCTCCTGGAGCCAGGTGTCTAAGGGTTTGTCGTCGGCGTAGCCACGGAGCAGCGTCATCGCAACGTGGGTGTGGGCGTTGACGAGCCCCGGCATCACCAGCGAGTCGGTTGCATCCAGTGTCTCGTAGCCGTCGAGATCATCGTCGACAGCGAGTACCTCGCCAGCATCGCGGTTGACCAGCACATCAGCTTTGATTACGTCGAAGTCAGGCGTGAGGACGTGGCCGCCTTCGATCACGTACTCGTCGGCTGCATCGGTCATACCGGCGATTGCGCCGCCTGTCTCTTAATCAGGGTGGGTCAACGATGGAACCGCAGTGTCAGAATTAACTCTGTGACAAAGAATTATATCTTCAGAGTCGAAACTAGCGGCCATGAGCGACAGCAGTGACTCCCATCCGCCGTTCGAGAATCCATTCGAGACGGCGCGGTCGGCCGAGGAGCGGGTGTACGACACCGTCCTCCAGACCCGCGAGCCGACGACGGCCAAGACCATGGCCGACGCTGCCGAGTGCGATCCGAAAACTGCACAGAAGTATCTGGAGTGGTTCACGACACTCGGCGTCGTAACCGCACACGAGGGTGAGCCGCCGACCTACGAGCGGAACGACCGGTATTTCGAGTGGCGACGTGTCAACGAGCTCGCGAGCATGCCGCCAGCGGAGTTACAGTCGCAAGTCCAGTCGCTGGCCGAGCGGATCGAAACGTACGAAGCGCGGTATGACGCCGACCATCCGGCCGACGTGGACGCGTTGGCTCCGCCGGATGATATTTCGACCGAGACAGCCTTCGCCGACCTCACCGATTGGCAAACAGCACGGTCGGAACTCGAACGACACGAACAGGCCCGTCGGCTCCAAGCGGGCGATTCGAGTCCGCCGGTTCAGCAATGAGCGGAGGCGACGACGGTGTCCCCGAAATCGACCGTGCTGTTCTGGAAGTGATTCGGGATCGGCTTCGCACCGCACCGCAGATCGCCACCGCTGAGATCATCGTTGCTGGCGGACAGACGAAACTGGAAGCCCAATTGGATGGGGCAGTCACACCGGCGGATATCGAGCGGCGGTTTCTGAATATTCGGTGGTACACGAACGACGATTTCAGGATTCATTATCAGGAAGACTGGCCGGATCGGACATGGTGCCAGCGATGGGGTCGCCATCCCAACGAGCACAACGACCGAGATCATTTCCATCCGTCACCGGCTGCAGCCACTCCTGGTGAGGATCGGACATGGCCGAGCGAGTTTCAGGCTGTTCTCAAACGCGTCGTCGATGGTGTCCGTAGTCGGACAAAATCGCTCTGGCAGGCCATCGAAAACACCGGGTAGGAGCGGGTCGACTCACTCACTGGCGCGCAGCCGGTCGATCCGCTGGCCGAGCGGCGGCTGCACTTCGAAATAGGTGCGCCACGTCGCCCCCTCAGGAGTCACGCCGCGATGGTCGGCGACCGCCTCGAAGGCATCAGCCAGTGCGTCGGCACCGACGCGGTCGGCGGCCGCTCGATCCGCGCGGAACTGGAGTTGCCGGCCGATCCAGAAGAGGACGAGCGCGGTGAGCGCGATAACGAACAGCCCGTTTGAAAACGCGATCAAGCCGCCAAACATCGCGGTGGCGACACCGATGACGACCGCGGCGGCAAGCGCGCGGTATTCGAGATACAACAGGCGGCCGCGCTGGGCTTCGGCCGTCAACAGGGCGGTCGCCGTCGCGTCATCGAGGCTATCGAGAACTCCCTCGGTAAGCAAGAGTTGGCGGCGACCCGGTAGGCCGTGAAGCGAGATCGTGATCGACGACGGAGCAGCCGTCTCGGAGATGTGGATCGCCGTCGGATCGAGATCGGCCGCCGCGAGCAACGCATCGAGAGTCGCCTGTTCATCGTCAGTGGGCGGGCGAGTCTCCCGAAGCGACAGCGACACCCGCGGGCCGAGAGCGGCCATCGCCAGAAACAGGACGACGGCGGCGACGACAAACCACACTGGATCGATGGTGGTCTGTAGCGGAGCGGCGTAGAGACCGAGCATGCGTACGCTTCCGTGCGAGGGTTGCATAGCGGTTGCGCTCCAGCGGCCAAACAGGTGGGTCGGCTGATCGACCAACCGCACTCCTGGTGGACTGAAAGGGCGAGATGGTTTCGGCGAACCCCGGCGAAGCAAGCACTGGAGGGCCGGAGGCCTGAAGCGCGCAGCGATCCGCGGGAGCCGAAAGCATCGAGGGCTTTCTACGCTGTTTTCCCATATCGAACTACGTTGCTAAACGCGACCACGGATAGAGGGAAAGACAGTTGCCCCACCGCCGAGAGAAGCGAGTATGCGCATCGCCGTGCCCAACAAGGGGCGTCTCCACGAGCCGACGGTGAAGCTACTCGAACGCGCCGGGCTGCGGATCGAAAACGGGGCCGAACGAAAGCTCTACGCCGAGACGGTCGACCCCGAGGTGACCGTGTTGTTCGCCCGCGCGGCGGATATCCCCGAGTACGTCGCCGACGGCGCGGCCGCCGTCGGGATCACCGGGCTCGATCAGGAACGCGAATCCGGTACCGATCTCGACGAACTCGTGGATCTGGAGTTCGGCCAGTGCCGGCTCGTCCTCGCGGCCCCCGAGGACGGCGAGATCACCGAGCCCGAGCAGTTGGAAGGCAAAACGGTCGCTACCGAGTTCCCCCGGATCACCCGCGAATACTTCGAAGAACAGGGAATCGACACCGACATCGTTGAGGTCACAGGCGCGACCGAGTTGACGCCGCACGTCGAGATGGCTGACGCCATCGTCGATATTACCTCGACGGGAACGACACTCGCGGTCAACCGCCTGGCGATCATCGACGAGGTGCTACAGAGCTCAGTCCGCTTGTTCGCTCGCCCCGAAACCGCCGACGACGACAAAGTCCAACAGCTCACGACCGCCTTCGAGTCGGTGCTGGCGGCCGACGACAAGCGATACCTGATGATGAACGTCGCCAGCGAGGATCTCGAAGCCGTCAAGGACGTGATCCCTGGCCTCGGCGGGCCGACAGTGATGGATGTTGCTGGCAGCGATGACCTGGCCGTCCACGTCGTCGTCGACGAACGCGAGGTTTTCGAAACGATCAACGACCTGAAAGCTGCGGGCGCGACCGGGATTCTCGTCACCGAGATCGAACGGCTCGTCGAATAGCTGCCGAACCGCCTCACCGGCGGTGATCAGCCCGGCGCGCTCAGATAGAGGATCGCCGCTCCGCCAACGACCGCGCCAAGGATGACAGTCACGATCGCATGGATCGCGGTGATCAACGCGGTTGTCCGCCGCGGTTGGCGATAGAGTAGGTGGATCGCCCCGGCGTCGACCGCGAGGGCGAGCCCAACACCGATGGCGCTTGGCAGCGACAGGAGCGTCGTCACCGTCGAGATGACTGCGGGGCCGACACCGACACCGAGTGCTTTGACGGCGGCGACATCGCCGAGCACGTTCCGGGCCGCAAGGTGAGCCGTGAGCGACAAAAACAGTGCCAACAGTCCAACCGTCCCAAGGACAGCCGTCGGGCTCGGGGATGCTTGTAGGGCGAGCGGGGCCAACACCGACGATCCAACCACCGACATAGCTGTACACAGAGCCCGGGGGGTGTCGAATCTGTCGTTTGGCGACGCGGTGTGTGGCAACACTAGCTCCCAGTGTTTCAACTGGAACTGATTCAGTGTGAGTTCGTAGTGACCCGGCGGCTGTGGATGATCGCCCGGAGGTTTGACAGCGTCACGACGACACCGATAGCCGCGACGGCGATCGGAATCCCGACCGCGATCGGGCTGTCGACGATGAGGAGATACCCACCAAACGTGACCGCCAGCGTGGCACCCTTGAGAACAGCAAACCCAATCGGCCCGGGTTGCCGCGAGAGGAGTCGGCTGACGACAGGGTTCGCTTCAACAACCGCGTACCGGCGGACGGCGACAACCGTCGTCGCGTAGTCACCGACCCCATAGCAGAGCACGGCGAGCAGCCACCAGCCGAGGTCAACAGCGGGAAGTGCCATACGCCGGGTGGCGGGCGAACAAATAAGAGAACAGCGGCTGCGAGAAATGATCAATCGACACGCTGAAACGCGGTCTGTGACTGAACCTGAGGTGTGTACTGTCTGGAACTCGCCGGCGACGAGGATGCCTTCGCGGCCTGTGAAGCCATGTCGGCCGCGAGTGCCGTCGAGGTCGTCGCCGGCGGGGTGGCGACTGCCCGCGGGATCAACCCCGACGGCGTCCGCCGACTCGCCTACACCCATGCCGCAAGCGACCTCATCGCAAGAACCGATGCCGACATCGAGGCCGCCGCGGCCGCGCTCAGCGCGGCCGGCATCGATCGAGAGGGCTCGGTCGCCGTGCGGGCCCGCGACGTACGGAGCGCGACCGGCGTGAGTACGCAGGCAGCCGAACGACAACTCGGCGAAATTCTTGTCGACCGCGGTTTTAGCGTCGATCTCGACGATCCGGATCACGAACTGCGAGTCTTGTTTGCAGGCAGTGGGGACGACGGTGGCAACGACCATGACTGCTGTCTCCTCGGCTGGCTGGCCGTCGAGAGCCGCCGGGATTACGGCGACCGCCGACCAACGGATCGCCCCTTTGTCCAGCCCGGGAGTATGGCACCACTCGATGCGCGTGCGCTCGTGAACATCGCAGGAGCCGGCCCAGAAACAACGATCGTCGACCCGATGTGTGGTACCGGCGGACTCCTGCTGGAGGCTGGCCTCGTCGGCAGCGACGTGCTCGGCGTCGACGCCCAATGGAAGATGGCCCGCGGGAGCCGAGAGAATCTGGCGGAGCTACGTGAGCAGGCCGAGGGGTTCGACGGCGACGTGAGCGTGCTCCGCGGCGACGCGACCGCGCTTCCGCTTGTCGACGACATGGCCGACGCAGTCGTCTTCGATGCTCCCTACGGCCGCCAGTCGAAGATCGCCCGCCATGAGTTGGGCGAGCTGGTCAGTGGCGCGCTACAGGAAGCGCGGCGGATCGCCCCGCAGGCGGTTGTTGTGGCCGACCGTGCGTGGGACGAGGCCGCCAAGGAAGCGGGCTGGACGGTCGAGCGGCGATTCGAACGCCGGGTACATGGCTCGTTGGTGCGGCACGTTCACGTGCTCTCAGCTTAGATCATCCCGGCGACCGCCTGGCTGATCGACAGCCCTTCCTCGACGACATCCCGGCGGTAGTGCATATACATCGCCCCCAACGGCGGCTGGATGATGTAGGCCAACGCGATCGGGAGAACAGCCTCGGTTGGAAGACTGTCGCTGGCGACAACGATGGCGACAGCGATCGAGAGATTCCGCATACTGGTCACATACACCAGCGAGATCCCCAGTTCATCGGACAACAGCAGGCGACCGAGGCCGGCACCCACAGCCAAGATCACGGCGTAAAACCCGAGCAGGGGGACGACCGTGGTCGCGGAGGTAACCGGATCGGCAAGGATCGACGCCGACCGCATCGTCATCGCGATAAAGACGATCAACATCACGCCCAGCGAGCTCAACCCACCAAAGACGGGTTTGAGCCGTTTGAGCCCCGCCGAGTCGTACCGGCGGAGCAGCCACCAGCGGGTGACCGTTCCGGCAACCATCGGACCGACGATCACGGTCGCAAGCTGGCGGTAGAGCGCGGTTGGCTCAAAGCCAACGCTCCCGGGGATCAAAAGCGAGAGATACGCCGGGAGGATGGCGATCGCCGCCAGCAGATTCACCGACATGGCGACCAATGCTGACTCCAGATCACCGCCGGCCAGCCCGGTCCAGGCGGCGGTCATCCCCGAGGAGGGGATTAATGCGATGAAGTACAGCCCGATCGTGTAGCCGATCGAGCCGGCGAAAAACAGCCGGCCGAGGCCGACGGCCACCAGCGGCGCAACCACGAAGTTGAGTAGCAGGCTGAGGGTGACAACTTTCGCGTGGGTTCGAACATGCAAAATCTCGCGAAGATCGATGTTGATCATCATCGGATAGATCATCAGGAACAGTACGGGCACCACCGCCGATCGGAGTAGCTCCTTGGTGTCGGCTCCGGCGATCTGACCGAACGCGAGACCGCCGACCAGTGAGGCGACGACAACGTAGATCAGATTCTGCTTCAGTGTGATGAGGAAGGATCGGATCATGGCTGCCTCCAACAGGAGATCAACTGCTCGTCGTTCATACAGTATAGTAGTGCTAATATTATACAAAACTATCGATCGGGAGCTGTGGTTTCTGCTGGGAAAAAGAGTATTTGACGTGGTTTGATCGGCGAAACCCAAACATCACGGCCTGGTAGAATAGTGCTTTCAAAACATGCATGTCAGTCGTGGGGGTCTCACAAACAGAATTGGAGGCTCAGAGTATCGACGATCGCGGTTGGAACCTGCCCGTTTAAGCCGACGGCTGGCCGAGTGCGCGTATGACCAATCAGGCACTCATCGATGCCTTACGCGACGCTGATGCGGTGCAGTACGGCGAGTTCGAACTCTCCCACGGCGGCACCAGCGACTACTACGTTGACAAGTACCTCTTCGAAACCGACACACACTGTCTGGAACTGATCGCCGAAGCCTTCGCCGCCGAGATCAACGAACCAAAACTCGCCGGCGTCGCCCTCGGCGCGGTACCGTTGGTCGCGGTGACCGCCGTCGAAACCGGCCGCCCCTACGTGATCGCCCGCAAGCAGGCCAAGGAGTACGGCACCGGCAACCGGATCGAAGGCCGACTGGCCGAGGGCGAGGAGGTCGTCGTCTTAGAGGATATCGCCACGACCGGTACCTCGGCGGTTGAGGCCGCCGAAGCACTCCGGGAGGCTGGCGCGGTGGTCAACCGGGTGCTCGTTGTCGTCGACCGCGAGGAGGGCGCGGCCGAGACGCTGGCCGAGCATGATCTCGAACTTGACGCACTCGTGACCGCGAGCGAACTACTGGCCGATCAATGACATCCTCCCCGTCGTGAACGACGGGGTTTCCCTCCGTGGGAGTCTCGGCTATGCAGATTCCCCGGCGGCAACATTCCCGTCACGCTGGACGGTACTCCGGTTTGTGCGCTGTTCGTTGGGACGATGAGAGCATGACGACTCCGACCACCACTCGTGGTCGTCCCACTGAAACCGCACGGGCCGTGCCATCGGCCTGACTGACTGCTTGATCTGCCGTTGACGAGACGCTTCGCGTCTCGTTCGCCAATCAGAACTCTCCGAGTTCTGATGACGCGCTAAGAACGTTGCCGACGCTGTGAGGTCGGCGTGGTCTTCAAACCCACACTGACACATCAGTAAATCCTGATGGCGGTGAGTGCGGTCTGTCGAGCCGCACTGTGGACACTCCTGAGAAGTCCACGCCTCTGATCGCACCTCGATTGTGATCCCGTATTCTTCGGCGGTCGTCGCTAACCGCTCGGTGAACTGCTTGAACGCCCAGAAATTGTGGGTTTTCGCGTTTGCCTCAACTGACCAATGAGTTTCCAACACGTCGGTCAGTCCGCCGATATACACAGTGTCAACACCCTCGTCGTACAACCGTTCGATCAGGTCACGACACAACGCTTCTTGGGCGTGATCGCGGCGGCGAGTTCGCTTTCGATACAACCGCCGAATACGCTGGCTGCTGTATTGTTCCTCGGGGAGCAATGACTGCA
>Ga0209917_1000470_pt1 | contig 17160 bp, 18 predicted proteins | sample SalPon2_C_H2O_MG_FD_185710 | JGI IMG/M metagenome (GOLD analysis project Ga0209917, IMG submission 185710) | Salt pond water microbial communities from South San Francisco under conditions of wetland restoration - Salt Pond MetaG R2_C_H2O_MG... | ecosystem: Environmental > Aquatic > Non-marine... | reverse complement strand
CTGGCGCTCCATCAGACCCTTGGAATTCGATTCGTCTTCGGTCATACGTTACTGTTCACGCCTGATCTCCATATAGGTTGAGGTCTTTCGTGCTATATCGAATTGATGGATTTCATCAAATCTTCGATATAGCAGGGTGGAACTACAGCAAACTCGCAGTCCGGTCTCGGCGGCTCTACCCTGGGGGAAGCGCAGTTCTGAGCCGATTGCAGCATTCGTGCTTACCGGACGGCGGCGGGGTACTTCAAAGTGGTCGTGATTATTGGAGTAATCACGTCCAAGCGCGTATTCGCCCGAAGTGCCGAATTCCGGCAGTAGAAGTGTTAATAGCCAAGAAACCGGGCTTATAAATTATATATCGCTATACCAAAGCTGAGCCGTGGTAGTTGAGACTACAGCGGGTATAGCGGGGCTGTGATGCGTGGATTTTGCCGATTTGGTCAGCGGAAACTCCCTCAATCCTCTCTCCAAGCGGCCATTCTTGTCACACTTCCAATCGTCAGGGCGAATTTTCGAAACATCCAACAGTGTAGCCACTCAGACCGCGCGCTAACCCAGACTGAGTGTCTCTCTATCCGATTCCGGTTTCCTTCTTCAGCAGCGTCAGTGTGTTATCTGCTGTCACCATCGGCGAGTGCTCGTACTCACCAGTCAACGCGACCTGTACGAGCAAATCGACAGCTCGCCAGATCGAGTACAGGAGACACGCGAATGCGAAGTAGAAGAATCGAAGCCCGAAATTCTTCGACGTGGTAGCAGCCATAAAGCGTTTGATCGACTTGTATCCGCTCTCGATCTCCCAGCGGTAGCCGTACTCCGTGAGGTGCCCGGTCCCTCTATTCGTCATGAACACCGAGTACTGCCGGTGATCGTCGTGCTCGGAGTCCTCTTTCCGACGGTAGATTAACGTCGTCTCGTGCCACTCATTCTTGCCGAGGTGGAGCTTCCGATCGGTCTCGTATCGGTCTTGGTCGCGCTGGAGTAACCGCTTCGCCTGGGCTTTCTCGCTGGTCTGCATCCGCTTTGGGACGACGTACGAGAGTCCACGCTGGCTGAGCATCTCCAAAACGTGCTGGCTATCGAACTCCCGGTCCATCAGCACATTATCGACGTGGACCAACTCTTCAGCAGAGTCAAGCAGGTCTTCAACGATTTCCTTGCGTGACTCTCCTAGTCGAACCGGTCGTGCATCAAGCACGAGCGGAACGGCGTTTCCGACTAACTGGACGGTCGCCCACTGGTAGGCGTACTCGTCGGTCTTCTCCTTCGTCCCGATGATCTCGTCTTCGTAGCCCGTTCTTTCGCCGGTGAACGGGTCAGCTTCGGTAATGTCGATTGCGACGACCCCCGCTCGAAAGAACTGCTCTGTCTCCGCAACTTCGCTCAGGAGCCGAGTGATGGCCTGCCGGTACATCTCTCGCACTTTGTCAATCGAGAGGTCTCGGATGTGCTCTCGATGGGCGTGCCCCAGCGGCGTCCGGTCCCGAGTCGATTCGTAGACGAAACTGCGAGCCCCTTCGTTAGCAGCCAGCCGCTCGCGAAGTCCGAGATACGTCTGTAAGTCCCAGTACGCGTTCTCGTGAATCTCACAGCCCTCACCTCGATCCAGTGAGAATGCCGGGAAGACAACGCGACTGACGTGCTCGGTAATTGTTGCTGCTTCGTTGAGGACAGCTTGATAGTCTGGGTCCGATTCGTTCTCCTCGTCACCATGAGATGGGAGGTGCCGTTCTGGTTTCCGCGGGACTGCGACATCCGCGTTCTGGGCTTTGATCAGAATCGTCCGCGCAGCTGTCTCGACTGTACTGCGAAGTTCGGCGGGGAATCGTTTGTGCCAACTTCGCCACAGCGTCGACTGGTTCGGGACACTTTCTAAGCCCAACTGCTCGCAGAGTGCCGGGCGACACTCGAGATACTCGATCAGCGCTGTTTCGTGTTCCCACCCATGACACTCCTTCAGTATAAATACGCGAAAGAGCGTGTCCATCTCGTAGCGAGTCGACCCTGCGTATCGGTCATGCGCGTCGAATTCGAAATACGCCAGCGGGAGCGAGTGGATAAAGTTCTCGACTGACTCGTGGCGGTCGTGTCTGAACCAGGTCTGCGAGACTGTCCGAACATCTGACTTCAGACCATCAAGCGAGCTTCGCTCGTACAGCGGCGTCGTATTGTACACGGGCCAATCAGCGTGTGATCGGTTAGCGATCCGTCGAAATATGCTGCGTCGAGATTCGCGAGTCGTAGCCACTGCGGAAAGATAGCCTAGACACACCGAAGAGTCCGTCCAACAGATAAGTATAGGAAAACAAACTAACACGTCATGAGTCGAACTACTCATAGTGTTTGTTGTAACGGTTTACCGGTGTGTCGTGGGCGGCGACACACCGGTAACGACTTACAATAATCACTATCAGTGATTGTCAAAACGACGTACAAAATATAGGAATCGTCCTTGCAAAGCAAACAAAATCGTTAAACAGTCTACTGAAGATCTTTTATTAGTAATTCAACACACTTGGAAGCATATATCATTCAAACCGACCGTAACTGTCTTAAATGATGGCTGGTCAGATCAAAGACGGAATAATTGTTGGGTAGAAATCAAAACCAGACAAACTTTCCGGATGACGGGCAACTAATGCTAAATGAATTACTTTACGAATGTGCCCTCTAACGAAACAGAGAGCTCGTTAATCAGTCGACGCAAAAGCCTCAAAACAGTTGGAACGACTCTTATTCCACTCAACATCACACGTTTCTCCACAAAAAAGAAAGATGACGAGTGGGTCACAATAGATGCTATAAAACACGGAGAGGAAACCGTCCGAACGAAGGAGGTTCCGACAAAGTGGCATGAACAAGAACGCAGAGCTCGACGAGTCCACGAAAACTTGGCTGATAACCTGTTGTCAGCCCCGTCAGTCGTCGAGATCTCGCGAGCGAACGGAAGTCGCGTATTCAAGGAGAAATGGAATAATTCTGTGATTAACGTCTACGTAGATCCAGAGAAAAAACAAAAAGTCTCTATTCCAGAAAAAGAAATGGAGTAGATATTCATGTGAAAGAACGGGTAGAAAAATTGGAATACACAGATTCGAACTGTGGCAACGAGTACGATGATACAGTCAATCCCGGGATTGCGGTGGTGAGCAGTGGCTCAATCACGACTGCTTCTTGGGTAGTCGACATGCCGGACGGATCACAACGAATGCTAACCTGTGCTCACCAGTTCGGAGCTGCCTGTAACACCGATATTGTCGGAGAGGTGGTTGACCAAGGAGGCCAGAAATTTGGTGAGGTAGAAATGGTTGCTCCAGAACAGGATTGGCTGATGATCGATCATAGGAATGACGGTCGAAGTATCAACAGCCAGCCATACGGTGTGGGGGGATATACGGTTGGGCGACTTTCAGAAGACATGTGTGCCGATCACCAGTCTCAAGGAACAGAGTTAGTTAAATCAGGCTACAAAACGTGTGAGACGAGGGGTACAATAGAAGAGATATTCAAGGGGTCGTATGGGTGTAAAACTACTGTCGATACAGGAATAGACGTTCTCTCGTGTGATATTGAAAACGGACAGGGCGACTCCGGAAGCCCCTTGATGCACGATTTCTTTGCTGGAGCGTTGTATACAGCTTTCGGCGGGATTCTTCACGGGCAAGTGGATCGCGCTAGATTCATGTCTGGTTATGGGATATATAATAAATACGGAGGAGGCAATGAATTTGCCAAATTCACCTGAAATGTGTCGTAGGAGCGTCCTGCTAACCGGGGTGTCAGCTGTGACTGGCCTTAGCGGGTGCAACACCAGCCCTAATACCAACGAACCGACCGGCACACGATCAGAAACAGACACACCCGACAAATTCACTACGATACTCCAACAAAGCCCCACAGATACGCAAGTCAGCTCAAACGAAGCCAGAAGAGAAATCGTCGATACGAACTTTGAAGTTGTTGAAGTATCGGACAGATTTGATTCAGGGAATCCGCCTCCAGGTGTGTTCAATCATCATGCGACTGCTAATTTCGATGAGTCAAATCGGTTGATCACAATCAAAGGCAGAGTGCTGAGCGGGTCGAAATCATGCCGGAAGTTATCTCTGTCTCAGAGCTATCTCAGTCCGAAAACTCAGATTTTGTCAGTTGTAGTCTTTGACGACTACTTACCGCCGACGGAAGAGCGGCCATGTACGCTGGAGCAGAGTATCATTCCGTACATCGTGGACATTGAGTTTAGTCCAAACATTCCCCGGGAGATCCAAGTTGTCCATACGAAAGAAACTAGAGTCCACAAGCAGACGAATACTACCTCTTCATAGAGAAACCTAAGCGGGTTTGTAGCGAACGCCTGTGCTTCACCGGGATCAAGACGGTCACCGACGACCGCCTCTCTGTTTGCGACTGTTTCCGAGGTTGTTGCGACTGGAATCTTGTCGTTGAGTCTATCGAGGCTGTCTGGAGATGCGAATGGCCATCAACGCCGTGTCCGAGTCCCTCGCAAACGACCGAAACTCACAGATTTCGGAGAGTCCTGCAACCACCCACAGCTGGTTGATATACGCAAAATTCGAGAAGACAATCGTGTTCAGAATGCTCGGATTCGCTGGAATATCGTCACCTGTCATTTCGCAGGTGATTCCACGTCGTCCGAGTCCTCATCATCGAATTCGAGTTCGCTTGCTGCCTCTACCTCGTAAGCTGCGTCGTCTTCGTCAACGAGTCCGAGGCGGAGTTCGACGCCGTGCTCACGGAGGATGTCACGCATCGTCCAGCGGTCGACATCAGCGAGTCTCGCAGCATCACCGAGTGTGATCCGCTCGCGTTCGTAGAGGGCGACCGCAGCTGCAATACGTTCGTTCTCATGGTTCTCGAAGTAGTCACGCACGAACTCTCGCAACGCATCGCTCTTGCCACTAAACACACCAGCCTCGACAGCGCCCTCGATGAGGAGGTCGAGATCGTCTGGATAGGAGCCGGTGATTCGAGCCATCGTTCTACTCCAGACTACGTCTTCATACTATTTATGAACTGCGCCAGAATGCCATATGCATTGAGACGACCAGTCTCAACTACCATCATATCAGCTTCTAACGGCCCCAAACCCCCGAAAACAAGAGTCTCGACGGTTAGGACATTTACTATGTCTTAGTGTAGAAAGACACAGTACACTGAAGTTGGAGGCCGCCGTCTGCCAATCCGACCCGATGACAGGCACCGAACCCCCGGGTTCAACCGACGAGACTGACCTCGACGCCGCCATCGATGCACGGGTGGCCAGTCTCGACTCCGGCAACTACCGGGCGAACAACCGCGTCGTCCTCGACACGTACGCGGAGTTCCTGGAGGACCACCGTGGCGTCACAGAGCTCGACGACATCGAGGTCATCGACTGCCGCCGGTACGCCCAGCACCTCCGCGAGCGCGTCCACGACGAGAGCGACGATCTCTCGGCGGCCTCGGCCCACGCGAACGGTCCGTACTTCACCATCGTCCGAGCCTTCCTCGGGTGGTGCGTCGACGACGAGCGGATCGACGCGAACCCGGCCCGACCGAATCGGGTGAAGGAGGCGCTCCCGGAACACCACGGGAACTACGACCGACAGTTCTGGTCGGCCGAAACGCGGGAAGCGCTGCTCGAGTTCGTCGAGGAGCGGGCGTACGCGACGCTCGAGGGAGCCGACGACGACCGCGAGCGGGCCTTCCGAGACCGGGCCATCGTGACGATGCTCGCGCTCACCGGCGCTCGCGGCGCCGAGCTGTTCGCCGACCCACGAGACGACCACCGCAACGGCCTCCGATGGGAGGACGTCGAACTCGAACGGGGGATCGCCGTCGTGTTCGGGAAGACTCGCGAACGACAGCCGATCCCACTGACCGACCGGGTCGTCGATGCCCTGAAACGCCACCAGACCATCCTTGACCCAGCGGGCGACGACTGGCCGGTGTTCCCGACGCGGCACCACGCATCGCTCGCGAAGGCCGCCAAAGAGGGTCTCGAAGCGCAGGGGTGGGAAGCCGAGGAGATCGAGACGACGCTCGACGAGTCGACATCGATGGCGGTCCTCCGTGAGCACGGGATTGCGCCGCCAGCGCTCTCGAAAAACGGGGCGCGGTCGCTGATGAAACGAGTCTGTGACGCGGCGGACCTGGACATCGACGGGGAGTATCTCAAACCCCACGGCGGGCGACGTGGCCTCGGCAGCGACCTCTACGCGCAGGACGCCGAACTCGCCCAGGAGTTGCTCCGCCACGAGTCGATCGAGACCACTCACGAGTCCTACCGCGAGCAGAACGTTGCCGAACGTCGGGAGCGACTGGAACGAGCGCTCGACGAGTAGTATCGGCTCTACCTGCTATCAGGTGGTTGTGAGGATACAACTGAGACCGCTCTGAACGGTTCGGCAGTGTCCTTTTGCGGCTCGGCAGACTTCGTTCGGATAAGACTCCCGGGCTCTGGTGAAATCCTCAGGGCGAGACAGATGTCGCGTGCTGAATATAGAAGGCGTATTCAGCAAGCCACTCCCGGGATATCGGCACTGGCCCGGCCTCCAGTAGAGACAGTTACTCGAACCGCTCGGGCCTGATCCCGGCCAGTCGAAGCGCGTTCGTCGTCACGCCGAGGCTCATCCCCATATCGCCGACGACCACTGCCACCGCAACGTTCACCAGCCCGAACGGCACCCCGAGTGCGAGCAGCGCCTTCACCCCGATGCTCGCCCAGATGTTCTGCCGGATGACCCCGTTGGCCGTCCCCGACAGCGCGTAGAGGTAGGGCAGCTTCGACAGGTCGTCGGCCATCAGCGCCACGTCCGCCGACTCGACCGCCGTGTCGGTGCCCGCCGCCCCCATCGCGACCCCGACCGTCGCCGTCGCAAGGGCAGGCGCATCGTTCACCCCGTCACCGACCATCAGCACGCCGCCGTACGCCGCACCGAGCGCGGCCACCGCCTCGGCCTTCTCCTCGGGAAGTAACTCGGCCCGAACTTCGTCGACACCCGCCGCCTTGCCGACCGCTCGGGCGGTCACCTCGTTGTCCCCGGTCAGCATCACGACCTGCTCGACGCCGAGATCGTGAAGCCGTTTGATCACCCGCTTCGCCTCCGGGCGTATCTCGTCGGCCACCGCCACGACACCGACGAGGCGCTCCTCGGTGCCGACGAGGACGACCGTCTTCCCTTCAGACTGGAGTGATTCGACCGTCTCACCGCCGACGGTGGCGACCGTATCGTCGCCGGACGCCTCGACTGCGACGCCGCCGTCTGAGGCGACGTGACTGTCGAACGAGACGCCCAACTCCTCGAACAGCGCGGGCTTCCCGACGAAGTACGTCTCGCCGTCGCGGTCGGCCCGCACGCCCTTCCCGGTCAGGCTCTCGAACCCGGAGACGGCCCCTGACTCGACACCCTCGGCCTCGGCAGTCCCCACGATTGCCTCCGCGATGGGGTGTTCGCTACGGGCCTCCAGGCTCGCCGCCACGGAAAGCACCGACTCACGGCTCTCACCCTCGGCGGGGACGACGTCGGTGACGGTCAACTCACCGTGCGTGAGCGTCCCTGTCTTGTCGAACGCGACCGCCCCGACCGTCCCGACCGATTCGAGGTACGTCCCACCCTTGATGAGGACACCGTTCTTCGCGGCGCTGGTGATCCCCGAGACGACGCTGACGGGCGTACTGATGACCAGCGCACACGGACACGAGAGGACGAGCAGCGCGAGGCCGCGCTTGAACCACGTCGCCCACTCGCCTGTGAACACGAGCGACTGGCCGGCGAAGTTCAGTGAGATGGCGCTGTCGATGAGCAGCGGTGGCACCACGGTGATGAGGACGGCCAGCGCGACCACCACCGGCGTGTACTGCCCGGCGAACCGATCGACGAACCGCTCGTGGTCGGTCTTGTCTCGCTGGGCGTCCTCGACCAGTTCGACGATACGGGCTAGCGTGCTGTCCTCGGCTGCTGCCGTCACCTCGACTTCGAGGTAGCCCTCCTCGTTGATGGTGCCGGCGTACACTTCGTCGCCGTCGGTCTTGTCCACAGGGACACTCTCCCCGGTGATGGGCGCCTGATTGACCGCACTCTCACCCTCGACGACCGTGCCGTCGGTGGGGATGCGGTCACCCGGACGGACGATAGCGTGGTCGCCGATGCGCAACTGCTCGACTGGGACGGTCACTTCCTCTCCGTCCCGGCGAACGGTCGCGGTGGTCGGCGAGAGATCGACCAGTTCCCGGAGCGACGACCGGGCACGATCCATTGCGTACTCCTCCATCAGTTCCGCGACGCTGAACAGGACGGCCAGCATCCCGGCTTCGAGGTAGAGCGCCTCGCCGAACGCGACGCTCGCGGTCAGTGCGCCGAGAATGCCGAGGCTCATCAGCAGGTCGATGTCCAGCGAGCGGGTGCGGGTGGAGTAGTAGCCGTTGCGGAGGATCTGCTCGCCGCTGATCACCGCACCGGCGAAGTAGAGTATCTCGGCGGTACCGAACCCTCGCCCGAGGACGGAGACGAGTGTCACGTCGAGGCCCGACAGCAGGAATTCGACGGCGAGGCCGACGAGCAGGAGACCGCCACCGAGCCACGTCTTGAGCGCACGTGGACTCAGCCAGACGTCCCGTGCCCGACGCTCCTCAACGAGTTCCTCGTCGCCCGTCTCAGAACCGGTCTCCTCAACGGTGTAGCCCGCCCGTTCGATGGCCCCGACGAGATCGGCTCGCGAGGTCTGGCCCGGGTCGTAGGTGACGATGACGGTGCCGGTCGTCGGGAGCGTCTCTCGTTCCCGGATACCGGCGACACCGTCGAGTGCGTTCTCTATCTTCCCCGCACAGGAGGCACAGTCCATCGTCGGCACGTCGAACCGCTCGGTACGGAGGTCGTCACGTGATTCGACGTCGTAGCCGGCGGCCTGTACGCGTTCGATGAGGTCGTCCACCTCAACCGTCTCGGGTTGGTAGTCGATTCGGACGGTGCCGGTCATCACCTGCGGCTCGACGGCGACGACCCCGTCGAGTGTCGAGACGCTGTTGACGATCTTCTCGGCGCACGAGGGACAATCCATCCCCGGCACGTCGAGGGTCACGGTTCGGGGAGAGAGGCCGTCCGAACCGGGTGCGTTCGGTTCCATTGGAGAGAGGAACGATTCCCACGGATATGCCGCTTGGTTTGGTACGTACCAAACTCGGTCAGGTGTTCGGGGAGGGCAGAGCTGTGGACGGGTCGCGCTCGGCGACGTAGGTTTCGGCCAGCTTCGCCTCGGCGCGACGAAGCCGATAGGAGAGCGTCGACCCGGGGATCCCGAGTCGGTCGGCGAGTTCGTAGGTCTCGATCTCGCGGGGCGTCTCGTAGTAACCGTGGTCGACGGCGGCTCCGATGGCGGCGTCCTGTTCGCCGGTGAGTGCCACACTGCGTTCACCTGGCGCGGTTTCCTCGGCGTCACCGACCCGGACGAAGGTGACGCCAGTAGTGTCGTCTATCTCGGTCTCGATGGCGTCACGGAACGCGTGGTAAGTGGTGTCGTCGGGGGCGATGATGCGCCACTCGTAGCGGCGACCGACCCACGTGGTCTGGAAGATGAGGCCGTCGCCGAAGTGGTCGAGCGCGAGGTGAGGGATGGAGGTACAGGAGGGGGTTCGCGTCCAGTAGGAGTAGAGGACGAGGGCGTCGTCGGTGCGGTCGAGGACGTCGGCCTCCCAGTCGGCCTCGCAGTCGCGGCGGGCCAGACAGTCGGTGTAGTACTCGGCGCTGGCGACGGTCTCAGTCAGTTCGTCGAGCGCGTCGTCACCACCGGCCACGTGGTCGACGCGCCAGAGGTGGTCAGACGACACGTGACACGAGAGCGAGCGAATCGTCGTCTCCGGGTTGGCCGCGAGGATGTCTGCTACCGCGTTGGTACCCGGGGCGTAATCGAGGGCGAAGACGAGTTCACGCATACGCCTGTGTAGCGCAGAGAGGAGTATGAACGCGTTGCCGACGAGCGATGGCAAAGAGGGTTAGGCCGGGCCGACGAACTCACGGGTGAATGGATGCCAGGAAGTGGCTCCGTCGGCACCAAGTCCTCGTGTACGGGGTTGCCGTCGCGCTGGCCGTAGCCGCTGGGATGGGGCGTCCAGCGTGGGCCACACCCATTGAGGGGGTCATCAACCCCGTACTGGCCGTCTTGCTGTACGTGACGTTCCTCGAAATCCCGTTCGTCCGGCTTCGGCAGGCGTTCACGAACGGGCGGTTCATCGGAGCCGCACTCGGGCTGAACTTTCTCGTCGTCCCAGTTGTCGTATGGGTGCTGACCCGGTTCCTCCCCTTCGACCGGGTCGTCCTCGTCGGCGTCTTGCTGGTGCTGTTGACGCCGTGTATCGACTATGTCATTACGTTCACCGACCTCGCGGACGGCGACGCCGAGCAGCTCACCGCGACGACGCCGATACTGATGCTGGTGCAACTGCTCCTGCTGCCGGTGTACCTGTGGCTATTCGTCGGCCCGGAGTTCGCAGCGGTCGTCGAGGCTGGCCCGTTCGTCGAAGCCTTCCTGCTGATAATCGCGTTGCCGTTGGCGCTGGCATGGCTCACCGAGGCCGGAGCCGAGCGTTCGTCGCGCGTCGCGGGATGGCAGGCGCGGTTGGGGTGGCTTCCCGTGCCGATGATGGGGGTGACGCTGTTCGTCGTCATCGCCTCCCAACTCCCTCGTGTTCAGGACGCCTTCGGCCAGATTGCGGTGGTCGTACCGGTCTATGTTGCGTTTCTGCTCGTGATGCCGTTGCTCGGGCGACTGGTGGGCGGGCGCCTCGGGATGAACCTTGGCGAACGTCGGGCGCTGGTGTTCACGTCCGTGACGCGGAATTCGTTGGTGGTCCTGCCGCTGGCGCTGGCGCTGCCGGCGGGCTACGAATTGGTGCCGGCGATCGTGGTGACGCAGACGCTGGTCGAACTGTGTGGGATGGTCGTCCTCACTCGAGTGGTGCCGGCAGTACTGCTCCCGGAGCCATTAGTCGACGACAGCACCCCGAGGGTGTCGAGCGGTGAGTGATTCTCGACGATAACCGATACGCGCTGTGTATGCAGCACGGCAACAACAAACTATCAGCGACTGAGGATTTCAATAGAGCCGGCTCCCGAGGAGCTCGCCGACCGCCCAGGCGCGTCGGCAGGAATCCACGGCGCCGTCACAGCCGACGACATCGACAGTGGGTTCTCCGATGATAACATCGAGGTCTAGATGGAGCCCGCGGTCGCCCACATCGAGCCGGAGGCGGTGGACGACGAGGGGTCGTACTCCCAGACGGCCTCCAGCCGACGCGGACGGGCCCAGAGTAGCCGGCAACTCGTTCTACATGCAGTCACGGGAGCTCTTCCATCACGTCGACGAGTTCCTCCTCGCTCTGCCAGCGATACAGCCGCCCCTCTTTATCGAACAACTCGAAGACACCGTCCTGCATCCAGCCGAAGGGGTGTTCCTCGTCGTCGTACTCCCGTTTGAGGACGTGACTCTTCGCGAAGAACTCCGTCGTCCCGACGAGCAATCCCTGCTCGACGAGAAAGTCGCTCGGCTCCTTCTCGGCGACCCCGACGAGATACGTCACGATGTCGCCGATCAGGCAGAACTTCTGGATGCTGTTGTCCCACTCCCCGCGAATGTCGACCATTCGGAAGGCGTAGGCATCCTGTCGCCGGTTGAGTCGGTCGACCACGAGGTTCAGCCGACGGATCGGCTCCCGGTCGTAGTTCCCCAGCACAAAATACGAACGGTTGTTCTCGTAGACCGGTGTCAGCTCGCTCAGAGCGTGGAGGATCTCCTCGTTGTCCGCCAGCGAGATCTCGTCGTCGTCGAGTTGGTCCTTCGCACTCTTCAGAACGCCCTCGGGAACGGGCGGCTCCTCGTGGGGCATACGTGGTTGGTCTCACTGTCGTGAGATATGATTTATGGAGTAATTTACCGAGTTAGACGCAATCAGTTTACTCTAAAGTGGTTTACTCAAGAGTAAACTACTTGCCGTCGAGGTGCGTACTGTGTCGTATGAGTACCGACCTGGGGACCGCCGGGGAGATGGAGACCCGCGAACTCGTCCACTTCGTGACCCAGCAGACGCGGTTCGCACTCATCAACAATATCCTCCAGCATCCCGAGCAGCTCCCCTCGATGTACGAACTCGAGGAGCTGAACCCGAGCGTGAGCGACGCCACTGTCTACAAGCACATCCAGAAGCTCATCGACGCCGGCGTCGTCGACGAGGTCGCCCTGGACGATGACCAGCGCCGACAGGGCTACCCCTGGAAGTTCTATGGTCTCACCGAAGCGGGACGGGAGTTCCTCAAAGAGCACAACCTGCTCGCTGCAGAGGAGACCCTCCGGCAGATCTACGACACCATCTCCGACAAGCCCGAGAAGATGGTCAAGTACGAAAACGCCCCACGGCCGGACAACGGCTGACGGTACATTCGATTCATGAATAGTTTGCTATTCGTACTCGTCAGCAAGTGACGGGGAGAAATCCGATTAATCAACAAATCTGTGCTGTTAGGCGTTGTGTTAGTTAATAAGAGGTGACTACGGAGCACGGCCGGATGTAATCGAGGGGCGTCGTGAGGAGTTCTCCCGAGGTCTACTACTGGTGCTCGACTGGGATATCCACCCGCCATCGATCACAGCAGACGGCGCCCCGTTAATTCTCGTGACCTCGAGAGGTGACTAACGCGACCCCTCCCGCTGACGATCCGGCTGTCCTGAAGCGTTCAGCACTAGGTTTATATCGCTCGGTGGACTTCCTTCCAGTATGACCCTCGAAGAGACGGTTGATTACCTCGCCGAGGAACTCGACCTCGAGCGAAGTGAACACGTCCGAGAGGTTGGCGAGTCGGTCGCAGAGCTCCGCGACTGATCAAAACAGTTCTCTGAAGTCCCGGTCGACACCTGTCTCCAGATACTCAACGAACTCCTGTCTCGTCGGTCCCGGCTGTTCAAGGAGATCTTCCCGCTCTGCGCGTTTGAGGACGGTCCGTGCGAACTCCGTACAGTGTGTTTCATGACGACCAGCGTACTCCGAGAGGGCGTCCCGCCAGTGCATATCGAGGTCGAAGTCGGCCAACCGGATCTGGATGCCATCCTTCCGTTCAACGAGGTCCACATCCAGCTCTGCGAGGTGTTTGAACCGGATGTTATTTCGCCGAACGGTGATGAGCCGTTTTGAATCGACGATGTAGGGATCGACCCACTCCCGCCAGGTGTCATCGTCGACGTGGGTCCGTGGCATCTCGAAGCTCGGGTCCGCGCTCTCGATACAGAGCTGGAGCATGGCAATACCGGTCCGGTGATTCGCGTTCGGGAGCGAGTGCCGCAGGATCAGGTTCGACATGAGTTCGCCAGCGACTCGTGGGAGCGTTGTCGCCCACGAGACATGGTCAAGGGCCTGCTGAATCTTCTCGGGTTCGAACTCCTTGTAGAGGCGGAACTCGTCCTCCTCTCGGACATCCACGGCTGCTTCAAGCAATTCGACCAATCGAAACGCCACGACCTGTCCATCACGGGAGAGTTCGCCAATACGCTCGCTGAGCCACTCCCTATCGTAATCGATAGTCTCAGCGGTGTCGATCTCCGAGTCACCCTCGTAGAGTACGTAAATCGGGGGCTCGAATTCGTATTCCATCAGCTTCGTAGGGCTGTCCAGTTTGTGCTGTCGCGTCGCCACCTCCTCCCGGGAGATCGAACTAAAGTCCAGCGAGAAATTCTCGGCCTGTGGGTGGTGGTAATAGACGACGCGCTCCATCAGCCGGCAGTAGAGACCGAGTCAGTAAATCAGCTCTGCGTTCTCGATCCCGAATGCCACGATTCGAACGTTTCAACCCGTACGACAATTCTCGACACGCTCGGTTTGCTTCCGAATCAGAGTGATTCACTGTCAGCGCCGATATCACTTCGTCTACTGCTCCCGGTCCTCCTCGGCGAGCAGTTTCTCTCGGGCCGAGTTGATATTCGAGCGGACGGCATCCTCGGTCACCTCGCGGATTCGGGCCCACTGGCCAATGGTGTAGCGCTCGGCTTCCTCGACAACGACCCAATCGACCGCCTCGTGGACCGAGCAGTCGCCGGCGATCAGCTCAGCAAGTCGCTCGAGAAAGTCCTGCTCCTCCCACGCGAGCGCGACATCTTCGAACTCGTGAGCGTCCCGATCGTATGCAGCGAATAGTTGGACGGCACCATCGCGCTCCAGGTCGGCTTGGACATGCGCTGGTAGTGACTCCAGCGCTGCGTGCGGGAGGTGGTACGCCGGAACGTCGTGCAACGAGGCGACGTCGAAGGGGGTCAAGCTCCGATGTGAGATGTCACCGAATTTCATCAGGTAGCCAGTCTCCGCAGCGAGTTGGGTCCGCCCCTCGAGGAGGTGGTCGGCGAGCTCGGGGTAGTCGTCGCGGTCGACCGAGCCCGTCTTGAAGATCGTCACGAAGTCGCGATCACCGCCGGATCCGGGTTTGACTGCCATGAGAAAAAACCACATGGTCGGTAGTTCGTCGTGATGGGATAATGAGTATGCGCCAGCGAGCCCTCGGAGACAGCAGTTTATTCGCTTTCTCGGAGCGTCACTGCACGGGTGGCTAGCAACCGGAGCACCCACCCTCGTTGCTGATGCTGATTCTCGTGAGCGACGTATGCTCGAACGGTCTCAATGTCGTGCATACAGACGACACCAGCGTGGATCAGCCGCGGGTGGTCGGTCTCGAGGAACTTCTCCGGTGGAAGCTTCTCTCGAATCCCGCCAGTATCTGTGCTCCTCACGGTGCCTCCCCTGGAGGCCCGATTTGTGGGCTCTGTTGGCGTAGAGTTACCCCACAAAGTCGACTGTCCGAGAATCGTGGGGTAACTTGGCTCTTCATGGGGCGCCTCGCTCGTGATCGGGACACGAGTTAGTCCTCGAAGAGGAATCGAATCGAGGCGAAATCGCTCTCGAGCGTCTGCTGATCCGGATCGTTAGTCGGGAACAGGAGACACTGTTGGTCGGCCCGTGACCCGATCCGTCGAGGTGGGCGGTCGTCGACGAAGGCGTCGCTCGCAGGCACCGCCAGTCTGGATCGCGGGATCGAAGAATCGACCCGGAGGCCGTATGCGACCAGCGTTGCCTCTGCCGGTGGCGTCTCAGCCGACAAGCCGTCGGTGTCGAACTGCGTCTGTCGAAAATCGTGAGCCGAGCGGCCACAGCGCGTTGATCGGGTCGAAGAACTCGTACGGTTGGGTTGCTGAGTCATTGTGGTTGGGACCATCTGAGGGGTTCCCTCATGCCGTTGGAATTGATAAATTTCTGTAGACGGGACTCACCGATCGATCTCTGGAGCATCACAGCGATTTTGTGACGAACACGCCCGAGTTGTCGATGAACGGGCCCTGAATGCTCGCCGTCAGGGCGTCGGCTCGACCTCCCTCGAATCGCCCGCTGATAGTGAACGAGATCGCCCATGGACCCCGACCTGCCGGGTTGTCCGGCGTCCGGCAGGACTCGATCGCTCGAGTCTCGGCGTACACCCGGGCGTGGCGACCGTCGACGACGACCGTCCTGAGCCCGACAGTGTCGCACTCCCACTCGACGTGCCCCCGCCCGCGCACCTCGAAGCGAGTGTCTTCGACACCGATCGAGAGCTGGTCGTCTAGCCGGAGCATACTGTCTCGCCGGCGTTCCTCAACCACACGGACAGTCACTCCGGTCAGCGCAAGTCCGTCGACGGGGTCGTCGTACGGAGCGTCGTTTGTCGGCGGACTATTGACCGGCCCCTCAGTCTGAAGCTCAGGCATCGGTCCCTCCGGTGTTGACTGTTCGTCGGTGTCAGTCGCACTCGTCGGGGGTGGGTCAGCGGGCGTCGTCGAGACCGGAGTCTCGTCCGTCTCGGTCGTCGTCGAGGACCCGCCTGGTGACGGATCACTACTGCGACTCTCGGATGAGCCGAGGAGTTGCATACAGCCAGCGAGCCCGCCGAGTCCGGCGGTCGCAACGGCACTCAGTATACGTCGGCGGGAGCGCCCGGATCGAGACAGCAACCGGCTCGGCGGAAATGCTTTTCGAGGAGGTCGTGTCGGTGTCGTCATGTCGAATCACGCTCGGGACGATTCTCCCGCTGAGAGTCAAACGCATGCGTCGGACCGGTAATCCGGACGGATGTCCCCGAGACGATGGCATGTCGCTCTGCGGTTCCATGTGGAACCTCGAGGATCCATCGAGCTCGCCCGGCGTATTGCGTGAGCTCGTCGTCGGGGATTCCGGGTTCGGGCGTCGCCGAGCGGACTGTCGTAACGGTCCCCGAGCCATCGATGAAGACGACGTCGATGGGGTAGTACATCTCCCGCATCACAATTGCCCGGTCGGCGGCCTCCTGGTCGTAGACAAATAGGAGGCCTGTATCAGCAGGAAGCGACTCAGTCCCGCTCAGGCCCTGGTAGCGCTCGGGCCCGGTGTCGACCACCCAGACATCATAGACCCACAGGGTCTGCCCGCGCTGATTTTCGAAGAGCACCCGGTGGGATGGCGAGTCCTCGATTATGACCGACGACTCGAGTTCCGGTGAGGACGCTCCAGCGCCAGAGAGAACGGCAGCGATAGCGACAGCGAAGATCGTCGCTCCGACGACCAGTACCGCGACGACCGTTGTTCGGCGCGCAGGCACAGAGACGGAGGTTCTGCCTAGATCCTCGCAATCAGACGGGCCAGCAGTCGATACAGAGTGGCTTTTGTCGGCCATCGTCCCGTGATACTAGAACTCGGCCGTACAGGGGCATGAACGTTCAGAGAGTACGCACTGCGTACATCGTTTCGAACCCCCGCTCCACACCCCGTGTGCGATATGAATCCGGTGATGCCGGAGATGCCGGCTAATTTGGACACCCCGTGTGCAAGATGAAATCCCGTGAGCTTCTCGGACCCACCCCCCGTGTGAGAGATGAAACGGTTGATACGTTCGGGGGGACACCCCGTGTGCGATATGAAATCGTGTTTAGCATTGTCAGACAAACATATTGAGAGTGGTAGTTTGGAGAGACATTGGGCCGGGCTCGCGAGGAGCCGAGACACACCCCGTGTGCGATATGAATCCGCAGACGTCGTCGGGAAGACACCCCGTGTGCGATATGAATCCGCAGACGTCGTCGGGAAGACACCCCGTGTGCGATATGAATCCGCAGACGTCGTCG
>Ga0209917_1000467_pt1 | contig 17297 bp, 20 predicted proteins | sample SalPon2_C_H2O_MG_FD_185710 | JGI IMG/M metagenome (GOLD analysis project Ga0209917, IMG submission 185710) | Salt pond water microbial communities from South San Francisco under conditions of wetland restoration - Salt Pond MetaG R2_C_H2O_MG... | ecosystem: Environmental > Aquatic > Non-marine... | reverse complement strand
TCGTAGTAGGACCCCCAGTTGTAGAATTGCGCTACTGTCGGGGCGTTGTTGTGCCGTTCGTTCGGATCGATATAGCCGTCCTCGAGTAACGTCTCAAGTGTGGCTACGGATATTGATTCAGTGTCTGTGGTACCGCCTGGTCTGATTCGCGCATACTGAGAGCGTGTCTCCTCGCCCCACTGTATTGGACGTCCGAAGACAAGCGTCTCTCTGTCTTCCTGTGCATACGTTGTTACTGATCGTTGTGGTGACATTATGGCATGTCAAGTTCGTCCGGAAGTGCTGACTCCTCAACGACTGTGATCTCGGTTGGCGTTGCAACGTATTCATCGAACGACTGGTCGTCTTCGGCCCACACCGATGCCGTCGTATCCTCGGAGAGATTGATTGGTAACCCAACGTATTGTGTGTCCGGGAACTCAGGTGGGGTTTCGAGATCCTGACACCGCATGTACAACTCTGCCATTCCATTTGGACCAGGGCTGTCTCGGGAACTTGTATCTCGGATGCGTGCGTAACGCTGCGAGAAGTGCGTGACCGTGCCGTCTTCGATATCAGTGAGCTGTAGTTCCTGTTGTGCGGTATTGAGTGCTGTCGTGAGCTCGTACTGTGGTCGCTCTGCCTCTCTGTCACGATCAACCAAGCGCGTGTGCTGGATTGGAATCTGATCAGCTGTGATGATCACAATGTTGCTTGCAGTGATTGTCTCAGCACCACTGTGTGAAATTGCCATTCTAGGCAGGTTCAGTCTGATCCCACCAGATACCTCCGATCGGAAGTAGTCATCAGTGTATGGAATGAGTGCCATGTCGGACTCATTGTAGGCACACATCCACGTATCGGCGATGTTACTGAACACCGCCGTCGTTGGATCGGGGAACCGCTCTGGTTGCCCGAACTGTGACAGATCGATGTTGAAGTCACCGGGTGCGGATAGTTGTGGTTTCGACGCTTTATCCGTTGCAATGATGGAGTGGTCACTGTCGATGCGTCCGTAAATGTCGCTGTCTGTGTCGGTCATGGGTGTTGTGTTAGTCGTCTTGGAATCGCGCGTCGCTGGTGTATACTATTTCTTCGCCACTGTGCCACCGTAGTTTGACACGGCCGGACTGGTACGTACAAACAACCTCTGCTTGGACGGTCCACTCGACCGTGTCGCCGGCACTATGTTCTGTCATTGTTGTTTACACATGGATCATTTGCAAGCCACTCGTCTTTGCTGTCCCACATCTGTGCACAGCTGTCACACACGACGGTGAATGTCGGGTGCTCTGCTACTGTGTCACGCATCATCTTCTGACCAGTCGACAGCGTCCATGCCTGCGACAGTGTCGAAGCCAAGCGCATCTTTGATGCTCTCTCCGTAGCGTCGCAAGTTGTTCTCATCGAGCGTGGGCGCTGTGTTCACTTCGAGGACGTACACCTCGCCAGTCTCTGCGTGGATGACATCGACGGCACCGAAGTCGAGATCGAGCGCGTCGACTGCGTCGATGGCGTGCGTCCGTACCTCGTCGGGTGTGGACCCGCGCTCGTTGACGAACACCCACCGCTTCTGGTGGTTACGGATGTACGGGGTGTAGTCGCCCTCGTTTGCAGCCTCCGTTTCGAGACGTTTCTCGTGGACTTTGACTATCTCGCCGTTGAACACTTGGACGCGGTACTCCATCTGCGTCGGCACGTAGTCGACGAAGAAGTCGTTGTCCGTGAGATTGAGGTCACGCTCTTGTAAGATGAGGTTGATGTCTGACCCCTGTGCGTGCTGTGTTGCACGACCAAGTACGGGATACGTGAGTGGCGTACCGTCGAGGCCGACATCAGCAGCGCTGTCCGTGTACGCTGGAACAGGGATGTCTGCGTCGTCGAGCACAGCCATTGCATTGCGTTTGTCCGTATTCTGCCGTATCTTTCGGCGCGGATTGAGAACCGTGTCTCGAGGCGACGTGATGCGCCGGCGGGACCCCCACCGGATGACGAGGTCGTAACGAGAGCTGAGGTTCTCGCCACCAGGTACGCCGAGGTAGTCTCGGAGTCGTTGGCCGGTTCGGCGCGTCACGGGGTGGTACAGCAGGTAGACGTCCGACTGTGTGTATGGTCCGTTTGCAAGGTACGACTCATCGATCGTCGTGAGTGGTGCGTTGTTCGTGGGCATTGTGTTGTCGTTGTGTTACCACACTAGCGTGTGCGGGAGCAGTATCAACAGCCCGTCGTGACGGACTATTGACACGACTCCATTCGGACACACCAGTATGGTGGTGTGTGTCGTAGGCTCGCCTACGACGCGAAGTTTCACTTCGCTAGTAGACCGGCAGACGAAGTCTGCCGAGCCTACGACGCGAGACGATGTCTCGCTAGTAGTAAGCGAGTCTGTCGAGCTGTCCGACGGTGATCGTTAGTCGTCGTCGATCACGATTTCTTTGTGGTACGGATCGGCGTTACTATCTGACTCGGTGTCGCCGTTCCTGCCGAAGACATCGTCGGTGTTTTGGTCTGCTAGGTCTTGTTGTACGTCACCCTGAGTCTTGCTGAGCAGCGCTTCTCGGTCGAACTTCTCGAGACAGTCTTCACAGCGAAGCCCGTAGTACTCACTGTAGCACATCGAGCAGAAGCCGTCGTACTCTGCGTCGGCGCTGCCGTATGCGTGCCACCAGTCTACCTTGCGTGCCTCGTCCTGCGTGAGTGTCGCGTAGGTAGGCTGTCGGTCGTCGTCATCAGCCGACGACTGTAGTAGTGCAGCTGGTATGGTTCCGTTTGGGATCTGATTGTACGGTGCCGTGATGACACGCGCTTCGATGGCCGTGTTGCCATCGGGTAGCGGGAGCATGACGGCGCCCGTCTCGTCGCTCTTGTACACACCACGCTCTTTGTAGCTGAAGCTACTGCCTGGTGCTTGGACGAAGACGCGGGCCCCGACGACGGGGTCTTCTTTGCCATCGCTGATGGTCACCGTGAAGTGCCCGTCTTTGATGACGGACTCGATGAGCGACACTGAGATAAGACCGTCTTCGTCTTGTGTGTGACGTTTGAGATCACCCCGTGCAACGTTGCGTGCGTACTCGACGTTCGCCTCGTTGATCTGTATCTGCGTTACGTCGTCGACGTCCTCGTAGACCCGGTTGCCCCCGTACCGACCACTGTTGGACTCGATGTCATCGCGGGTTCTGGCCGATCGGTTGTAGTCACTGTCGTCACTGTCGTTCGTTCTGTCGGCGTACGTCTGTGCGCCACTTGTTGACCGCCACCCACGCGAGGTGTTGCTGTATCCACCGCCGTATCCGGCCCATGCTGCACTTCCCGTACTGTACTGGCTGCCAGTTTGTACCGACGGGTACCCGGCCTCGGTGGTCTCGACGCTACGGTCTGGCTTGTACAGCGCAAAGCACGTTCCGAGGCCGTCAACGTCATCGTCGCCGACTGGGAGCTGCTCAGCTGCGCTCGTCTGGCTGTTGACTGGGCGACACGACATGGTGAAGTCCTCGGAGAGTGTGTACTTGCCACCGTTGCGCACGAGGATGCCGTGGTCGGTGAACAAGAGGTAGTTGAGTCGACCGATCAACTGCGTGCCCTCAAAGTCATCGAGCGTCTCGGGCACATCGGCATGCGTGTGTGCAATCACCTCACTGTCGACGCCGGTGTTGAACTCGTGTCCATCGTTTTCGAGCTGGCGACGCTCACTCCGGTGTCGCCTCACGACACCGTTGTGCACGACGTAGTACGAGTCAACGCTGTCATCGGTGACCTTGATTGGGTGGACACCATCGAGGTTCTTGCCACCAGCCGTTGCGAGACGCGCGTGGATGACGAACCGCCACGCGTGTGATCGCTGTTCGAACCAGTCGCTGATGTCTTGCCATGAATCAGTCGGGTCCGTCGTCTTGTAGTAGCCGTAGTTGAAGGCGTCATCGTCGCCCTGGCTGTCATCGTAGACGGCGACCATGCCGAGCCCATGACTGTTCTGTTCGTACAGCGTCTGTGCGAGGTCGACATAACTATCTGCGTTCGATGCTGCTGGACTGCCGGGGACAACTGCGATTTCACACATTAGTTGGAACCCTCCGTGGCTGCGAGTCGCTCGACAAGTGCGTCTGTTGCGTCCGAGGTCCGCGTCGATCCGAACCGACTGTTGCTGTTGTTGGTACCGTGTCGGTGTGCCCGCACGTCTTCGCGAAGTCGGTTTGCTTCAGACCGGGGTGCGGACGACAGTGTGGTTGCATTGAGCACACTGTTGTGGTCGAACGAGACACCACCGATGTCGAAGCTATCGCTCGAGGTGTAGTTGTCCGAGTCCATGACGTAGTACACATTGCCGGTTTCTTCATCACGGGCGCGGTAGATGTACGGTGCAGCTGACGCATTGTACACGGCGTTGAAGAACTCGCTCGTCTCGTCAATCGGATTGCGATCAATCTGGTACCGCGACCCCATGTCGTCTGTGTCGAACGCCTCTATCTCGGCCTCGATGTCGAGCGCCTGTGCGCGCTTGACAGCCGTGAGTCGTGGGTCGAGATCGTTAACGTAGCTACGAGCGAATGCACGCGCTTCGTCGGTACCATCGCTGCGAAGTGTCTCCATGAACTCCATGACGAGATCGAAGTGATCTGGCGTCACGGGTTCGAGCATGCGCCACTCCCAATGATCTTCGCCACGTTCTGCACGGTTAACGCACGCATTCGACGGCTCGTCGGTGTATCGCATACCACAGTAGCTGGATCGGAACACCTGGTAGGTATCCTGGCCACCACGCGCTAGCGAGGAGCATGCGAACAGCTTGAACCATGGCTCTGACGACAGCTGGTATAGCTCACGAGCCTTTGCTTCGCTGAAGCCTGGACCAGAGAAGTGCAGGTGTAGCCCGATCGTCGATGCGCGACTGTTGGCCGAGACACCGCACGGCTCGTGTGGACTGTACTTTGAGAGCTCGACGATGGACTCGCGATACCACTGCGAAAGTTGGTCTGCAGTTAGTTGGTCACTGCGCACCTCGATGCCGGCCGTTGGATCGGAGCCGATGTAGCCATCTGGCCACCCACCGGATCCGCCGTAATCATCGCGGACCTGACTCCGAAGGCCATGCGAGCCATGGGCTGGTTCGGTGAAGGTCGTCATTTCGTTTCCGTTCTGGACTTGCGGATACTCGATTTCAGTTCCGTAGGGCATTGTTGTCGGGCGTGGACTGCTGGGCTCGGTTTGTGGACTGTACACTGCGATCGGCGGTCGGCTCGCACGTGGCGAGTATGGCGTTGGAACCCATTGTCCGTGTGTGCCGTCGGTATGGTCGCCACTGGTGGACGGCGACACCAGCGGGTCATCCCAACAGCACCGCTTCAACCGCACCTCGGTATTGGCTCACCAGCGGGAGTATCCCCTCGCCGAGCAACGCGAGGCGACGGGGTTACTACGCCTACCTTCGGTAGGCTAGCAGCAAAGGCTCGCTTGCGAGCCGTAGTTACCCCGCTGGAGAGCCACTGTGTTGTTTGTAACTGTGTTGGTGTGTCGTGTGTACTACGGTGTTGCACTACAACACACTTTAGTCTTTTGCAACTCTGTGTGTCTGTGTTGTGTCTGGTTGTTATCCATGGCGTTCAGGACCAGCGATCTCTGCGGTTCCGATCACACGGTCTGTGTCGTCGTCGACATCAGGCACCTCGTCTGCTGAAACGTAGTGTATGTTTGAAATGTAAAGACCGCTTTGTGAGCGCCGTACTCTTGCGCTACCGCTAGGGTGCGTGAGCACATCGTTTTCGGACCACTCAACCCGCATCGTTGAGCTCACATCAGTGTCTACTGTTGCGCTAACTGGCGCGTAAATTCCGTATGAATCTGCCCACCCGTATACCCACTGAGTGCTACCGTTTGTGCTATCAAGTACGGGTTGAGACATGTCTCCAAGTCCTGAGCGTAACTGCTCTATGACGTCTGTTGTTGGTGCACTGTGTGTGTAGTATATAGAACTGGGCCCTCGCTGTTCGGCAGCTAATGCGTCTGTTATGACAGTTTGGTTTCTGTGTACAGTGAACAGTTCATGGTAGTACTCACGTTCATCGCGCGTGACAATCGGTTCGAGCGGGCTTTCGACGCGAAAGCCGTCTTCCGTTAGTGTGATACTTGCGCTACCTTCCGGAATAATGAGTAGTTCGGGGTACCCATATCTAGATGTGACTGCAACCAGTAAGTTCCGTTCTCCGTATACGTCAAATATTGACTCCGTATTCATGGATAACGTTCTGACACGAAAGTCATCGTGAAAATCGGGTAGCTCAGGCGTGTCTTGATTGTGTTTTGTATTGATGCTGCCGTTGCTTGTAACAGCGTTGTATATCTGTTCGTCTGGCACTGAACTGTCTTCAGTGTAGGATTTGTCACTCATTGTGTTTCGTTGTTAGCCGTGTCGCTCTGGACCAGCAACGTGTGTATTAGGACGTGTTGCTGCTAGCTCACTGGTATCTGGGACCTCGTCTATGGGGACGAGTTGTATGTTTGAAACGTGTAACCCATCTTGCCGGTCGCGGATATTAGTATTCGGTCCCTCGTACGTGAGCACACCATTTCCGGGCCAACGAACTGTGAAGTTTTGGCTCCGTCTCCGAGTTATTGTACTTGACACAGGAGCGTACAATCCGTACGCGTTTGACCACGCGTACATCCATGTGCTGTGTGGCGGTGTTCCGGACACATCAGGCTGTGAGGTGGGGCGAAGCTCATGCTGTAGGTAGTCAATAACATCGCCTCTACTGTTGACAAAGTCGTATATCTGCTCGCCATCCACACCAGTAAGTGTCCTCTCAACTTCTAGTGCGTCTGCGTTTGTGATCCGGTTGCTGGCCACACACAGTACTTCCTGGAACCGTCTACTTGTTGCGTTACTGACACACCGATCCGAGCTATGTTCGACTACAAGCCCGTCTTCTTCTGGTCTGATTGCTACGCTGTTTCTCGGGACTATCTCAATTTCGTACTCATAACCGTGGTTTGAAATGGCAACGAATAGTGTATTTTCCGTGAAGATGTTGGCTATGCGGGGTTCACTCGGATTCATCTGTGTGACACGAAAGTCACCATGGAAGTCGGGCAAGTCTGGCTTCGACTTAGTCGTTGCTTTCGTAACCTGCCCATCTTCTGTGACTGTTGCGTAAATTGTGTCGTCCGATGCTGCTGGGTTGTCGGTGTATTGTTTGTCACTCATTGGTGTAATAGCTGCGAGTGTATCGAACCACCAGCGACACGTCTTCGGTTGCAATTTGGTATCGGCTCACCAGCGGGAGTATCCCCTCGCCGAGCAGCGCGAGGCGACGGGGTTACCCCGCTGGGGAGCCACTGTGTTGTTTGTAATTGTGACTGTGGTTGTGTGTGACTACTGATCATTATCTACCAACCCCACTTCTGGGTATAGTTCACTAATCTCGTCGTAGCTCCACGGCACGTCGGAGTTTTCCCCAACGTCTTCTGACTCGCCGGTTATAATGCGAGGTGGCGTCTCGCTAGTACTAAGCGTGGCTTCGTCTGTTGAGGTTACAACGCCAGGCTGTGCCTGGCTACTAGTAGAGACCGACTCTGGTTCGTCGATCTGTTGTTGTATTCCGACAGGCTCTTGATCTATGTCACGTTGCATTGACGTCCACTCGTCGGCGAAATGTGACGGTGCTGATGGAGCACTGCCTGGTGACGTAACCTCCGATTCAGGTACCGGATCAATACTATCGCCAATGACGCGGTCGTATAGCTCCTCGTCGGATGCTGGCGCGCCAGTGTCTTCAAATAGCATTGTGTTGATTCGATACAATATCTTTTCTATCATTATCTGTGTGCTTCACGAACCTGCCCACTGTGTAAGTACGTGGGCATGCGGGTTTTTGGCACCCGTTCAAGCCGTGCGTGTGGAACCCGTTCTCTGCCCATCCCATCGTCGGGATCGACAGTACGAATGATGGCGTCCGATCCGGTGATGCGGATGATAGCTCCGTAGCCGTATTCGACTGGATCGAACACAACATCCTCGGTCGTTACTTCTGCACTGCGAATTGATCCTCCAACAGGACCGACACTATCGTCTGTTCCGATGCGGTCGAATTGCTCAAAGAGCAATCGTGTGTTGTAACTCATACTTGTTAGACGAGGTCGTGTCTGATGATGAGCGATACGCCTGCAAGCACACCAGCGCCAGCAATACAGATGCCGACGGTGATGAGTGCCTGTACAACGTGTGGGGTGGTAAACATGCTACAGTTTGGTGTGTCTACAACGCGAGACGACGTCTCGCTAGTAGACCGGCAGACGAAGTCTGCCGAGCCTACTACGACGCCAGGCTGTGCCTGGCATTGTAGACCGACAAACATAGTTTGTCGAGCCTACTACAACGGTTGGTTGTGAATTACTAAAGTGTGTTGGTGCCAACAGACGTACTGTAGATGCCAGCACCGCCCGCTCAGTGTCGGTGCTGAGCGAGTGTCAATGCTGGTACCGACAGCACGCGTTGGGGAATCGACGACTGCGCCGGGCGCGCTTAGGAGGCGTCTTTCACCGACAGGCCATCGACATCGCCCACACCGTCGCCGAGGTCACCCTCATCCTGTGGGGGCGTCCAAATCGCCTTGTTCTCTTCAGCAGCAGCTGCCACGTACTGGCCGACAAAGTCACCGTTGGCAATGACGACGAGCCCATCAATGGCGTCGATGAAGCGCTCGTCACGCGCCTCGTACGCCTGGCGCCACTCGTCCGAGCTTGGGTTCGACCCGGCCGGTTCGTGCACCTGCTCACGGAGCACCTCATTGTGGTTGCTAGCAGCCTTCAGGTAGGTGACGATTGGACGGACGCCCATGTCGCTGCGGAGCATGACTGGCGTCCACCCGTCACCGCCGGCGTCGAGTCCGGCTTTCTCAAGCGACTGCATGAACGTGTTCCCGATCTCGGCGTCATCAGCATCGGCGAGCACACTGCCGTCGCGCCCGTCCATGCCGACGACGACGCCGATCTTCGTCACGTCATCATCGCTAATCTGTGGCTGAGGCTCGTTCGGCTCTGGGTCGAGGTCATCGACGGCAACCGTCTCTGGCTCGTCACCGCCGGTTTCGCTCATCGCGTCATCTGGCGCGTACTTCTCAGGCATTTCGTCGTCATCGACGGTCGATTCGGCACTGGACTCGGAGACGGCGCTGGTAGCTTGGGACATGATTTTCTCGGCTTCGGATTTCTGAACGGCGATCGCGTCGGACTCGTACAGCGTTTCTGCGTTGGTTCGTGACAGTTCGCGCACACTACCGTACGGAAGTTTGTGTGCACGGCGCTTGCCGACGAACTTGAGTTGGTCAAGCGAACCGTCGGCGTCAATGTGATCGGTATCGATGCGACTGTCGGTCGAAGCGTTGGTGGAACTCATTGTCGAACTGGAATCTCTGGTTGTTGCTCGATGCGACTGCCGTGCTGGCTGAACCAGCAACTCGTCTCTTCGTTGCAGTTCACGCATGCGTTCTCCACGGGTGATATCCCCCTCGACCCGGCGCTACGGCACCGGAAGCGAGTGGGGTTATCCCCGTGGAGAACGCGCGTGGTGCTGTCTGTGACTGCGTCTGCGTGCCTTGCGGTCGCACAGGTGCGGTCATTGGCACTCGGTGACTGTGTGTTGTCTATGCTTTCACAAGGCACCCGAGGCTAACCCACGTCTCTGAGGGAACCTGTGGGTTACGCGTCACCGTTTCGTATCCGAGATCCTCATCGATTGCGTCGATGTCGGCTCTCGTTGCGTCGTGAAGCGTTGCTTCCGCAAGCCCGGTTGACTCGTCAACGTCGACGGTGACAACCGTGCCCGTTTCGAGCGCACTGTCCAAGCGCATTGCAATTGTGCGCTCCCACTCTCTGACAGAGCCGGCTAAATCGTAGACGTGTGCGGATGTCATTCTGACTCACCCGTCCATTTCGACGTGCCGACTTCATCAACTGCGAGTGCGACAAGGCGCTCGTAATCGACGTCGAACTCGCCGTCGTGACTGCCGTGCTTGCGGACCGTGCGATCGTCTATTTCAAGGCTGATACCACTGCGGATGGACTGACGTGCTGAACTCATTGGTGGACTGAAATCTCTGGTTGTTGCTCACTACGACTGCCGTGCTGGCTGACCCAGCAACTCGTCTCTTCGTTTGCAGTTCACGCGTTCGTTCTCCACGGGTGATATCCCCCTCGACCCGGCGCTACGGCACCGGAAGCGAGTGGGGTTATCCCCGTGGAGAACGCGCGCGGTGCTGTCTGTGACTGTGTCTGCGTGCCTTGCGGTCGCACTAGTGCGGTCATTGGCACACACACATACACACCTACTCGCGGACTGAACGCGCGAGACTGTGTGTTCGGAGCTGCAACTGTGTGCAACGACGCCCGTTACGTCGTCGAATCGTAGTACTCGTCTACCTTCCCACCGCCTGGGTCGGCGTCGTCAAGGTCGTTGCGATCGAGGCGACTTTCCTCGTCAATTGTCTCTGCCGGCGCACGGGACAACACCTCGCTATCTTCCATGTCGAGCTCGCTTCCCGGTCGAGGCTCATCCGGTGGCGACTCGGGACTGTACCCTTGCGTGTTGTCTTTCACCGAGAGTGCGCCGAAGTCAATCGACTCGCGATCCGTGTCTGCCTCGACCGGCCCCGTGTCATCGTCGTCTTCGTCATCACCGACATCGACGGTCGTGTGCTTCTCTGAGGACTGCTCGCGCTGTAACTCATCGCGCACCGTGTTGAGGTCTGCCGTCAAATCGCCCTCGGTGAACTTCGTTGCCGTCCGGCGCCACGTCTCGACGTCATCGATCTCCCACCCGCGGAACTCGAGCTCTTCGGTGGGTCTGTACGGGACTAACCCGGCGCCCGGATTGTCCGCAATAGTTGTGTAGTAGGTCTTGTGATGCGTCCCAAGTCGCTCGCACATGTCGCGAAGATTGTCCGTGTACTCGCCATCGGCGACGATAACCACGTGCGTCGCAACCGCTGCGATCTTGGCGTTGCGATCCCGCGCTGCTTTCCACAGCTCCGGTTCTTGCTCGGAGCGAATCGCGCGGTCCACCTCGGTCATCTCTTCGTCACCCTCGAACGTGTACGCGCGGTAGTCATCCCACTGTGCCTCAACCTTGCGATGTCGTATCTCGCCGGCGTCTGGCTGGCGACTCTTCTTGAACGCAAGGTTTTGCACCCACGACTCGACCGCCTCGGGAATCATGCCGGGCGTAATCAAGCGCACCTCATCACGCACGGGATCGAACGACTCATCGTCACCGAGCGTGGACTCGACCGCGTCGGTGACCGACTCCGTGATCTTCGTGTGGAGCTCCGCTTCGTCGGCCCGAACGTGGGACTCGGGCGCGTCGAAAAACAGCGCCACGTTGGCCCACTCTTTGGGGCTTTCAATCTGGTCTTCGTGGAAGTCGTAATGCGCGTTGGCCGACGCGAGGATCTGCTCAGCTCGCACCGGGCCAATCGACCGCACCTCGCGAAGCTCGGCTTCTGAGACGGTTGCGAGCTCGGCTGCCGACGACACGCCGAGATCCCGGCGAATGCGATACGCGCGCACTCCGCCGACTTGGTACAACTGATCGAGCGAACACTGACAATCTGCGACTGGAAGTTCTGACATTGGTAAACTGGGAATGGGTAGTCGTTAGTTCTCAACGAGCTCGGTGAGGCACTTTGACCCTTTGTGGCCGGACTGGCACTCGTACCGGATGACGAGGGTTTCGTAGTCGCCCTCCACCGAGGAGAGCTGTGCGTCGCACCCCATCCGGAGACAGTAGTGGAGTTGGTCAAGCTTGCTCGGGTCGTCTCTCGTGCTCGCGCTTCCGCCGGACTGGCTATCTCGTGCCATATCACCGATATACCCCGCTACCGGAGTAGGTGTATCCGGTTCCGAGCAAACTCGGCGCCCTGCGCCGAGGAAATCGGCCACCGGTTCACCTACCCGCGTAGCGGGGTCGTGGTGTATGGCACGAGAAGTACAGTCCGGGAATGACCGCGGGCGCGGAGACGGCCAGAGGAAAGCGCTGACCCGGAACTACTGTCTGGCGTGAGGATGGGGTGCGACAGCGCGCGGAGCGGAACACGCACTGAGGGGTGGACTAAAAGGGGCGACGCGCTCGCTGCGGGAGCCGGCGTCGGGCCGTGTCGAGAGACGCCGGCGCCGAGCGCGTCGGGGCTTTTAAGCTGTTGTTGACACCACGATCCTCACTCCTCACACCGAGCGACTGGCTCGTCACACACCGTACACACTCGTCCGGCAAACGATCCATCCGGATGCGCCGACCCTGTGACGCCGTCCGAGCGGAGAATGCCACAGTTCGGACAGTGATATTTCACCACAGCGCCACCTCCGCGTCGGTTGTGTCCGTCCACCACGCATGATCGAGACACACGGGCACACCAAGCTTCGTCATCACAACCGCGTCTGCGTGACAGCCGGACTCGGAACACTCACTCATCTTTGAGCACCTCGCGAAGCGACGTCGCGGAATTATACTGGGCGTACGACTCAACGACCGTGTCTTGACAGGACTTGGGATCAATTGGATGCATGGACTGGAAACACAACGCAACGATTGTTCAAACGATGCTATCGCACACGCAACACGCGAGCGCGTCTCCGTCGGCAACGGGAACCAGCTCGCGTCGCGTGTCACAACGGTGACAGTATGCGTACTCAGTTGGATTCATTGAAACACACCGGGAATTAGTTGGACTGCACTGCTATCTTCGTGGATCCGCACCGACACCGGTTCGCGCAAGCCGTTCATCAGCCGTCTCCATAATGCGACCGGACGACAGCGCGCTGTTGATCCACGAGCGCGCTTGCTCTTTGCTGATGGGGCGTTCGTCTGCAACCGCGAGTTGCAACTGCTCCCACGTTGGGGGCAGTGAGTGGCGAGCGATCGTGTCGATCTCGCGGACAACGTGATCGACTTTGACGCCAACTGCAAGATCACTTTGCTGCTCGATTCGCGCGCTTCCGCCGTGGTCTCTTTCAACCATACCCCGGTTCCGGCCTGATTGGACCTGATACTTGCCCCCCTTGGGGGGTGACCGAAGGGAACCGCGAGCTTGCGAGCGGGCAAGTTTGAGGTTCAATCAGCGCCGGTGTCGGGGTGGTTGAAAGAAGACCTCGCGGAATGAACGCGCGAGACTGCGGTCGGCACTAGCGCACAGCTGGTTCAGAACTCGTGCGCGCGCCTCGCGTGCGCGAGGGTGTTGGTGGTTGGTGGTGAGTGTAGCAGGGCGTCCACACCGAGCACACACTAGCGTCACACCACACAGACACACATAATTGTGGCCCGCAACACAAATGCGACTGCAAGAAACGGGCTACGTCGCTACCGCCACCGCCCACGTTGGCTGCCCACCCCGCGTCCGCCTGGGTCGGCACCATCGAGATCGTTGCGATCCACCCGCGCTTCCTCGTCGGCGTGCGCTGAGTTCATGTGCACACCATCTGGCTCTGTGTCAAGGTCCGCCGGCGACCCCTCCCTGACATCGCGCTGGCCGTACGACTCGATGTCGGATATCTCGTAGGACCTGACCATCTCCTTTTTAGCCTCATTCTGCTCATCTGCGACTCGAAGCACGCTGCCGTGCAACTCGAACGCCGTTGTGCACGGCACATCCTCACGCTTGCAGGTGCTACGGAATGCATCTGCGTACTCACCGTCAAGCGCGATGACGACCTCATCGGCCCACCGCACCATGTCGTTCGTCCGTTCCGCCGGCGCCATCCACCACTCGACATCCGACGCACGGTCCACGTCGAAGGGGATGCCCGTCTTCAACGACGGCGTGTCTGGCATCCGACCCGCTGGAACCTCACTGATGTCGGAAATGGTATGCTTCTCGAGGAACGCATCATCGACGAACCGTAGTGGGTCGAGGAAGCGAGCGTACTTCTGCCACGGCGTCTCGAACGGCTGCCTACGCACGCTGTTGCGACTCGCCTCGTAGGCCGACCATGGCTCAACTGCTTGGCCACCCATGCCGTCTGCAACGTACCCGACTCGGGTGTATTCATCGACCTCGACGTCGGCCATGTTGAGTGCACCCTCGATGACTGCTGCTGGCGCATGGCTGTCATCCATTGCGTCGAACGCCCCATCACCCGCCACGACTGCGATCCGACGTTCGGCCTGCAACGACTGCTCGCTTCGCCACGCGTCTGCGAGATCTTGTGCACTTCCCTTGATGACGCGAGCGAAGTGCGGGCCAACAGAGCGCACCTCCTGAAGCTCCTCGAGTGACGCCTCTGCAACCTCGACAATTGAATGCAGGCCACAATCGCGACGCATGCGGTACGCACGCACCCCGCCGACCTGCTCGATGGTTGTTAGCTGTTCCACGTCGATCGTTCCGCTTGCATTCACTGACATTGGCAACCTCGTCCTCCCACGGCGGGTGAGCGCCTCACCCCCCTGGGGGGAACACATACCCCTGTGATTTTTAGGCCCGGAACGAGGCAAGCTCGCTCGGGCTGTGTGGAGAGAGCGAGCAGTCTCGGAAGCCCGTTTTGCCGGCACCCCTTCATGGTACCGCTGAGTGACGGGCTGTGTTGAGAGGAGCGAAGCCACCAGGAATGTGGAAACGGAAGCTGGCAAACTCGATTGAGCGGGCGGTGTTGAGAGCGATTGAGAGGCAACAGAACTCTGTCCCGCAAAAGGCCCGGCCACGTCCGGCGCGAGCGCACGGTAGCGCGCTCGCGTCGGATGGCAGTCGGGCCCCGTCCGTCGCTTGCGACGCAACGGAAGCGCGTGGTGCGGTCCCTTGAAGGGGTGCAAAAATTATGTACGGTGAGACAGTCGCGGGGACGGCCCCCACCCCGCGACCCGTCGTTCGCGAGTGCGGAGCAGTGCTGTTGTGCGACGCGAACGACGGCCCGCCAGCGCGCGCTCGGGCAGTGCAGAGAGAGCGCGCGCAAGGGTGCGAACTCAGGAAGCGCAGGGCCCGGCAGTAGGCCCCACCGGTTCCGGTGAACGCGCGCGAATCGCGTGCGAGAACCGGTTTCGGTGGGGTCAAGGCTGAGAACCGGCGCGCTAGCGTGGCGGTAAGCACCGGAAGCGCAAGTCCCGGAATGGCGAGCTCTGCTCGCCACACGCCCGGCAGCCCGCGTGCGAGAACTGAGTCCCGGCTGCGAAGTTGCACCATTGTGAGCTACCCCACGCTGCGGGTTGTTGGCTCGGTGGACGTCCCACGGTGGTGATTCCAAGCGCGCGAATCGCGCGAGGTTGCTTGCGGTTGCGGGGAACACACACCGACGTCCGGGTGGACTGAGACTGTCGTCGGCTCCACATGATTGCTTGATCGTCGACGACAGCAAGACATCGTGCAAGGAGACACTCCACGTGCGGAACACGCACTGCGGGGTGGACTGAAAGGGGCGACGCGCTCGCTGTGGGAGCCGGCGTCGGGCCGTGTTGAGAGACGCCGGCGCCGAGCGCGTCGGGGCTTTCAAGCGGTTGGACACTACCACAGCGATCGTACTCACCGATCCCGTAGCCGTGCTCATGCAACCGAGACCGTGATCGACAGCACCCCCACCGGAGCAAGCACCAACACCATCTCCGGAGAAACGATCGACAGCACTCTCAGCAGAACGGTGATTGCGTCACGCGAGGACACCAACCACGTGCGGTTGCAATTCCAACGTGCGCGCGTCTCGCGTGCGCGCGCAAGGTTGTTCTGCGGTGCGGTGCTGTTGCCGTGCTGTGTGGTGCGGAGGCAGGCCGGGTCGAGCTTGCGAGCCCTGGCCTGCCGGTGCGGGGCGGTCGCGGGGCGGTTGCTGTGCGGTGCGGGAGCCGAAAAAAACGACCGCAACTACACCGGACAACGATCGTTCGGACAGTGCCAATCAACCATAACGCCCTCTTCAGGCCACCACGCGCGTCCATCGTCGGTTGGTGTTCGCAGCACTTCCACCGTTTCCGAGCCACAACTGGGGCAGCTTTTTCGTGCCATAAGCGCCCGGAAATCTGCCATCGGAGTAAATCCGTGCGATGTCGGAGCAAACTCGGCGCCCCGCGCCGAGGCAAATCGACGATCGCCGTGATTTACCCGGTGGCAGATTTCAGTGCAATGGCACGAAAAGGAGCGCCAGGAGTGGCTCTCGGTGGAAGGGCGAGTTTCCAACCGACGATAGCGCGTGGTGGGCAAAGAGGGCACTGAACAGATGCAACACTCCACGTGCGGTTGCAATTCCAACGTGCGCGCGTCTCGCGTGCGCGCGCAAGGTTGTTCTGCGGTGCGGTGCTGTACTGTGCGGATGCCGTGCAGAGGCAGGCCAGGTCGAGCTTGCGAGCCCTGGCCTGCCGGTGCGGGGCGGTCGCAGGGCGGTTGCCGTGTGGTGCGGGATCCGAAAAAAAAGAGCGAATTACGTGTGTCGACACTCCCCACAAGCGACCATCTCGACGGGCGTGGGCCCGTCGGGGGGGTGAGTGGGCTCCTCGGTTGCCATGCACTCAGGGCAAACGGTGACGACACTATCGAAGCGATTCTCGACGTCCAAATCGTTGGGTTCGCGCATTGCGACGTTTCCGAGCGACCGTTGCGTTATGATACTTGTCCCCCTTGTGGGGTGACCGAAGGGAACCGCGAGCTTGCGAGCGGACAAGTTTCATTTCGCAACGGGCGCTCTCGTCGCAGCGGATGCGCGAACCCGAGATGCCGGACGAGAGATCGCGATGATAGCTGAGGAACCGGAAACCTGAGAAATGGCAGAGAGGGGCCCCGACACCCCCCCGACGAACCACGACCGAGAGTGGTCGCGACGTGGGGGTGGGACATGCTTGGCGGAACAACCGGTGGATGCTACTCACTCAGCCTTCTTTTTTTTGCTACTCACTTCCCACCCCTACGCAGCACCGCGGTCCTAATTTCACAAAATTGGCAGTCTCTGAGCCCAGGGATCCGAAATTTGCCGTTCGATGCACACCCCACACCAAGTCACCACGCACACACGTCTGTGTCCGTACCCACAAGATATAAGTACTTCGCGACCGTATGCAGTAGTGCAGACAGACCCTTGGGGAGGGATCTTTTGGCGTCGGCGGATACCGTTCGGATACGACACAACTAGCGGTGTTCTAACGCAGACACAGCACGGACGCGTGGGCACTGAGCCCAGCCACATCTGCTCGGAGCGGGTGTGCGGGTCCTCGAGAGTCCGCCCACGTCTGGGAGGACCGACCGCTTACGTCTGGGAAGACCAACCGCCCAGGTCTGGGAGGACCGACCGCACACGTCTGGGAGGACCGACCGCCCGAGTCTGGGAGGACCGACTGCCCACGTCTGGGGCGACAACACAAC
>Ga0209917_1000466_pt1 | contig 17298 bp, 14 predicted proteins | sample SalPon2_C_H2O_MG_FD_185710 | JGI IMG/M metagenome (GOLD analysis project Ga0209917, IMG submission 185710) | Salt pond water microbial communities from South San Francisco under conditions of wetland restoration - Salt Pond MetaG R2_C_H2O_MG... | ecosystem: Environmental > Aquatic > Non-marine... | reverse complement strand
GATCGGGAAGCCGTCTTCCCACTCGTCGGCGTCCTCACCCGTGTGGTGTTCGAACCACTCGCGGTAGCGGGTGGGGTTGGCGTACTTCGAGTCGTCCCAGTCCTCGAAGGCCCCCCGTTCCTCGGCGAGTTCGTGGGAGGCCCATTTCGACTCGTGATTGATGTGGGTCATCAGCTGTCGGGCTACCTCGTTGCCCGTGTCGCTGCCGTAGCGGATGCCGAGCTGGACGTAGAGTTGTGCGAGCCCCATGACACCCAGCCCGATCTTGCGCATCTCCCGGACCTTCTGCTCGATCTCGTCGACCGGGAAGTCCGACATCGTGACGACGTTCTCTAGGAAACGGGTGCCGTAGTCGATGCGGTGGTCGAAGGCGTCCCAGTCGATGGCGTCCTCGAGGAACGCCTCGACCGCTGCTGCCTCCGAGTCGTACTCGTCGGCGTGTTCGCCGGCCCAGACCCGCCAGTCCGGCGCGTCGAGATCCGCGAGCGTCGAGAGGTTGATGTGCCCGAGGTTGCAGGCTTCGTACTCCTCCAGCGGCTGTTCGCCACAGGGGTTGGTCGCGAGGATGCGGTGGTCCGGCTGCGCCTCCACGTCGAAGGAGTGCTGTTTGTTCACGCGTTCGAGGTAGATGACGCCGGGTTCGCCGTTCTCGTGGGCGCCCTCGACGATGTCCTCCCAGATGACCTCGGCGGGCATCGACAGTTCCTCGCCCACCTCGACGTACTCGCCGAGGCCGAACATCTCGTAGAGTTCCTTCGTCTCCGGCGTGGCGACGTGGGCCTCACCCGTCCGCGGATTGGTGAAGGTGAACTCCTCGCCCGCCTGCAGCGCCTCCATGAACTCGTCGGTGATGCCGACGGAGATGTTGAAATTCGAGAGGTGGCCCTCGACGGCGTTGCGGAGGTGTTTCGGGACTTTCCCCTCGTCGTCGATGAGTTCGCGGGCCTCCTCCAGCGCGGCGGCGAAGGAGTTGTGCGTGAAGTCGTCGGGGTCGTTCAGCCGGAGCGTGTGAGCCAGCGAGACGTCCTTGTTTTTCGCGTGGATGAACTGGATCACGTCCGGATGCGAGATGCGCATGACACCCATCTGGGCACCCCGGCGAGCGCCGCCCTGCGCGATGGTCTCGCACATCTGGTCGAACGTTCGCATGAAGGTGATCGGCCCCGAGGCGATGCCGCCAGTGGATCCTACGGCGTCGCCGTAGGGGCGAAGCTGCCAGAAGGCGTAGCCCATGCCGCCGCCGGACTGGAACACCTGGGCCGCCTCCTTGGCCGTCTGGTGGATGTCGTCGATGTCGTCGTCGGGGGAGTCGACGAAACACGCCGAGAGCTGCTGAAGTTCGTCGCCCGCGTTCATCAGCGTCGGCGAGTTGGGCATGAAGGAGAGATCCGTCATCAGCGTCTCGAACTCCTCGCGGGTCTCCTCGACGACCGTTCGGACATCCTCGGGGAGGTCCGGGACGACCGTCTCGTAGGCGAACTTGTTGACGTTGTACTCGCTGAGCGTCGTCTCGGCGTCCGAGTCGGCAGTCGTCCCCGCGCCGAATACCTCGGCGGCGAGTTCGTCGCGCCGGGGGTGATCGGGTTTCAACTGGTCGGGCGTGACCGTGAGTTCGATATCCTGCTTGCGCGCCTCGAACACCGCTTCGGCGAGGGCGATGTTCTTCGCGACGCGCGGGAAGAGGTCCTCCTGGTCCTCGATCAGGTCCCCGTCCGCGTCCTTGCGAAGATAGCGTGCCGGGAGGATGTTGTGGTAGGCGTTGGCGGTGAGTCGTTCCTCCAGAGTCTCCCCGTCCGTCCGCTTGATCGGTCGTTCCAGTTCGTCGGCCTCGATGTCGTGCGTACTCATGTGTTGGTCGTCGTGGTGGTCGGTTCGCGGGCCGTCTCACCCCACCCCTGGAGGTCAGACACGGCCCGGTAGCTGGCTCGAATCCGCTCGTTCGTGACGGTTGCTGTAAGTGGAATCGGCGCTGTAAAGGCTTGGGTTCCGATCGCCAATCTATCCGATTCCTGTCTACTTTGCCGGCGGCGTGGCGCCGCTACACGACTCCACGTTCACCTCCCAATCCATATAACGGTATGTAGATCGGAGCGAAAGTGAAATCTGACGAACGGAATCGACCGACTGAAACGTGATATCCAGTCGAACGAAAGGGGGGTTAGCTGCGGACGGTGAACCTCGATACGATTCCCGACGTGTCACCGTTGGACACGGCCCGTATGTCGGCGAACGCCACGACCCTGAGTTACGTCTCCAGATTATGATACGATGCTGAACGGCGTCAACAGCGGAGTCCCGCCCACAGACTTATGCGTCCGCTGGGAGTCGGGACGGATATGTCGCTCACGTCGCAGATGCTCCTCCAGATGGGCGGGGCTCTGGGAGGACCGCTCGGCCAGTTACTCCTCGTCATCGTCGCTATCGGCGTCGTCGTCGTCGTCGGCCGCATCGTCCTGAAAATCGCGTGGCGCCTGGTGACCATCGCCGCCCTCGTGGTCGGCCTCCTCCTGATCGCGTCCCTGTTTCTCGCTTAGGCCCGCACGTCCGGTGTCCGTGCCGCGCGCAGGAAGTTGTCGATGACGTCGTGGCCGGCGGCGGTCAGCACGCTCTCGGGGTGGAACTGCACGCACTCGATGGGGTATTCGCGGTGGCGGATGCCCATGACGAGGTCAGTCCCGTCGTGGGCGGTGGTCGCGGACACCTCGAAGCAGTCGGGAACTTCGGTGGCCACGAGCGAGTGGTAGCGACCGGCCTGAAACCCCTCGTCGAGGCCGGCGAAGACGCCCTCGCCGTCGTGGTCGACGGGGTAGGCCTTGCCGTGGATGGGTTCGGGCGCGTGGCCCACGGTGCCGCCGTAGGCGTAGACGGCCGCTTCGAGGCCGAGGCAGACGCCGAGAGTCGGGACCGTCGTGCTGACCTCGCGGAGGACGGCGTTGGTCACGCCCACGTCGCGGTCGTTTTTCGGATGCCCCGGACCCGGGCTGACGACGATGGCGTCGGCGTCGACGGCCCGCACCTCGTCCAGCGTCGCGGTGTTTTTCAGCACCTCGACCGCGATGGGGTCGCCGGTCACGGGGTCGGGATGCTCCGAGATGTACTCGACGAGGTTGTACGTGAAGGAGTCGAAGTTGTCGATGACGAGAACCTTCATCGGCGGGCCTCCGGTTCGGGGGCCGATTCGATGCGCTCGATGGCGTCCACCACGCCGCCCATCTTCTGTTCGGTCTCCTCGTACTCGCTCGCAGGGTCGCTGTCGGCGACGATGCCCGCGCCCGCCTGGACGGTGATGCGGTCCGGATCGCCGGCTTCCACCGTCGCCGTCCGGATGACGATGGCGAACTCGGCGTCGCCGGACCACGAGTAGTAGCCGACGCCGCCGCCGTAGACGCCCCGGGGGTCCCGCTCCAACTGGTCGATGATCTCCATCGCCCGCACCTTCGGGGCGCCGGTGAGCGTCCCTGCCGGGAACGTCGCGCGCGTGGCGTCGAAAGCGTCGAAGGGGGGCGCGCGCTCGCCGCCGGCACCGGGGTCCGATCCCGTCGCCAGTCGCCCCGTCACCGTCGACTCGATGTGCTGGACGTGGGAGTATTTCAGCACGTTCATGAACTCCTCGACGCGGACCGACCCCGGCTCCGACACCCGACGCACGTCGTTGCGCGCCAGGTCGACCAGCATCGTGTGTTCGGCGCGTTCCTTCCCGTCGGCGAGCATCTCGCCCGCGAGGCGGCGATCCTCGACCGGGCTCGTCCCGCGCGGACAGGTGCCCGCGATCGGGTTCGAGACGACGCGCTCGCCCTGGACCGACACCAGCGTCTCGGGGCTGGCGCCGACGATGGAGCGGTCGCCGTGACGCAGGAGGTACATGTACGGCGAGGGGTTGACCTCGCGAAGCGACGCGTAGAGGCCGAGCGGATCGATCTCACCCATGAGTTCGCGCTTCCGCGAGATGACGCCCTGATAGATGTCGCCGTCGAGGACGTGCGCTTTCGCTTTCCGCACCGCGTCCTCGTACTCCTCGCGGGGGCCGACCGTCTCGCCGGCGCGGACGAAGCCGCCGGGTTCGGGGTCGCCGGCCGCGGCCAGCGTCCTCTCTACGTCCGCCGCCTCGTCGAGGAGGCCGTCGTACACCGCGCCGGGGTCGGCGTCCGGATCGACGACGGGCGTGAAGACGAGTTCGACCGTGTCCGCGGCGTGGTCGAACGCGATGGTTCGCGTCGTGAGGACGAACTCCGCGTCGGGAACGACCGGTTCGGGGCGGTCGATCCCCACCTCGTCGAGCCAGAGGTCGTAGACGGCGTCGTAGGCGAGGAAGCCCACCAGACCGCCGTCGAGGTGTTGGCGGTCGATGTCGGGAAACCCGACCCGGTCGAGGTCCGGGAAGGCGGTCCGCAGGGCGTCGAGGACGTCGGCGTCGGCGTCGGCGGTGCCGGCGGTTTCGGCCACCAGATCCGCGGCCGGACCGCCGAGCGATTCGACGGTCGTCTCGCTCCCCGTCACCGAGACGACGGCCTCGGGGTCGTAACCGACGAAGGAGTAGCGTGCGTGGCGGTCGGCCCCCTCGCCGTCGGCGGTGAACGCGCCCTCGGGGTCGCTGGAGGGCGTCTTCTCCGCGCTCTCCAGCAGGAAGCCGTAGTCGCTGTAGTCGTCGAGGGCGGCGTACGCCGAGAGCGGCGTCGACTCGACGTCGAGCGTGACGGCGAGACGGGCGATCACCGGCTCCGTCCGATCGAGGGAGTCGACGAACGCGGCGCGGTCGCGATCCGGCGTCACGGGACCACCTCCACCGCGTTGCGGACGACGGCCGAAATCACGTCGGTCGTTCCGCGTATCCTCATGCCGACACCTCCAAGGCCGCGTTTCGAACGAACGACGCGACAGCGTCGTGGTCTTTCTCCCCGCCGCTTCGCTCGACGCCGCTGGAGACGTCGACCGCGTAGGGCTCGACCGTCCGCACCGCGTCGGCGACGTTGTCGGGCGTCAGACCGCCGGCGAGGACGACCGGCGTCGACAGGGCGTCGACGAGGGCGCGGGCGGCGTGCCAGTCGTGGGTCTCGCCGGTCCCGCCCGCTCCGGATTCGGTCGTCGAGTCGAGCAGGACGGCGTCGGCGACGCCGTCGTAACCGCGGACGCGGTCGGCGTCGTCGGCGTCGAGGGCGACGATCACGTTCGCGCGCGCCTCGCGCCGGACGTATCTGATCTCCTCGCCGTCGAAGTCGCCGTGGAGCTGGATGGCGTCGGGCGCGACGGCGCCCGCGAGTTCGACCGCACGCGTCGCGGTGTCGGGCATCGACACCAGAACGGTCGAGAGGAACGGGGGCGCAGCGGCCACGAGGTCGGCCGCGCGCTCCGGCGGGACTTCGCGGGGCGTCTCGACCGACACCTCGGTGATGATGCCGACGGCGTCGGCGCCGGCGTCGGCCACCGCTCGCAGATCGGCCTCGTTCGTCACGCCACAGATCTTCGACCGGACCATCGGATCAGACACCCCGCAGGTCGTCGAGTTTCGCGGCGGCGGCGCCGGAGTCGATGGCCTCGCGGGCGGCGTCGACGCCCGACTGGAGGTCGTCGGCCGCGCCGGCGACGTAGACGGCCGCGCCCGCGTTCGCGAGGATGATGTCGCGTTTCGCCCCCGTCACGTCGCCCTCGACGATGCCCCGGAGGTCGGCCGCGTTCGCCTCGGGGTCACCGCCCGCGACGGCCTCGATTGGCGCCTCCGCCAGCCCCATGTCCGCGGGCGTCAGCGTGTACTCGGTCACCTCACTGCCGTCCACCTCCGCGACGGTCGTCGCGTCGTGGAGGGCGATTTCGTCCATGCCGGAGCCGTGAACGACCATCGCCCGCTCGACGTCCATCTGGGCGAGCGCGCGGGCGAGGACCGACACGAGTTCCGGGTCGTAGACGCCGACTACCTGCGCGTCGGCGCCGGCGGGGTTGGTCAGCGGCCCGAGCACGTTGAACACCGTCCGCATCCCGAGTTCCTTTCGTGGGCCGATGACCGCCTTCATCGCCGGATGGAAGACGGGCGCGAGCATGAAGCCGATGCCGTCACGCTCGATGGCCGCCTCCACGGAGGGCGGTTCGGCCTCGACGTTCACGCCTGCCACCTCCAGCACGTCCGCGCTCCCGGACGTGGAGGAGACGGAGTAGTTGCCGTGTTTGGCGACGGCGACGCCCGCGCCCGCGGCGACGATGGCGCTCGTCGTCGAGACGTTGATCGTGTCGTAGTCGTCGCCGCCGGTACCGCAGGTGTCGACTAGCGGCGACCGATCGGGAGCGATGGTGCGCGCCGCGTCGCGCATGCCCTTCGCGAAGCCCGCAATCTCCGTCTCCGTCTCGCCTTTCGCCCGGAGCGCCGCCAGCAACGCCCCGATCTGGGCTTCGGTCGCTTCCTCGAAGACGGCGCGGGCCGCGTCCCGTGCCTCCTCGCCGGTCAGATCCTCGCCGTCGGTGACACGCTCGATATAATCCTGCATGGATGAACACCAGTGTATGAGTTCGGGTTACGATGAACAAATCTATACATCTTCTTAAACCTGTCGTCAGGGGGTCGACGGAGGGAATCGACGTAACCGAACGTATACTGTCGGCTGTACATCGGTCAAGAGACCAGCCACCCCGAGCCGGCGGGCATCTTGAAACAGTCACAGCCGACAGGAGTGGATTTCCGCCGGGACGGTCCGGTGAGAACCCACGGTGGCGACCGATACGCCCTCATAGTTCCCTCGGAATCGCCCCGCGGGTCGCCGTTTCGAAAGGTTCAATTACCAGCCGAGGGTACGTGTGGATGCGTCAGTAAGCGCGTCACGACCGGGTTGGTGGTCTAGTCTGGTTATGACACCTCCTTGACATGGAGGAGGCCGGCAGTTCAAATCTGCCCCAACCCATTTTCGGATTCCTCGTAACGACGAGCGGAGCGAGGAGTCCGTAGAATCGAAGACGAGTCGGGAGATGCGCCCCAGAGGACGAGCGAAGTGACGTCCGCGTGGTTCAAATCTGCCCTAACTCGTCCTTTTCACGAGGTGATGACCGCCGATCACCCAGGGTGCGTCGACCCGCACGCACTGGTCTTCCGATGGCCGGAACCCCCGAACGAGCTACTATTCGGTCCGTTACGTGTTCGAAAACGGGGGGACTGGATGATAAAACGGTTCATCCTGCGTCGATTTGTCAGAGGCACCGTCCCCCCGATACGAACGAACGAGGTCTACATTATAAAAACGGTAGTTTCACCCGGAAAATGACATAAATATTGGATTCTACTCGGATCGAACAGCATATGTTGTTATTCGTATCAAAAATAAGGGATGCCCGGATATCGTTCATCCGAGCGTGTCGTCGTCGGTCGGCGTTGCGCGCCGCTTTCGATGGAGGTAGTACGCGAAAAACGCCGAGATGCCGGTGGTGTAAGGTGTGACGATGGCGAGACGGGCGAGCGGGCCGACGGACAGCCCGAGGGCGCGGCCGGCGACGCCGACGACGAAGGTCAGTACGGAGACGACGGCGACGACGGCGAAAGCGTACTCGCCGAGGCGAATCGCCACCTTGGACCGACCGGCCGGCTGGTAACCACAGATGGGGCACCGTTCGGCATCCTTCGGTATCGGCTCCTCGCAACGGCCACACGGGAGCGTTTCGCGCTCGTCGTGGTTCGTCATACGTGAGCTGTAGGATTACGTCGACTTGAAAGGCGAGCCGCGGGTCGCGGAGGCCGACCCGCTGGACGGCGCATCGTCGCTCGAATAGGGGACGAATTCGTCGGCCGGCGTGAAGAAACAACTTTGAAGCCGGCCGGTGACGCATGTGTCGCTATGGATATTGCCGAGATTGCGATCTCCGAGTACATCGAAATCGACGCGGACGAGCGGCTGGGGAAAGTCCGTTCGATCTTCGACCGCGAGAACCCCAAGGGCCTCATCGTCACGCGGGACGGCGAGTACGCCGGCGTGATCGGGGAGCGTGACCTCGTCCGCTCGCGGATCGAGGACGACACCAAGGCTAGCGTGTTGATGAAATCCGCCCCCCGCGTCGACCGCACGGAGGACGTTCGCGAAGTGGCGCGTGTCCTCGTCGAGGGGAACACGAAGGTCGCCCCCGTCTACGAAGGCGAGACGCTCTGGGGAATCGTCACGGCCGACGCCATCCTCGACGCCGTCCTCGACAGTCTCGACGCGCTGACCGTCGAACAGATCGAGACGGAGGACGTGGTCACCATCGGCGAGAAGGCCCACGTTGGGCAGGCTATCAACCGCCTGCGCGAACACGGCGTCTCCCGACTCCCCGTCGTCGACGAGGACGACGCCCTCGTCGGCGTCCTCACGACCCACGACATCGTCGAGTTCGTCGTCCGCGACGCCGACCGACAGGGTCGGGGCGACCGCCGCGGCGACATCGACCGGATGCTCGACCTCCCCGTCTACGACCTCATGACCAGTCCCGTGCTGACGACGACCGACGACGAGTCCGTCGAGGACGCCGTGCGGACCATGCTCGACAACGACATCTCCGGTCTCGTCGTCACGACGACGCCCGACGGCGACGAGGTGGGCGGCGTCCTCACCAAGACCGACGTGCTCCGCGCGCTCACCTTCACCGAGGAGGGACAGATGGACGTCCAGATCACCAACGTCGCCCTGCTGGACACCATCAACCGCGAGGAAATCGTCGAGGGAATCACCGGCGTCGCGGACAAGTACCAGGAGATGCAGGTCCACCACGCCCACGTCCGCTTCCACGAACACAAGGAGAAGCTCCGCGGGACGCCCCTGATCCAGTGTCAGATTCGCCTCCGGACCAACCGCGGTCAGGTCGCCGGGTCCGGCGAGGGCTACGGCGCCGACCACGCGTTCAACATCGCCGCCGACACGCTCGAACGCAACGTCCTCGAACTGAAAGGCCTCATCGCCGACGAGCAGTACCGCGGGCAGCTCCTCCGAAAGCTCGGCGAGCTATAGCGTCTTCTCGCCCGCCGCCAGCCCGTCGCCGGTGATGCGGAACGTCGCCGTCTCGCCGGCGGGTTTCGACCGATGTTTCTCCAGCGTGGCCCGCCGATTCCCGCCCCGGAACCGATCCAGCCGAACGACCGTCCCCGTCCAGTGTTCGAGCGTGTGACCGCCGAGCCCCCGCGACCGATCACCGTCGGGATCGGTGAACACTTGATTCGTGACGACCGCCGCGAGGTCGTGTTTCCGGGCGAGCGAGAGGAGGTGCGTCACCTGCCGGCCCACCCGTCGGAGCGTCTCGCCCTCGTCGTCGTCGTGGCGTTCGAGCCGGTAGAAGCCCGTCGCGCTGTCGAGGACGATCAGGTCCGCCCGGGGCGCGAAGTCGGCGGCGTCACGGACCGCCTCCTCCTGTTCCTCGAAGTCGTGTGCTTCGCTGACGACGATGCGGGAGGTGACGGTCTCGATGTCACCGTTCGATTCGGCCGCCGCGAGCTGTCGGAACCGATCGATCGAGAGCCCTTCGGTGTCGACGTACACTGCCGTGCCACCGCCGGCGGCGACCTGCACCGCCGCCGAGAGTGCGAGATTCGTCTTGCCGGCGGCGGGCGGGCCGTACACCTGCGTGACGGTGCCACGCTCGAACCCGCCACCGAGCAGGTCGTCGAGCGGCGGACAGCCGGTGGGCACTGGCGCTGACTCGGACACACTCCTCCTCGGTCGCTGTGGGTGATAAACCCTCGACACCGCGACCGCGACCATCGGGTCGCGGTCGCCGGCGGCTCGCCGTCCGAGCCACAACGCACGACACGTTTTACCCCTGTCGGGGCTACGCTCGACTGTGATCGTCGTCGCCACCGCCGATTTCGAACTGTACCACGAGGTCGTCGATCTGCTCCGGGACCGTGGGGTGGCGTTTACGACCATCGAACCCGGCGACGACCTGCCGGACCGAGCGTCGGTGGTACTCACCGCGCCGGACGACGCGGGCGTCGCGGACGCGGACGCGAACCGCGTCGTCGCGACGGCCGACGACGCCCGCCGCGCCGTCGACGAGGCGCTCGCACTCCTCCGGGGCGGCGAGGGACGGACGGTCGTCGGCGTCGACCCCGGCGTCAGACCGGGCATCGCCGTCCTCTCGGGGGAGACGGTCGTCGCCGCGTTCCAAGTGCCCCTGAGCGACGCGGTGGAGACGATCCGCCGGGAAGTCGCCGACGCGGTCGATCCGCTCGTCCGGATCGGCGACGGTGCGCGCCTCCAGGGCGCGCGCCTGGTCAACGACCTCGACGGCGTGACGGTCGAACTCGTCGACGAGACGGGGACGACGCCCTACCTCGGCACCGGCGCGCGGGGTATGGGCGACGTGCTCGCCGCGGTCAACATCGCCCGACTGGAGGGCGAACGGATCGACTCACGCGACATCGACCCCACCGCGGGCGAACTCCAGCGGATCAAGGACCGCTCCCGACGGGTGTCGAGCGACGACCGCTCAATCGACGACGCCCTCGCGCGCCGGGTGGCCGCCGGCGACCTGACCGTCGAGGAGGCGCTCGACGAACACCGCGGCTAACCGCGGGCGACCGCCTCTACCTCCACGAGCATCTCCGGGTCGATCAACCGCTCGACCTGCACCATCGTCGTCGCGGGGCGGACGGTCCCGAAGGCTTCGCCGTGTGCCCGTCCGATCGCCTCCCAGTCGTCGATGTTCGTCACGAACAGTCGGGTCCGCACCACGTCGTCGAGCGAGGCGTCGAGTGCCGACAGCGCCGCGGCGACGTTGTCGAGTGCCTGCACCGTCTGGGCGTAGGGGTCGCCGACGCCGACGACCTGCCCGTCGTCGTCCGTCGCGGTCGTTCCGGAGACGTGTATCTCGTCGCCGGCGCGGACGGCCCGGGAGTAGCCGACGGCCGACTCCCACTCGGTGCCGGAGGAGACGCGTTCGCGGTCCATGCACGGCGAACGGTGCCCACCCTCGAAACGCTTACTCCGGGTCCTCGGCGACGGCCGCTTCCGCCCGCCGAATCACCTCGCGCACCGGCAGGTCGGTCTCGCGGGCCACCGCCAGCGCGTCGTCGTACTCCGCGCTCACGTCGTAGACGGCGCCGTCGGCGTCCGAACCGATCTTCACCCGGACCTCGTGTGTCTCGTCCGCGATCTCGAGCGTCGTCGTCTCGAACCGTCGATCGGCGACCCACCGATGACCGGCGCTTCCCTCGCGGACGCCGAGGGTCCCCGTCTCCTCCGCGAGGCGGCGGGCGACGGCGGTAGCGTCCGCCGGATCGACGACCACCTTGACGAGGTGGCCCGGTCGCGACTTCTTCATCGTCGTCGGGACGATAGTTACGTCCCGCGCGCCCGCGTCGGCGAGCGTCTCCTGCAGGCTCCCCAGCACCTCGGGCGCCACGTCGTCGACGACCGTTTCGAGAACCGAGATTGATTCGCGGCGCAGGCCGTCGCCGCCGTCGCCGACGAGGACCCGGAGGACGTTCGGGTGGTCGGGCACGTCGGCGTCGCCAGCGCCGTAGCCGACGGCGTCGGCGTCGAGCGGAGGAAGCCGTTCGATCCCCTCGGCGAGTTCGGTGAGGAGGGCCGCCCCCGTCGGCGTGAGGAGTTCGCGCTCGACCGGACCGCCCCGGATCGACCAGTCGGCGTCGGCCGCGAGTTCGGTAACGGCGGGTGCGGGGACGGGGTATGTGCCGTGGCTCATCTCGACCGTCCCGCCGCCGACCGAGACGGGCGTCGTTACGGCGCGCTCGGCGCCGAGGTCGTCGAGGAGGAGACAGACACCGACCACGTCGGCGACGGCGTCGTCGGCGCCCACCTCGTGGAAGTGGGTATCGTCGAGGTCGGTGCCGTGGACCGCGGCCTCGGCCTCGCCGAGGCGACGAAAGACCGCGAGGGCGTCGCGTTCGACCGTCTGGGGGAGCTCCATCGACTCGACGAGTGCGACGACTTCGGCGTAGGTACGGTTGGGGCCGTGGCCCTCGGCGTGGGTGTGGTCGTGAGCGTGATCGTCGGTGTGGTCGTCGCTCCCGCCGCCTACGTCCCCACTCCCCTCGTCGACGACCACGTCGACGGTCGTCGCCGCGATGCCGGCTCTGGTCGTCGAGTCGACGACGTAACGGACGCCGAGGGCGTCCGTCACGGGGTCGAGAGCGGCGGGGTCGGCGCCGGCGGCGAGCAAGGCGCCCAGTACCATATCGCCGCTCGCTCCCATGCGACCGTCGAACGCGAGCGTCTTCATACCGGCCGCTCGCTCTCGACGGGCAAACGACTTGCGACCGCCGGCGGGGCGGAGCGGACCTGCAACCCGTGGTCCGCGGGCCGATCAGGTGGGGCGCCGATAGGAACACAGAGCGAAGGATCGGTAGGCGTTTGTACGTCCTCGGCGTATGCTACAGTATGACACAATACCTGGCCGTCAGACGGGACAACAAACTTATCCCGCGGCACCACCGAGACACGATCATCCTCGCGGGTATATCATGAACGAAGTGCAACTCGAAGTGGCGAAAGCGTACCCGAACGACTCGGGACGTGGCATCGCCCGACTGGACCCCGACACGCTCCTTCACCTGAAGCTGTCGCCAGGTGATATCATCGAGATCGAGGGGGCCGACCGAACGGCGGCGAAGGTGTGGCGTGCCGACCGACAGGACTGGAACACCGACACGGTCCGCATCGACGGGTTCACCCGACAGAACGCGGACGTGGGCATCGGCGAACGCGTCACGATCCGGAAGGCCGAGGCGACGAAAGCGGAGAAACTCGTCCTCGCGCCGCCGGAGGAGGCGAGCGTCCAGTTCGGCTCCGACGCTGCCGGCATGGTGAAACGCCAGATTCTCAAGCGGCCGGTGGTCGAACGCGACATCGTCCCCGTGATGAGCAGTACGAACCATCCCTTCATGCGGTCGCCGGGACAGGCCATCCCACTGATCGCCGTCGAGACGGAACCCGACGGCGTCTGTCTCGTCACCGAGGACACCGAAGTCGAACTGCGTGAGGAACCCATCTCCGGCTTCGAGAAGACCGGGGGCGGCATCACGTACGAGGACATCGGCGGCCTGCAAGGCGAGATCCAGCGCGTGCGGGAGATGGTCGAACTCCCGATGAAACACCCGCAGATCTTCAAGAAACTGGGGATCGAACCCCCACAGGGTGTCCTCCTCCACGGCCCGCCGGGCACCGGGAAGACCCTGCTGGCGAAAGCGGTCGCCAACGAAACGTCCGCGAGTTTCTTCTCCATCGCGGGCCCGGAGATCATCTCCAAGTACTACGGCGAATCCGAACAGCAGTTGCGCGAAATCTTCGAGGACGCCAAAGACGAGTCGCCGTCGATCATCTTCATCGACGAACTCGACTCCATCGCGCCGAAACGGGAGGACGTGACCGGCGAGGTCGAACGCCGAGTCGTCGCCCAACTGCTGACGATGATGGACGGCCTGGAGACCCGGGGGCAGGTCATCGTCATCGCCGCCACGAACCGCGTCGACTCGGTCGACCCCGCGCTCCGCCGGCCGGGGCGGTTCGACCGCGAAATCGAGATCGGGGTCCCCGACGAGGAGGGTCGGAAAGAGATCCTCCAGATTCACACGCGCGGCATGCCGCTCTCGGACGACGTGAGTCTCGACCACCTCGCCGACGAGACCCACGGCTTCGTCGGCGCCGACATCGAGAGCCTCACGAAGGAGGCGGCGATGAAGGCGCTCCGGCGCTACCTGCCCGAAATCGACCTCGACGAGGAGGACATCCCGCCGAGCCTCATCGACCGGATGATCGTCAAACGCGACGACTTCGGCGGCGCCCTCGGGGAGGTGGAGCCCTCGGCGATGCGGGAGGTGCTGGTCGAACTCCCGAAGATCACGTGGGACGACGTGGGCGGCCTCGACGACCCCAAAGAGATGGTCAAGGAGGCGGTGGAGTGGCCGCTCTCCTCGCCGGAGAAGTTCGACCGCATGGGGGTCGAGCCGCCGAAGGGCGTCCTCCTGTACGGGCCACCCGGCACCGGCAAGACGCTGATGGCGAAGGCCGTCGCCAACGAGACGAACGCCAACTTCATCTCGGTTCGGGGGCCGCAGCTGCTCTCGAAGTGGGTCGGCGAAAGCGAGAAGGCGATCCGGCAGACCTTCCGGAAGGCCCGGCAGGTGGCGCCGACGGTCATCTTCTTCGACGAGCTCGACTCCCTCGCACCATCGCGGGGTAACGAGGTCGGGAACAACGTCTCCGAACGGGTCGTCAACCAACTCCTGACCGAACTCGACGGGCTAGAGGAGATGGGCAACGTCATGGTCATCGGCGCGACCAACCGCCCGGACATGATCGATCCCGCGCTCCTCCGCTCGGGGCGGTTCGACCGCCTCGTGTTCATCGGCGAACCCGAACAGGAGGGCCGCGAGCAGATCCTGAAGATTCACACGCGGAACTCGCCGCTCGCGCCGGACGTGAGCCTGCGCGAAATCGCGGAGATCACCGACGGCTACGTCGGCTCCGACCTGGAGAGCATCGCCCGCGAGGCGGCGATGGTCGCCCTGCGTGAGGACGACGACGCCGAAGAAGTCGAGATGCGGCACTTCCGGCAGGCGATGGAGAACGTCCGCCCCACCATCACGGACGACATCATGGACTACTACGAACAGATCGAAGAGCAGTTCAAGGGCGGCGGCGGGGAGAGCTTCGCCAACCGCGGTGGCGGTCGGATCGGCTTCCAGTAGCCGACCCGCCGGAGTATTTTTGTTCCGGCTGCACTCATCACTGGCGTGGGCTGGGATCCGACGGTGTATACGATCGTCGGCGTCGCAGCCGCTGGCCTGTTTTTCCTCATCGGTTTCGCGGGCTGGAAACACCGATCCGAACCCGATGCGAAGGCGTTTCTCGGCCTCATTACGGCGCTTGGCGGGTGGTTGTTCTGCTACGCGGTCGGTCTCGGGTTCACGACGCTCGACGCCCAACTCGTCTGGCAGCGGTCGGGGCTCGCCATCGGAGGGCTCGTCCCGGCCCTCTGGTTCCTGTTCGCGATCCAGTACACGAACCGCGGCGAGTGGCTCACGGAACCGGTCCGGGTGCTCCTGATCGCCGATCCGCTCGTGTTCGGCCTCCTGACGCTCACGAACCCGGTCCACGAACTCGTCTGGACCGACGCGACGCTCGTGGTCGAGGGGTCGCTTCACGCGGTCGAGTTCGCCTTCGGACCGGCGTATCTGCTCCATCTGGCGTTCACGTACGTCGTGACGCCCATCGGGTTCGGCCTCCTGGCACTCGCGGTCGTTCGCTCGACGCTCTACCGGACGCAGGCCGGCCTGCTGGTCGTCGGAGCGATCCCACCGCTGATCGCGAACACCGCGTTCACGCTGGGCGTCGAACCGGGCGGCCTCCCCCCGCTCGATTACACCGCGTTTGCCTTCGTCATCACCGCCCCGTGTTTCGGGCTCGCGCTGTTCCGGTTCGACCTGCTGGAACGCGTCCCAGTCGCACGGAGACGGATCATCGCCGACGCCGACGACGGGTTCGTCGTCCTCAACGAGGACGAACACGTCGTGACGGCGAATCCGGCCGCGGAGCGACTCCTCGGCGGAGTGATCGAGGGTCGTCCCATCGGCGAGCAGTTCCCCACCGACGAGTTCGACCTCGACGGAATCGAAGGGACGACGCTGACGGCGGTCGTCGATGGACAGCAACGCGTCTACGACGTAACGTGCTCGACGCTCTCGGATTACCACGGGCGGATCGTCGGCTACGTGCTTCGCTGCAGGGACGTAACGGATCGACACACGTACGAACAGCGGCTGAAAGTCGCCAATCGGGTGTTGCGCCACGACCTCCGCAATCGAATGAACATCATCACGGGATGGGCGGACGAACTCGCCACACACGAATCCGAGGACGTACGAAACGCCGGTCAGCAAATCACGACGACGGCCGACGAACTGATGCAACTCGGCGAACAGGTTCGGCTTCTAGTGGAGACGGCCGACTACGTCGGCCAAACGGCCGAAGTCGTCGACCTCGGCGCGCACGTCACGCCGCTCGTGGAGCGCGTCCGGAACGCCAACCCGTCGGTAACCATCGAGACGGATCTGGTGGTGGGCGCGAAGGTGCGCATCCCTCACGCCAAACTGCTCACGATCAGCGTCCAGAGCCTCCTCCAAAACGCCATCGATCACAACGACGCCGACCGACCGCACGTTCGCGTGACGGTCGATCCCGCGTCGGGGCCGGACGACTACACGCGACTCCGCATCGCGGACAACGGTCCCGGAATCCCCGACGCCGAACTGGAGATGTTGCGACAGGAAGACGAGACGCCGCTGAAACACGGGAGCGGTATCGGTCTCTGGCTAGCCCATTGGACCGTCACCTCCGCGGGCGGGACGATCAGCTTCGAAGAGAACGAGCCGCGCGGAAGCGTCGTCACTCTCGGGTTACAGCCGGGCGACTGATAGTGTGTATCGTAACTGTGTACCGGCGTGGTGCCGCCCCCGCTCGGCAACACACCGGTACTGACTTACAATAATCACGACGAGACGAATCGCCATCACGATGTCCCGCCGGCCATCGGTCCCGTACGGCGCGTCTTGGACACCCCACCAACGCGTATTAGTGACTTGTCGGCGTACGAGTGTACTGGAAGGGTGGCTCAGTGGTAGAGCGTCTTCGCCGGCCGCGGGCGACCACATAGGTCGACGGCGGCCGGCGGGAAGTCGACCGATTCTCGGTCGGCACACGGCTTCGCGTGGTTCGAATCCCGCCCCTTCCACTCGAGGCGGGTCGAAATCAGGAGTTTCGCGGAGAGCGAGCGTCGCGAACGTCCGCACCGTCACGGACCATATCTTCACAACGGGGGCATACGCGGGGTTCGTCCACGCCGTCCGGCGTGAACACCCGGGCGTAATCACGGGTGACGAACGCACCACAGTTCTGGCACTCGGGCATACGCCGGAGAATTCTCGTCAGATTTCACATAAGTTTTGCGGCCCGGTCGGCATCTCACTTCTCGGCTGTTCGGTTCGATTCGGGGCCGACTGCCCGTCGGCCCCGCCGACGCGCTGGCACGGGCCGCTATCGCTTCGCTCTCGCCTGTCGAAAGCCATTTTAATAACCTCTGGTTATTAGATCGTATGGAACTACCCACGCCACAGGATCTGCGGGAGCGGCGGACCTCGCTGGATCTGACACAGAGCGCGCTCGCCGAGATGGCGGGCGTCTCGCAGCCGCTGATCGCGCGGATCGAGGGCGGCGACGTCGACCCGCGCCTGTCGACACTGCGGCGCATCGTCGCCGCCCTCGACGAGGCCGAAGGAGGCGTCGTCCGGGCCGAGGACATGATGAACGAGGGACTGGTCAGCGTCGCGCCGGACGACTCCGT
>Ga0209917_1000461_pt1 | contig 17314 bp, 15 predicted proteins | sample SalPon2_C_H2O_MG_FD_185710 | JGI IMG/M metagenome (GOLD analysis project Ga0209917, IMG submission 185710) | Salt pond water microbial communities from South San Francisco under conditions of wetland restoration - Salt Pond MetaG R2_C_H2O_MG... | ecosystem: Environmental > Aquatic > Non-marine... | reverse complement strand
ACGTATCTTGAGAAATTCGACCGAGTACGCCAAAATGGCGATATAGTCTGTCCGGTGGAGTAGTTCGTAGTTCGTCTTCGTTCTACTGTGAACGTCGTTATTAGCACTGTTTCATAGGTATACAGCCTGCCAGTGACACTCAGTTCATGTGTCTTCTGTGTCGATACCGACCGTTAACGTCTCCAGCACTGTAGGAATTTCAGGGTTCTACACAAGAGCAGAACACGTTAACCAACGCTAGTCATCTTTGGATCAAAGTGTTGGTTAATGTTGTTGTACTATCGGGTCTGTCGATAGCCGTAAGTATTGTCTGAATTACAAATAACTGTAGCTAAACCAAGTTTTCATAATCGATTTGACGGCCCCGTTATACACCGATTTTATATTTGTGTATATAAGAGATCTATAGTATGAGTGGACGACAATACTCACATGGATAATTCTCTATCCAGAGAATTTGTTTTTTAGTTTCTCGATTACTTTTTGTTCTCATCTTGACGGGGATCGTTAACTAATTCATATAACCCTTCATACACTTTTTTGACATGGCCATGCTCGACGAACCGACCGAGGCGGTCTCGAACGTATTGAAGATTATATCCTGTCTTTTCCGCGGCGAATGGGGCCGTAATCCGTCCTTCATTGAGTAAATCAAGTAGAGCTTTATCTGCTGGACCGAGATCATCGTTATCAAGCATTACTCTCTTTAGACCAATTTTATTCTCAGAGGGATAATACGTTTGGCATAGTATTTCACCCATAATACCTAATCCTTAGAACCTAAGGATTAAGTCGCAGGGTGTATTAGACAATGATGAAGCGTGGGTGTCGGCCTGAAAACGGTCGACGGTGCTTGGGACACCATCGCCCATGCTTCGGCGGTAACCAAAGCATGTTAACGGAGAAGGTAGCCGGACTTGAGAATTCCGGCATTGACAGCCAGCACAGACCACAGATTACATCTCGAAAACGGGGGGTCAGCCTGTGAGCTCGACTTCACAGCCAGTCGACGGGCCGCAGCGGATCGTGCAGATCTCGTCACTCCCGAGCGGCTCATTTCGAGCGGTTCTGGATATTATCGGTGATGAAACGCGCGTGCAAGGGCTACCAGGAACCTCAGTCGCTAGACAAGAGACACCGCTGGTAGGTTTCGAACGGATTGTATCCCGATTCACAACCACCGTCGACTGTTCACTCGAGGACCCGTAAATGAACGATCCAATCGTTCTCCAGTGGACACCTCAGGGTGGTCCTCGAGAGAAACTCACGATCAAACAAACTGACGACGGCTGGATACGGATTGAAGCCCAGTGGGACGGCTGTCAGTGGCAGGACATAGACCTAGAACAGATAACCAATCCGACGGTCTCTGCACCCGACCACGACGATAGTGACCCGAAGCCACGAACGCTTTCGATGATACTCGAGCAACTCGATGATGTCGAGCAGTATCACCGTCCAATGGTGGGAGTGTTCGAAACGCCTGTTCCGATTCTTATCACTAGAACCTCTTGTGGATACCAATACCACACTGAACAGTGTCCCAGCGGCCACTCGATCACCACACACAGTCTTCGGCAACTCACTCGACGGAATGGCTTGCCTACAACTGCATTGCTCACTGAGACGCCGTACGTCCGTGAGACGCTCTATGGAGAAATACAATCCCAATGAGTGTGCTGCAAACTGATCCTGGACAACTTGCGAAAGCTCTCGAATATCTCTGCACAGGCGACAGAGTCCTACTGAGGTGGGAGACACCATCTGGAGAGCTGCAGAAAACGGAGGGTAGAATCAAAAACCACGACCAGAGACTCCCTGCCAGACAACTCACCACAGACGATCGAACGCTGCTGTTGGAACCTACACTCGACCCAGTCGGCGTCGCGGTCGCTGAAGTCGGCTCCGGCTCCGTTGAGCATCGCGGTAGCGTTCGTTATCTTACCCTGTCTCATTCCTCAGCCAAACCACTCCAAATTACCGGGGCTGGTGTCGAGGTTCCGGTACCACTTATTGGATATACGGGCCAGCTGTGGATCTCTAAGATCGATCCAGATTCAATTTATCCTAATGACGAGGATTATCTTGTCACAATCGAGGAGAGGGGACTGAAACTGTATGACCAGCGACTCCTGCGGGTCATCGATAGTTGTCTCCCTGCCGACGCTCCTGAAACTATCGTTACGATTGAACCCCGCGATCATCAGTTTGAGCGACAGTACGTATATCTCGACAAGCGATATGGCAGCCAGTATGCCGAACCAGTAGCTGAGTATGGCACAGCTGTTATGAAAGCACTTAGTGCATTGGCTGAGAAGCTCTCGAAACTTCTCTATCAGGGGCCCGAGCTCACAAAGACAGATCGGCAACATGCAACCATCGAACTCCAATCGATTCAGACAACTCTGGGTGACATTCAGCCTCTGGTTGCTAGAGTAGACTCACCTACTACTGGGGTTCAATCTCAAACGCTCTCCCACGATGTCTCTCAGCCAACGCAAGCACTCTGTATTATAGCTGAGACGATCTCGCACAATAGCATCCTACTCAGCGACACAGTCGCCGATGATGAATTGCTCCCTGCAAGAGATCGTCGATATATCTTGCGTGGACTCCAGGAAGTACAGCGTCGACTGGACCGCCTCGACTACTGGGTGTCGCAATCGACAGACGGCACATCAGCAGACCAGACGTCTGACCAACTGACGAACAGATTGAAAATCAACTGCACTCACCAATCAACATCGGAGCAAGACCATGAGTAACAACAATCCACACAGCGAGACAGACGAACGCCAACCAAATAACGCTGACAGTCACAGCGATAGTCACAACGATGGAGAGTGGCTCGAACACCAGATGGAAGCAGCTCTGCGTCGCTGGGGATACTCGACCGAACTTCACCAGACTGCTTACGGTCTCGAAGTCGACGTCATTGCACGTCGCCGAGAGGAGCAACAGAAACCGACCGACTGCATTGTCGCCCAATGTAAAAATTGGAATAGTGATTCGATCACGCCACAGGTGATCTACCGACTGTGTATGGTTGCTTTTGGCTGCCAGGCGACGCCTGTCTTGTGCCACACGACGGACTTGACAGATAGAGCTCGTCGAATCGCTGATGACTGGGAAGTTCGTGTCCTCACACTTGACGACCTCCATAGCGATTCACTGCCTGCTCCGAGGATCTACCGGTCCGACAGTACTGACGTCGACTCACAATCGCAATCTCGGTCGACGATCCGAGAAACACGGGATCACCTCCCGGTTCTATTCAGTAGTGGCTCAACTAGGCAGTTCACCTATGTGCCGGGCTTCGAACCATCTGGAGTAGAGCATAGGTACCGGCCGGTCGACGAGGTAGATACTGAGTGACTGATTTGTAACCTATTTGCCTCCATAGAGCCATTCTTGAAATAGGGGTTGTTCGAGCATAAGCCCTGTAGAACCTCTGTGTTTAGATTATTCGTAGTCCGCTTGAAACTCCTAGCCACCTGCGAAATCGGATAATCTGTTCCTCTACTCTGATCGAGACCCTGACTACCTACTACCCCACCACAACGCTTCAGAATCCGTTGAGAGAACGTTTTGCATCTCTGCGGTCGGTTCTATTAGTACACCGATAAAAGACAATCTGTGAGGAAAACAGCCCTCTTACAATCGGACCCTGAACCTATTGCTGATCTACACCCACTCTGTATCGCCTCATTTTTGGTCGACAGCGCGTTTTGCTTTCTCACCGCTGGTGTACTGCTTAGTCAGATAAACCTCGTAGCATCAAACTGAGCCGTTAGAGATGCTTGCTGATTCCTCTCTTAAGAGTGCCCCCGAGTTGTTGATCCAATCAGAACGTGGCCGCTAATTCCAACCGGTGTCTCAAATCTTTGTCTCCCTCCCAGAGCGACCCAACTCGGTTCGTCTACTGCTCATCGTCGACTTCGTTCACTGTTCGCTGGTCACTGTTCGTCTGCATCCATTTCTGATAGTAGCCGAAAATCGCTAAGTCTCTGTTGCTGTTCTTCCTGCTTCGTATCTTCACTGCCTGGCTGTTGCCCACAAATCAAGACGACTGACGAGACGTTCTTCCGTCTTCGCTTGTGTGTTAGTCACTGGCCTACGCTTAGAGTCGCTGAATCATTTACACCGTCTCCTGTTCTGTCTCTCGTCTCGTTCCATCCTGACCCAGCTGATCTACCCGCTCAGTCTGTTCCATCTGTTGGAACTCCTTGCTACTACGATCAACGAGCTCACCTTTTCGCTTAGGTAACTGATTCTGCTTTTCGCCTCGACTGTTGATTCTGTTTGTCGCTTCGATTCTTCTTCTATTCTTCACCTCGAGTTCTAATCTGACCTCCCCCATTAGCTGACCAATCTCTGGTTTCCCTCGACTGTCTCAATTCTCTCTTCTCCCCTGAGGCCGGATTTGTTCTGGCTGTTCGCGAGGGGCGCTGTTGCTGTCTGCTGTCGCCGTCTTTCTGATCCACCCCTTCGCTGGACTGATCTCGTCTGTCTCTGCTGGCTTCTGTCATGCTCGTCTTTCCTCCGGTTCGGTCTCTACTGTCATACTGAGTTCGTCGCGTTCCTTCCACCGCTAATCTACTGCACTGCTACTTCCCTCCCGTCTGTTCTGATGTTGGCCTCCAGGAGACCATCCGTTCTCTTCTCTCGCCGACTTACCGATTTCCGTCTTACTCTATTCGCTGTTGATCTGATGTTCCATCGCTCCTGGATATTCTCTTGACGTCTTTTCCGTGGGTCAGCGGTATCTTGTTCTCTTTCACCTCCCACCACTTCGCAGCTCGCCGTCGACTTCTCAACTGTTCCCGCCCACCTCGTCTCAAAATCTGTTGGAACTGTTCAACTCAACTCTGGTCGACTTCCTAAGCCAACACTCTGATCCTGCCTCATCATCGCCCACTCTAATTCTGTTCTACTCGATCCTGCTTTCCTGTTGGTCGTCTTGTCTCCTCTCTCGTCTCGTCCTGCTCCCCCCTGTCTGCTCCTGTCGACTGCTACTATCCTCTGTCTGCTTACCCACTCTTGTCTTTGTCAGTTTCTCGATATAGTCTCTGCTCTCCCCCGACTCTGTCGTTGTCCTGTTTCCCCATCTCTCGGTTCCACCCTGTTTCCCCTCACTACGTGGTTTTCTTCTGTTTAGGTTGTCCCCTTTCCCCTACTTGTGTGAATTGCCGAGCCCACACAGCAGCAGTTGAGTGGTATATTAGAGGCTCTCTAAAGCCCTCTCAGGCCGTGGAAGCCCGGACAGAATTATTATGGGGTAGGGTGCTGTCATGACAGACCCCCCGAAATCGACTCCCGTACTGTCATTACGTTTTTTGTAGTCTAACATACACTTTTCATGACAGACCCCCCAAAATCGACCCCCGTACTGTCATTACGTTTTTAATACTGGTTGTTGTAGTGAGAAAATAATAGATGACAGACCCCCTAAAATCGACTCCCGTACTGTCATTACGCTTTTCATGACAGATCCCCCGAAATCGACCGCCGTACTGTCATTACACGGGCTTCAATGGGAGATCTACAAAATTAATTTTGTCATGACGGACCCCCTAAAATCGACTCCCGTACTGTCATTACGTCTTTCATGACAGACCCCCCAAAATCAACTGCCGTACTGTCATTACACGGGCTTCAATGGGAGATCTACAAAATTAATTTTGTCATGACGGACCCCCTAAAATCGACCGCTGTACTGTCATTACGCCTTTCATGACAGACCCCCCGAAATCGACCCCCGTACTGTCATTACACAGGCTTCAATGGGGGATCTGCGAAATTGATTTTGTCATGACGAACCCCCTGAAATCGAGCCCCGTACTGTCATTACGTTTTTCATGACGGACCCCCTGAAATCAAGCCTCGTACTGTCATTACACCCTAAGATAACTCTGAATTGTGATATATTGGCCGTATAGATCACCGAATTAGCTCAAAATGAAGCGGGTAAACTATGGAAAATAGAAGGTCGATATGGCCTCTGCATAGATATGCTCTAACCGTTGTTCACGCTTTTTCTGAGCTTGATTTGGCGAAAAAAGCTCGTTGACAGAGTGGAAAAGCTCGTCGACAGCGCTGAAAAAGGCCGTCGACAGAGCAGAAAAAACTCGTCGACAGGGCTAAAAAAGCTCGTCAACAGAAGGTTAGTCCGGAATCTACAGAGTTAGAGTTAGTTTGAGGTAGGTGAGTATCTCACCGTCTAAAACGCGAAAAATCGTGGATAAGAGAGGGCTGCAATGTACTGGCTAAAAGAAAAGTCGATGGTTCCTAAGTCGTTTCAGGAGAGGTTGTAGTGCTACTTTCTCACCTCATCGCGGAGGTTATTGATGCTCAGCAGAGTCTCTGCACCGTGTGTGTTGAGTAGTTCAGTGAACTTCTCGAAGTTGTTGATGTCTTTTGTTGGCTTCTCGATGTACCCTCCTAAGCAGTTCAATAGTTTGTGCGCCCCGTCCAAGTTTTCAACAACCCAGACCGACTCGGCACCGTGAACTGCTGAAAGTTTGTGGTAATCCCCGCGAACGTGGCCCTTCTTCTCGGGCGATGTTTCGACTTCGACGACTTTGTCTTCGTCGTCTGGCGACTCATCTGTCGCCCATACATAGGCGTCGTACACCTCATCTCCACCGTCCAGACTGTGGTACATTTTGACCTTGTACCCGAGCTGTTCGTAGTATGTCTTGATCAGTCGCACGCCCATTCGATGGGCAAGACTCTCGTTTCCTTTTTCTCCACCTCCTCTCGGACTGAGGTCTCGATCAAGGTACGCATTGGCCTTCTTCGTGGGTTTATAGTACGCTTCGTGGTTGCCGAACTCCTCCTTCTCGAGGTATCCCCACTCGACAAGATCGTCGGCCTTGTCGCTGTTGTGGAGCTCTTTCATCGACTGTCCGAGCGTGTAGTTGGTCACTCCATCGGTGAGTGCGTCGTACACGCCGTCGAGGAACGACTCGTGTTTGAGCGTTAGATCGCTGTCTGTCTCTCGCTCCTTGATCTCTGGTTCGTCTTCTTCGTCGCCTGCATTGACTCCGCTGTCGCTGTCGATAGTGTAGTGATCGCGGCTTACACAGTGCAAGTCTCGAGTCTTTTCACGAACTTCATCGGCCTGCGACGAGACGCTGAACGGGCCTTCGCTGTGTCCTGGTGGGATCGGAAGTGGCTGCAACGTCAGGATCTCTGGCTTCTGTTTGTTGAATCCAGTCGACGGAAGTTGGACGACCCACTCTCCTCGACGGAGCCCAGAGATGCGGTCTTTGATCTCGTGTATGTCGAGATCTTCGTGGAAAAGCGACTCTGCAAGGAGGTCGTCAGTCGCGATGTTGCCGATGATCTTGGTGTTGACGTTGTTCAGTATCTCCTTGTATGCACGCTTGTTCGCGTGTGGATCGTCGCCGAGGACCTGCTCGGGGAACTGCATGATGAGCCCTAGAGAGATGTTGAACTCGCGGCCTTTCGGGAGGAGCTCACGGTAGACGATCTCGTTCCGGGCGATGTTGGCCGACTCCTCGATGATCACATTAGCGATGTAATCCTCGTGGTTCGGCGTCCAGATCGCCTGTGCTGCGGTCCACATGTGGGAAAGAAACAGGACGGTAAAGACCTCTGTACTCTCTCCACGTAGCTCGCCTGTGTTGAGCAACAGTACCTTGTCTGAGTTGAGGATGCTCTTCATATCGAGCATCGGCACGGCACTAGTGTCGTACCATCCCGTCTCATCGTCCCAGTGTTCGTCACCGACAGTGTACGAAAGCATGTCCCAAATGAAGTCCCGCTCCTTGAGTTTGCGGATTCGGTTCAGGACTGCGTCGGTGGTGTTCATGAACTGTCGACTGTCCTTTTCGAGGTGGGATTCGAGGATGCTTCGGACCTGTGTGTCCGAGACCATCGGCAGTGCTTTCTCCGCAAGTTCGGCGTCCATGTCGACATCCTCGACGTGCTTGCCGTGCTTCTGGAACCGTTGTGCGCTTGCCATTAGCTCGCCGATCGAGAAGTAATCGGAGCCGTACTCCTCGTCGAACATGGCTTTGATGAGGTTCGTCAGGATCTCGTTCGCGACGAATGCCTGCTCGACAGTCTTGCGACCAAGCACGAATCGGAGCAGCTGGAAGTAGTGGTCGATGATGTCCTGCTTCGCTGTGGCCCGTGTTCGGTCGGCTCCGTGGATCAGTGGGCGAAGATCGAAGAACGGCATCCCCGGAATCTTTCCGTCTTCTTCGGGGACCTTCATGTACTCAACGCCGTCGAGATTGTCGAAGACTGTCCGGTGACATCGAAGGTAATTCTCGCACATATCTCCGCCCTTCGGGTCGACGACGATGAGAGGACCATTGAGATCCTTGTGCGCCGTCAGCATGTCGTTGATGGTTGCGACGGTCTTCCCGCTCCCTGTAGTGGCGGCTCTGATGTAGTGGTGGGTGAGGTCTCCGGCGGAAAGCGAGATGGATTCACGGCTCTTCAGCTGGTGGAGCCACTCGTTTTTCGTCTCGATTGCACTGACTCGCTCCATGTCTTGCTTCCGTTCGCGCAGCGCTGTCACTGCCTTGCCGATCGTCATCCCCTTGCTGAACTCCTGGAAGACCTCTTCGTTCGGAGAGGTTAGCGGCGATTGTGCAGCAGGGATACCGCCTGTTCCTCCTCGGCTCGCCTTGGGGAGCGAGTTGATCGACGGGACCGTAATGAACGACGAGAGCTCGTTGATGTTGCAGACAAGCATCGGCTTCCGATGAGTCATGCTCTCCATCCCGTTCGGGTATGTGATCGCGTGGTTGAGCATCCGCGTGTACTCTGGCTCGTTCTGGCCGAGGTACTTTCCGTCGATCATGTAGAACTGCCCACTGAGTTGGTTGAGCGAGTCTTGGAGGTTTTTCGCACACGCCACGTTCTCTGCGGCGGCTCGAATCGTCACGTTGTAGGTGTGTGCCGGGTCCTTCAAGTCGATCTGTCCCATGCGACTCGTACCGGATCGCATACCCGCAGTTTGGGAGTCGTGGATGGACCCACCGACCTCATTCGGCGTGTCTCCCCGGTGTCGCTCTTGCTTTTCTTCGTCTGAGACGCCAGCTACAGCGTCGAACATAGACCGGAGAATCAGCCCTCCCGTTGAGTGGACGCCTTGCTTCAGGTTGCCTTTTTGCCGCTCTGCTTTGGCTGCCCAGTTCGACCTCGGCTCGAAGATCACCTGGAATATGACTCCATCGTCCGACTGGATGATGGTCTCGAGGAGGTTCGACAGCGGAGATCGGTCAGAGGTTTCCGTGTCGAATGTGGTCAGTGTCGTCATCCAATCCTTGCGCTTCTCTTCGATTCCTTCGTATCGGACCATGTGAGGAATCTCGTCGAACACCTCTTTGATGTCGAATGTCTCCCGGTCGAAATCGTAGGTCTCTGGGTACTGTGACCGAGTTGTACTTTCGAGTCGATCACAGGTTACATCACCGCGTTCGCCGGGGCCCAGGAGGAACTGAAACTGTGGTTCGCCCGGCGGCTTGTAAATGATAAATTCGAAGTTCGAGACGCCTTCGATGCTCTTGATATGGAGTTCCATGTCGAGAGGGAGCTTCTTACCGTCTCCATATTCGTGCAGTCCATACAGCTCTCGCTTGACTGTCTCGGAGTTAATCTGCTCACGTGCGGGCGTGATTTTGATGTATTCTTGGCCGGATTCTATCGCTTCGATACCGTCAAGCTCCTCATCTTCGGCCTCACCATCTTGCAATTTTCTTTTAATATCGGAGAGTTCATTGGAGGTATTGTCTTCGACGTCCTCGTAGACGGCTTCATTAACCGGCTCCTCTGGCTCTTCAAAATCGCTGTCGTCGACTTTGGAGTCCTGTGAGGCTTGGTTCTGATCCTCACTGTCCTCTTCTATGGTTCTGTCACTCATACTTTATAACAAGGATCTGTATCTGTGTTGTATCGATGCTGAGTGCTGTCTGAGTACATTTACAGCTAATTGTAGGCGTGTGTCCCGTGTATATTTTTCGTAAATAAACTTGCTGGAAATTACCATATAAAACAAGAGTCAAATTCGTTTTATACCCAAAGGTATATATGGGACAATATGAAGAAAACTCCTTGGCCGATTGATAAAGAAGATAGAAGATCAACAAACTATTCGCTAACTACGAAAGAGCAATTATTTTGTGTGACTGGAGAGTCACAGGGATCTTATTCAAAACCACAATTAAAAAATAGAATTGAGAAAAAACGTATAGAGCAATTACCTCAGCGAATCCAAGATTTGATTGATGATGTTGCACTATTGGAATATTCAGACTCTAAATTTAAGCCAGATAATGGGTGGCAAAGTCTATTCCAAGAAATCACTAACGTGGAGATGCGTGCAGAAAAGATATTAGAGAAAAATATACTATATTCACACCAAGAACAGAATAATGATGTTCAGTTCGGGTTTGAGATTGGATTTATGTTAAGATCTCTTGGTGTGAAAAATCGAAATGAATTAATTTGGGGTTTAATATTAGGTCTGTTTGGCCTTGACAAAGAACACCACAATATTGAAGAAGACATAGTATTACACACATTAGAAGAAATTAAAAACATGGAGGAGAATCGGGTGAAAGTTGGTGAAAGCCTTCACAAATCAGACAAAGTAGAAAAAAGATATTCCGAAATGAGTCGAAACAGATTAAGAAAAGTGATAGAAAATTCAAAAATAAACCCACCAATAAAAGAAAGTGGGCTTGAAAAGTATGTTTTTGAGGCTTTAACACCTGATGGATATGAATATAAAGAATCAGATATTAGGTCATTTGTCAAAGACCTTATTATATCTACAGACATCATCGAAATAGATAGAATGTATGACAAATTGTGTGAGGATCAGGCCAAAATATCTAATTACACTCAACAAGGTGTTGATGTAAAAACTTTATTGGATTATATTTATAAAAACGCGGTTTTGTTAGGAGAGAAAAACAGGAATAAAAAATTCTCACGCGACCAGCTGCCATATCCTGGTAAAAGAAATCAGGCAGTTGCAGCTCTTAATAAATTGTCTGACAAGGATGACTATTCTCTAAAAACATCATTTCCATTATTCTCTGAAAACCAATCTAACAAGTGGACAATAACTAATTATGGCGATCTACTGTTATATACGATGTTCGGAAGACAAGAGGCCACATGGATCTACAATTATGAAATATTCCCATTCAAAATAAGCTCCGAAGAAAGGCGTATTATCACGTATGGGCTCAACGAAACCGGTATGATTTGATTACTTTGTTTACAGATTGTCACTATTTGCACGTTTGTATATTAACGTGCAAAAAGTCGGCTTTGGACCGGGACTAGCTCCCGTTGAGGGCCAATATTAGCATCTCTCAGTTCATGATTCTCTTTGTAACACGCAATGCGTACCGACCACAATGACAATCAGTGCTTCCCGCGCACGCGTGTGCTACTCCGCTGGCTGGTGATAGTGCGCGAAAAACATCCCAGTCTCGACGATAACTGGAGATCGCTGGACAGCACTACTCACTGATCTCGCCATACAGTATATCATCGAGATCTGCTTCACTTACTGTCTCATCACCGAGTATTGGATCTGTTTCCCAGACGGGATCTTCCGGATTGATACCTGTGACATCGCCCGCCGGTTGAAGCCAGTAGATATTCCGTCCAGCTGTCTTCCGTTTACCGAGCATCCCTTGACTATGAAACTCATTCAATTTCCGCCGAGCAGCTTCTGCTGTCACGCCGAGTTCCGATGCAATATCAGCACTAGTCACAGCTGGTCCAGCAACTGTCCTGAAAACTTGCCGCACACGGTCGATCGTAACTGTTTCAGCATACTGCCCGAATTCGGTTCGTTCTCGGCTCATGATTACAAATATTTACTTTATGATATAACCGTAGTGAGTACGACCCGTTGTATAGTTACTTGGTTTGGCAAATAAATAGCGGGATATACAACCTGGCTCTTACTAATTTCCAACGAGTCTCGCTGGTTTTCGATCCAATGAAAAATATATTTAGATTCTGACCTTTTTGCAGATCTATATGTGGATAACATGTATTGCGTACTAGTCCGTGATAGAGCGTATGTCAACCAAAGAGGTCCATGTAGAATCCAAGGTTAGTGATAGAGGAACAGTTACGATCCCGGTGGACCTCCGTCGACAACTCGATCTTGAGCTAGGTGACAAACTCCGCTGGAACACTGATGAGGAAGGGAATCTCTCCGTAGAAGTGGTCAAGCAGCGCTATGGAACATTCGAAGACGACGACATGAAGGCTCCGATGGGCGGTGACAGCCTCGAAACACATGATCTGGCCGGGGGACGAGGAAAATCCATTCAACTGACCTTAACAGACAACGAAAGCACCGACAATCGCATTCGGTTCTGTTGTCGACGCTAAGAAGGACAAGATAAGGCGTTCATGCCCAGTCATGGTTATCGATGCCCTCGTAGTGTTTCAACCGACTCTTGATCTCCCAAGCTTCCCATCGACACTCGTGATAGAGAACATTAGCGAGGTCGTCGAAATTGCTCTTATTGAGTTCAATACCACGGTTTCCACGGTAGGTAATATAGGGTTCGCTTCGGAGGTTGGCGTAGACCTCACGTGCGGTAGGGTAGTCGTCTCCAATAGCTGAGAGACTGAGGAGAGCTTCCTCTGTGATTGGTGTGCCCCACTTATGTTTCGCAATCATCGTCGCCAGGAGGGCACACTTTACCGACGGTTTCTCCATAACCGATGGATAAACCCACATTGATATAAATGCTGTTAATAGCGCTTAACAGTGGTGGAAATGCTTATGAACACACGGGTGTTATCTCACGGTATGAGCAGTATGGAACACGCAGCTGACCGCGGAGAAAAAAAGCAACTCCGTATGGACCACCCAAGCGGGTGGCTCTACCTCACACAGCACGATGCCATCCCAATTCTGGTAGATGCGTTGCTTGATCTCCCGCCGAACCGTGAATTCAACAAAACCGAACTCGCAGAGCACACCGGTGTTACTCGCCAGACTGTCGGGAACTATACTGATCTCCTCCTTGAGGTTGAAGTTATCGAGGAAGTTCAGAACACGTCTCCGCGTCGGTACAGAGTTGCGGACAGCAACGTCGTCCGAGAACTCTTTGAGTTGAATAGTGCGCTCAACAACGTTGGCACAGAGTAGGGGTACTTACACTCTAGGCGATCATCTGTGAGGTCATCACCTGTTCACCCCGAACACATCATCTATGTCTGGCATTTAGATATGGTCTGACAGCATCCAGTCGTCGACTTATGAGCCTACAGGCGAATCATCTGGTATGACTGAGTCGGATCCAGCGGAGCTCCCGCCGCTGAATGAAGCAACGCCGTCGCTTGACGCGCCGGTCGCGGTGGAATGGTGGTTCACATTCGAGGAGGACGGACAACCCGATCTCGACACGTTCCACGGGTTTCACGACGCCGAGAAGATTGCTGACGGGGAGCCACCGGCAGTGACGGATGCCGAGGTTGTGACTTCAGCAGGGGTTACCGTAGAGCCCGACAGTGATTCGAAGGCCGATGCCGAGGACTCTCATTATTTGTTCCTCACACACCGAGAAGCGCTTGAACGCGGTATCGATCCGTGTGTCGAGTGTTTCCCAGCGTACGCGACGGACCGTCGAATCGAGAAAGAACGAAGCGGTGACGGGATTCTCTGTGAACAAGGTGTTGGAGGAATCGTGTTCGCATTATCGACTCGTCACGATTTGGACTCAGAGTGGAAGATCGACTCGGTGCATGAATCGTACACGTCGTTGTTGTACCGGGCACGCGCGGTTCGTGCACACGTCGGTTCGGCTGCCGGGCGGCTTCGTGTTTCGTATATGCCGCTTCGACAGGCTTCGTACACGTCGTTCGAGGAGGCGATGGAGACAGAGCCGTTCATGGCACACGTATCCGAGCTCAGGTCGATACAACCAACAGAGCTCTCAGCGGTTCGTGATCAGGTCGGAGACGAGGCCCTAGAGACGCAAGTACAACATGAACACCGTTATTCGGAGACAGGGAACACGAAGCCGTCGATCGTTCATAGAGCGGACACACCACCGTGCGGGTATGAACGCGAATTCTCTCCATCGTGGGGAGAGGAAGACAGTGAACTCCGGGAGATGCTTGATGAGGAACGGCAAACTGCTGCTGACATCATCAAGCGAGGGAACGTTGTCGAGTTCTGTGCGTCGTGTTTCCCGGAACTTGCAGCGTGGACTGGTGATTCTGAGGAGGCAACCGAGAAACGTGAACCGTAGTGTTCAATCCAGAATGTCGAACACTTCGACAGCTTTGTACTCCTTACCCCGTTCTTTGCCGGTCACTTCCTCGATAATGCCATCCGACTCGAGGTCTTCGACGATTTTGTAGGCGGTCCGGCGTGAAACATCGAGATAGTCTACGAGGTCTAGTGGTGTAAAATACGGATACTGGAGTAGCTGTCGAGCGAACTTATCTGTATTCGTGCTACCCGAGTACTCTTTGTCGTAGTGGGCTTGGAGATCTCGGAGTCGATGAGTCCGGTTGTACGATGTCTCAGCTTGAGTTCGAAGTCCGTCGAGGAAGAAGGTGATCCATTCGTCCCACGCACCCTCTTCACTCACTGCACGCATTCGCTCGACGTACTCGACTTTGTGACGATTGAAGTATGCACTTGGATAGATATACGGGCTTTCGATGTACCCTTCACTGGTCAAATAGAGGATGATAAGTAGTCGACCGAGTCGGCCGTTGCCATCTGAAAACGGGTGAACGGTCTCGAAAAAGTAGTCGATGATGGCGGCGTCGACAAGTGGGTGATACTGTCCACCCATCTGAATGTATGATTCAAATGAGGTCATGAGTCCATTGAGTCCCTCCGGAGCGGGTGGGACAAACGGACGCTTTCCTGGCTGTGGACTCGCGAGATGAACCATATGGTCGCGGAAACCTCCCACGACATCACCTTCATTGCGGACGTCCTCAAGCAAGATCGAATGGAGGTTTTTGAGTAGTGAGAGTGTTAGTGATTCTCTGCTTTCGATTTTGTTGAGCCCATGCGTAAGCGCGGTCTCGTAGTTGAGAGCCTCTTTCAGGTCTTTTTCGATTTTGGGGTCACTCTGGCCTTCGGGGTGTCTTGTGTGATAGGCTTCGACATCTTGGTAGGCAACATCTGCGCCTTCGATCCGTGCTGATTCGACAGCTTCGATCCGAATGAGAGAGGTGTAAAGAACTGCAGAGAAGTCGACTGTCGAGCTGATGCCGTCAACACGGCCGATTTGATACGCTGCATCGGCTACCAGATCACGCGTCTGTTCGGGGAGTTCGAGTTTTGGCTCTATCGGGAGAGGTTCGGGTGAATAGTACGGCTCCGGATGATACGGGACATATTTCCCTGGTGCATCCTCGGGAAGCTCTTTGGTAGGCATTTTGTTGTTATCATCAACAGCCTCAGTTGGTATAGTTGTTTATATATTAGGTATACGTAGAGGCGGTCTCAGGCCTGCTGTGTAAACTAAAGTGCGAATAGTATACTTGAGAACACCAGCACAGGAAATAGGTGCAACTTGGATATAAATGGGTATACTAAGATTGCATTTGTATTTTTGAGACACCACTCTGTCCGCAGTTATTTCACTTGCAACCTGGTGTGTGTCTCCCCTCGAAAACTGGATCAGTCCCCAAGTCATTCTTGTATCAAAGAGTCAGACATGAGCATTGATATTGATAAACGGACTACTCAAAGTCGGTGTACAGAGGCGGTATTCGAGCGCGGAAAGAACTATCGTGACGATGGCCGAGTGCAGCGTCTTGATCGGTTTGATGATCTTATTACTGCGAGTGTTATTGGATCAAAGCTCTACGACGTGACTGTCGACTTTGCTGGAAACAGTATCGGCACACAGTGTACGTGTCCGTACGATGGTGTCGGTGATTGTAAGCACATTGTTGCAGTACTATTGGAGATTGTCGACGGCCCACCACAGGACGAAAGTGAACACGTTGATACCGTTCTTGAGGACGTGTCGACCGATGAGCTTCGAGAGTTCGTCGGTGATGTACTTGCGACTCACTCAGATCTACGCGAGCGGTTTCTCGCACGCTTTGGCGACGATCACAAATCGGTTGAGGCCTACCGTGATGAGATCGCCCAATTGTTTGAACAGTATGCCGACCCGGTCGTGTTTGAGGCTATTGACTTCTCTCGGTTTTTCGAGATTGCCGAACAGTATCGTGATCGCGAACGGTATCTGGCGGCTGCGACTGTCTATCGAGCAGTCTTTGAAGAGGTCGACGAGAAATCAAACTGGATCGATGGAGCGTATGATCACTACGCGCAGACGATCCAGACAGCTCTCGATGGATACGCTGACTGTGTTCTAGCGGCTGATCCGACTGCTGAGGAGTTTGATACATACGCTGGCGTCCTGGAGGCGAGAGCATCAACAGACCCACCGGTCAACAACGAACAATTCTGGCGTGCTCTTGATGACCTCGAAGACCGATACAATGGGTGAGGTACAGACCGATTCGTGAGTATATCAGCACACAGGAGACCCGAGTAAGTCAGATTCGACTCACTACTGCTAGATAATATATGCGATCCTGAGAAAGATATTTTCACCACGGGTTCAAATCAACAGCAATGACCGACATCAACGAACAGGTGGTCGATGAGTGGACATCCTCAACGACGGCTAGAGAGCGCATCAAGGAGATACTTGAGGAGACAACCACCTACTCGAAAGTGAGCACCATTGCAGACCGCGCTCACGTGAGTGAACCGACTACCCGAAAGTATCTCAACGAACTCGTTGAGGAGGGTGTCGGCACTACAGAACAGGACGGCCGTACTACTCTGTACAAACGTAATCAAGGTCGACTCGTCGATAGACGGATCGAAGAACTCCGCACGACGTGTTCACATCAAGAACTTGTCGAGGGCATCCAGGATATGAAAGAATCAATCGCCGAGTTCCGCGAGACCTACGACGTCGAGAGTCCCGAGGATCTCGTTATCGAATTTGAACCAGGTGACGAGGGATGGAGTGATGTCGGACAATGGCAGTCGACACGTCGAAACCTTGCAATTGCGAAGGCCGCTATCCAGGTTGACGAAGCACACAGACTGGCAGAGGCTGAAGTGTGACAGACGATTGGGACCGAGTCGACACGGGTGATCCTGATCCAGATTTAAACCGTGGATTTTGATATTGCCACTGCTTCGATAGGCTTCTCAACCACTTGCCGTCACGCATCCCACAATGTCTCGATACGGTTCCTGACGTATTCAAGGACGATCTGACAGACGTCTCGG
>Ga0209917_1000458_pt1 | contig 17356 bp, 19 predicted proteins | sample SalPon2_C_H2O_MG_FD_185710 | JGI IMG/M metagenome (GOLD analysis project Ga0209917, IMG submission 185710) | Salt pond water microbial communities from South San Francisco under conditions of wetland restoration - Salt Pond MetaG R2_C_H2O_MG... | ecosystem: Environmental > Aquatic > Non-marine... | reverse complement strand
GGCACCACAAAGGAAGACCAGTGCGAGAGGACGACCTGAGGGTTCGCTGAACACGGTTTCGTCGATGATGGAGGGCATCTAGCTCGTCGTTTCCCGCGAGCGACAAAAACGGAGTGGACTCGCTTGCCCACTGTGGGTGATTTCCAAATGCGTCGAGCCCACCGTGCAGACGGCTCCGAGTGATCAGCAGAATCTACTCCAATCTGCCGCTACGGTCACCCACCCACCCGAATACGAGCGACATACACAGCACTACTCCTCCGGCAAACGCGAAGAACGCGAGCCTAGAAATTCATCCCGCGCCTGAAGGCGCGGGTATTCTCCTTTCTCTTTAGAACAGCTTGAGAAAGTCCACGGTCGCCACGTTGACGACTGTGGCCCCAACCGAGGAGACTGCCAGGCGGCCAGTGTGGCCGAGAGCAGAAGAAATGGGTCCGCACTCGGCTGCTCTCTGGATTGGTACGCCTCAGCCTGTCATAGAATTATTCCCACATTGTGATCAGATTCCTTAGTATTATAGCAAGCTATAGTCTTAGAATACCGTGCACTAAGTGCACGGATTTTGAGGTTGTTAGAGAGTGCCCTTTCGTTTCCGAATAATGATCTCTCGTACCTGTTTAGCCTGATCTGAGTCAGAGTGAATGAACGCTATGAGGACAGCCTCGACGATCTCGGAGCGGCTGGCTCCGAGATCGTCGCACTCAGCGACCAATTCGTCTACTTCTCGTACGATCCCTTCCTCAACAGCAACGCCGAACTTCTCCTTTGACATGTATGAAGCCCACTAAGAACGGCGTGCACCAAGTGCACGGCGTTTTCAAGCGGTCAAGGGAGATTTACAGAACAATGTGAACCGTTATATGACACGCTCTGTTGGAATTAATCGGATGCGCCTTGAGTGCTCACCTACCCCTCGAATGATTGGCTCAATACTGCGGTAGTTCCAGCCGAAACCGCTAGAGATGCACCTCCATGATACGGAAATCGAAGACGGTGTCATAACAATCGACTTGACTGACGGTGTCCTCACCTTCGATGTTGATGAGGTAGTGGCCGTCTGGCATCATACACATTCGCTCGCCGACTTCGGACTGGAAGACTAACTCAATCGAACGGGTTGCAGCCCGCGATATTCCGGCACGGAATCAAAACAGTCAGCACACGACCCGTCCGTATTTCGTAGGCCGTTCATTAACGCATGGCTGAAAGTCGAAGTATATGCGCTGACTGTAACTTCTGTCTCTAGTGGTCGATCTTCTACCAGTTAGCGTAGAGATCGAATTGGAGGCTGCTGAATAAAACGCGCGTATGTAGCACGCTTCCCGTCTGGTTTGTCGTGGCACTCTCACGTGCTGGGCTGGGTTCGGATCGACACGTACGCATGTTAACAGCCAGCTATCCACAATCCGGCACCGAGGAGTAATCCGCCAGAGACCACGACATCAGTGGCTGGAAGCGATGAAACCGAATATGCCCGGGTTAGCAGCGAGACCGCTATCGCTGTGGCGAACACTGCGATGCCTTTTCGAGTTCCGTCCATCCTCGTTATCGCGCGAGTATACCATTCCTGGCAAAAAGCGATTCCGTCTGTCTGGTCATATACGGGGCTATCACATCTCCGGTGGTGCAGAAACTGCCTGCTCTACGTTCAGCAATTGATCTTCTACCAGCTGGCGTAGACATCGGCTTGGTAGATGCAAGATGGAGGGCGCGTATCGGGCACATGCTACAGTCTGCTAGAACGATCCCACCGGGGATTCTTACGACAGTGGGAACAAATCGCCTCTATGAATGTTGAACAGTTGATGACTGCGAACGTTGTCACCGCCGACATTGAGGAGACTATCCGAACAGCAGTCGCCTCGATGCTTAGTAACCATGTTGGAAGTGTGATTGTGACTAATGAGGGCAACCCGACCGGAATTGTAACTGAAACGGATATTCTACAGGCCGGCTATGCCACTGACGAAGCTTTCAGCGAGGTTCTGCTCAAACACGTAATGAGCCATCCGATCACAACGATTGCACCGGACAAATCCCTTCGCACAGCGATGCGAACGATGAAAAATGAGAACATCAAAAAACTCCCTGTGCAAGACGGGCTCGATCTCGTTGGAATTCTCACAATGACTGATGTAACTCGTCAGTATAACGAGATCGTACAGGAAATCCACGACATGGAACAACCTCGGGGCCTCAGTGATGCCGAACTTCGGGGACTCAGTTCTCAGTCGGAGTGAATTGTTCCTCTTCCAAGCATCTGTTTGATGTCTGTCGGTGTGGAAACTCCAAAATTGTTGTGCTGACTACACGCTCTGCATCTTGCACGCCGTTTCTAACAGAATGCGAATAAAACAATTGATTACTATCGGAAAATTCTAATTTAGCTTATTCGTCTGGAAGGTACTGTCGTCGTTGGTCAAGTTTTTCTTCAGGGGTTCGCTGGTCGTAGTGCCGGTCAAGCACGTCTGGTCCCAGATCCATCCGTGCTCCAACGATCTCTTTTGGCGTGTCGGTCCGGAGATGATAGGTGATTGAGCCGCGACGAATCGGATGCGGGCTCAAAACAGATGGGCATTTATGGACTTTAGCAGTCCGAATCGCGTCACAGCCCTCAATATCGCGATCGTGTGGACAATCGCCTGTATACACGCACGGACGCGTGTACTGATACGCAATCGTACGGCCTCTATTTCTGCTTAGACGGCCATGCCGCGTGACGAACAGTGGTGTTCGACCGGATCCATCAACGGTACCCGGATGATTCACCGCAAGCCAATCATCAAGTACGTCGCAGACGCGATCATTCAGTGCTACCAGACGCTCGCCTTGAGCCTGGTTCTTGAGCGTCGTTCCGGAATCCGGTCGGTGAACCAACTCTAAATATTGCCCATCAGGGTCGTAGTCATCAACGTCAAGCCCACACGCAGCACCGATCCGGAGGCCAGTATGCCACAGCACCTCGAATAGAACGTGCTCTAATTTCGCGTATTCATATTGCTCGAGGTGCGCTAGAATCTGTTGTGCCCGGTCAGCACTCAGCATCTCATCACGCGCATCTTCTTCGGTTGTCGTTGGGAGAATGACTTTCTCGTCGAGCCCTGGTTCAACACCGTCGATGCTGGCGCAGAATCGAAGGAACATCCGGAGGGTCGCCAATTGTCCTTTCATGCTCGTTGTGGCTAAATCGTCTTCCTCACGTCGTTTAACACGGAAACGGTGGATATCTCGGCCAGAAAACTCGTTGAGATTGGCTATCTCATTTGCTTCGCACCACTGGACGAACTGTTTGAGTCGGTAGTCGTGCGACTGGAGGGTCGCTGGTGCGAGTTCGTGCCGACGGTTGTCGAGGTACATTTGCTTCGCGGTTCGCGGATCGAGCGGTTCGAGGTCGTCTGACATTGGCTTGTCTCCTGAAGCCTCGAAAAGCGGGTGTTCTGAGCATGTTTGAGAGCCGCTCTATCGGTTGGTAAGCGGTTGCTGACGGTCCGGCAGGGTCTGGATTGTCCCCGCCCGGACCCATGCGATTCTGCGAGGAGCGGACGCGACGAGCGAGGCGGCTGTCGCACCCCACCCCGTAATGTCGATGCCGTCGCCGCCTTTCGAAACCCTTTTTGATAGCCTGACTGTCGGTTAGGGTGCGAGCCGCCTTAGCTCAGACTGGGAGAGCACTCGACTGAAGATCGAGCTGTCCCCGGTTCAAATCCGGGAGGCGGCATTAGACTCAGAGTTCAAATGCCCACGCTACTGCGTGGCTGCGAACTCAATCTTTGTCGCGCCGATCAGTACCATCATTCAATGTCGTACTGGTCCCTCAGTGACTGGTACTCTGCTTGCCCTGGGAGTTGAATCACGTCCGCGCCAGTAGTCGCGTCAATGCCGTTTTGACACGCCTGATACATCGTGCTGACTTCGTTTCCGAGTCTATACCACTCCGCGACAGTCATCAACTCATTCTGGCTGATTCCCGCTCGTTCAATTAGGAGCATAGCATAGCATAGCTCACTCGACGGACCTCGGACTCGATCAGAAGCGTATGACAGACGAGGTCCAGTCGTGGCTCACTAGGTACCGACGGTAGCGAGAAGAGATGAGTATCTTTCTGAATTTCAAGGACGGCGATTTTGGCGGAAAGTCTTTGTATCGGTATCTCGTTAGCGATAGTAGAGCGTGCCCACCAGTCCGGACTCGAAGGGGGAAAATATCATGACCGAATTAATTGACCCTACGGCCGCGAAAATCGTCTTGGCGGTTCATCGTGGCGATTCAATCAACCGTGTGGCGAATAAGATCGGGACGTCGTACTCGTGGACGTACGACTGGATTGAGACGTTGAAGGATGCAGAGATTATCGGTAATAGCGATAGTGGAATCCAGATCGTGGACCACGAGATGCGCCAGCAGTACGCCGAGATGATGGCGGCCGTCTACCGCCGCAACACCATCTCGCAGGAGGACGCGTACGTCATTCCGCACTTCGCCGGGATGGAGTTCGCGTTCACGGAAATCGACGCCGCGTATGTCTGGACCAAGGGCGGCTTTCAGATCGCGCGGAGTCACGACGATTATCCGGTGTTCATCCAGGTCCACGACCGCGACGTCGAGCGGTGGATGGCCTTCTTCGAACAGTTCGGTGTCGAGACGACGATCAACGAGCGTCCGAATGCTGACGACATCGACGGGAACGTCCATTACGTGTTGTTCCCCGAGACCGACGGCATCGACGTGGAGTGGGTCGGCGGGAACCCGGTCATTCCGTTGGATGACGCCGTCGAGCAGATGACGCAGAATCGGCCGGCGTACGAACCGGCCTTGGAGATCATCGCCGACGAGTACGATGTTGACATCGATGCCACGCATCACAGTGCGGAACCGGCGGACTGAGCGGTGAGTGATAGATGAGTCTTCCCGAACGCCAAGCAGAACTTGTGGCGACGCACCGTGAGATACAGGCTGCGGATCTGCCGTACGTCCTCGTCGGTGGATGGGCCGTCTCCGCGTTCCAGACACGGTTCACCACGGACATCGACGCGGTCATTCCGGAAACGTCTCTCGACGACTATGAGGCGCTTCTCGGTGACCGCGGGTACGAGAAGGAGTTCGAGACGGATGTCTCGAACCAGTACGAAGGGCGGATGGTCCAGTTCTCGAAGGCCATCGGGGAGAACGAGGTGACATTCGAAGCGCTCGTCGGGGCGATTCGGTGTCGGCAGACGGACGCCGAGTGGTCGTACCGGTATCTCCACGAGCACAGTACCGTCGCGTCGCTCGATGTTGCGGAAGATCTCGAGGGGCGGATTCCCGAGCCGTCGCTGTTATTCGCGCTGAAACTCCACAGTGGCCGGATGGCGGATACCCGTGACTTGGTGGTCATCAGTACCCGTGCGGATTTCGACCGCATCGAACGCCACATCCACCGGGGTGACCCAGCCCGACTTGACGACCAGATAGCAGACGTGGTTGAGCGGCTCACGGACGAAAGCTTCGAGGACTCGTTCAAGGGTGTCTTCCAGCAAGGGGAGTTGCCGGCTGACGCAGTGAACGAGTTGGTTGCATTCCTGACCGATCAACGCGAGAGGCTCCCGTAGAATCGAAAGAAGGCTATTGAGTTAGATCTCGTTGATGTAGTTGCGTCTCTGCTCGACCTTCACCGGGTACTGAAACTCATTCACTCGGAGTCGCCGATCTGATCGGCGAGCGCGTCCATCATCTCCCACAAGAGTCCGGCAACCGAGTGTGCCTCGAACGAGATGGGTTCGTCCGTGTACGTATCTTTCTCGTCACCTCGCACCTGGTAGTGGAGCAAGCCATCCACGTGCGAATTCGGTTCGCAGTGGAACCCACAGTCGAACCCGTCGGATTCGCTGTAGTGGAGAGTGTAGTACGCCCGAATTGGCGTCCGAATCCATGTGTCGTTCGCACGGTCGGACGCCTCGGGACCAGGTGAGGGCTCTGGGACCCACGTAACCCGGAGTGACGCCGTCTCTGCTGTGCGACCGAACCACAACGGAGCGAGCGTCGCCCGTAACTCCCGGTACTCCTCGGGCGGCCCACCCTCGACAGAGCGAACGGCGGGATGTCTCGCCAGTTCGCCGCGCAACTCGCGCAGTATGCGGTGTCGATCCGAACCAGAATTAGCCCCGCCATCGGGCCGATACCGTCGTCCCCCTTGATCACCGGTCATACTGTGACCGACGACGAATCCGACATCCAAGTATCGTAGTTCTCGATCGCGTCCTGCACGAGCGAGAGTCGATACCGAGTGAGTTCCCAGTCGCTCGCGGCCTGGACAAGTTCGTACGCCCGCTCGGCAGCGGTCTCGTCCGCTGCTGCTCGCTCACGCAGTGTGTCTGGGGAGTCAGCGTCGTACTCGGCTTTCTGGGTCGTAATGTCGTTTTTCAACTCGGCAGCGTGCTCAGAGAGCTCCTGTTTTGTCAGCTCCCGAATCAGTTCCCGAACGTCACGGAGTCGAGTGTATAACGGATCCGGATAGTAGTGACGGGTTCCGTTGTCGTCAGTTGCCGTCACAACGCCGAGGTCAACGAGTCGGCTGAGGTGATCCCGAGCCGTGTTCGGGGAAACGGCAGCTTCCTCGGCGATCCATGGCGCGGGGCGGGGCTCCGTGAGCGTCATCGTGACCGACTGTACGCGGTCGAACGCCGACGTGTGTTTCTTCCACGTCTGTACCCCCCCGCGCTCCTCGTCGGATTCATCCCCGGACATAGTACTCGACTGTACGAACTGGAGCGTAATAGTTCTATCTCTCCGCAAATTATTGCGTACTTTATCCATCGTGAATCTGGATGGTAGACGTTCGTATGTTCTCGCCGAAAGATTTCAGTCGAGTTGTCGGACTAGACCCTGACGAGTTTCAGCACTGGTACGCAACTACAGGGTTGAGAATTACATATGTAAAAGTGAGCGAGAATAATAAAATAGTCCAAATGCTGGGAGGCGGCATCCGGCTTCCACACGATGTTCATTCGAACAGTTTTCGCATTCGACTGACGATCGAGCCGTCCCCGTTCCCGCTCGCCACGCTCTCGGGAAGTCGAAAGACGAGCGTAGCGGGTCTTTCGGAAGTTCACAATCCGGGAGGCGGCGTTAGGTCTTCAGCACCGAAGACCGTGGCCGGCCGTGGCAGGTCCGTTCCGACTTCGATGCCCGACCACAACCCGTGATCGGGACCCAAAAAGCGATCACGGCGCGGCCGAAGTCGGCTCGAACGGCGTCCGATTCGATCCGGACGGTAGTCCGGAGGGGGCTCAGGTCCCCGGCTGTTCGACGTGGTTCCGCCAAAACGCCGGCTGCGTGTAGGTCGCGTACGCGCCCTGATACCCCGTCAACCGGGCGAGGGGGGCGAGGAGGTCGACCGCCGACCCGGCGCCGTCCCCGCGGACGAACGTCGTGTTCCCTTCGAGAACGTCGGCGATGAGTGCCCACTGAAGCGGATCACTGAGGTCACGCGAGCGGTCGTGGGCGAGGCCGCCGAGCGTGGGCAGGACCTCCCGGAGCCGTCCCGGCGAGTGGATCTCCGTGACGACGAGCGCCCGCTCTCCGGTTTCGTTGCGGAACGTGTGTACGACGCCGGTGTCGACGGTAACGGTATCCCCAGCTGAGACCCGTCGCTCCGCGCCGTCGAGCGTTACGACGAGCGATCCCGCCTCGACGTGAAACCGTTCGAGGCTCCGTTCGTGGTAGTGGGCGGGCGGGCCGTCGTAGCCCGGCCCGAAGACGCTGGCTGTCCGAATCGGGTCCTCGCCGTCCGTTTGGGGAATCCCCCAAACGGGCCGGGTCGGGTGCGACGTTATGGGTCCGACCCGGTCTCCGAGTCTGTCCTCGAGCCAGCTCCCTTCCTCGACGTCGAACCCCGTTCCGGGCATCGGCTCGCCCCGCTCGTCGAGAGTCCGGCCGGTGGTGTACGTCGCCATATCCCCCGATTGGGCTCGGCGCACAAAAGCCCCCGTCCGTCGCTGTCGGGCGCCCCCGGTGCGATTCCCGGCTCTCGGGGCTCACCCCCGACCGCCGGCCAGCGACGCCGCCTCGGGGAGCCGCCGGAGCGTGAGCATCGCGGCCGTGCCGACGAGCGGCCCGACGGCGAGGGGGGCGAAGGCCCACCGCCAGCCGACCCACTCCGCAAGGATCGGCGTCAACTGGATCGATCCGAGAGTCAAGAGGAACCCGACGGCGGTCTGAAACGTGAGCGCGCTGCCGACGTAGGCGTCGTCGGCGAGTTCGGAGACGGCCGTCGAGAACTGCGCCGAGTCGGCGACGATGACGAACCCCCACAGGAGGACGAAGGGAACGACCACGGCCGTCGGCGCGCCGAAGACGAAGCCGGCGGCGATGCAGGCGCCGCCGCTGACGATCATGCTGGCGCTCGTGACCGTCGTCCGGCCGATCCGGTCGGCGCCGATCCCGGCGGCGACGGCTCCCGCCCCGCCGACGGCGATGGTCCCGAAGGTCACGAGCGCGGCGAAGGACTCGCTCTCGCCGCCGCTGGCGGCGAAACTGGCCGAGAGATACACCGGAATCCACGCCCAGACCGCGTACAACTCCCACATGTGTCCGAAGTAACCGAGGTTTGCGAGGATCGTCCCCCGATCGCCCGCGATCCGACCTATCGCCCCGGGATCGAACGGCGCGGCCGGCGCCTGGTGCGGCCCGGGGTCGACGAACAGGACGAGCACGGCGCCGACCACCGCGAGGCCGGCCGACCCGAGCAACACCGCCGTGGGTCGGCCGACGCCGCCGACGGCGCGCAGGAGGTGCGGCATCGCCGAACCGACGGTCAACGCGCCGACCAACACCCCGATGGCGAACCCGCGTCCCCCCCGGAACCAGCCGGCCATGATCTTCATGCCGGGGGGGTACACCCCGGCGAGGGCCATCCCGGTCACGAACCGCAGGACGAGGGCCGGCAGGAACGAACTGACGCTCGTCGCGATGACGACAGTCGCGGCGGCGCCTGCGGCCGCCGAGGCCGCAAACAGGTACCGGGGCTTGACGACGTCCGAGACGGTGAACACCGCCGACAGCAGGGCGCCGGCGACGAAGCCGAGTTGGACCGCGTTGGTGAGCCACGCCGTCTCGGCCGCCGACAGGTCCCAGGCCGTCGCCAGTTCCGGGCCGACGGCGGAGACGCTGAACCAAAGCGTCATCGCCAGCAGTTCGGCGGTCGCGAGTATTCCGAGCACCCGGTATTTGCGGCGTCGGTCGGTCATGGTCGCGTTCGGGGTCGGTCGGTCGGTCCCCGTCGGCCGGTCGGTCCTCGTCGGTCAGTTCCTGTCAGTCGGGGTCCGTCAGTCGGTCTGGCTCCACCTGTCATTTATACGATCTCGCCCGTGTCGACGAGCGTTCGGTAGGGACGCCGCACGTTTTTAAATGATTTGGGCGCGTGCCCCGCAGCCGCACGGTCCGTCCCTCCGGCCGTGGTGGTCGCCGTGGGGTTGCGGGCGTTCGTCGCCGGGGGTCGCTGACGGGCGTCGCCGGGGCCGGGGACGTTCGCCGACGGGTTTCGTGGAACCCGCTCGCGGGTCTCGCCGGTTCCGCGGAACCGTTTTGTGTGTCCCGGCCGCCGCCCTGGTATGACGCTTCAGATCGGGACGCGGATCGTCAGTCGGACGCTCTCGGAGGTCCGCCGCGGGATCGAGGCCGCGATCCCGCGGCTCGTCACCGGACTGCTGTTCGCGGTCGTCGCCTACGCGGCGATCCGGCTGCTCCTGACGGTCGTCGGTCGCGTCCTCGGCGCGTACTACTCCGATCGGCAGGCGCTCGTCGTCCAGTTGGGCGTGACGATCGTCGGCGTCTTTCTGTGGTTCGGGGCGGCGTTGGCCTTCCTGAAGATCGTCGGGTTCGGCGACATCGCGGCGAGTCTCGGCACCGCGGTCGGGTTCGTGGCGCTGGGGGTCTCCTACGCACTCTCGGAGATGGTCGAGGACACCGTCGCGGGCGTGTATCTCCTCCGGGACCCGGACTTCGAGGCCGGCGACCGGGTCGTCGTCGGGAAGACCGAGGGGGTCGACCGCGATCGAGTTGCGCAAGAGCCGCTTCGAGTTGGACAACGGGGACACCGTCGTCTTGGCCAACCGCGACGTCGAATCCGAGTGGACGAAGCGGGCCGCCGAGGAGTGACGCGGCGATCCCCGAGAGACGGCCGATCGGGTCGGGGGCTGACGGTACGGCGGCGATGCCGCCCCGGCCGGGACCCGACAGGCCGAGCGGACGCACGTGGGTCCGTGCAGCGACGTCGAACGGGCGCTCGCGGGGAGTGACGAACGCGTTCCGGACGGGGCCGAGAGGGGAACGAGCGGGGGCGAACCGACGCTCGGACGGGAATCAACCGGGATAAAATAATTGTCGGAGGACACAAAAACAGTCGGTAATGACGGGGCGAACGCCGGCGTCCGGGCCGGAGGGCGACGGGGCGGACGAAGGGGTGCTCGAGGGATCGTCCGGCGGCGACCGGGAGGTGTCCGATGCGACGGGCGGGGCGTCCGGCGAGTCGACGGACGCCGAGCGCGAGACGGCTCCGGACGCCGGCCCCGAGACGGCCCGAGACGCCGAGCGGGGGTGGCTGGTCGGCCCCTGGTATCGGTCTGGCGTCGGCATCGGCGTCGTCGCCGCGGACGTGCTGTTGACGCTGTCTCTCGGGGGCGTGACGATCGTCGGCCTCGACGGCACCGGCGTCGCGTCCGGTCCGCCGGCCGGTATCGTCCCGTGGTACGTGTACGCGTTCAGCGTCCTCGGCGCGTTGGGGTTCGTGTTCACCGCGCTGATCGAGGAGTTCGGCCGGTCGACGTTCGAGGTGCTCCACTACAACTTCAGGCTTCCCGCCGCGTTGCCGCTCGGCGTCGGCATCTACCTGTTTTCGGACATCCTGCTCGGCGAGGCGACCGCCGACGTCCCGCTCGTCGTCGGCCTCGTCTTCCTTTCGGGAATGTACGTCAACCTCGCGTACAGGCAACTCGGGGCGCTCGCGCGGCGGCTCCTGCCGGGCGGACGGGAGGGCAACGGGCGGCGTGGCGACGAAACCCGAAACGAAGACGGGACGCGACGCGACGACGCGGGGGGAGACGACGAGAGCGACCCCCCGCGGACGGACGGCGGCCAGTGAGCCGGTCGGTTGTCGGCCGGTTGCACACCCGCTGTGCGGTTTTATCGTCCGGCCCCGTCGGTGTCGACGAACAATGTCTACCGACGAGTTCGAGTTGACCGAACCGGAACTGACAGCCGACGACCTGCTGTTCGTCGAGGACCCACACTTCGGGCCGGAGTCGGTCGCGGTCGTGACGGGGGCGGCCTCTGGGATCGGCCGCGCGACCGCCGTCGCCCTGGCCGCCAACGGCCTCACGGTCGTCGGGGCCGACATCGACGAGGACGGCCTCGAGGGCACTGTCGACCTCGCCGCCGACGTCGGCGTCGAGGGGGCGGTGCGACCGCTCCCGACGGACCTCACCGACGACGGCGACGTCGAAACGATGGTCGAGACGGCCGCCGGGGCGGGCGATCTTCGCTACGTCGCCAACGTCGCCGGCATGCAACACATCGCTCCGATCCCCGAGTTCCCGATGGATCGATACGACCTGCTGCTCGACATCATGCTCCGGGCGCCGTTTCTCACCGTCAAACACGCGATGCCGCACATCCGGGCGACCGACGACGGCGTCGGCGCGATCGCGAACATGTCGTCGGTCCACGGCCACTACGCCACCCAGGACAAGGCCGCCTACATCACCGCCAAACACGGCCTCACGGGCCTCACGCGGGCGATCGCCGCCGAGGGCGAGGGGACGCTCCGGGGGTTTTCGGTCAGCGTCGGCTACGTGTTGACGCCGCTGATGGTGAACCAAATCGAGGACACCGCCGCCGAGCGCGGCATCTCCGAACGCGAGGTCGTCGGGGACGTCATGCTTGGACAGGCCCGAACCAAGGAGATGATGACGCCCGCCGAGGTCGCGAACCTCTTCACGTTCGGCCTCTCGAAACACGGCAGTCACCTCAACGGCGCCGACCTGCTCTGGGACGGCGGCTACACCCACACGTATGAGTGACCCCCCGACAAAGGTCGCGATCGCCTGCCAGGGCGGCGGGAGCCACACGGCCTTCACCGCCGGCGTGCTGAAAGAGTTGTTCCGGGAGTGGGACGACGGCTACGAACTCGTCGGGATCAGCGGGACCTCCGGCGGCGCGTTCAACGCGCTGGCGGCGTGGTACGGGCTAGTGACGGCCGACGAGGCGCGGGCTATCGAACTCCTCGATGCGCTCTGGACCGATCTCTCGGCCGCCGACCCCACGGATCGGTTCCTGAACGACTTCGTCGTCGGCCTCTCGCGGTTCGGGAGCACGGGCGTACCGACACTCGAGGTCAGCCCCTACTGGATCCCCGGCCCGGAACTCGGCAAGCGGGAGATCCGCGAGACGCTCGAACGGCACATCGACTTCGAGGAGGTCCCGGGCCTGTGCCGGACGGACGCGCCCGAACTCGTCGTGGGCACGGTCAACGTCAACGCCGGCGTCTTCGAGACGTTCACCAACGAGGCGGTGACGCCGGAGGCGGTTCTCGCGTCGGCGGCGGTCCCGACGATGTTCGAGGCCGTCGAGATCAACGGCCACTACCACTGGGACGGGCTGTTCAGCCAGAACCCGCCGATAGACGACCTGCTGACCGTCGACGCCGATCGCAAGCCCGAGGAGCTGTGGGTGATCCAGGTCAACCCCCAAGAGCGCGAGGGCGAGCCGACGTCGCTCGAGGAGATCGCCGACCGCCGCAACGAGCTCTCGGGGAACATCTCGTTGAACCAGGAGCTCGGGGTCATAGAGCGCGTCAACGAGTGGATCGACGAGGGCCACCTCCCCGAAGACGAGTTCACCCGAACCGAGGTTCGTCGCATCGAGATGGGGGAGGCCTACCACTGCTCGACGAAGGTCGACCGGCGGCCGTCGTTCGTCGGGGAACTGATCGAACTCGGCGAACGGCGCGCCGCCGAGTTCCTCTCGGAGCGCCGACCGTGACGCGCGGCCCGACCGGGAGGACGCGGTCGCCACCCCACCCGAACGCTCAATCCGCTCGATTACGTAGCCTCGACACGTCATGACCGACGACGAACCGAGCGATCCGCCGCGGGTCGTCGTGTGGGTCCGGGAGCTTGCGGTGCCGCCGGGCGATCCCAGGGCGACGGTGCTGTCGCGACTCAGGGAACTCGAATCCCGCGGACTCGTCGCCGACGTCTCGGTCCGGGTGTGGGGGACGGCGGTCGACGCGGCGGTGGCCGACGGCGGCGAGTACGACCAGCCCGTCCGGTCGCGCGTCGCCGAGTTCTACCGGTGGGCCGACCGGACCGGCCACTCCCTCGAGCCGGCCTTCCGCCGCGAACAACGCTCCTCGATGCTCTCGACGGAACGATCCGAGGTCGTCAGGCTCCCGCTCGTTTGCGTGGCCGTCTACGCGAACGACGATCTCCGGGGGGTGTTCCCGTGCTCGGCGGGAGAGGAGCCGGACACGAGGACCGTACGGGACTGTCTCGAACGCTTCGAGACCGGGGCGATCGGCGGGGGAGCGAACGCGGGAATCGGAAAACGCGATTGAGTCGCCGGCTCGCGGCTCACTCCGGGCTGACGACCGACGCACACGAAGGGCACTCGGCGAACACGCCGACGGTGTCGTCCGAGCGCTCGTAGGCGATGAGTTCGTCGATCGGACGGATGTCGTCGCCGCAGTTCGGGCACGCGCCGAGCCGTCGGTCGTCGGTCGTCATCGGAATGGGGGAAACACGGAGCGTGGGGTCGATCGCCCCGCGTCGGCGTTGTGCGCCGATGCTTATATACGCCGATTACGCGACACGTCTTCACACGCGTGAGCCTGCCGCGCGCCGCGGCGGAGCCCTTTGGGGCCACTACGTGCCATCCGGACCCTCCGTCTCGCCGGCGGGACGTCGCAACCCGATCGTGACCCGCGTACCCTCCGACGGATCCGAGTCGACGTTGAGCCGCCCCCCGGAGCTGTGGACGATCCAGCGCGTCAGCCACAGCCCCGTGCCGGTGCTGTGGACGAGCGCCGTCTCCGTATCCCCCGTCAGCGCTTTCTTCTCTACGTCGGGCAGTCCGGGACCGTCGTCCTCGATCGCGAGCGACAGTCGGCGGGGATCCGACGGCTCGGTGACCTCGACGCGGACGGTGGGGCTGTCGGAATCGTTGTGTTTGACCGCGTTTTCGAGGAGGTTCTCGAACGCGTAGGGCAGGAGTTCGTGGGCCACGACAGGTGCGGACGGCGGGATCTCGGCGTCGACTTCGGCAGCCGGCCAGTCGGCACACAACCGGTCGAGTTGGTCCTCCAGGACGGCGGATACGTCGAACGTCGTCCGCTCCGTTTCGGGAGTTTCCCCCCGGAGCCGCTCGAGGTGGCGGGCCGTTTCGCTCAGTTCGTCGATCCCCCTGAGCCGGTCGCGCATCGCCTCGACGTGATCGTTCCCCGACGGGACGGCGTCGGCGAGCAGATCGAGGTGGCCGCGGATGATAGTCAGGTCGTTCCGGATGTTGTGCCGCAGCACGCGGTTGAGAACCGCCAGGCGCTGTTCGCGCTGTTTCTGTTCGCTGATGTCGCTGACGACGAACGTGGCGCCGGTGAACTCGCCGTTGTGATCCCTGAGCGGTGCGGCCCACAGCCGGACGTCGACGGCCGAGCCGTCTCGGTGTCGATGCCGCGTTTCGACGCCGGTGAACCGCTCTCCGCTCCGCAGCCGGGACAACGAGAGCTCCGGACCGGACTGGTCGACGACCGACTGCAAGTACGGCTCGGCGAGCACGTCCGCTTCCGTCCACCCGAACATCCGCTCTGCGCCGTCGTTCCACAGCCGTATCGCGCCGCCCCCGTCGATGACGACGATAGCGACCGGGGCGACCTCGACGACGGAAACGAACCGGCGCACGAGGTACTCGACCGTCGTGGTGAGCACCTCGACTTCCTCCTCGGCGGTCAGATACTGCGTGAGGAGGACCGCGAAGTCGTCGACGAGCCGATCGACGAGCTCCGACCGCTCGCTCGCGGCGTGGGACCGATACGTCTCTATCAGCTGCTGTCGGGCTTTCGTGTGCCCCCCGTCGTCGAGAACGTCGAACAGCGCGCCGACGAGTTGCTCCGCGTGCCGACTCATTTTAGGCGGGCCTAAAAACCTGGGAGTTAAATGCGTTTTGAGAGCGCCGCCGCGAACCGATTTGGGCGCCGACCCGACGGACCGATCAGGCGTCCGGCCAGCGCTCGATGTACACCGTCTTGTCGGTGTAGAAGTGGATCATGTCCTCCCCCTGGGCGTGGAGGTCACCGAAGAACGAGTCCTTCCGGCCGCCGAAGTGGAAAAACGCCATCGGGGCCGCCGTCCCGGCGTTGATCGCGAGGTTTCCGACGTCCGTCTCGTGTCGGAAGGTGCGGGCGTCGGCGCCGCGCCCCGTGAACAGACTCGCCGCGTTGCCGAAGTCGCTCCGGTCGAGGACCCCGATGGCCTCCTCGAGATCCGCGACGGAGGTCAACCCGAGCACCGGGCCGAACACCTCCTCGCGAACGATCGTCATCTCGGGATCGACGTTCCCGAACAGCGTCGGACCGAGGAAGTTCCCCTCCTCGTACCCGTCGACCGAGACGTCGCGCCCGTCGAGGAGGAGCTCCGCGCCCTCGTCGATGGCCGTTTCGATGTACTCCCGGACCCGCTGTTCGTGTTCGGGGCTGATGAGCGCGCCGATGTCGGTGTCGGGATCGAGCCCCGACCCCACGACCTGCGTCTCGGCCACCGACACGACCCGGTCGACGAACTCGTCGTAGACCGACGCCTCGACGACGGCGACATCGTTGGCGAGACACCGCTCGCCGGCGCAGGCGAACGCCGAACTCACCGTCTTCTCGGCGGCGAAGTCCAGATCGGCCGTCTCGGTGACGACGATGTGGTTCTTCGCGCCGCCCTGAGCCTGGACGCGCTTGCCGTTCGCCGCCGCCGTCTCGTAAATTTCGCGCGCGACCGGCGTGCTGCCGACGAAGGAGACGCCCTCGACGCCGTCGTGCTCCAACAGCGCGTTGACCGTGTCGACGCCGCCGTTGACGAGTCCGAGGACCCCGTCCGGAAAGCCCGCCCGATCGATCAACTCGAAGATGCGCGCGGCGACGAGGGGGTCCTGCTCGCTCGGCTTCAACACGAAGCTGTTGCCGGTCGCGACGGCGTAGGGCAGAAACCACAAGGGGATCATCGCGGGGAAGTTGAACGGCGTGACCGCGGCGAAGACGCCGAGGGGCTTGCGGACGGCGCTCTCGTCGATCTCCGGCGCGGCGTCGAGAAGCGTCCCGCCCTGCATCATCGACGGGATGCCGCAGGCGACCTCGACGTTCTCGATCCCGCGTCGGATCTCCCCCGCCGCCTCCCCCCGCGTTTTGCCGTGTTCGCGGACGAGCAACTCGGCGAGTTCGTCGTGGTGCTCTTCGAGCAGGCGCTTCAGTTCGAACAGCGGCTGGATCCGCTCTTCGACCGGCCGGGCGGACCACTCCTCGAAGGCCTCCGTGGCCGTCCGGACCGCCCCGTCGACGTCGTCGGGCGAGCTGAACGCGACGCGGGCGAGACGTTCGCCCGTAGCCGGGTCGACGACGTCCCGGCCGCCGTCTCCGCTCGGGGCGTGCCACTCCCCGCCAACGTAGTTCCGCACTGTGCCGGTCTCCGCGACCGATGTCGGACGAACCATACCGGCACGACTCGTCGGCGGGGTATATGGGTTTGGTACACTGCCCCCACTCAGTCCCGACCGCCGTCGGGGCGGGCGGGCGTGGCGGAGGGGGCCGACTCCCCGGCGCGCCCGGGATCGGCCGGGGCGCCCGCGACGGGATCGGTGCCGTCGTCGTCGCGGTCGGTCGTATCGAAGGCCTCGGCTCGCGCTCTGAGATCGGTCGCCACGTCGGCGAGCGCCCGCGCGTCCTCGAGTGTCTCCTCTAGCGACTCGACTTGGGCGGCAGTTCGGTCGGCGACGTCGGCGGAATCGCGGGCGGTGGCCTGGCTCGTCTCCGAGACGTCGTCGACCATCGACGCGATCTCCTCGGCCGAGGCGGCCTGGTCGTCGGTGGCGCTGCTGATCTCGGCGATCCCACCCTCGGCCTCCTCGACCGCCGCGGCGATGTCGTCGAACATCGAGATGGTCTCCTCGATCGTGTCCGCACCGGTCTCGACGCGATCAGTCATCTCCTCGATGCTGGCGACGGCCCCGTCGGTCACCGCCCGCGCCGCCTCGATACGTTGCTCGATATCGTCGGTCGCGTCCGAGGCCTCCTCGGCCAGCGCCTTGACCTCGTTGGCGACGACCGCGAACCCGTCCCCGCTGGCGTCGG
>Ga0209917_1000457_pt1 | contig 17367 bp, 14 predicted proteins | sample SalPon2_C_H2O_MG_FD_185710 | JGI IMG/M metagenome (GOLD analysis project Ga0209917, IMG submission 185710) | Salt pond water microbial communities from South San Francisco under conditions of wetland restoration - Salt Pond MetaG R2_C_H2O_MG... | ecosystem: Environmental > Aquatic > Non-marine... | reverse complement strand
CGTCCACCGCGATCACGTAATCCCGCGATCGGAACGCAACATCGTCGAGTCCGACACGGTCGATTGCGTCCAGCAACCACGCCTCGTCACGGTTCTTGGCGTCGCGGACGTACATGTCTGAGCCTACGCGACCCAGGATAAAAACCGTTCGCCGACACAAAGGCTCATCCGCGCGGGAGTCGACCGACGTTGTACCCCCTGTCGAACGACGGAACGCTGCATACGTGTTCGGTCACCGTTCGGAGTCTGGCGCGACAGGCACGGCGGTATCGAGACCTGCATCGAGACCGACGGTGACGTCGTATTCGAGCCTGTCTCTCGCCCGCGAGATGTCGGCGCGGCTGTGTCGAATGTCTCCGTCACGGGCTGTGGTGTGTACGATCTCGGAGTCGCTACCGACACTCTCCCGGATTCGTTCGGCGAGGTTCCGTATCGTCACCGCCTCACCGGTGCCGACGTTGTATGCGCGGCCAATGTACTCGGTTCGTGCGGCCAGTCTGTTCGCTCGAACCACGTCGTCTACGTGAACGAAGTCACGGGTTTGTTGACCATCACCGTGAACCGTGATTGGGTCACCATTTCGGGCTTGATCAGCAAAGACGTCGATGACACCGGCATAGTCGCCACCAGTCTGGTTAGGTCCGTAAACATTGAAATACCGAAGTGCGACGGTCTCGACGCCGTAGAGATCGTGGTACAGCCGGGTAAAGTGGTCGACAGCGAGTTTATCCAGCCCGTACGGTGAGGTCGGATCGAGCCTCGCAGACTCCGATACCGGGACGGCATCCGGAGCGCCGTATATCGCCGCACTGGAGGCGACGACGACCCGAGCGTCGTGCCGGCGTGCTGCCTCTAACACGTTGAGCGTTCCCAGCACGTTCGTCCGGTGGCTTGCGATTGGATGTTCGATCGAGTCAGCAACACTCACCAGCGCAGCCTGGTGAAACACCGTGTCGACGCCGTCGATTGCGGTCCTAACAGTGTCATACTCACGAACGTCGCCGGGAATGGCCGTAATATCGTCTCGTGGATCCGGCTTGGCATCGATATCGAGCACCCGGATCGCTGCTTCGCCGTGAAGCGAATCGACGAGCGCCCCGCCGATAAACCCGGCCCCACCGGTGACGAGCACGCGTTGATCGTCCATAAAGCGGGGGAGGCTGGATACGCAATTTAGTAGTCGGCGTGTACAGGTGGCCGCGCGCAGTAGCTAGTGTGTACGGACGTCTGTGAGCTGGTGTGTACGTGCAGTAGTTGGCGTGCAGAATTCGATGTTTTGTAGGTCGGTATCTGTTGGTGTGCGGCTCGTTTACCGCGATCGAGCGCGTGTAGCGAACACGATGCTGCGACACACGGGCACTCTTTGCAGCCACATTCTCCCTAACAGGTTCCGTCCGATTGTGGTGATAGTGGTTGTATGGGTGGGACGACTACGCGACACACGGGCACTCTTTGCAGCCACATCCTCCCCAGCCGACTCGCATCGGTGCCTGCGGCACCTCACTCGTCCCTCGCACGCGCTCGCGGGGCCGCCTCCGGCGACCTGCGAGGCGCGCGCCACCGCCTGATCTGCCGGTGAATCTGTGAGTCGATCGGCTTCTGATGTAGTGGGCTACGGAGGTTCGAGCAGGGAGCCCACGGCGTCATCGGCGAGAGGATGTCGATCGTAACGGTGTGAGCAGGCCACCCGCGAAGACAGGCGAGGCAAGTAGCACGCTCATACCGCCAGATAGTTTCTTTCAGTGGTCAAAAACACATCTATAACAAAGCCAGTATTCGGCCTGCTACGGATATGCGACGCAGCAACCGATCCATAGGCACGATAGACGGCGGCTTGTGGAAGACCCATGGACGAGCCGGTTCTACAGGCGGCTCTGAGAAATCCACCTGTAGCGGAGGCGCCTAATGTGTGGTATAACGGCTCGAATTGGGACCGACGAGTCGCTGGAGCCGCTCGTGTCGAGTCTCGAGAATCTCGAGTACCGCGGCTACGACTCCGCCGGAATCGCGATTCAGAACGGGACCGGAATCGAGATCAACAAGTTCGAAGGTGCGGTCTCCAAGCTGGCCGCCGAAGTCTCCACTACCGACCACGACGGTCCACTCGGCATCGGTCACACCCGTTGGTCGACACACGGTCCACCGAGTGACGATAACGCACATCCACACACCGGCTGTGGGGACCGTGTTGCGACCGTCCACAACGGGATCATCGAGAATCACGACGAACTACGAACGGCTCTCCGCGACCGTGGTCACGAGTTCAGCAGCGACACCGACACCGAAGTGGTTCCACATCTTATCGAGGAGGGCCTCGCCAACGGTCGCAGTCCCGGTGACGCGTTTCGAGCTGCTATCGATCGGCTTGAGGGGAGTTACGCCATCGCTGCGATCGTCGAGGGCGAACCAACGGTGTACGCGACGCGAAACGGTTCACCGCTGGTGATAGGCATTGGAGAAACGGCGAACTACCTCGCGAGCGACGTACCGGCATTCTTACAGTTCACCGACCGGGTCGTCTACCTCGAAGACGACGACGTCGTCGCGCTTACCGACTCCACCCACCGGATCACTGACGCACACGGCACCGCAGTCTCTCGGCCGGTCGAAACCGTCGACTGGGACCAAGAAGACGCTGAAAAGGGGAGCTACGACCACTACATGTTAAAGGAGATCCACGAACAGCCCGTCGCACTCAGACAGACGCTTCACGGCCGAATCGGCGGAGACGACGTGGAATTGAGCGAGTTTCCGCCGGGGAGCTTTGGGGAAATCTCGACGGTTCAGTTCGTTGCGTGTGGCACCTCGTATCACGCTGGACGCTACGGCGAGTGGCTGCTCTCGAAAGACGGTGTCGACGCGACCACACACATCGCCAGCGAGTACGCTGGCTCACCGCCGCCGGCCGACGAGCACACCCTCACGATCGGTGTCACTCAAAGCGGTGAGACGGCCGATACCCTCGAAGCGCTCGAACGCGCCCGGGAACGTGGTGCACGGACGCTCGCGTTGACGAACGTGGTCGGGTCGACGGCTGCCCGAACGTGCGACGACGCGCTGTTTATCCGCGCCGGTCCGGAGATCGGGGTTGCCGCGACCAAGACCTTCTCCTCACAAGTCGCCACGCTGGTCCTCTTAGCCGAGCGGCTCGTTCGTGACCTCACCGGGTCACCGACGGACGATCACACAGCTCGCCTCGACGCACTCGCATCGCTGCCGGAGCACGTCGAAACGATCACGACAGAGACCCGTGCAGCCGAGGTAAGCCGGCGCTGTCTCGGTGACAACGGTCACTTCTTCATCGGCCGAGAGAGCGCGTATCCGGTCGCGCTCGAAGGGGCGCTGAAGTTCAAAGAGATCACGTATGGCCACGCAGAAGGCTTTGCAGCAGGCGAACTCAAACACGGTCCGCTGGCGCTGGTAACCGAGGACACGCCGGTGATCGCCGTCGGCACGGGTCGCGACCAGTCGCGGCTGCAGAGCAACATCAGTGAGAGTCAAACCCGCGGGGCACCGGTGATCGCAATCGCCCCGGAGACGGCAACCGACCTCGCAGAGACGGCTGACGTGTTCCTTCCAGTGCCGGCGACGCACCCGGACGTAGTCGCTATCCTCGCGAATGTGCAACTCCAACTGATAGCGTACCACGCGGCCAGTGCGATGGAACGCTCGATCGATAAGCCGCGAAACCTCGCGAAAAGCGTCACCGTCGAGTGAACGCGATTCAGGCGGTTGCTTCCTCCTCTGACGGTGGAATCCATTCGGCCGACCCATCGGACGCGGCTTCGAACCCTGTTGCCCAGAGGTTGGCCGCGACGACCGCTGCGTAGAAGCTGGCAAACGGAGTGAGTATCCAGCCGATGACCGGGATTGCCCCTATCAGACCGGCTATGAAGGCGATACCGACAGAGACGATCCACGGAATAGCGTATCTACGGTCGAAGGCGACCGACCGAATGACCTGCGTATCGAACGCGGCACCGAACCGTTCCTCACGGGCGAAATTGACGATCCCGATGACCGCCAGATAGCCGAACAGTACGGCGAGAACCCCGCTCACCACAGTCCCGATTAACAGCCCACCGGTTCCCAAAGCAGTGGCGGTCCCACCGTCATTCGTGAAAGCGGTAATCGACCCGCCAACGGTCACAGCCGCCACGAGGATCGGGATGAGCAGGTAGAGTACACTGATCACCCAGGCCTGTGCGCCCTCGATCATGAGTGACCTCCAGTCGTCAAATATCGGCGGTGTCGATGCTCCTTTCAGAGAGTCACGTATCGTTCGCACAAGGTATCCATAGACAGCAAACAACGGAACAATGAGGACGCCGACAACGATCAAGAGTCCGCCAATCAGTACCGTTCGTTTCCACGCGTCGTTTTGGACCGGATATCGAAGTGTTCGCTCGAACTCCATAGCGCATCACGTTCGCTGGCTCGCATATCGGTATACGCCTGGTATCGGGGGTACGCAACTGATACCCGACTGGTGCGGAGTCGACCACCTCCCGTGACAAGCCCTCGGTCAACGTCGCGTCCCACGTTCACGTCCGTCGCCGACCGCTGTCGTGTCTGTTGTGTCATCGAGTATCTGCTCGGCGACGTCTGCCATCGTTGCAACAGTGATTCCGAATCGGTCTCGGTAGGCTGCGATCAGCGCCGAAATCGCATTCATTCGACGTCGGTCCCGCCGTGTCGTGATATTGTTTGGGTGTAACCACAGATGGAGGACACCAGCAGGTTGGCTTCGGAGGTCGTCGAGTCCAGCCTCGACCTGTCGAACGATCGGGTCACGACCGATGCGTTCTGCGACACGCTGTGGGAGCCCTCCGAACGAGAACAGAAACAGCGATGCCGGAATATTCACCAACCCCGTATCGTCGACGGCCGGAGAGACGATAGGTGGTGAGGAACCGACCGCGTACGTTGCGCCCTTCGCGAGCGTCTCAACGCCCGGCACGAGAGATGTGTCGTACCATCGTTCCGGCCGTGGACCTCGATAGCACGTGAAGCCACGGGCCGCAAGCAGCGATCGATGACCGACGTTATTCCGCGGAAAAACGAACGACGCCGGTGTGATGCCGAGGCGACCTACAGCCGTTACCCCATGGTGCAGCTCGGCATCGGCGATCGCTGGGGTCGTCGTTTTTGCGCCGAACTCAACGTGTGAAAACGCGTGGAGCCCGATATCGTGACCAACGGCGCTATCTCTGATGTTGGTGACCAAGCGGGGCGCAAACCAACGTGAATCGGCTGTCACGACACCACCAGGGTCCCGCGAGAACCATGCCCCCTCACACGGGTGGTCTGCATGGGTGCCATCACAGCCGTCAAGACAGAGGTGGCCGACGACTGCCCAAGTAGCTGGAATCTCGTATTTCTCGAAGAGCGCTGTGAGAAACCGCCACGAGGCCCGAGGGGCAGCTATTCGATCTGCTGGCATCGTTACTTGGTCGTGAAATCCCCAACAGAGCTCCGCATCCACCGACACGACGACGGTTCCTGGCATCGCTCAGCCGCTCGTAGGGTCGACAACTTCGATCCACAGGCGCGTCGTCTGATCGGGCTCGTCTGCTGTGGACGGGGTGGTTGATTTGTACACTCGAGCTTCTATCCGCACGGTGTCACCCTCCAGTGTCGGATTGACCTGACGCTCGGCGATGGAGCGCTCCCCATGAGCGAGTTCGACGCGGAACCGGTCGACACGCTGTTGATCCACTACCGAACCGTTTGGACCGACCCGTTCGACGACGAGATCTACCGTGTACGTGATCGGCCGGTGTTCGTGGTTTTCGACCCCAACCGCCAGTAGTTGGCTCTCACCGACGACGACTGTCGTCGGATAGCCCTCTGCGACGAGTGAACCGGTATCGTTCTCGGTAAGCAGGTACGACTCGGTGTACGAGGATTCGTAGGCGGGCGTCACGGCGACGAACGACGCGGTTCCAACGAGTAACACGACGGCTAAAACGAGTGTCCACCGATGGCGGCTGGACCGCACCGCTCCAGCCCCACTTGTCACACTGCCGACTCGCGGCCGTCCCGTGCCGAGCGGCGCTGCCCGCGCTGCTGGTGGGAGTCGTCGACGACGGTATGCTGCCACGACTACCCCCACAACCGTGACCACAGAGATTGCGACGACCGCGGGGCCGAGGCGAATCGACGCGACACGATCGATGCCGATGCCGACGATGGCGACGACGATCATGCTCAACAACAGAGATAACCCGAGCCGAGCAGGCCAGCCAGGACTCGGGGGTCCCGCTTGGTCGGCTGTCACACTCGGTCGGGTGTCTATCTGTACGGCCATCGGCAACAGAACGGACACAGTCGCATACCCTGGCCAGAACAGCAAAAACGGGACTCCAACGATCCACGAGACTGGGGCGTCGACTCCGCTGAGCAACACGCTCGCCGACCCGACAACACCAACGGCGACGGCCGCGAGATCCGTCTCGATCGTCGCCACCCACCGGCGCACGCCCACGGCCAATCCGCTCCCGTCGCTCGCCGCTGGATCGGCCGGTGTGTCCGGTCCGCGCGGCTCACTCATACGGCACCTCCTGTCACCGATGTGGACGTACACATGCTCACCTCGTCATTCGCGTATACCTTGTTGCGCGCAGGTGGGCAGAGTCGATCGGCACTCACTGTCGGAGCGAGCACTGACCGGGACGGGTCGGTCGTATGGACGACGGCCGGGCCATGTGACTGGTATACTCGTCTGATTACCGGATGATCACGGGTCGGTCCCGATTCGTCGACTTCGGCGGTCCACGCCGTGTACCCGCCCAGCTGACCAAACACCGTCCGGTATGGGTGATCACTATCGATGTCTGTCTCTTCGGACGGATATATCCCGCTTATCGTCTCGACGGCGGCGATTTCAGCGTCGGTGTACGAGAATCGTGCGTGGGTCTCTTCGAAGGCAGGACTGTCGAGTGTCGCTTTCTCGGTGACGACCATCGACATCGGATAGCTGAGCGCTAGTACGACAAAAACGGCCAGTAACACCCGCTTCGAGGCGGCTTCAGACAGGTTTGCGAGGCCCATCGCACCGAGGATCGCCAACAGTGCGTACATGAACGCCATCCACCGACCGGGAAGGATTGCTCGAACACCGAACAACGACAGGCCGAACACGGCGACGAACATCGTGACCGTGCTCGCGAGATACGTAACCGTCAGACTCGATGGATGGTCTGTCCGGAGCATCGCCAGCCCGCCGACGATTCCTGTGGCGAGCAACAGGGCAAATCCGAGCCACTCGAGAAACGGGATCAGCCCGGCGACCTGGCCGACACTCTCGGTCCCACCGGCGCTGCGCCCACCTCCGCCAGCAAGTGCGAGAAAACCAGCCTCTTCGATCACCGTCGTGCGCAGCGTGTCGAGTATCTCATAGAGAAACGGCTCGTCGGCATACCACGGAGTAACAGACCACGACACACCCGTCACTAGGAGTGTCCCGACGAAGACGCCGACGACGCCGGCGACGGTCCCGCGAGTGGGTCTGAGTGTCGGCCGATCGAGTAGTCGGGCCCACGTGAGGGCACCGGCTGCGATGCCAAGGACGATCAGAAGAATCACCGTCGACACTTGGTGTGTGAAGACAGTCGCGAGGCTGGACGCCGTCAACACAGCAATCACCCACCGCTCGTTTGTTACACAGAGCCGCGTCACACAGTAGACGGCCCCAAGAAAGAACACGAGACCGAGACTCGTCGGGATGATGTGGAGGCCCCAACGGATGTACTGGTCGGCGAAGGCAAACAGAGTCGTCGCCACTGCTGCCCACCGCGGAGAGACGATCATGACTCCTGTAGCGTACACCAACAGCACCGAGAGCGGGACCACCACCCCCAACGAGAGATAGACTCCGAGTCGCGCCGACCCGAACACGAGTGCGGCAAGTGCACCGATCGTGTGATAAAACGGAGCCATGCGGTACTTGCTGTCGGCTAGCGCCGACAACGAACCGGCGTCGACGATCCCGTCGATAAACACAGGAACGTGTGTCCAGATATCGACGCCAACGAACCCCGGCGTCACGAACAGCACACTTAGGCGAATCACCACGGCACTCACGGCGACTTGTATCACGATGAGTGATGGCGACAGGTCGGACTCATCGGCAAGTAGCGCTTGTATGAGAATAGCCGTGCCGACCGTGCCGGCGAGAACGTAACTGGACGGACTCCGACCGCCCGCGACGTACATTGTGCCCACGAGGGCCGCGAGGCTCACTACAACCACCGCTGGAAGGACATCTATCATCCAGCGTGGAAGTGTGGGGTACTCGGTGTCGGTCGTCTGTCGACGGTGGATGCCGAAATAGAGGGTGCAAGCGAGCCCTGTCGTGACCGGAATCACAACGAATAGCACCTGCGTGCTGAACAGCCGTAGGCTCAACAGCAGGACGCTCGCGAGGATGCCAACCTTTGCGAGTGTCGTATCGAGATGGTCGGTCGACAGCCACGGGAACGCGTTCTGATGACTCATAGGAGGCTTGCTGAAGAGGCGGTACACAGTTCACTGGAACACGAGAGGTATCGAAGCTGGGTCGTATCAGAGCGAAGCGAACGGTATCTACTCGTTTCACAGTCTCGGATCGTCATCTACCAGCCACGTCTCTATCACCACGACATTGTTATCAACAGCATACCGAGCCGGGTGGTGTGTCGGCGCCTTACAGCGGTGATATCGGAGCGTGGTCTCACCACGACCGCATCAGTGGACGACCAGGTATCACCGCTCGTACGGTGTTCTTCGATCCTAACAAAGCGGCAGCCCGACGTCGCCTCAATCGGGAATGCGATCGAATCGCCTCACGCATCGGTACGAATCGTCTGTTCGGGTGCCGACTCGGTACGCATCGTTGAGTTGGTTCTCAGCGCCAGCCTTGGACGCACTCAACACGACCCAATCGCGCGGCTGTCAACAGTGATGAGTTCGAGCCACAACGTAACGGATGACACAGATGGCGCTGGCTCACTCGGCGTATCGCGATCGGAGGCTTCTGAACGGCCGAACATCGTCATGGTCTCCGTCGATAGTCTCCGGGCGGACCACTGTGGGTTTCTCGGCGATACACGCGGACTTACACCGATGATGGACCGTCTCGCCGCCGAAGGTGTTGCCTACGAGAACGCCATCGCGCCGGGCCCACAGACCTTCTCGTCGATGCCGGCCGTTTTCACGGGACACCCGCGTCAGTCGACGGCACTCGAGTCGTATCCACAGGCGAGTCACTGGGAGCGGCGACTAGCCGCGATCGCCGACCACTTTCGGCTGACACGGAGTCTCCCAGAGCGGTTGCAGGCGCTCGGCTACGAGACGGCTGGCGTGACCCCGAACCCTTGGACGACTGCTGAGGCCGGCTTCGACCGAGGATTCGACCACTTCGACGATTGCTCCACGGCTGACTCGGGAGGGATCTTCGACACCGTTCTCGACCGGCTCCCTGGTCTCGACACCGACACTCGAGCGGTCCAACTCGCGGTAAACATGGTCGCCGGCAGCGAGTTTTTCGCCCAATGGGAGACCCTCATCGAGTCGGTCAGAAGGTTTCACGATACGCTCAGCGAGCCGTATTTTCTCTGGGTGTTCGTACTCGACACCCACTTTCCATTTCTCCCGTCGCGCCGTCACCGTGAAGAGCAGTCGCTTTTCGGAACCTACTACGGCGCCTACCGTTCTGCTGAGCCGATGCGGGGGAACGCCGAACAGATGACCGAGCGCGCGCTTCGATCGGTCAAGCGGAGCTACCGCGATACGGTCCGCGCGACCGATACATTCCTCAGACAACTGCAGTCGGATCTCGCAGCCGACGATCCAGTGATGATCGTGCACGCTGACCACGGCGAATCGTTTGGTGATCACGATAACTATGGCCACCACCACCGCGAGGTTTTCGAAGAGAACGTCCACGTCCCGTACCTGATCCACAACGCCGGGTTGAGTGAGACCGTCGGTGCCCCGACGTCGCTCACCTCGTTGCCAGAGACGACCCTCGCTATCGCGGAGGGAACGTTCGACCCGTCCATCATCAGCAGTACGCCAGTCATCGCCACGAGCGAGTGTGGTACCCATCGCGCCGTCCGTGGGCCTCGATACAAGTATATCGAAAGCAACGGCACTCACGCGTTGTTCGACCTCGACGCCGACCCGAAAGAAGAACACCCCATCGCCGATGCAGTTCCCGAACAGACCCGACAGTTCCAGCAGCGATTGCGCAGCCATGACCGCCATCTGGCGGAACTCCGGCGGTTAGGACACGCAGCGACTCGCGTCGTCGCTGACCGCCCTGTGTGATCGAGAGTCGGTATCACGGTCCGAACCGTGAGCACGGCTCCATCGTGCTCACTGTTGCTGCTGACGGACGCCGATCGGAACTCCGAGCACGACTGTCGAGAACCTGTGGAAATGTCTTCTGTGAGCGACGTTGGCTGACTCGCGCACGACGGTCGATGGTCGCTGCGTACAATGTGCTGTGTTCTGGCTGCTACCCAGAAAGCTGTGACTTCTGGTGAGGACGTTCGGTTTCTAGGACGTGTTGTGCCGTGTTGATCGGCCTACCAACGCTAAGCCAGTGGCCTCCGATGCCGTCTGAACAGGTGGTTGGTAGCCACGTCATACGGCTGTTATCAACCAAAGAGAACCACTCATTCGTGCAGGGTAACAAAGCGCCGCTGTGTCGACGACGTTGGTATGACATCGTGCTCAGTGCCCGAGCGGGTGATACAGACGACAAATCGAGCGACGAGCGGCGGTCGAGGATCACACCGTGCCTGAGATCATCGAACTCCGACACGCGACGGTCGTGACACCGACCCACTGTGTGGAGGACGGCCGAGTTATCATCACCGGAGACCGCATCGCACACGTTGGGTCGACACCCGATCGCAGACTCTCTCGTGCGACTACTATCGACGCCGAAGGACTGGTGCTTTTGCCAGGGATCATCGACCTACACGGTGACGATATTGAACATCACCACTCGCCACGAGCCGGAGCGACGATGCCACTTCGGTCCGCGGTAATGACAGCCGACCGACTGAATCTACTCAACGGGATCACGACAAAGTTCCATGCTATCGCGTTCGAGAATCCGCCAGACGACGAGCGTACCCTCTCCACGGCAGACGCACTCGCCACTGAAATCACCGCCGCAGACTACACACTCGCCGACAACCGGCTACACGCACGATGTGAGCTCACTGATGAGAGCATCGCAACCGTCGTCGCCGCACTTGATCCCGAGAGGATCGACCTGCTGTCGGTAATGCACCACGCTCCGGGCGAAGGTCAGTACGATGCCGACGGATTCGAACGTCACTATCGTGAGGATCAGCACCTTTCGACGGACCGTGTCGCACGACTGGCAAACCGCCGACAGTCGGTGTCTGAGTCCACCCGAGAAGATCGAATCGATCGGATTGTCGACCTCGCAGACCGCGCTGGAGCGCCACTCGCATCACACGACGATGCCTCGCCGGCTGCTGTCGACCGAATGGACGCCCTCGGAGCGACGATAAGCGAGTACCCGCTCACACTGGATACGATCCAACGGGCCACAGAGCGTGGACTCACGACCGTAATGGGCGCACCGAACCTCCAGCAGGGCGGCAGCCTCTCTGGTAATCTCGATACGGACGTCGCGATCGACGCCGACTGTGTAGACGTCCTCTGTGCAGATTACCACCCGCCGTCTCTCTTGGCGGCACCGTTCGTCGATACCGGCGAGCCGCTGCCCACGCGGGTGAACCGAGTGACGCGGAATCCGGCCGATGCGGTCGGGCTGACCGACCGAGGGCGGATCGAGATCGGTGCACGCGCCGATCTCATTCTCGTCGATCCGGAGCCAACACCGTCTGTCGAGCGCGTCTTTGTCGGCGGACGATCTGTGGCCGCAGTCGGGTCAACCGGTTCGGTATCGACCCCCACTACTAGGTCACTCGGCGATCGAATCCCGGCGGGCGGTGGACGCCCACGTCACGGGGCGGCCTCCAGCCAGCGGTAGCTGATACTCTGGGCTTCAGGCGCAAAAGCGTGCAGACGCGGCGTTCACGCGAGATTTTGGTCATCGATGGTGTCCCAGGTTGCTTGCCCTCGATCGGTGATACCGTACACACGCCCTTTCTGTCGCTCTTCAGAGACTAATAGCTCGACGAGGTCATGCTCCCGCAGCCCACGTAGCGCGCGGGAGACGTGTGTCGTCGGCCGGTCGGTATCGGTGGCGATACGCGACGGTGTCGCCGGCGACTCCGCCAGTCGCTCGAGCACCTCGACGCGGTAAGAGGACGCAATTACGTAGCTGATTTCGTCCCAGTCGTCATTCATCGGTGGTCACCTGGATCTGTGGTTGACGTCGTCGACTCGTCGATGTGATGTTCGATATCGTCCAGCAGTTCGTCGAGACTCGTGATCGTCGTGTCTGCTGCGAACAGCTCGCTCTGTGGCTCGATATCTACATATCGGCCGCGACGGAGTCTGACCGTCGTCATCCCAAACAGGTTTGGGAGCCAGAAGTCGACGCGGGGGTCATCGCCAACGTAGACCGCCGACCGTGGGCGTACAGACAGCTCTGTGAGCGCGCGATCGAACACACGCGGGTCGGCTTTCGTACGGTCAACCTCGGGAGTCACGACGACTGAATCGAACCAGCCGTCGATGCCGGCTCGCCGCAGCTTGGCTCGGCCGCCGCGACCGTCGGTGATCACGCCCAGCCGATACGCTGTCGCCAACGCCGACAGCACGGGTTCGGTTTCCGGATACGGCTCTAACGGAGTCGTGCTACGGTGAAACGCTTCGACCGCCGTCTCGACGAGCTCCCTCGGGAGGTCGTGGCGGTCGACGAGTCTGTCGAACGTCCCATCGGTGACGCCGTCATCAAAGTAGAGGCTGTGAAGCTCGTCGTGGTAGCGTTCGCCGGTTTCACCCGCAATGTGATCGGCGGCGGCCGAGAGACCGGCTCGTGCATACTGCGCGTACGGGTACAGCGTGTCGTCTAGGTCGAAACACACCGCTTTTATCCTGTTCGTCATGTGCTGTCACCCACCTGTGACGGGGCATGCGAGGATTCGAGGTGGTACGGCTCTCCCTCCGGAGTCCGGAACACCTCCTGCCAGTACCGGGCCATCCGCGTTCCCCACTGTATCTCGACCGGTGGGATAGACTCACCCAAGGCGTGTTTCACGCCGAGATACGGCAGGTTCACGCCGGCACCGGCACACATGACGATGGTTCCGGCGACTCGGGGGTTAATCTCGATAACTTTTGGTTGCCCCTCGGCATCGTACTTGAACTGCAGGTTGATGTTGTACCGGAGACCGAGTCGGTTGCATATCGCCGTCGCTGCCTCGATAAGCTCCTCGCGCCGGTCGACCGTGCCTGCGAATGAGATACCAGCACGCGTCCGTCGCCGGGACCGCGGGATCACCGGCCCAACCGTGTCACCCATTGCTAAGGCGTCGACACTGTACTCCTCGCCAGGGAGGTACTCCATGACGATCAACTCGGGGAACGACGCACCCGAGGAGAGGATCGGCCGTACCGCCTCGAGGGTCGTCACCGGGGACTCCGGTTTTGATCTTAGGAACCGATCGAGGCGGTTTGCGTCCGCTCGCAACACTCTGAATCCACGCATGCCGCTCGCAACTGGTGGTTTGAAACACACGGGCTGTTCTGGGTAACCCAAGGCGTCGACGGCCGCGAGAAACTCGGTTTCTGTGTCGACACGGTGGTACGCCGGCGCGACATCGAACCCCTCCTGGTCGAGGAACTCGTAGAGCTGACCCTTGTCGTTGGCGACCGCGAGAGACTCCTGTCGTGACACCATGACCGTCCCATCGAACGTCTCACGGGCAGCCGAGAGCGGCTCGATTTCGGCGGTCGTCAACGGGAGGATCACGTCTGCATCGACACGGGCGGCGATATCGGCCATACGTGGAACGTACTCGTCGGCCTTACCAGCGGGGACCGTAGCGTGCTCGTCGACGAGTGCAAAGCCGTATGCGTCGTCGTTCATGTCTACTCCGACGACATGAAACGTTCGCTCTGCAGTGGTCCGGAGACTCTTCAGGATCCCCGCAGCCCCGGGCGCGCCGGCACCGGTCATGAGCACGGTACAGTCGGCGTCGTCTGCTCCCGTGAGTCGTCGATGCATTATCTTTCCACCGGGGTCTCAGCTGGTGGCCGATCTCCGGTCGTCGTGCGGCCCTCCTCTGTCTCCCGCTTTTCTGCTGAATCCGAAGGCGGGGTGGCCGAAACGGAGGCTAATTCGTTCGGAGCGTCCGTGATCGGGGACGCTATATCCCCCGCGTCGGTTCCCGCTGTGGGATCGAGATGTGCTTCCAACTCCTCGTTGGCGGCTCGGTCGGCCAGCGTTGCATACAACAGTGTTAACACGCCGATGACGGTCGAAAGGAGCCAGGACCCGCTGTCATCACGACTCGCGACGGCGTGTACGAACCCGAGGCCGCCGATACCGGTGACGGCCACACCGATGACATACAGCGGCGCGATGGGGCTGTAGTTCGTCACGATGTACGTTCGACGGAGTCGCCACGCGAAGCTTCGAACGAGCATTGCAGAGACGCGTGGGATGTACTCAGTGTACTTGATGTGGCTCTTCCACCCCTCTGTGTAGGCATACTCTGCAGACCGTGGCACATCGGCGATTTGCATGCCAGCCGCATTGAGCCGGACGAGTAGATCGTTGCAGTAGCCGTAGTACTCGTACATTCCGTCGATATCCGCTGTTTCGAGCGCGTGCAACGAGATCGCTGCATAGCCGTTCTGTGAGTCCATCGATCCCCAGTAGCCGCTGGCAATCTTCGTGAGATACGAGAGAACCACGTTGCCGACGAAACGAAACCGCGGCATCGCTTCCCAGTCTTCGGGTCGGGCAAATCGATTTCCCTTCGTGTAGTCGGCGACCCCATCGACGATCGGATCGAGGTACTGGGTGAGCTCGTCGGGGTCCATCTGGTCATCGCCGCCGAGGACGGCCGTCACGTCGACTGCTTCCGCACGGGCGCGCTGGTAGCCAGTCTTGATAGCGCCGCCGACTCCACGGTTTGTCTCGTGTTGAATAGGAACAACGAGGTCTGAAAAGTGTCCATCGTGATCGGCGTTGCGAGCCGCGCTGTGGTCGGTGATTTCGGCCCACGTGTCGTCGGTCGAACCGTCATCGACCACGTACGCCCTGTCGATGTAGGCTGGCAGCTCATCGATGACACGACCCACGAAGCCTGCTTCGTTGTAGGCGGGGACGACGACTCCGACAGTCACTCCCCTATACATCGGTCTCCCCCGAATCGGGTATCCGTTCCGTCACGACCGTGTTGAGCCGGTGTGCCTCACCGAACGTCATTACAAGGGCCCTCCGTCGAGAAACTGCTCACGAGCAACATGGTCGGCGTGTGTACAGGACGCTTCGGTCGCTTCGGTGATACGGTCGGTAAACGAGCCGTCAGTCTGTGCCCACAACCCCGGGTGCGCGAGTATCTGGACCGGCGCGGAGAGTGACTCAGGAACCGGTTGCTCTTCACGCCACCGCTGGCCCGAGTCGGCGACGTAGCCGATATCGTCGAAGAACTGCGGGGCGTACACGTTGGTGAATTCGTCGAACTCCCGGTTCAGGATCCACGACGGGGGTGCGTGAAACGACACCGTCTCACTTGGGGTGACGATCGTCTCTAAGATCGACCGCTCTTCGTTGACCCGGTTCGTTATCTCGGAGGTTGACGGTGGTGCCTCGGCGGGCCAGTACTGGTGGGTACTGAAGTGTAGGGTTACGTCGTGTCCAAGCGACTCGATCGTTTGGAGTGCCTCTCGGTGTGTCGCCTCGTTTGGATTATACAACGGGGACGTGAGCAACACACAGTACGTCGACTCGATTCCGAGGTCTGCCTCGATGTGTGCCATCGTCACGGCAGCGTCGATCGAGAGGTCAACATCGTGTCGAAGGACCACATCACCGTCGCCAAGAGACGTCGAAAACGACCGGAACTGATAGCCGTTGGCCCGCAGTTCCTGAAGGAACTGCCGATACCACTGGTGTGTGAATGCGATCGCTCTTGGAGGGTCGGTGTCCTGATCGGGAAATCGTTCAGCCATGCTGCCGGCACAAAAGCGCTAACTCGGAGTAGTAATAGGTAGCATATTGATACGCAAGCTGGTACTACCCGGTGTGTACCGCACGATGGAGTGACCAACTCACTCGGAACCGAATCGATCGGTAATCCAGTTGAAGACCGTCATTCCGGGCGTTCCATCAGCGATCCAGACCACTATTGCGATCCCAGGCACGAGGAGATAGGCTCCAACAAGAGAGAGCGAATCGGCCGTCTGGAACGAGTCGAACAGGTCTGTGACATACACGAGGCCGCGGGCTAGTCCGAGGTCCTGTTCGTACGGTGGGCCGACGACGACGGGCCACAGAACGGTATCGAACCTAACGGTGTCGCCGGACCGAAGCGGGTTCACGACGTCACCGACCAGATGACTCCAGTAGCCGACGAGCAACGCAGTGACCGTTCGGCGATGCGCAGTTCGAATCGATCCAATACCGACGGCGAGCCCAACCGGGACCGCAACCAGCGCAGAGTGACCGAGTGCATAGCCGGTTTGAAACACGCCGAGTCCCCACGACAACGGCTTGTCGATCAGATCCGGAAGCTGTGATCCGATCACGACGGCGGCGACTGGAAGATCACCCGGTGGCTCTCGATACACCATCCGACACCACAGCGAGTAGAGCAGATAGCCGACAGCGGCGTGTTCCCACGGCCACATCAGCGACCAGGGACACTCAAGTGATGGCGTCCGTTCATATCTCGAGCTCCGCCGCGGCACGTCGAGTAGCGTTGACGATCCGGTCCAGTTCAGCATCGGTCAGGTTCGGGTGAACGGGCAGCGATAAGACGTGTTCAGCGGCGGTCTCGGCGACCGGTGCCGTCGAATCGAAGTCTCGGTACGCCGCTAACTCGTGAATAGGGGTTGGATAGTAGATCCCCGTGTCGACACCGCGCTCTGCGAGCGCTGCTCGCAGTCGGTCGCGTTTGGACGTCCGTATCGTGTACTGGTGGTAAGCGTGTGTCCGGCCGTCGGGCTCGCGTGGCGTTGTGATCCCGTCGACCGTGCATAGCCCATCGGTCAGCGTGTCGGCGTTAGCGCGTCGATTACGGACCCACTTGGGGAGGCAGTCAAGTTGCACTCGGCCGATGGCGGCGGCGAGGCTCGTCATTCGAAAGTTGTGACCGACACGCTCGTGGGCGTAGCTGTCGTTGCCGGTTCGACCGTGATTGACAAAGCTCGCTGCGCGGTCGGCGACCGGTTTGTCCTCGGTGAGGACCATTCCGCCTT
>Ga0209917_1000455_pt1 | contig 17403 bp, 15 predicted proteins | sample SalPon2_C_H2O_MG_FD_185710 | JGI IMG/M metagenome (GOLD analysis project Ga0209917, IMG submission 185710) | Salt pond water microbial communities from South San Francisco under conditions of wetland restoration - Salt Pond MetaG R2_C_H2O_MG... | ecosystem: Environmental > Aquatic > Non-marine... | reverse complement strand
CGAAGCGTCCATCACGGCCAGAGAATGCTGAAGAGATTCTCGACGAATGCGTCGAGGACGCGTTCGACGAGGAGTCTGACGAGCCACATAACAAACGCGAAGGAGACAACCAGGAAGGGTGGGTCGTTGACGATAACATCCGGACGGATGGTGGTACTGTGGTTGGATTTTTCGACACGTCACATCCACAACCGTGGGATAACTCACAGCGACTCTACACGGTTGACGATCCGCACATCACCCGACCGCTGGTGAAGCTAGACGAACCAGCGGTCGGGTTCTATTCACTCTCCGGTGAGAGCGTGGTTCAGTTTCCAACGAATCAGGAGAAAGAGCGAATTTGCGAGTGTCTTGAAGGGATTCGCGAGCAGAATCCGGGTCAACGAACTCTGCTCGTCTTGGATAACTTTTCTTCTCACGTATGCGAGTACACGCGCAAGCGAGCCCATCAACTCGGCATCGATCTCATATTTTTGCCCGTTGGCTCACCGGATCTTAATCCAATCGAGCAGGTCTGGAAGAGTCTCAAATGGGAAGCTTCATTGTTGATCGTGGAGAGCGCGGCAGAATACCGCGCTCTCCTCACCAAACTCTTCGAGAAGCTAACTTCCCAACTGAGTTTCGCAGCCTCTTGGATCGACAATCACCTTGGCAGCTACCTTCAAAAGTTATGCTAGGTACTATGGCACGGCATCCGGGCTGTAGCGCCCATGACTCGACTTCTTTCGCACACGGATCAGTCAACACAACGTGCCCTGTGGCACGGAATAGCGGTCGGTCTCTTGCGCCCCATGTCTTAGTTCACGCGCTCATGGCGTAGCAGCGTTTCCATCAAGTCAACACGGCAGTTCCAGCAGGTCCGCGGCGCGACGACCCGAGACGAACATCTTGATAAGGAATATCATTCGTCAGGTGACGCGGCGCGTAACCTTTGCTTGCTGTGACTCCTAGCTACTGCCGAGACCTAACTGACAATCCTCTAATTAAGACTGACTTCGTGGTAGATGTTAACGCTACTGGTGTATCTCTCAGACCCTCCCGAATATGGCTCTGAAGATTGCTCTGGACCCTTGGCTTACTCGGAGCTAAAGGGACAGGATACGTGGCCCCCGAACGGCCGTCTCCGAGCGCAGCAACCTCGCTTTCCTAGGGTGTTATCGGTCGTCGCTGGTCAACCGCGTAATCGTCTGCCACTGGTCTAGATAGGACTCTTTTTTGTCCTTGTACTCCGCAGCGAGTTCAGAATCAGGTGTGACAGAGGAACGCTGGCGGAGCAGGCTGTCCACTGCCTCGTCGACGTCGTTGTATATCCCAGTAATCAGCGTGGCCGGAATGAGTGGGCCGACAGTCGTTCGGGGTTCCATCTCAACCACCGGCCGGTTCCAGATAGACGACCGGAGAGTGTTCCACCACGCGTAGTTTTCTTGGTGGGTTGGTGCGCCGTCGTTCATTATTTGGACGCGGTCAATGGAGGTCTCGAAGTGATCTTCGATGAGCGAGATGTACGCCGACTCTGCGAGGACGATAGCGGTCGTCAGCCCGCGTGCTAGCCGTCCATGGACATCTTCCCTCAAGAGCGCGGTGTCATACTCAATGCCGAGGATGGAACTTCCGACAGTCGGATCGAAAAAGGAGCCGCGGGTGCCCGCGGGGAACATCTCGTACTCCTCGCCGGGGGCGACCTTATCAGCGAGTTCCAGACCGTGCTGTTCGGTACAGTCAATAACCCGGTCGAAGAACCACCGTATCGCGTTTCCACTTTCAAAGGACGTACCAGGAAGATAGCCTTCTATCGGGTGGCGGTGGTAGTAGAGGGCGTCGTGGGGTGTAATCTCCTCGGAGACAAACTTAATAACGCTGGTCGCCCCGAAAGTGAGGCTAAAATCCCCTGGTTCGATACAGCCGTTCGCCAGCACAAAGGCGCTACCGTCGGTGATACCCTGAAATAGTTTGATGCCGTCGAAGCCGGTCCGGTCTGCGAACTCGCTCTCTGCGACACCGACGTATGTCCCCGGTGGCCGAATCGTCGGGAATAACGACCGGGAGAGACCAACCGCGCCGAATAGCGAGTCGAACCACTCCGGCACTGGCGTCGTGATATCTGCGCCGAATTTCATCGCGTCGGTCCAGTCCGTCTCGACATCGTCCCAGCGTGTTGAGTTTCCATAGTGGAGCCGATACAGTAGCCATGTCGTCGGTGAAAGTATCCACTGGACATCCTCAAATCGCTTCGGATGCGCCTCCCGCAGCGACAGGACTTTTGAGAGCGGACTGGTCGGGGACAGCACGACATCCCAGTTGACCGGGTAGCTATCGAACTCGAACTGCTGTAGCTGCTCGGACTGTCCCGATGCTGATTCGTAGTACATCTGGGGCGGGAAAACTGGCTCGCCGTACTCGTCCACCAAGAGTGCTGTCCCAGACGTGCTCGCAATCGAGCAGATTCCACTCTCGGGCAGTTCTGGTGTTGCCTTCCGGACGGCGCGTTCCCATGCGACAGACGTCTGCTCGTTGACTAATGCTTCCCCGCTGTCAAGCAACTCCCCGTTTAGATCGTACACACCGACACGAACCGTCGATGTGCCGAGATGGATACCGGCGAGGATTTGCTCTGTCATATATCGTAAACGGGTTGTCGACGGTATGTTCCTTTCGATTGGATTGATAGCTCCCAGCGTGTCAACGCTGATTTGCTGTCAATCACAGAGTTGGCGGGTCAGCGTAGTGAGCGCCTCAGCTGTGTTAAGCTGACCGAACAGCGACGATCCGATGACGAGTGTGTCCGCTCCGGCATCAACACAGGAGCGCCCTGTTGCCCCATCAACAGCACCGTCAACCTCGATCTCCGTGTCGGTCAGAGCGGCGAGTCGTTCTATTTTCTTGACAGTCTCTGGTATAAACGCCTGGCCGCCAAAGCCCGGCTCAACACTCATTACTAACACGACGTCGACAGTTTCTAGTAGTGGCTCAACCGTACTTAGTTGGGTGTCGGGGTTAATTGCGACACCGGCGTCCAATCCGAGGTCATGGATGTCGTCTACCACTGCTTGCGTCTCGTCACAGGCTTCAACGTGGACGGTAAGCCGGTCGGACCCAGCTTCGGCAAAAGCGTCGAGATACCGCGTTGGGTCCGCAATCATCAGATGTGTATCGAAGTAGAGGTCTGTCCGGGCACGGAGCGAGGACACGACCGGCGGTCCGAACGAAATGTTCGGTACAAAATGGCCGTCCATGACGTCAAGGTGGATTAAATCCACCGATGATACCTGCTGTACATCACTCCACAAGTCACTGAAGTCCGCCGCGAGTACCGATGGTGCAATTTTTGTCATTTTATCTTTTTCGTCTTCATTGGCGAGTTATATAACATTACCGTTCATATTGGCTGTACTTGCAAAAAATCGCTTGGTTAGCACATACTTGAGCGTATATTTCAATAATTACATGCTGTTTAGAATAAATAAATATAGCTATATTTATTTACCCATTCATTAATTAACTATCAATCATATTCTGTAGTTACTCTAGAGAACAGTCGTTTTGTATTAGAAAATATTTGTGTGTAAGTTTATTTTGATTAATTTATTCTTTTTTGAGGCTGTATTATCTTATTTCTGGAAATTACTTGCCTGTCGTTACGACTGTGCGTTTGTAATTTCTCTGTGCTTGGTATTTCTCTGAGTCCAGCGAACTACTTAATAATATACGTTTGTGGCCTCGTTGACTAATGGTTAATGTTGATCTGGATAATGTTGGCTGAACTCTGGACTAATTCCGGGTGGCCGTCAAGGATACCGTCACTATCACCTCGACTCGCTGGCGCGGAGATACCGATTGCTCCAATTACCTCGTCGTCGTCGCTCTGAATCGGCGCTGCGACACACTGGAGGCCGTCGATGTACTCTCCTTCGTCAACCGCATATCCCTGGTCTCTAACGGTTGTCAGCTGCGACTGGAGTTGTTGGCGGTCGGTCACACTCCGGGCGGTGGCTGCATTGAGGCCGTGACGTTCAACGATATCGTCGACACGCTCTGCTGGAAGGTGTGCAAGAATTGCTTTGCCGTGTGCTGTGAGATGAATCGGCCGCCGGTACCCCGGATAGATGTCGAGGGTAACTGCCTGGTGTCCGCGCTCAATAGCGAGACAGACGCTCCGGCCGTGTTCTTCGACGGTTAGTGTCGCCAGTTCGCCGGACTTGCTGGCGAGACTCTCCAATTCTTGCCCAGCAATCGTGTAGAGTGGACTCTGGTTCTGGACGTACCCGCCAAGTTCAAGCAGTCGCAGGGCGAGTTCGTACTCGTTGTCATTCTGGACGACGAGTTCCTCTGCCTCCAGGGTACTGAGGTGGTTGTGGACAGTGCTCTTGTTCATATCCAGTTCCACCGCCAGTTCCGTGACTCCTGCACCCCCGAGTGAGCGGAGCGTATCAAGTATGCGGATCGTCTTCTGGCTCGTTGCGACCGAGTGTTTTGCTTTATTATTCATGCAGCGATGTCCTTCTCTATGGGTAAATACCTTTTTGATATTTCAGAACATTCGTTTTACGTTATACGCACGGCTCCCTAAAGCGACGGACACGGACGGGATGTCGAGTCGTCTTCAGTACGTACTCGGTCTCACCGGTAGTGTTCAAATAAGTTGATTCTATGCGAAAGCGAACGATCTCAGCCACTTGTTTGCTATTTTCTTTCGGGTTGCTGAAACAGTGTGAGAAACTGGTAGTTCGGCGTTTTATTTCACGAAAGACACGTTCAGCGCTGTTCTGATTTCCACTTCGTTCGTATCTGAAATCGTGGTCTTGTTTGCGACAGGCTCGCTGAAGTGGAGCCGTGCCATCAATGAGAATGACCGCGTCATCAACGTCATGTTTCTCACGAAGATCTACAAAAACTGACCTGCGAGAGTATTATTTTTTTTCAGTTCAAGCTGTGTATGGAGCAGATCATTTGTTTCTGAATCGACAGCAGCGTACAACCAATACTGTTCATCATTAAATGGATGTGTTGAATCGCTGTAATGCGTAGAGATTCACTGTTTGACGAAGCCTTGATGTTGTAAACCACACACATCAGAGCGATCTCACGGAACTCACGGAACCACGACCGCGCTCGCACGGCGAAGCCGAGCGAGCGCTTCACAGCCGAATTTACAGTTTCGGTCATAGAGCGCTGATTGTAGCGGTTATGGTCAATTCTGGCGTTGTGTGCGTGGTCGTACGGTGCGAAAATGCGGTGCTTGATCAGCGGTCTGATCCCGAGATCGCGGAGATCTTCACGAAGTGATTGCTTGTCGTAGCCCTTATCGGCCGCAAGAGACCGCAGATCGCCCGCGTTCCGGTGGGCGATCTGCTCAGCGAGATCTGCGTCACTTCCTTCCCGGTTCGTTGAGCAGTGAACGTCAAGGACGGCTTGCGACGCTATATCGACGAGTTTCGTGACTTTGAGCTTTTGAACCGGTAGCTGATTCGCTGGCAGTAGTGGCGGCTCGCTGGTGAGCGATCGTAGAACGTGGCGTCGATCGCGGCGTGTTCAGAGAGGTCGTGCAGCTGCGCCGATTGGCGCAGCAGCACTCGACAGACGCTCATACTGATCCAGTCGAACGCCTTACACAACGTGGACGGCGCGGGGAGATCGGCCGCGCTGAGGCCGATATCCCCGGTTATTTGTGGCATTTCTTTGAGCAGGTCGATCGTCATGCGGTACGACGTATTAAGATAAATCCGGAGACAATAGAGGGAAACGAGTGCGTAGTCGGCGAATCCGCCGCCCCGGACGGTGGCGGCGGGTTCGCCTCCATCGCCAGTAACTCTTTGAGCAACCGGCACAACTTCCCCGATGAAGTGGGAGATCTGTATCATAGGTAACCGAATCTTCCCGCTTCAACGCCTTTGATTTAGCGACCTACCCTACCGCCGTATGGCGATTCAACACAGCCCATTAAATTGACTCACTATCTCATCAACTGCAACGTGATTCGGACTCCGACCAGATTCCGACTAAAAGTCGGCCTCATGAACCCGCATGAACGGTGGATTGAAACCGATCAACACCGGATGCCTCAAGAGTTGAAATGGTATTCAAAAGTAATAATCCTGATAAATAGAGTTGAATACTGAGCTTCATCAACAGCCGCGGCGTTGCCTCCCGCTCCACGATTCTAAGTTGATCTCGTTTAAAAAGCCGCTGAGACGGCTGTTTTTAGGCGTAGATCACTTTGAATACGCACTATCTCTCATTTCAATTGTTATTTGAACACTACGATCTCACATAGCGGAATCATTATAATCCTGTATTTGAATCATTTCAATAATGACGGATAAATATCTTCTCGGCATCGACATCGGAACGTCCAGTTCGTCGGGCATACTCGTCGATTCGGACCTAAACGTGGTCGCAATGGCCGAAGCAACGCACGAGACGAGCTATCCGCAGCCGGGCTGGGCCGAACACGACGCCGAGGGTATCTGGTGGCGTGATTTTAGACGACTCTCTCAAGAACTCCTCGACCGCGCTGAGGTCGACGCCTCGGAGATTGCGAGTGTCGGCGTCAGTGCGCTCCACACCAACATGCTACCATTGGATGCAAATGGTTCGCCGCTCAGACCGGCAATCCTCTATGGCGTTGATACACGCACGCAGAAAGAGATTAAGACCCTGAACGACCGAATCGGGACCGATCGAATTCTCAATGTTTGTGGAAATCAGCTTACCTTCCAGTCAGTTGGCCCGAAGGTCCTGTGGTACAAGCGCAACGAACCCGAGCGCTTCAAGCGAACCGAGACAATTCTCGACGCGACTGGTTACCTTGTGTACAAACTCACAGATAACTACACTATCGACCACGCCAACGCGTCGTTCTTCCATCCGCTGTTCGACCTCTCTGACCTAGCGTGGCACGATGAGATGTTTGAGGCGGCAGGGCTATCGATGGATCTTCTCCCAGAACCTCAGTGGGCGAGCGATATCGCTGGCGAAGTGACACCAGCGGCTGCCGAGGCGACTGGATTGGCGGAAGGGACGCCAGTTATCGTCGGTACTGGGGATTCTATCGCCTCCCTGGTCGGGGTCGCTGCTGTTGACGACAGAGACGCGATCCTCATGTACGGCACGACAGGCGTCATCTACACCACCTTGGATTCGGCGGTCACTACGCCAGAGCTCTGGTCGTTTCCACACTGTCTTGAGGACAAGTACGTCCTAGGTGGCGGGATGGCGACAGCGGGAGCGGTCGTACGATGGTTCAAAAACGAGTTCGGCTACGAGGAGCGCCAGCGTGCGGCCGAGTCTAGGAGTGGGCCGTACGAGCTGCTCAACGAAAAAGCCGCAGCGGTTCCGCCAGGATCGGACGGATTAGTCATGCTCCCATACTTTAGTGGGGAACGGACGCCGATAAACGATAACGCTGCACGCGGGCTGTTCTCCGGGTTGACCCTCTCACACACAAAAGGACACCTCTATCGGGCGGTGCTGGAAGGCGTCGGCTACGGCTTCAGACACCATCTTGAAGTGATGGCGGACGCCGGGGTGTCTCCGAAGACGGTTACTGCTACTGGGGGTGGTGCCCAGAGCCAACTTTGGCGACAGATAGTCAGCGACATCACTGGTGTCACACAGGAGTGCGTCACGAGTCCCGTAGGCTCACCTCTCGGTGACGCGTATCTCGCCGGATTGGGAGCGGGTGTCTTCAAAAATCTTGATTCGATACGAGAGCATGTCTCTGTGATTGATCGAACCACGGCCACCGCCGAGCGGACGGCGACCTACGATAACTACTACTCCGTGTATCGTGACCTCTATCTGCAGAATAGAGCGAACATGCACGTACTGTCCGGACTGGTAAGTACCGATTAGATGCAAAAATTTTATGTATTATTAATAAAACAATTAAATGAGCGTAATGGTTCGACTGTATACACAACTGGAAAATCTAGCGCGGCAGGGTGCCCCTATCTCAGTTGCTGTCATCGGTGCTGGACGGATGGGCCGAAGCATCGTCGTCAGCTCGGCGGAGGTGTCCGGTCTCGAGGTGACAGCGATTGCCGATGTTCAGCTCGACAGGGCGACTGAGTCCTACCAGAGCATCGGCCGCCAGAGACAGGCAATCGCAACCGTTGAGACGGCCGAAGAAGCGAGCAACGCTCTGGCGGACGACCAGGTATTGATCACTGAAGACGCCCTTTTGCCGCCGAAACTCCCGGAGATCGATGTCGTCATCGGTGCAACCGGTGTCCCAGAAATTGGAGCCCAGGTCGCCACACGCGCGATTCTGAACGATACCCACGTCGTGATGCTCACCGATGAGACTGATGCCGTCGTCGGACCATACCTCAGTAAACTAGCCGAGCAAGCCGGTGTCGTCTACAGCGCTGCCGCCGGCGACGAACCTGGTGCGATCATGGAGCTGTATAATTTCGCCCGCTCGCTCGGTTTCGAGGTAGTCGCTGTGGGGAAAGGCAAGAACAACCCACTCGACCGGGCCGCAACGCCCGACAGCCTTGCGGAAACAGCCCATGAAAAGAACCTGAATCCAGAGATTTATACCGCCTTTGTCGACGGGACCAACTCGATGCTGGAAATGACGATGGTCGCAAACGCTACTGGACTCAGCGTATCTCAAGATGGGCTCCACAGTCCCAATGTGGGGAGCATCGAAGAACTCTCCGACGTGTTTAGTCTAGAATCCAACGGCGGCATCCTTACACAAAAAGGCGTCGTCGACTTCGTCCTAGGCGGCGGCGTCGCGCCTGGCGTGTTCGCCGTCGTGACGACGGACAGCGAAACGATTCAGGAGGACCTAGAGTATCTGAGCGTCGGAACGGGGCCCAACTACGTGCTACACCGCTCGTATCACTTGCCAACGATAGAACCGCTTCTGACTGCCGCCCGTGTCTGTCTATACGGAGACGCCTATCTTGTCCCGAAAGAGCCAGTTGCCGATACAGTGAGCGTCGCCAAACGCGACCTCTCACCGGGCGAGGAAATAGATGGTATCGGGGGGTCGACCGTGTACGGAGTGGCCGAATCGGCCGATGTCGTCGTCGGTAAGGACCTAGTCCCAATTAGCCTCATTGAGGGGGCGATGGTCACAACCAAAATCGAGGCAGGCGAGTCAATCAGATACGAAGACGTCGAACTCAGAGAGAGCGAACTGCTGTCGATTCGACGTCTTCAAGACTCGTACTTCGAGTACTAACCGACGATGACAGGTCATGCAATCCTACCAGTCCAGCCACAAAAAAATTATTGACCACGACAAACAACTCATACACAATGGCAACAATCACACTAACTGACCTGACTAAACACTATAACGATGGTAATATCATCGCCGTGGACGATGTCAACGCGACTGTCGAGGATGGTGAGTTTCTCGTCCTCGTCGGCCCGTCCGGTAGTGGAAAATCGACTATTCTCCGGATGATCGCGGGCTTGGAGGACGTCACGTCCGGTAAGATTCGAATCGACGGCACGGTCGTGAACGACTACAAACCGCGAGAACGCGACATTGCAATGGTGTTTCAGAACTACGCTCTGTATCCGAACATGAGCGTCCGGAAAAACCTTGAATTCGGGCTAAAGATGTCCACGTCAATGTCGAAAGATCATCGACAGGACACGATTGAGGATACCGCCAATACAGTCGATATTAACGATCTCTTAGATAAATACCCTTCTCAACTCTCCGGCGGTGAGAAACAGCGAGTCGCGCTCGGCCGCGCAATCGTCCGGGACCCGTCGGTGTTCCTGATGGACGAACCGCTGTCAAATCTGGACGCGAAACTCCGACGTACGATGCGAACGGAAATCGAGTCACTCCAGGCCGACCTCGGTGTCACTACGGTGTACGTGACCCACAACCAGACCGAAGCGATGACGATGGGTGACCGCATCATCGTGCTGAACGAGAGCGAGGTCCAGCAGTTCGGGACACCGCTCCAGTGTTACTTCCAGCCGGAGAACAAGTTCGTTGCTGGGTTCATCGGTGATCCGCCAATGAACTTCTTCGCCGGCACCGTCGAAAATGGTGACTTTCGCTGTCCGGCGTTCGATTATCAGATTCGATCGGACATCCACAAGGCCGTCCGGGGTCACGACGCTGTAACCCTCGGTATCCGGCCTGAGGATATCCAACTGACCAACGACCCAAAAGACACCCAGTACGTCGACTGTACCGTCGATTTCGTCGAGGAGATGGGGTCGATCCAGCACGTCCATCTGGAGGCTGTCAGTGGCAACCAGGAACTGATAGTTATCGCCGACGGAACGACACCGATAACGGAGGGCGAGGAGTACGCCGCGATTATTCCACAAGAGAACATCCATCTCTTCGACACGCAGACGGGGACGAGCCTTCACAACTGTATATTGAAAGACGACCGAGAGGCGAAGCTCTCGCTCGACCGGCAGGAGGCTGGCGTCCACTAAAGACGACATTTCTCGCGCTGTTTCGGACTAGATACCGACGCAACGGCTGACGATGCCGACCGTTGTTGTGCGACTCTTCCGTGCCGAAAACAGTGTATACTATAGACAAGCGTGCAAGTATATACTATACCATTAATTTATTATATAATGAACCACAATTACATATCTATGGTTGGAAAAAACAACCAGCAGGGTAGTCGCACAACGAGCAGTGTCACCGACCGCCGTTCACTCCTGAAAATGACAGGTGCAGGCGTGGCTGGAACACTGTTGGCTGGGTGTATGGGTAACGACGGCGGGGGCGGCAACGGAAATGGGGTCGGAGACGCGTCTGGGAACGGAAACGGCAACATGACGACGACTACCGGGGAGGCCAACATTGATATCTCTGCATGGCAGGAGGCTGATATCAACTGGCGCAAGTACGAGGGGCAGGACCTCGTGCTCGCGCTGTTACGCCACCCGTTTGTCTCGAATCTGGAGCCGCTACTACCTGTCTTCGAGGAACTTACCGGGATGGACCTGAACGTCGTCCAGTACCCCGAGCAGGAGTACCGTCAGAAGCGCCTAACAGATCTTAGTACGGGCGCAGGCGTCTTCGACGCTATCATGCTCGGCCAGCCGCTGATGCAGTATCAGGAAGCTGGATGGCTTGAACCACTCGGGCAGTATCTGGACGACGACGAGCTATTCGACCCAGAGTGGTTCAACATAGATGACATCGTCGGCGCGGCGATGTCTATAGCCCGCGGCCGTGACCAGCTTGACCAGCCTGTAGCGATGCCCGCGACGACGGAGGCGACGCTGATGTTCTACCGAAAGGATCGCTACGAGGAGCAGGGTCTTGACGTCCCGACGACGTTTGAGGAGTACCGTCAGAATGTGCAGACGCTCGACGAGAATTATGAGGACCCAGGCATTGTCGCACGCGGGCAGAAAGGCTACGGGATGAACCTGTATCCATTCTCCGGGTACCTCCGAAGCTTCGGAGCGGACCACTGGTCCAACTATCCGGACGACTCTGGACTTGACACCGAGGCTGCGTACCAAGCCGCGGATTACTACTCCAGCGTGCTCCAAGACTTCGGTCCAGAGAACCCATCGAGTTACACGTGGTCTGACTGCCTGAACCAGATGTCTTCCGGGAACGCGAGCCACTGGGGCGCGGACACGAGTTACTTCTATGAGTCACTCAGCAATCCAGACAGTTCGGATGTTCCAGATCGGATTGGGATCGCGCCACATCCACAGGGACCCAACGGCGCCCAGCCCAACACCTTCTCGTGGCTGATGGCCGCCTCTCAGGAGTCTGCACGTCCTGGAGCGGCGTGGCTGTTCATGGTGTTTGCCACCTCCGAGCCCGCTCAGCGGTATTTGGCTGTCGATCAGGGCTTCCCGCCGGTTCGTAACTCCCTGTACTCCGAACTTCAGGGTTCAGAGTACACGGACGTTGTCCTCCCGATGATGGAAGAAGCCCAGCCCTCGCAGTGGGACCCGCGATTCCCTGAGTGGGGGCAGCAGGTCTCGACTCGACTCCAGAGTATCGTCGCCGGGGACCTCTCCCCCGAGGAGGGTATGAACCGGGCAGCGGCTGATATGGAGAGCGTGTACTCGGAGTAGTCGTCAAGCCAATCGTCAAGTAATCATATTCATATTTACAATATGAGCATACAAACCCAAGATGTGACAATACGCAAACAATTTGTGGAGAATATTCGGGAACTCGGAGACAACTATCTTCCAGTGTGGTTCATGCTACCGGTTGTCTCGACGCTGCTGACGTTCACCGTATTCCCGTTTCTGTACAATCTCTACCTGATGTCCGTCAACTACGACCTAACTGACCCGGCCTCACAGGGTGAGTTTGTCGGCCTCTCGAACATCACGTCGGCGTTCGGCGACCCAGCACTATGGACCGCGGTCGGCATCACGGTCATGTTTGTGATTTCTGCTCTTACCATTGAGACGGCAATCGGCTTCGGGCTTGCGTCATTACTGAAAGGTACGAACCGGTTCACGGGATTCTACCGAATTGTGCTCTTGCTCCCGATGGCAGTGGCACCGATAAGTCTCGCAACTATCGGTCGGGTAATGTTGAACCAGGAGATCGGCGTGATCCCGTGGCTCATAGAGTCGTTCACACCCCTAGCCTCTCCACAGTTCCTCTCCTCTGATTTTGCGTTGATAACCGTCGTCATGTTCGATGTCTGGCAGTGGACGCCGTTCATGTTCATCATCATCTACGCAGGGCTGACCTCGGTTCCAGAGGAACTCCTCGAAGCAGGTCGGGTTGACGGCGCGCCTATCTGGCGCATCTACGCCCACATTATCATCCCGTACATGAAACCGGTCCTGTTGGTCGGCGTGCTGATTCGGATGATAGACCTGCTTCGGTCGTTCGGGCTGGTTTACACTCTCACCAGTGGTGGACCCGGTAACACGACCCGCCTTTTTAGCATCCACATCTACGAAACTGCGTTCAGTTTTCTGGACCTTGGTGCTGCCGGCTCGATGGCTATCATCTACATGTTTAGCACCGTCATCGTGGCAACCTTGTTTATTAAAGTTTTCAACTTTGAGGGGGTGTGGTAGATGAACGTTTCTAACGACACCCGCAAACGGGTCAAGGCAGTCACACGCCACGTTATCCTCACTGGCTATGCAGTGATATCGTTGTTCCCCATCTATTGGATTTTCACCATCTCGCTCAGAACCGGGAACAGCGCGATATCGATTCCGCCGGAATTTATTTTTGTACCGGATTTCGGCAACTACGTCACGCTCCTGTCGGACGATACATTCGTCGAAACGCTGTTCAACAGCATCCTGAGCGTCACCTCGTCGGTACTGCTCGTGCTCACTATCGGTGTCCCTGCCGCGTACGCCATCTCGCGTTATAATTTCCCCCGTGAACCGGACATCCTCGTCTGGATACTCTCAACCCGGATGCTTCCGCCCGTGGCAGTTGTCATTCCCTTCTTTATTCTCTTCCGACAGTTCAACCTCTACGACAGCATAGCTGGACTCACCCTGATGTACATCACTATCAACGTCTCAATTGTGGTCTGGGTGATGAAAGCAATCTTCGACAACCTACCGCCATCGCTTGAAGAGGCAGGCATGATAGACGGCGCGACGCGCTTCCAAGCGTTCGTGAAGATCGTTCTCCCGTCTGCCAAGGCGGGTATCATGGCCTCGGCAGTTATTAGCTTCATATTCGCCTGGATAGACCTGCTGTTCGCGCTGGTGTTGACCTCAAGTAACGCTGCGACGGCACCGTTATACGTCTACTCGTTCATCGGCTCGCGTCAGATCGAGTGGGGCATGCTCGCGGCCGCTTCGACCGCCGTGTTTATTCCGGTCCTCGTATTTATCGTGCTGATGAATCGGTATCTCGCAACCGGGTTGAGTTTCGGGGTCGCAACCGGGGAGTAAGATTTCCATGTCGGTCGCTCTGTTCTCACACTTTCGACATATATCTATACACATTCACATTAATAAGTTATATTTAGAAAGTTTTAATATATAGAAGCGGTCAGATAAATTGATAGGTGAACATCGTGACTAGTACACACTCCCCAGATGGAAAGTTATCGGACCGGATCGGGATGTATCGGGAGATAGCGCCGGAGATACGCAAAGAGATCGTCGAGATGTGTCACGCGGCGCAGTCGGGCCATCCAGGTGGGTCGCTGTCAGCGGTCGAATACCTACTTTGGCTGTACGGTGAGGAACTACAGGTTTCGCCGGACACCCTCCAAGACCACGACCGGGATCGCCTAGTCTACAGCAAGGGTCACGCGTGCCCGGTACTGTACGCGGTTCTCTCTCATTATGGGCTGCTCGACGCCGATTTGAGTAAGGAGTTCCGACGCATCGGTGGCCTGCCCGGCCATTCTTCACCAAAGGTGCCCGGTGTGGAGTTTCCCTCGGGTTCGCTCGGCCAAGGGCTCTCTTACGCCAACGGTCTCGCTATGGGTGCGGATTTGGACGGTCGCGATTACGATGTCTACACGGTGCTTGGCGACGGCGAGATTCAGGAAGGCAACGTTTGGGAGGCGGCGATGACCGCTGGTGAAAAAGATCTCGATACCATCGCAATCGTCGACCGAAATATGAAACAGAACGACTTGCCCGTCGCTAAAACGAAGGAAATAGATCCTGTGCCAGAGAAATTCGAGGCCTTCGGATGGAAGACGTTCAGATGTGACGGCCATAATTTCGAGTCGATTGCCGATGCGTTCAATGCTGTTCGGGCGGTAGATGGTCCCAGATTAATTATTGCTGACACGATCAAAGGATACCCGATTTCATTCATGGAAGACCAACCCAACGGCTATCACGCAGGCGGGCCAAGCGAGGAGGAACTCGAACTGGCACTGGCTGAACTGGGATTCGGAGAAGAGGACCCATGATAAGTGATACACTGTCGACGCGCAACGGCTTCGGGAATGGCCTCCTCAGAGCGGCCGAAGAGCGGGAGGACTTCGTAGTGATGGACGCGGACCTAGCAAAATCGACACGTGGCGGCTGGTTCCGCGACGAGTATCCCGAGCGGTGGTTCAACATGGGCATCTCCGAGCAAGATATGTTCGCCACGGCCGCCGGACTCGCCTCGACCGGACGGCCTGTCTTCGCTAACACATTCGCAATATTCGCCCAGCGTGGGTTCGATCAGATTCGCCAGCAAATCGCTCGTGGGAAAAGGAACGTGACTGTTGTCGGAAGCCACGCTGGTGTCATCACCGGTCAGGACGGTGCGAGCGCGCAGGCTATTGAGGATATATCAATATATCGTGGCCTGCCAAACATGCGCGTTTTCTCCCCGGCCGACGCAGTTGAGGCTAACAGACTCGTGTCAGTGCTAGCCGAGGACAACGACCCGGCGTATCTCCGACTCGTCAGAGATGATATTCCCATCCTTCACGACAAGGAGTACAAACCAAAGGCTGGGACGGGCGAAGTGTTACGCGAGGGTTCGGACGTGACACTTATCGCCCATGGTGCGATGGTTCACAGGGCGTTGGCGGCGGCTGAGGACCTCGCCGAGCAGGGTGTCAGCGCGCGGGTCATCAACATGTTTTGCATCAAGCCCCTAGACAGCGACTTAGTGCTCGACGCAGCAAAAAAAACGGGCGCGGTCGTGACCGCGGAGGATCACAACGTGATCGGTGGCCTCGGCAGTGCTGTAGCGGAGACACTCTCAGGCGAGCAGAGTGTAACGGTGGCTCGGGTCGGCGTCAACGACGAGTTCGGTCTGACCGGGAGGCCCGAACAGCTGTACGAGCATTTCGGTCTGACCAGCGTGAATATCGCTGAGGCTGCCATGGAGGTTCTGTAATCATGCAAACTTACATCGATTCAGCGGACGTCAGAGAGGTACGGCACGCACACGAACTTGGTTTAGTGGATGGAGTGACGACGAATCCGTCGCTGGTCTCTTCGACCAATAGAGACTACTGCAACATCATCGGCGAACTGGACGGGTTCGTTAATGGCCCGATTAGTGTAGAGGTTATTGCAACGGACTACGAGACCATGATTAAAGAAGCCCGCGAATACGACAGCTGGGGGGAGAATATCGCGGTGAAACTCCCCATGACTCGTGATGGGATGCGGGCGCTGCAGACACTCTCGGGAGAGGGTGTCCAGACGAACATCACTCTTATTTTCTCGGCTAACCAGGCGCTCATCGCAGCCAAAAACGGCGCGACGATGGTGTCACCGTTCATCGGTCGGCTGGACGATATCGGCCATGACGGCGTCGCGTTAGTCAAAGAAATTCGCACGATTTACGATAATTACGACTTCGAGACAGACATCCTTGCGGCGAGCCTCCGCCATCCAAAGCACGTCAAAAAGGCGGCGATGGCTGGAGCAGATATTGCAACGCTCCCTACGGGTGTTGCTGAGCAGTTGTTCGAGCATCCGAAAACAGACTCGGGCTTAGAGTCGTTTTTGACGGACTGGGGTGACCGCCCGAGTCCTGCCCTAGACGAGTAGTCTGCCAGTCGGAACCATAGCCACTCGATGTTCAGTACATCGCAAAGCCGGTTAGTTGAGATGCCTGCTTGCTAAACTTGTCTCCAACAACCAGCAAACAGACGATGAAATCCACGAGGACCAGCTTCTTAACTTCTCCATCAACTCTCTTGACGAGGAAGTTGCTCTCATACTCGCTGAAAACGCCGAACTCGATGCTGAAGACATCTACGCGGTCCTCGTCGGTACTTGCACCGACGAGACCTCGGTCTCAACGCTCTGAAAGAGAAGCGAATATGCGCCCCACAGAAACTCGGTTCTCTACCATCTCTACACCAAATTCGGCTTGAGACGCTCAAATAAGTTGGTACGCTCTTGGGTAGAGGATTGTTGGTCAGTTCTCAGCAGGAGCTGGAAGTCACAGCAGGCAAGGGTGACGCGACCGCGTCACCCGACGAACGATGTTCCCTATCAAAACGTTCGTCTCGGAGCGTCGCGCCGCGAACCTGCTCGAACAGGTTCGCTGGCGCGACGGCATCTATTGCCCACGCTGCCGTGGCGAATCTGTGATTCGGTACGGCAGCTATCGCGCGTTTCAGCGGTATCTGTGTGAGGATTGCGACCGTACGTTCAACGATCAAACTGGCACGATCTTCGAACACTCAGCGGTCGAACTTAGGAAATGGTTTCTCGCCGTCTACACATACATCCGCTTCAACACGAGTCTCAGGCAGTTAGACGTAGAGATTGACGTTTCCTACAAGACGATCTACCGGCGCGTCCAGCGCTTCCTGCGAGCGCTGGACGCGCCTCGGATCCATCTCAAAGGCCCCGTTGAGATCGACGAATTCTACGTGAAGGCGGGGCTCAAAGGCCGCGAGCGCGACCAGCAGTCGCGCTCGCGTGGCCTGTCCACGCGTGGGCGTGGTACATTCGCTGAGGACAAGCCTCCTATATTTGTTCTCGCAGATCGTGGCAGCGGTGAGCGATACGTGG
>Ga0209917_1000453_pt1 | contig 17450 bp, 8 predicted proteins | sample SalPon2_C_H2O_MG_FD_185710 | JGI IMG/M metagenome (GOLD analysis project Ga0209917, IMG submission 185710) | Salt pond water microbial communities from South San Francisco under conditions of wetland restoration - Salt Pond MetaG R2_C_H2O_MG... | ecosystem: Environmental > Aquatic > Non-marine... | reverse complement strand
GAGCAATAGCGAGTCGGAGGTGTCGGCAACGCGGTCGACCATCTTCGAGGTCTTGCTGGGGGACTCGCCGCGCTTGGCCGCCTTGTGCGCTTCGTCGACGACGACAACGTCCCAGAACGCATTGTCGAGTTCATCACGGAACTCCTCCTGACGCAGAAACGCCATACTCGCGACCATCTGCTGATGGTCCTGGTTCCAGATGTTCGCCTCCTCACCCAGCCGGCGACGCTCGCCCTCGACCCACTGTCGGTCACCCGGCGTCAGTGAGATATCGAAGAAGCGGTCCATATCTCGGATCCACTTCTTCTGGAGATGGGCGGGGACGACGAACAGCACTCGATCTGCTCGGTTGCGTGCGGTGAGTTCTTTGAGGATGAGCCCCGCCTCGATGGTCTTCCCCAGCCCGACGTCGTCGGCGATGAGCGCACGCTGGCGGAGCTTCTGCATCACCCAGTTGACGCAGGCCAATTGGTACGGCTCCAGGCGAACCAGCGAGTTGGAGATGCTGAGCAGTTGCCCTTGCTCGTGAGCAATCTGGAGCTGGAGGGCCTGCGAGCGTAAGTCGAACCACTCCGCAGAGACTGCGTCGTGATCCGGATGGAGTTGCCCGGCGGTCGCGGTATCGAGTGCGCCGAGTTGTTCCTGCTTCGGCTCGACGTTCACGTCGTCGATGCAGACGGTCTTCACACCGACATTCTCGACGTAGGCTCTGAGATAATCGAGATCGCCGACGGAGTACGTCTTGATGACCTCGGCGGGCTGATCGTTGAGGAGAATCGCGTCTCCGGGTTCGAGGTCATTCATAGATGGTTACTCTTGCGTGATCGTGACGAAGTTCAGGACGAACTCCTGCGGAAGGACGCCACCATGGTAGAAGCGAGCATCCGGGAGTCCCTGGTTCCTGAAGCGCTGAATCGGGTCGGTCAGGATGCTGACTCTGGCATCGTCGTCGAGGTAGCCCAGGTGGGTATCTTCATCCAACAGAACGCCAGGTGCGTCGTCGTCGAGGTCCGTGCCGGCGACCCACCGACGAGTCACCTGTTCGGCGTTGCTCGGCGGATGCAGGTCGTCGATGTCGACGTGCTGTGGGAGTGAGACGAAGCCGTGGTCAGAGAGGATGTACGCACGGTCCCACTCGCCCTTCCAGAGCTTCTCACAGATGATCCGGGAGATGGCATTGATTCGGTCGCTGAACAGTTCCTCGAAGTCAGTGAGTTCCTTCTCACCTGTTTCGTCGATGTCGTTCCAGTAGTAGGCGACGCGCGTGTTGCTCCAGCCGACCTCGTCATCGGCGTCCTGCATGATGTAGCTCCAGCCGTCGTTTTCGAGGAGCGTCTGTCGGCGGTGATTCGTGATCTTGCGTCCGTTCCGCTCAGGAACGAGTTCGCCGTCCTGCAGTTCGATGTTGAAGCTGAACTTGCTGCCGGGGGTGAGCGCGGCCTTCCCGAACTCGGTGTCGGAGGGAAGGGTTCCCACCCACTTGCTCTCGTCAACTTCGAGCTGGGGAAGCTCGTGGCGGATGGACTCTGCGAGTTCGTGTGCGAGGTCGAATCGCAGGGCGTCGACGATGAACAGGGCGACGCTCTGACCGCTCTGGAGGTGTTCCTGCTCCTCTGCGAAGAACTGGTGGGCGTGGTTCTCGCCGACGAACGGCGAGCCCGCCTCGATCTGGTCCTCAACGAGATCGCCCAGATCGGTGAGGTACTCCAGGTATCTGGATTCGACCAGCGACGAGCGGAGATTCTCGAGTTTCGCGGTTGCAGGATGCTCCTCTGGAAGGGCGGTTTCCGGTTCGCCGGAGATGATGAGGTTGAACACGGCGTTGTCGATCTGCCACGTTCCATCCTCTACGTCGCCATACAGCTCCACGACATCACCAGTATCGCTGCCTTCCTCCCAGGTTTCGAGTTCGTTCGCGAGCGTCGCGATGTCGATGGCCTGCTCCCAGAGCTGTGTCCACGGAACGTCGCCGTAGGTCGCGTCGAGGCGCTCGTGGCGTTGTTCCGCCTGGGTTGCGCACTCCTCGTAGTCGCCGGCGTGGAACGACTGCGTCCACTCGTCCCAGAGGCGGTGTTCGAGCGAGGCGTCGACAGGACAGTCGACGAGTTCCCACGGGTCGTCGTAGGTACGAAGAACGTCGTGCCAGAACCGCTGGTCGGGATCGAGGTAGACGTGAGCCAGTTCCTGTTTGCGTTCGGTCTTGCTCAGGACGGAGCGGAGTTCCGGTCTGGAGACGCCGAACCCACTGCTGGATTCAGGTTGGTACTCCTGAGGGAGCAGGGATTTGTCCAGTCCCTCGTCGACGAGCCACTCCGCGACGGCCCAGCGTCGCGTTCGTTCGACGATCGTCTGGGCATCGCTTTCGCCGTCGACGGCAGCCACGCCGTTGTCGACCAGGAGATCCCGAATCTCAATCAGGTCGCCTTCTCTGGGGAGGCTCTCAGTGCCGTGTTCAAGGACGAACTGCACGGGATCGTCGTGCCCGTCGAGGACGATCTGGGTTTGGAGACTCTGGAGGTCGGGTAGCCCACCCTCTCCGTCAAGTCCATCTCCGAGGATATCTGCGACCTTGTCCCGTTCGTCCCTCTCTTCGGTTTCGTCGACTTCGGCGTCCTCGAACGCTGTCCTAAGGGTCGCCGCTTGAAGCCGGTCGTTCTCGAAACAGCGGGCTGCGAGCTTTCCGATGTGCTGTTCGATTACGTCGCCGGTGTGTTCAACATCTTTGAACCAGTCGACGTCGTCGCTGCTGGCTCGAGGGACGTACCAGACGGTTCGGCCTCTTGGTGCCTCCGCGCGAAGTTCCAGTGGTGTCTGTTCCGCGGCCCGAAACTCACAGCCGAGTTGGCGGCTGGTGTTTCGGACGATATCACGGAGGTAGCCGCCGTCGTCCCACCAGAGGACGACTGGCTCCTCGTCTGCGGCTTCGTCGATGGAACTCTCAATAGCGTCGTGAGCGCACTGTGGGAGTGTCTTCGTCGCTGGCATAGTTTATTGACCGGCCTTCTGTTTCACTCTCTCAAGAAGTTCATCCCGTGTGTCGGACCCGATCCGTGCGACGCCGACACGCTGGTATGTGAGTACAGAGCAGTCCTTTGCTTCTAGATTTTCGAAATTGAGTTCGTTGAGTGCACTACGAGCGGCACCGAAACACCAGATTGAGTTTGGTCTTGCTGCAGCAACCAATTCGTCCCAAATTTCGGTAACGGTCGACCGAAAAATGTCGGCCGATAGGAGTATTACCATCACATCAGCATTCTCGGCAACACGAAGAAGTTCATGCTTCGCAATGCTTACCGTTTTATCATCTCCTACTGGTTCGTTCTGGGACTCTTGAATATCAGACATACATTCATAGCCATTGATCACGCCATACTCTTCCGAGAGTATGTGTAGCTCTGTGTCAATATACTCCTCAAGCTCATCATTTAAACCTGAGACCATTCCGAAGAGCCCTTGGTAATATTCCTTGATAGGCAGATTATTGTCATCAGCAGTCGTACTCGACCCTTCAGCAAAGATATGCGCCTCCATTAGATCACCTGGGTTTCAACAATTTTTGGTACGATTTTAGCATTGCTAAGTGGCTTAATATTGACTTCTACACCGTGTTTCCGATTCGGCTGATACCCGTTAGTCATTATCTCTGATTCGGCACGATCAGACCAATTAGACGGCACAGCCTTCGAGAGGGCTTTACAATCGTCGCTAATGTCCTCTGCAAGTTCCTTGTACCTATCTAGTCTCGCTGCAAGTATTGCTAGATGCGTAGCATATTCGTCCCGAAGCCCATCCCTTGGTTCAGCATTTTGATTGAGGAACTCAGACCCCTCACGCTCGAAGTAGTAAGTCATAAAGAGAATACCTGTACTTGAATAGTGGTCAGACCCCATAAGTCGGTCATTGTAGTAGCCAAAGAGGTCTGCTAAATGTGCAGGTACTGGCTCATCTGCTGGTTGAGAATATGCGTCACAAGCTCGCTCAAGTTCACTAAGTGCATCAATCCATTCATCCCGCCATTCCTGAACTTTATCCCAAAATCCAGGAGAAAATGTGTCCTCAAACCAATCCTCGGATTTATTGTCACGCAATTTATCCAATGCCGCTAAACGGCGCTCGGTTTCTTCACGGAAGTTCTCAACTTTGTTGCTAAGAGAGCTTGATAGAGAACGTTGCTCCTCTGTGAAGTTTCGTTGAGTCGGTGTACTAAGATCTTGCAATACCTCTTCAAAGACAGAGATTTGCTCAAGCGCACTTGTGTGGTGCTCATACTCTTCAGTTGCCCTTGCTTGCTCTGTCGGAGAAATAGAGTCATCACTTCGTCGGCGGTTTGCTGCAGATCTGCGCTCCCGGAGTTCAGCTTTTCGTGGCTCAATATATTGGGTTGTCAAACGGTCAAATATCACGGAATCGAGAGAGTGATAATCAGCGAAGCACGCAAATCCTTCTCCCTGTGCATCCGAGACAAGCCGTGAAGTTGTAAACTTCCAGAAGGTAGGAGAGTTTTCCATCTTATTAACATGGTAATCGAATAAATTGCTTTCAATGAACTGGCGAAGGTTGGGATATGCTTCGTTGCCAACAGTCTTCGATCCCAAGATGTCGTCAGCCTCTATAAGGCGTTCCTCAGCATTGTCGCCATATACATCATAGAACTGGTCAATGATGCGATCAAGCATTGTCGCTTGATCTCCAGTTGGATAAATCGGTATTATGCCATCGTCTTCCTCTCGGATGGCAACCATAGCAAAGTGGTGGACAAGAGATTTGACATGAGTCGATATATCCTCAGGGACTTCTGGCAAACTCTCTATATCTTGGGTTTCACGATCTTCAGGATTTGCTCCTGTGCGTAAGAAAACCTCGCGTCTTAGCTCTTCACGTATCTCTCCTGGTATATCAAGTATTTCGTAGATCTTCTTGTCAATTCGTTCAGAAAGTTCTTCTAGACGCTCTTCCCGTTCAATACGCCGAATTTTGGCTTCTCGAGCTAGTTCAGTGAGAGTCTGACTGGATTCCCCACTGATGAAGGAGATATCGGCCTCAGTCGGGATTTTTCCATTATGTGGGTGTTCGTAGAAGAACTCATCACCATTATCTTCTGGAACAAGTTCAGGAGCAATATAGTACGGGCTAACCACATCGTGTACCCGGTTTTGAAGCATAATGGAATATTGCTCCTTCGCCAGCCTCTCTAATTCATCTACATTGCTGAGTTCTTGACGCCATGGGATCCGCCCAACATCGCCAACTTGCCAGTCTCGTTCCGGGGTAAGCGAAAGGAATAGATTATGATAAAGTGTAGAATTCACAGCGGCCATCATCTTCCACGGATCAACAGTTGAAGGGAAAAGCATAGACCCTTTCCCGTCGAATGCCCCTCCTTCTGGGAAGTATCCGAACCGTCTTCCTGTTTCCTTCGCGTATGTCCACGTCAGACCCTCTTTCCCAAATAACTCCTCATTTTTGACAACTGACCCAGGGAATCTTGCGACTTCACTGCCGTCACCAGCCCAGTTCATCATAATCCTCGAACGAGGCAGGATCCATGCATCACTTCCACCCTTTGCATAGGGAATTGCAGGGGGAGCATCACTCACTTCCCAATTTTTGAATAGGAATCGGTCGTTATCGCCAGTATTCATACCATTAGCAGCGACAGCGACAGGGGTTCCGTCTGCTCCACCAGCTTCGGGATCCAGCTTATATTCGGACGAGTGAAGATTACGAATTGTTGAAGGGACCCAGTAACTGATCGGGGCACCAGGTACGATTCCAAACTCGGACATCTCAACTGTGTACTTCCTACGGATATCGTCGTCAAGTGAACCCGAAAGCAAATCTGTAAACGCTCTTTCTTTCTCTTTTGATTGAAGGTCATGCAGTCGGATGAATGACCCCGACTCGGTGGATTCTGGTGTATCTCTGATTACAGTTCCAACGGTGCGAACAGTAGCATTGTCAAGTACACCAAGGCCATACTCTGCTAAGAAGTCAAAGCTACCCAATTCTCCGACGAAGTCTTTCCTGAATCCTTCAAATCTACGTTTAAACATAAAGGAGCGTGGAACGAGCATCCCAACTCGTCCGCGTGGTTTAAGAACCCGGTCACACACCTCGAAGAAATTGATATAGAATTCAGGTGTATAGTCGTAGTGATCCTCCACATATGATCTCACCGTCTTGGGCATTCGGTTTCTTGAGCCGTACGGTGGGTTCATTAGCGCGACGTCGTAGTCCTGCGCAAGTATATCAAGTAGACGAACAAAGCTCCGCAAGTCCTGTGCAAGGAAAGATTCTCCCTCATGGTGCTTGGCTATCGCATCACGAAGCGTGTGAAGGAAGCTGCTGAGTGTGTGATCTGCGGAGAAGTCATCAGTGAGTGATAGTTGTTGCCCACCTCCACCGTCCTCAAACATCTCTCCAAGGGTGCCACGGACATCTAAAAGACTTCCTAAGCCATGAACCTCCTCGAAAGCGGCGAGGATATTCTCTAGAGCACTCTCGATGTTTTCACGGCTATTCGAAACTTCCGAAAATACTTCTTCAGCACCAGCAACATTTGCGATCTTTGCGTCCGCACAGACGATACCTACATCGGGCATCTCAAAACCGTTTGCACCTTCAGTTTCGGCACGTGTACGGCCTTTCAGATATAGATTAAAGGCTGCGAGCTGGCAGGCCCGCATATCCAAGTCCACTCCGTAGAGGTTGTGTTGCAGGATTTTTCTCGGAATCTCTTTGTGAGCCAGATCCGTTTCTGCACGCCAAATTCGCTCTAATACGTCAAAGGCGTAGAGGAGGAAATGGCCGCTACCACATGCGGGGTCGATGATGCGAAGTTCTTCTGGATGTTCGAAGTCAGTGGGCTCACCTTCTTCACCGGAGGGAACTAGGTAGGTACAGAAGTCAGCAATGCTGGACGACTCATCGGGCGAGAGCGACCGATTTTTTCTCTCGTCGGGAGAGAACTGCATTTGTTGCTCGACAACATCCCCCAATTCGCCCGTATGCTCGAGATAAAGCTTCCCAAGAGAGTTATCGGTGAGCATTCGCACAACCCAATGGGGAGTGTAGAACTGATTCGCGGGTGGTACGTCTTCAGGTTCTAGACCCTCGCGACTTCCCTTCCTTCGTAGATCATCGAGCAGTTTAACGTTGTAGTATTCATAGACCCATCCGAGTACGTCATCAGCCCGCCAGACCTTATCAGGAACCTCATCAAGCGTCCTGCATAGTTCTTCAAAGGTGTCCTCGTCAGGATCAACCAAGCTGTAAGCAGACGATCGATCGAACAGGATTTCAATCTCTTCAGTGAGTTCATCGCATTGGTTGTGGTACGCTTCGAGAATTGCCTCGTCCTCCAGTAAAAACTCCTCGTGGACGAGTGTCTCAGCTGCAGGCGTCAAACCATTTTCTTTGAACACGGTGACCTCCTCGTTGACGAAGTTTCTCACCTCCATACAGCGCAATGCAGCAAGACGATTGACAATGGTGTACCCGACGCTGGTGATGTATTTCTCGAATGCTTCGTTCCAAGTGTGGCCGTCGACAGCTTCGAGTTGGATCGCTTCGACGAGTTGCTCTGTATCCTCGCCCAGTGAATCTACATTCTCCGGCTGCTTGTCGAGATTCTTTTGGGTGAGTTGGAACCGAACGTTGTCTTCAACACGGCTCCGAAGCTTCTCGACGACATCCTCCAGATGTTCCCGTTCAGCCTTGTCCAACTGCGCCTTCTGTTGAGAGAGAGAATCACTTTCCATGCGAAGATGACCTGTATGCTACTTCCCACTGACAGCAGTAACTTCAATGTTGCCGACGCCGCCCGGCCTTCTACCGCTAATCACCAGAATCATTGGGGCAGGTATCTTCATTGAGGATAATGGGCGAATCGAAGGTTGAAGTCGTCAATATTGCAGCAGTGGGGGATCTGGGTTCAGAGGTAGACATCGAGCAGGTTGCCCACGATGCTGATCTCCCTGTCTCGAATTTCGATCCCGAGTACAACGCGACTTTTCTCCGATTCGAAGAAGATGGCGAGTTGGTCATCCTGTATACCTCGGGAAAATACATCCTCCGTGGAGGCGACGAGTTCGACAATATGCACCGGGTGAACGATCAGTTTCTCTCCTATCTCGAAGAGCTCGGTCTGGAACTCGATGATCCTAGTTTAGAAATCAAAAACGTCGTCGCAGTCGGGAATCTTGAGAGAGAAATCAATCTGGAGGCACTGATGATCGGGTTGGGCTTGGAAAAGGCAGAATACGAGCCCGAACAGTTCCCTGGGCTCGTCTATCGACCCACCGAGAGCCGTTGTGTGATGCTCATCTTCGCGAGCGGGAAAGTTGTAGTAACGGGTGGGAGAACACAAGAGGAGGATCAGGAGGCGTTCGACCACCTGAAGGCGAAAGTCGACGAGTTCTTGTGAAGCACTTGCGACTCACAGCCTCTCACTCCCCGTCTCCCCAATTCAGTGGAGTACGTTGAGGTATCCTTGAGCGTCGATTTCGAAACGGCCAGCAGCGTAATCATCAACGTCACAAATACATCGATGAACGCACCTCAACTCTCTTCAGAGCGGATGTTTCTTTGTAGTCAGGATTCACAGGCGTAATATGTCCAAACCAGATATCGTTGCCCTCGACGATGCCTCCACGTACGCCTATTCCTCACACATCCGTATCGAGGGAACGGAACTCCAGATAGGAGATTTGCTCCTGGTGTTCGATAACGACGATGAGCAGACGGTGAACTTCTTCGAGCGCGTCTATGGATTCAATTGGCCCGGAGTCATCACCCATCAGATCGACGGACCTGTCCCAGCCGATATCCATGAGTACGAGAACCTTGCAGAGGACCTCGCAAACGGGAAGATCGCGGTCGCGCCGGAGATCGCACAGACCAGTCTCTTCGTCGGCGACAACACGGTTCGAACGCTCTCACTCTATGAGCACTCCTACCGAGATGGACAGCAACCGATCTTGATAGACGAGATGCGCGATCCGCTGAGGCGGTCACCGTCTGAGCAGACCGTCACCCTCTGCACCGACGGTAGCGATGTAGTTGAGGAACTGTTCGAGGCAAGCCCCCCTTCGTCAAAGACCGAAGCTGAAGACGTTCTCGACTACTTGGACGCTGCTGGCTACGACACGGACGACCTCCCAGACATAGAGCAGTTCCAGAAATAGGGACCTCGCCTTGCAACGATAGTTCGGAGCTCGCATTAGAGCCCCAACCGCGTACTCTAGAGAAGTCTCGGACAGTGATCGTTACCCAGTGTCGTCGATGAGGACGATCGATTCGTCACTGAGTCCGTCCAATTGCTCCTGAACTGTCCGCATACGGTTCAAGACCGTCTTCGCCTCTGAGAGGAGTTCTTCGGACCGGTCTTCAGTCGGACGCTCGTCAGCGTCAACGACGGCGGTCACTTCATCGGTGACCGTCGCGTTCGGGAGCTCCTGACGGAGTTCCTCAGCAACGCGCTGCAGTTCCGCCCAGACATCGTCATCGGCTCCAGGCGGTTTTGGATCGTCCGCTTCATCGATGAGCTGCTGTACTCGCTGGAGCGACGGTGGTCGGGAGGAACCGAGCACGGTCTCTACAGATTCGGTCGTCGGTGAGTCTGGATGCTCTGCACGAAGGGTATCCCCTGCCGATTCCAGCTGTTCCCACGGACTCAGATCTCCATCGAGAATTTCGTGGACGTTCTCGTATGTTTTGGCCTCCTGTCGGACGCTGGAAGCGACGATTGCGGCTTCTTCTATCTGATCGCCATCCCACGCAGTCTCGAACACCTGCTCAATGCTGTCGAACGAAACGCCACTGAACGTGTCTGTAGCGTCATCGAGCAGCGTTCGGACCGACGATTCGTGCTCCTGCACCCACGTCGTGAGATCTCCACAGATCTCCGTGGGGTCTGATTTGTCCACCCCCTCACCAGTGATTCGCCGATACTGATCGGAGAGGACATCGACACGGTGGCCGGTCGCGTCGGCGATCCGGGTTGTCAGCGTCTTCTTCGTGGGCACGGAACTACTTTCGGCCGTGGTCTGCATTCGCGACGTGATCGTTGCGCTGGGATACAACGACTCCAGCAACTCCAGCGTATCCGAAAACTGCGCCCAGAGCGATTTCTCGCCATCTTTGACGGCGAAGAGTTCACGCGCGTCTGCGAACGTCTCGGCATCCGATTTGACGCCATCGTCGACGAGATCCGAAGTGGTGATCTCGCCACCACTGTACGCCGGCGACAGTGCGCTCTCGAGGGCATCCAGGGGGCGATCGAACTCGCGAGAGACGCCCTTGAACGTTCGTTTGACGAGGACGCTGTTTTCGTCGACCCAGGTAGCGAGTTCGTCGACCCATGCGTCCGGGTCGTCGCCTTCTGGATCGTGACCGAGGATAGTCGAAACGACCGTTCGGATCTCCTTTGGATTGATCGTATCGACGCCGAACCGCACCTGCAACGAGGTGAGACCGCTCTTCGTACGCACCTGGCGACCGATCGCTGCTGGATCGGTCACGTAGTCGGTGTCTTGTTTGAGAGCAACCTTCTCGTTGGACGTCGCGAGCGTGATAAGCAATGCTGCGATTGACTCCTGGGGCGTCCCTCGATAGTCACCGTTTGCCGTGCGGGTTTGCTGGAGCAATGTCTCGACGTCAACAGCGCTCTGTTGTTCGTATTCGTCGATGAACTCCCGACACCAGCCACTGCTACCGATAGTTCGATCCGACATATCCACGCCCAACATGACTGCATCGCTATCGGCTAGCGGCCAATCGCCGCTCCCTCTGAAGAACTTCGCTAACCCCTTCGCATCGTCGACCTCGACGAGTGGGCGGGACAGAACCTTTCGAGTCGATTTGCCGTCTTTCCTGAAGACAGACTGAACCTGGTCTTCAACGGTAGATTCGAGAGCACTCGGCCGCTCACCACGGTACTCGTGAACCGTATGGACAGCTGCATTCTCGAGGAGATCGCTCACCGAAGACTCCAGCCGACGTTTGTCGGTTCGATGTTCTCGTTCGAGTTCCTCGTGTGTCTCCGTCTCCTCGTCGAGGACTTTCCCCATACCGAGGACGTTCCGAATCCTGTCGAGCGTCGTTTCGGGGACCTCGATTGCGATGAGAATGTGTTCTCCACCGGCTCGGCCGTCGTTTACGTCCTTCCACGTACCGACCTGATCAGTAACCGTCTCTGGATCGTCGGCCAGCACCCGGATCCGAACGGCATCGAATTCCGTCGTTGGCGCTCGACCAACTGGGTCGAGGATGGAGTATTCGTACCGGAGCGGGACGAGCCGTTCGTCGCCGACATCCGCTTCGTGAAGGCTACTATCGCTCCGGAAGAAGCCGTCGTTCTCTCTGAGTCGCGTCTCGAGCCACGCGGACAGCTGATGCGGCGAAATCTGCTCAGCTTTGGTCTGGGCTCGACTGAGAATACTCTCCTGCTCTTCCGAGACCAGCGTGTATACTTCGTCACCTTTGTCGTTCGTTTCAGTGAGCACCTTTCGCTTGTCGACGAGCGTGTTCAGCGCCGACTCGGTCTCTTCGACGCTTTCATCGACAGAGGAGTGAACGTCGTCAAGCATCAGCCGACCCAAGTTCTCCGGCGTTGCTGGAACGGCCGGCGTCTGGTTGAGGAGGTACAGTGCTTTCGATACTCGGACCTCCCAGGCGTTCTCATCGCCATCGAAGGTCGGAATCAACGTATTGTCCAGCATCTCCTGCACCCACAGGGGAACATACGTCGTCTCCTCGACGAGGAGGTCGAACAGTTCATCCCATGTGACGAGCGCACCCTCCTCAGCTGTTGCCCAGCCGAACTTCGTGAACAGCGACCGAACCAACACGAGCAGCGCTCGTCCCTGGATGTAGTCCCGATCCGTCGCTCTCCCCTGGGTGATCAACTCCTGCATCACCTTTCGGAGCAGCGTGAGATCGTACTCGCGGAAGGGATACGACTCGACCGGGTCCGGGTCGGCGCTACCGACTGGCGAATACGTCTCCAGCGACAGATCAGGCATCGATGAAACGAGTGACGATACCCGCTCACTGCCCGAACTGTCCTTCTGCAGCCACCGCTTCCGGACGATGATCTCCGTGTCAGCGCCTTCGAGTGGGACCTGCTGGTGTGTCCAGTGATCGTCCGCCGGCTCACCGATCAGGCTCTCACGTGTCGCCGGGAGGGAGTACTGTCCAGTTGTAACAACGACCGGATTCGGGCCGTGTTGGAGGGCTTCCATCGTCTCCTCGAACTCCCGGTATCGATGCCGACTATCGCCGACGAACAGCGCAACCTCGTCGAGTCCGAGGAGCAACTCGGTCCGGGGGCCGCCTTCGTTCAGTGCATCGGTGACGGTCTCCACTCGCTGTACCAGTTCTGCGGGATCGAACGACTCTGGGTCGACATCGTCCTCTGCTCGCTCGATGGATGCTTTGACGCCAGCTTTACTGTCGAGTTCGGTGCCCGCCGTCTCCGTCAACGACGGAAGTGCTTCGTAGAGCCACCGACGTAGGGATGCCCGTTCTTCGAGAACGTCCTCGAACGTCTGGCCGTCGTGCTCAACGTCGATGAGCGCGTCCCAAACACCGTCGTATTCCATATCGACGGTCCAGGCCCACTCGAGCAACCAGTTCGGGTCTGTCGGATAGCCGAGTTCGCGACCGATTGCCTCGAAGATGAGGAACGGAAGCGGCGGTTCTTTCGAGGCGTCCCGGTCGAGGAGATTCAGGAAGACCGGCTTGAGACGATCGACGCGTGAGTCGTCGATCGAGCGGGCAAGGTTGTCGAATCCGGGCCACTGCTGAGCGAGTTCATCACCCAGATGTGCGAACTCTGATTCACTGTCTGCGACGAGCCCGATGAGTTTCAGGAGGTGGGTTTTCCCTGATCCGAAGGTCGCGTGGAGGTAGAGAAAGCGTGCTGCTTCTCCGGGATGGGTTTGGATGACTTCTCCAAGCTCCGTGAGCACACGCTTTGCACTTTCAGTCTCGTGGAACTCTGCGACGTCGGTCTCTGCTCGCTCTCGCGCATTGACCTTCTGGACTTCTTCGAGTTGTCGTGTCGGATCACTACGAAATAGCTCTTTGATACTCATTGTTGGAGATGCACCTCCCGGATCTGCCCGTCAATCTGATGTGCTGGATAGTAATGCCGCGAGTCGCCGCCAAAGAAACTCAACTTCCCGCCGACGACATCGCCGGGGAATGGAATGCCGATGGTAGACCTGACGTTGCGACGGTCGAGTTCGTCGAGGAGTTCGGACGCTCGAGTGAACGGATAGAGGCTCCCGAGGTTGAGAAGCAAGACGACGTGCTGTTGCGTTTCCAGCCGGTCGTCGTCAATCTCGTTCGTGATCATCTCCTCGACGAGCTCCTCTGCCAAACGATCCTGCATCGTCTCTTCAATACGCTCAGCAGTCGTCTGGCCACCCAGTGCCACCGAGAGATTGTAGACCTTCGTCTTCGGGAGGAGTTCGTCGAGCCAAATCGGCTGGACCGTGACTCCGTTATCCACAACTGGCGGCTCTTTTGCGCCCGTCGCCCATCCACTGAGTCGGTCCGCAACCCGGTGTTCGACTGAGGGATCGACCGCTGCGATCACGAATGGATTCCGGATGCCGGCTTGCCCATCAGCGAACATACCCAGCTTCTCCTTGAATGCGAGATATGGTGAGTCAGTCATCGAATGATCACCCCCGAATCAGCCTGCTCTACATCCAATTCTCTGCTCTCGACGAGACGTTCGAGACGCTGATCGATGCCCTGTCGGTCGCCCGGGAGAACTCCGATTTGATCCACGTCGTCTGGTGTCCGGTCGCCGACGATTGCAGAGAGGCGATCGAGTCTGGATTCGAGTACGTCAACGTCATCTTCGGTAGCGTCTGTCCGAGGTTGCACACCAGCAATATCATCTGCCACCGAGGCCAGCGTATCTTCGTCATCTGAGTCAAGTGCCGTAACTGCCTCGTCTACGGTTTCGTACCAGCGTCGAAGCTCACGAAGCGGTGTGATGTAGGTCCGCTCGAAGGCGACATGCACACTCGACGGGAGTTCTGTTGCAGGAACAACCCATGGATGTTCCTCCAGCCGCTCCACGAATGCAGCGAGTCCGTGCTCCTCGACGTACGCGTTCCAAGAGCGTTGAAGTTCACTGCTACACTCGGTGGCAGTCTCTCCAACCAGGACTTTCCACCCATCGGTCGTCCACCAGCTCCCATCGAACGCATGGAGAGCATCACGCTGTTCCGCGACCAATGACTGCGCCTTCTGATCGACCCATTCGAACTCACTGTCACCGACGACCAGTTGCGCATCGTAGCGGTAGAGCGACTGGAGCCGTCGGTTCCAGACATCTACGACTTCGTCGAGCCATTCCTGTCCGGCGTTAGTCTGTTCAATCGCATCCCCCAGTCCGTCCCCCTGTGACCTGACGACGGTGAGCCGGTCAGAGGTTGCATCGATGCGCTCAGATAACTCTTCGACGAGGCTGTCAAGCAAGCTAGCGACAGCGTCCGAACGGATATCGGTGTCTGCAACCAATTGGACGTCCTCTTGGAGACCAGTAAGCGACGAACGGAGCTGTGTATTCGCGTTCTGGAGGTTAATCAGTCCATCAGCGACAGTCTCTGTAGTCTCCTTGAAGCCGCCCTCTTCGAGCAGTTTCCCAATCGGCTCACGTGGGAGGAGTTTCAGTCTCGTCGTCGATAGCTGGCTCTGATCGAGAACGACTTCGTTTGCGAGGGTGTTCCCGTCTTCGTCGACGGGAACGAGTCGGCCTTCACGACAGAACCCCCAGATGATGGCACACAATGCAGGGCGGGCCTCATCGTAGAACGGCTTCTCGTCGGTAATCCCATCGAGGACCGTGTTCATGTTGAGGCCATCGTCCTTGTCCTTCAGCTGCCGGCCAGTGAGCGACAACACGTTTCGCTGAATGCTTTTCTTTCCTTGACTCGCGGATGGATCCGAGGAGGGGACCTGTATCGTATGTGCCCACGCTGGGAGTGGATCTTCGGTGGAGAGCTCAGCAAGCTCCTGCAGTCGGTCGTCGCTCACCTGGAGCATCATCGGATGGAAGTCGTCGGGATATCCGACATCGACGGCAGTTTGTACTGCCTTCGATAGACTCCCGATGTCCGTTCGATCTTTCACTGTGTAGGAACCCCTCTGCATTGCACTGACGAGCTTGCTTCTGACAGCGCTAGCCCGCCGGTCGAGATCCCGTTCGACAGCAGGTGGGACGGTATGGGTCGAGATCGCGTCCCGAAGCGCCCACCACTCGACGATGTGCTTTCGAAGGTCGTCGAGTCCGTCAGTGTCGATCTCCCAGTAGAGCGTTTCTTCATCCCCATTGTCTGGCGAATGGTTCGGGTGAACGCCCTGCACTGCAATGGAGACTTCTAGCCCACCCTCAGCTTCCCTGATTGTCTCGAAGCCAACCCCGTCGAGACTAAATTCGTATGCGACGGGATATTCGTCACCTGATTCACTATACGGAACGGATTCCAGGAGAGAAAGATCCTGCATGATCCGTTCCCAGAGATGCTCGTCCAATGCGTGGAGAATAGCATCCCAGTCTGGGTTCTCCTCGTTTGCCTCGGTATCGTCGTAGATGAGGCGCTCTTCCTGTGTGGCGAACCGATATCTCGCACCAGATTCGTCCTCGGTCGGCCGGATGAACTTCTGGAGCCGCCCCAGCGATTCTTCGACTCGGTTTTGCGTACTAATCCACGACCGACCGTTGAGATCGGACATCACGGAGACGGCGATGTTCCCCTCGTTCAGTGGGACGATATCGTGGACGTGCTGCAGCAACAAGACCGCTTTCGCCACGTCGAGGTCGAACTCTTCCAGATTGCCATCCGCGACTTCGTCTGCGATACTTCGCCCCCCTTCATGGGACTCATTCTCTCCAACCTCGTCATCGTCGGGTAGCTCTCCGATGACTCGAACGTCTTTCTCGAGGGTCTCCTCCAGCTCTGGTTTGATCAGTTCATAGAAATCGACCAACGTAACGACGTGGTCAGGTTCTCCGTCTTCAACCCAACTCTGGAGGAGATTGTGCATGAGCGCGAGAATAGCGCGAGCGGTCCCCGAGAAGATCGATTTTGCTGGATCGGGGGCTTCCTGCCTGAGATTGAACAGTATTTCGAGGAACAGCGGAGCGTGATAGGGGAGGAATGGGTAGAACTCGACGAGCTCATCGTCGTCGATGCTGTCGAGTGGCGGTTTCGTATTCTGCTTGATTTCGTTATAAACCAGTGATTCGGTCGGTTTTACCGAGGCCTTGTCGAGCACCTCATGAACTCTGTCCTCGCCTTGATCGGACTTCTCGAACAGACGCCGTTTTGCGATGTCGCCAACGTGTTTGCTGGGTAGCTGGTAGCGATGCGGGAAGCGGTCTTTGACGATACTAAAGTCGGCACCGTGAGCGGCGAACTTCGGCTGGACGTCTTCGATCTTGGCTTGTGCAGTCGCAACGAGCTGGATGTCGCCATCACCGATGTCGTCGATATTCTCCGCGAGCGTCTGGAGTTCAGTCAGGCGCTCGAAGTCCGTCCCGATAAAGAGACTCACTTCGTCGAGAAGCAACACCAACTTCACCGGCTTGCCTAACTCATCCTCCCGCTCTTCACGCAGTTGATTCAGCCGTGTCACCACTTCCTCTGGATCGATATCCGAAGGTCTGAGGTCCGTGTACCCATCACGAGTTTCGTTGACCTCCTCGAAGAGTTTGGGTAGAACCACATCTGCGAGCGCACTGTAGCTCTGGATATCCTTCCAGAGATTCTCTGAATCCCAGTCGTATCCACCGCTCTTGGCAGTAACGGTTTCAAGCACTTCTTGTGCACGCGTCTGGCGGCCAGGCCATGCTTCCGTCGTCCGGAACCACTTCTCGAAATACGCGACGTCAAGCTGCGAGGAGAGTCCAGTCGAGATCTCATCATCGACGCCGGTCAAATCGGGGTCCTGATGGGCGTGTCTGAGAACGATCTCGCTGAAACTCCGCTGCTTTTGCCCCTGGTATTTCAGGAGATTGATCGAGACAGGGATGACGTAATATTCCTCATGGATATTCTGCCAGTTCGTACGCAATTGATCCACGCTGGCATCTTTTGTTACTTGCGTAAGGTCATCCCAGACCTCGCTATATCGTCCTTCGAGCCAGTCGGTGTCGAGCAGTCCGTCAAGGACGGTCAGAAGATGGCTCTTTCCGCTGCCGTAATAGCCGTAGAGCCAGTAGTTTGACCCGGTACGCATATCGTCCGCCTGTCCGAGCATCCGGTCGACGAAGTCCCGAATAAAGCGTTGAGAGTCCGCCGTTACGTGGTATGACTGGATGGCCCGCTCGCGATGATCGCGTTCATCCCTGTCGATACGGACCGATTCCTCGAAATCGTCTGGAAGGTCTTCAAACCAACTCGCATCGACCATCAACTGTCACCTCT
>Ga0209917_1000444_pt1 | contig 17622 bp, 27 predicted proteins | sample SalPon2_C_H2O_MG_FD_185710 | JGI IMG/M metagenome (GOLD analysis project Ga0209917, IMG submission 185710) | Salt pond water microbial communities from South San Francisco under conditions of wetland restoration - Salt Pond MetaG R2_C_H2O_MG... | ecosystem: Environmental > Aquatic > Non-marine... | reverse complement strand
TTCTCCGAGTGTTTCTCGGTTAATGTATTTCTGCGTGGCCTTAATCACCGTCTGACCCATTAGAGTGACTGCCTCTGCGACTTCTTCGTCGTACAGGAAGAAGCGACTCCACCCCGCCACGCCGTAGACCGAGTTGGTTATCGTCTTACTGACATTATACTTTTCCGAATACTTCTCATATTCCGGCGTTCCTGCCTCGTGCTGATTTCTGAGTTTCTTGTAGTCAGACTTCAGGCCGATCGCGTCATCAATAAGCTGCTTGAAGATCCCGTCTTCCTCCAGATCGAACGTCACGCCATTCGGACAAGACACTCCAGAGCCGGTTGTCTTCGTCTCGGGACTCGCGTTAATCATCGCCATCGTGTAGGGGTAGAGGCTCGACAGGTCCACGCCGACGACGTTCTCCGTAACTCCGGTATAGGGATCGAAGACGTAGGCCCCCTCGTACATCTGATCCTTCTCTTCGTACGTAGCATCCGGGCCGACGAGACTAAGCCCGTGCAATTTACGTCTCGCCATCATCTCGATGTACTGGTTGTTGGCTGTGGTTCCATCAAGATCGACTCCGACCTCATTCCGGAGTGACTCTTTAAATCCGATAACCCCGGCAGATTCTTCAATCTGATCGACCAGCGCAACGTCCTTCAGATTATATCGCATCAGCTTGTCGCAGTCAGTCTGATACATCTCCCATATCGACTCGCCGGTATGGTCGAGTTTCGCTTCTCCGAGTTCTTCTTCAGCTACGGCGTCCAGGGAGAATGAACGCAGCTCGTTCTGCTTCGTCATCTTGTAGGCCAGCAACATATCGTGGATGGAGTGGCCCTTGATCCGGGCGTTCCCCCGAGATGTAACCTTTGTATATCCTTCCCTACTCAGGACATCTGTACTCAGTCCGAGCTTCTGCATCCGAGCAAGGAGATACGGGCAGTCGAAGTCCTCGACGTTCCATCCCGTAATGATGTCGAAGCTATATTGACTCACCCAGTCGGCGAAGCGTTCCAACATTTGTTCCTCGGATGAGTCATAATGTTGGGCATCAAGGCCGGCGGGCTTCCCCGAAGGAAATACATCAGCGACATCTCTCCCCTCTATGTCGATGAATCCGTGGTACTCGTCTGAATAAGAGTCGTGAACTGAAATTGAGATGATCCGCCTTTCCCCCGGTTCGGGGAACGCGCCCCGGTCGTCCGTCTCTATGTCGAACGTCAGAATGCGAGGTTCCGTTACAAAGTCTATCGGCTCGATCTCGTCTACGTGGCACGTTCGGGAAGGGGCCTGCACTCCAGTAAACAACTCCGTATCGATCCGGAACCTGTTCGTGATGAACACGTCGGACTCGTACGTATCTTCGAAAATCGACGCGACCTCCTTCTTGCAGTAGTAATCGTTCAGAACGACCCTCCCGACACGCTTTCCGAATAGACTCTCGTACCCGTCCGTCTCAAACCAATCGACGTTCTCGTGGCTGAGTAGTGTCTGCTCGGCGTTCTCGATCTCATCCGATGCCGCATAAAAATAGTCGCTGAATCCGTGAACCTCGATTACTTCCGAAGTCCCGTCATCCGCCCGTCCGTATAGGTTAATCGTCTGTCTGTTCTTGACCTCGTTCCAGGATGTCACGATGTTTGTTACGTATAGTTTCATTATTGCTCTCTGGCAGCCTGCGCAGCGCATCTGCCGACATCTTCATCACTCCCTCATCTTCCAGCCAGCATTCTAACTGTCCGTTGTTTATTTGTGCAATAAACCACGACGAGTCCTCGTTATTTTGATCGAATAGCGTTTTTATTCTCGGTATGACGTGCGAGTACGGTAGCTGATAGTAGTCTATGTTGTGTTCATCACAGAACGATTCAACAGAAACGAATAGCGATTGATTGTCGTTTCCCGGATACCACGCATTGATACACAGATTATTCCCTACGCAATATGTACCGTTATTTTTAATAATACGCTTAATGACAATTTCTGGCTGTGAACACATCTTTTTCAGCGATTCTGCGAGTCCGGGAAGCAGGCGTTCCGGTGATCCCCCACACGATTCTATTTGTGTAACCTCTGAGTCCCCGTTTAATTCGTCCACATTATAGTGGTCCATTATAACTCTCTACGGTCATACTGATTTACCCCACAGTATTAAGTGTATCTTAGAAGTGAAAATTATGACTACATATTCTCATAGTAGTATTTTCGCCCAGGGAATGGTTTTTGATCATCCGGGTGAAGAAGTGTTTCAGCAGGAAACGACTCAACATCGTATGAGCTGACCGGCTTATCGTACTGAAGTTTCGCCATACCGCCCGCCTTCTCGAACCCATTCCATTCGGAACGGATGTTACGGAAACTTTTCTCAATACTTCCGTAGTATCCGAGGTTTTCGTACGTCCATCCGCCGTCTTCCCAGACGCCTCCCCAATTTGCATACGTTATGGGGACGGCTGTATCTACACTCTCTACTGAGATCCAATATTTTAGAATCTCATTATGCTTTCTTGGATCTCCACCGAGCAGGTGAACCGAATCGCACCCAGAATATTCCGGCCATTGCCAGGGCGTGTCACCGAATCGGTCCTGGCACGGCATACCGACGCGATATGTCCGGGGTACGTCGGACGGATGGATCGTCTTTGGAACCATCACAACTGTTTCGGCGTACTTACTCAATTCTCGGGCAGCTTCCAAGGTCCGACCGAATGAAACTCGACCGTCAACGTCGGGAGCGACTGCAATTTCTGGACGATCCTCTTTGACTGCCTGTAGGTGTCGTTCGAAGACGCTCTCAAACGTATCGTCTTGCAGTTTTAAGAACGGCCAGTCCACAAACTCGACGGGAATGTCACTCGGTGGGCGCTGGTTTCCCGACTCGTATCCAACGTCTATACCTGCTCGTAGCGCAGATATGGCGACATCTCGACTGCCGATACAAGTTGTGTAGAGTGAAATATTCCTATCTTGGTTAGTGTCTGTACGTAGCTGCGGCTCACGGCTGAAGGTTTGCTGGATGCTCATTAAATCACTACTCGTACGTCGGGCCGCAACCGCCTCGTCGCCCCCAAGATGTTGAGCAAATATCGTAGAATTCGCATTGCTCGTCGTCTCCGCTTCCCCACTTACAGAGCGGCTGAGGCTTTGTTGGGAAGTCTTCTCTCTCTCGGCTGCTCTTCATCGAATCTACCATATCGAAGATCGACGCCAGCCGGGATTCGTCTAAGTCGCTAATGATGAAGTCGTCGTTCTTCGGGTAATATCCAGCCACCGCATCAACGTCCCAATCGTCTTTGAACAGGTAACTGTAGTATTCGCCTTCCAGAAAGATCCCTTCGTCACGATACTTGACATCGGGCGTCTTTCCTGTTTTCAGATCAACGATGACGACGCCGGAACCACCAACTTCGGGAAGGGAGCCGGACGGAAGTATCACATCGGCGTACCCCATCATCGGTGGTGTGTACGACTCGTCCCATCCTTCGGCCTCGATCCCGACCGGCGGGAAGTCGCTCATCTTACCATCACTACTCGCGCAATGATCTCGTCGACGATGCTCGAACAGCAGGAAGTTCGTGATGAACGGCTCAATGAAATCCGCCCATAGTTCGGAGTCGTCTGGAAGGTATCGGGTCAGATCAGCGTAGACCCCGGAACACCGTTCATACTCAGCCACGACGTTCTCGTAGTATATCTCGACGGCTTTGTGAATACGCGATCCACGGGCCATATAGAAGTTCTGCGGCGATCGTAGACCTTTGATATACGAGTAATAGAACTTCCTGGGGCACGTCTTATACGTTGTAACTCGTGACTTCGAAATGTAGGGCAATTCGTCGTCAGCACAATTCTCCCGAAGTTGTGTTAGCTTGTCAGTCTGTGTTGGCATTAGTTTCCAGCACCGCTACGTGTTCAGTAATCTCTGCTACCGTCGTCGCGCCGTCTTCCGTGGTAAACTCAATCACACAGCGCGGCTTGGATCGAGCGTGAGCCAAGATTTCAGCCAGCTCAGACTGGTTCTCGAACGTCATCGGTTCCTCTGATACGGAATGCCGAACCGACGTTCGAAATTCTCAGCCGTGTATCGGTGGAACTGGATCTCGCCATTCATCATATCGAGGACGTGTTGATTTGCCTCGATCATCGTTTGCGCTCGGGAAGCCAGCTCGTCGAGTTTGTCTTGAGTCATCATTTTCTCTCTTCCTTGTTCACCGCCTGCATCGCCGCATAGACCGACTCGTCTTCGTCGGCGTCGACGGCGGCCTCGAAGTTCATCTCATCAGTCAGGAATTCACCATTAAACGATCGAGCGAACTTATCCAGGCGACGAGTATAGAGTCCCGCAGCGATCCAGTCCTCCGGCGATTCTAATACGACCGGCTGCTCATTCGATAGCTTGTAGAGAATAGTCCCTATGGTTCTCCAGCTCGCACCGTAGTCCGCGTTTTTTCTGTCGTAGGTTTCGCCGCCTTCTTCGAGTATGTCTGTTACTGATCTCATATGCCTTCTTCCCGCAATCTCACGATCTCTCCTTTACGTTCTTGCGTCACTCCATCGTGCTGCGCTACTTTGATTACGCCGCTCGGGAGCTTCAACACGTCAACGACGCCGCTATACTTCGTCGGCTCATTCTCTATCTCCGGAAGAATCCAGACCGAGAAGGTCGTCTCGTCGGTCTCGTCCGGTTCGTGTGTTTCTTGAATCATCGCGTATGGCCCGAAATTTCAGACTGTTTCATAACATAAGAGCCGCTACTCTTTTTCGGGTTTCTCGAATTCATCGAGGATCTGCTGGTCGGGGTCTTGATTATCGTACTCAGCCAGCGCATCGAACCGGGACTCCCAGTTCTCGCAATGATGATTGACTGTCTTATCATCAAGATACACGTCGGCCCCTCCTTTCGCGCATTTTATGCCATTGTACGGGACTCCCCACGCCGTCATTAGGCTGGCAATATGTCCCGCTTGCTCCCACGGCCGCGCCGTCCAGATGATAATGTCGTAGTGCTTTTTCTCTTTGAGACCCTGGACGAATGACACCATTTCACGATCGGGCTTTTCACCACCAACCTGATATGGATCTCCTGAATCTTCGGTCAACGTCTTATCGAAATCAACGGCGATCAGCGTCATACGCCGCCCCGATAGATGAAGATCAGGAACCACGCCAGCGCCCCAACAACATTCGCAAGTGCTGCCAGATGCAGCCCAAGCGTCACGAATGTTACCGAGTAACCGATCAACAACACCGCTGTCGGAAAACTCGAAACTCTGGGTATGCGCGCTTCCCGATCTCTCAACGTCGGGACCAGCAACACAGCAAACACGAACCCGCCGACAAGGAACACGACATCTTGCCAGATCATTCGACCAACCGTTCGTAACACGACGGGCAGAACTTCTCGCCGTTCTCCGCGTAATGTACGTCTCGAATTCGGGTGTAGCCACCACAGTAGCCTTCACACGCGATCATCGGCACTACTATTCCTCCTCGTTTGGGTGCTGCCAGCAGCTATCGCCCGGCTCGTCTACTTCTCGGCTACATCGACCACCAGAGTCTTTCTTAGCCGTACAGAAGAACGTCTTTTTCGGGAGTGACTCGCCGGCCCCCTTCTCGAACGTCGTCGGTACGTCCTGATCTGGAATAACAAGCGCCGTTATCCGGCTTTTCTGGGAGTTGTGGTGCAGTACCTCAACGATCTCGTCGTCGGTCTCGAACCCGTCTTCGTCGTAATGGTACGTCCGTCGAGCATATTGAGTCACGCTATGCCTCCCGGACTTCTTTCAGCTCTTCGGGATCTCCTTCAACCCGAAGCGACGCATCTCCGTACTCCAGTCGAAGCGCGATCGTGTTCACATACAATTGAAGATCCGAAATTTCCTCAATCAATCCGGGTTCATCGATAGTTTTCAATCGCTCCATCTCATCATCCAGCCATTGATTCGTCTGGGCCGACCATTCTTTCAGCTCATCCATCTTCTCGTGCGCTGTCGAAACGTCCTCGGCTACATCAGCCGGTGAAATTTTCTCTTCATCCGTGTCGGTGCCGCCAAATAGCGTTGAAATTGATTCAAACATAGTGCTTCTTATTGCAGCGGTGCAGTTCCAGGGTGAGGCTGTGTCGGCGTTTCCTCAACCGAGTCGTCCATCGAACGCCCGTAGACGAGCTTCGTTGGGTCTCCAGGCTTTCGGGAACTGCCGCAAATCATTCCACACTCCAGACAAACTTCGTCGCCGTGATCGTCTCGCCACGCTGCAACGTATGAGTCGTTCACATCATCGTAACACTCCGGGCAGATCGTGGTCGAATACTCCACGTCTTTCACCGGAGTCTCTTTATTGTAGATGATGCTGCCATCTTCTCGGCCCAGGAAGCCAAGCACTCTGTAGTGATCGCACCGCGTCTCTGTTCTGTTTACTCGTGCCATAGGTGTAGTAGTAGATCGCAGGTCGTGTTGGTCGTCGCTCTGTACGGTAGTATGAGAGTAGTTCGGGAAGTGGGCGGCCTCAGTTATCACGAGGGTCGGCTGCCGCAGCCCATTCATCGAATAGCTCGTCAACAGCTTGTCCCTTCGTGGATGCTCTCACAGAGAGGATTCCTACATCGTCGTCGTTGCCGACGTAGTATCCGGCCCACTCTGCTCCGGTCCAGCGGAATACGGTGTTCTCCAAGTTCATCAGAGACCCCCCTCCGCGAATCGGGTAGTCGTGATCTGTGCTTCAACTGTAGTCTGTAGGTCGCAGGTCATAAATAAGTCTTTGTAAGTGCTTCTTATGCACTCGTGGGATTGAATCGAACAGGGTACAGCCAGCACAGCGGGCGAGTATCCGAAACGCCGTGTACTGTCGCCGCCGGTTCACTCCAGACACTCAGCGTGTCTTCATAATCTTCTGGCGGGCAGATCGCGCCAGACATCAATACTGGCCGGTTCATAACGTGTTCCAGCTTAAACTCGTGATAGTGCCCTCGGTAGGCAATATCGTATCCGTGCTTGATTTGCCAGCCACGCCACTTGTTCTGTCCCGAGGACGTTCCGATGTGAGACAGGCTGTTCTGTCCGTGCCGTAAGTGGCCTCGATGTTTCCCACCACGAAGCTCGAAGTTTGTGAACACCGTCGATTGATTCCGAATGAAGGAGACGTTCTCCATATCGCTCATTCGAACTAAGCGGTCAAGGAAGCCGTAGACAATGCGGTCAGCATTTGCCATCTCAGACATCCCATCCGCTCGGATCTCACCGTGATTACCGGCTTGGCAGACAACTTGAACGCTCGGGAAGCGAGCCGACAGACGTTCAATCTGCTCAAAGTACAGGTCGACCGCCAGATCGATCTGCTCGTCAAGTGTGAGATCAATGTGGTGTGGCTGGTGGTTGTATATCTGTTCGCCCGTGACGGTATCTCCACCGAGTAAGAGATGGGCCGTATCATAGTCTCGATCCGCGCCGCCTTCCCGATCGATCAGGTTCATAACTGAGTCAGTCACGGACCTGATCCGATCGGCTGCAATCTCGTTGTCGAAGATCAGCTCGCCAAATTCATCGTAGACGATGTTTCCAATATGGTCATCAGAACGGTGAATGACGACATCTTCGTTCGAGACATTATACTCCAGACCGCCATCCGCGACAGCAGGTGCGGAGTTGTTCAATAGTTCTGCGAGGCGATCGTTCAGCGATGCAAGATGCGCGTTCGCAGCTTTCGATTGTGCTGCTTTCGATGCCCGATTCGCTTTGGGCATACGAGTTGAGCGATTATCGCCTGTATATTTGTAGACGCCATCGATGTTCGACACCGGATAGCCCGAGTGCTGAATGTCGGACAGGTGATCTCGAATGGTTGATCCGGTCACACCGAATGTTTCAGACATTTCAGCAACGGTGGCCGGTAGTTCTTCGTAGACGTTTCTCTGTTGAGTAGTAAGTGCGTCAGTCATAGATTAGATTCCACAATATCGCAAGACCGCAAGACCGTACTGCTATTCTATTGCGCTATCTCGACTTGCTCATCACGATAGATCCGACATTCATCACCGAGACAGAACTCCGCCGCCTGTTGCCAGACAGCATCACAGCTCCACTCGGAGTAATCGCGTTTTAGTATCGTGCTGATGCGTGTCATCGTCTCGTCTTTGTCGTAGTCTGGAACTGTGTCGAAATATTCCAAGATCACCGGGATGGGAACATTCCGATTTGTCAGGAACGCAATGACATTGAGTTCCATCGCGTGCGAGGCCGCGCCGTGATTGAACATATCGTCGCGCTCTCGGAATGCGGCGATACACGGTTTGTCGCTGCTCAGGAAGTCCAAGTCGGATAGCTCAATATTCTCGTTCACCGACTTCTCGTACTTTTCCACGGCGCGAGGATCGTACGTCGCTCTGCCACCGCCCGATCTCGATGCACTCGCATTTCGTACGTATTGAGTGATAACGTTTCCAGCTTTTTCGCTCGGGAAGCGGCGGCACGACTCGGGGACGGGTCGAGTATCCTGTGTCAATCGAATGTACTCGTCCGGGGTGATCCGTGATAGTTCTTCGATCGAGACCGGCACACAATAGCGATCTTCGTTGAATGCGCTTGCTGCATCACTATGAATCGTGTTCGGCAACCTGCATAGCCGTGCCATATCGCGGCTGTCAACATCAATCCAGTCCTCCAGATGCATCCGCGTTTCGTACTGGAAATACTCTAAGAGCTTCTTTGAGTATTCGCCCAGACCGACTTTTGCTTGACCGAGTGTGTCACCGTTGATCTCGATGACTGGAAAGTCGAGATACAAGTGTACGCCTTTGTGCCCCGAAAGAGCAGCACGGAAATTCTCCGCCCGCCCTTCCCGAAGTAGCATTTTGCACACCGCTCGAACCCTGGTGAGCAGCGCCGACATATCACGTTTCCACGCATCGATGTTCGGTGCATTTGACCGATACGTCCCGGATGAAGGGATGTCAAAGTCGATGAACAGCGTATCTATTGCGGGAACGTGACCGTCTGTCGGATGCCCGTTCGGGAAGCTATACACCGAAACGTAGGGTGGATTGTCTGGTGAAATATATCCGGTAGTGAGAGCGTAGACATCTGACTGAGAAGTACACTCTCGCTGCCGAAGCATAACCTGTCTTGGGAAGGTGGGACACCAGACGGCGATTGATTGACGTAACTCATTCATCACACACCACTATCGAAGTGTTCCCTGTCCCGATTCGGACCCACCGACTGTTCCGTGTTCTACCTCTGGGGTTTCAGCACCTTCGTCGTCTTCGTCAACATCGTCTGAACTATCATCTCCGTAGAACGGATCGTCCATTACGCCAGCCATCTCAGACTCAGCTTCTTCTAATTCCTGTTCAAAGGAGCTATCCTCCGTAATGTTGATCGTCTCACCATTGAACGGGTGCGTCACAAGCAGCCCTTCACCGCGACAATGCTTGTGGATGTATTCTTCTGCGTCACCAGCAGGCAGTACCTCACGGGCGATTTCTTCAGTCCTATCTACGAGCTGCTTGTAGTCGACCGCCGCCGGATGATCGATGATCGAAGCGAACGGCGTTGCATACCACGTATGCGGCGTCTCTGCCTGATTGACATCGACGTATGCTTTGTTCTTCATATTCTTCATTGCCGATTGCACGTCACGATCCGTGACCGTGTATCCATCAGCTCGAATTTTCGCCTGGATCTTCGAGACCGTGAAGGCGCTCTTCTCGTCCCGTAAGAATTCGAGAATCACTCGATCGATTTCTTTCAGATTCAGCGCCGACATAATCATCTGCTCGCCGAACACCTTCATCCCGAGCCACACGTCTGCTGGCGTTGTGAGCAACGTCGGGGAGTTTTCGTACACGATCTCCATCCGATTACCATAGTGGATCAGCGCAATTGACTCAATGAACCCATTCAGCCGCATATAGTCGTCTCGCGCTTCCGTGAACTGCGTCGGGAGTGGGTTCTGTTCTCGCAGCGGAACACCACCGGGCAGGTTGAGAATCTTGCCGAGTGAGTAGTCGTGCGAATACCGGGCGACAGGGATCGAGCCGACATACTGCTTAATGGCTTCGACTTGATCGTCGTTCAGAACCATTTCTTGCAGCCCACTCAACGACTCCGCTTGGCTGTCGAGAATGGCCTCGGTCTGTTCCTGTGACGCATCGTTATCAACGAAGAGGAATCGATTACGAACTTCCGGGTAGTCGTTCCACTCGAAATTCTCATTATCCGAAGCTGCACACACGATTATGCAGTCCGGCGGCTGGATCGTCATCGTCACCGTCTCACCTGAACCCGCATCAGTCACTTCACGGGATGCAGGCATTCCCTCAGCGTGCGCTTTCAACACACCCTCTATGTGTTCGGGAAGCGTCGTCAGGTCGTGATAGATATGAACACGACACTCGTTGATCTCCTCGGCATTGTAGTACAATGCTGTCGGCGATAGCGTCGTAGACATCTCATAAATGTCTGAGTCCGGGATCGCCTCTGACATCTTTTGCACCAGATAGGTCTTTCCCACTCGGGAAGGGCCGACCAGCGCCACACCCCCACCGTGAATCATTCCTACGGCGACGGTTAGCGCACTCTCTGATTCTCCTACAAGCCCGGCGTCACGGGCAACAGTAAGAAGATCGAATAGCGATACATCCTCTTTATGTTCTAATTGTTCTGTCATAATTAGCTATAGAGCCACGGCTGCTGCTTCAATTTCATTGCGTATTTTCAAACTGTAGAAACAGCGCCGTCAGCTCACGGGCCGCAGATTAGTCGAAACGAGAGAAGAAGTCGTCGTCAATCACGTTTCTTTATTGTCCTCCATCTTTTTCTGAAGCAGTCGATCCGTCAACCGTCGCTCCACGTTATCGTGTACGACCTTTGACAGCGCGTTCGAGGCTTCCTCGATGTCTTCGTCGTCTTCAACGACTGCCGTAATTGTCTCCGCAACTTCTACGGGTTCAAACTGTTCTATCTGGACTTTTCGAGAGTAGCTGCTTTCTATTTCTGTGATTTGCATTTGAGTAACTCAATCGTACAGCTAAGACATACGTATCTGGCTGTTCCGTCAGCATCATAACGTAGATCCCCGCCGACAACGCCGCTGTGCTTTTGTCTCGCCGATTCACCACAGTCAACGCAGGGCATTAGCCCAGGATCTCAGCCAGAATAGCATCTTCACCGGCCTCGTCGACCATCACTTTCGTCAGGTCGTTGCTGGAGTCGCCAGCCATATCGTGCAGGTTGTCGAGAATCTGCGCTTCATCGTCCAACCCGAAGTCGGTACAGAACTCAACGAAGTCCACGACCGGGCCAGCCATCACTCCGTTGCCTACCGGAGCGTCGCTGCCCGTGTCACCGTTCTCGGACGTGTCCGATGCCTCACTCGCAGAGTCAGACGAACCGCTCGTGCTGCCTTCTGCTCGCTGTGAGACCTTCACTTGCTCCTGCGTCTTCGTGTCCACGACAATCGGGGAATGGAAGCTGTGTTCCTCGCCCTTCTTCTCGACCTTGAACACGTCGAATTCTCGGTCCAGAAGCTCCGGTCGCGCATCGATATTGTTCACAGTCAGCCAGTTGTTGATGTCGTCGCGGTCAACGATCACATCAGGACCGGCCTGGGTGAAAATCTGCGCCATCACCTTTGCCGTTGCCGAGGGCGCTTTGCCGCCACCCTCCCAGAGAACGATGTCGGCCCCGATCTCGACCGGATCAGCACCGCCGTCCTCCCCCTCAACACGGGCAGCCAGCAGCTCATATCGATACGTGTTCCCCAGGATGTCTTCGGTGTAAAGCTCGGGGGCATCATCTGCCGAAATATCCCCGTCTTGGCGAACCGGCATCGAGGACCACGGAAGCAGTTTCACGGTTCCGTCTCGGTTGCCATCGTCATTGAGTCGGGCCATCAACACACCGTCTACGACCTTTGCATCACGGAATTTCAGTCCGAGCGTCTGCCCGTACTGCGTGTCAGCACCGAACACCGAGTCCAAAACACCCCGGAACGTCGCGTTGATGTTCCACTTGAACGTTAGCTGCTCGTCATCGCCGTAGTCGCCGGAGCTGCCAGAGTTGTCGCCCGATTCGTCGCCGTAGCTTGCGTATTTCGCGTTCATTGTAGTTTTCTACTGCAAGTCGTACCGTTGATCGTCTCTCAATACTACGCCAATATGGACATATCATCTCGTCCAAGAATCCAGCAGAGGAATCGAACCTCTGTATATCCATTCTGGATTACCGTAGATAGAATCGCACCGCAAGATACGGGCCGTGAGATCCCGTAGCCTTCCCGGTGGGGATCGAACCCACGTCACCTATTGGTATGTTATCCGACCGGAGGCCATCCCGGTACTCTACACCACGGAAAGTAGGTGGAAGACTGTTTTATTGTAGGCCGCCTTCCCCGAGTTTCGGCCATTGCGTATCGAACCGGATTATGCCGATCCCATACAGCGAGTGCAAACAAACCAGTTCGGGCCAGCGTGGTCCCGAAGACGATGGAACGGAATCGAACCGTTCAGACGACCATACATCGTACCGCTCACCCAACTCCCTCTACCCTATAGACGCGCGCCAGGATCTTAAGTGTATCTAAAAGAGTTTGTCTTATAGAATTAAGAATCGTATGCTAAGATAGACTTATCACCCTGCTCAACGTAGGGGGTATAATGAGTGACCAAAATACACCGCAGTATCGTACGCACTCTAATCAAGAAGATTTGGTGAAGTGTCCGTACTGTAGCGAGACGCTCAAATCCCGTGGACTCTATCAACACGTCTGGCGTAGCGGTGACAAGGCGCACGGCGGTCACAAAGAAGTGCCCGATGATTGGGAGGATACTGAGCCTGAAAAGGCAGGTACGACGAACGTAACTATACACTCACCCACAGAGAAGACATACGATCACGAATTGATACTGTGTAAGTGGTGTGGCGAGAAATTCAAAGGCACACACGGATTGTCCGTACACCTGTCCCGTATTGAGGACTCCGTACACCCGAAGGATACTGAAGTTGAAACATCCGGGCTACGTATCCCAAGCGGGCCAGACGAGGAAGCTGTCCTCGAAGAAGATATGCTGAACGGACTTGAGGAACACAACTTAGATCCATCTGAATTTAGCGATAGAGACGTATTGAGTACGTCCGGGAAGGGGGCCGACGACGACACCACAGACGACGACGCCACACAGGACACGCGAGATGGATACGTGCCGGTCGCTGACCTCGTTGAATTCATTGCGTGGTTAGAATCACAGGGGAACGAAGAAGCCGCGCAGCGACTTCGTGACATCATCAAGCCGTATCGGTGAGATCGTCTCCCCATAGCTCTTCGAAATATTCTTGATCGTACTTGAGATCCGGCTTGTTCGTCAGCTCACGGACCTGCTCGGCGTATCCAACGGCTTTATAAAAACCGTGCTTCGTCTGGTGTTCTCGGTTGTTCATCATCGGGATGATGTCGTCGATGACGATCTCGGCGGCATCTTTGTAGACAATAAGATACGGATAGAGGAGCTTCAAGAAGCGTTCCAGGTGATCGCGCCGGTTGATTCGAAATATCGTTCGCTCTGGCTCAACAGTAAGATTCGTTTCAATGTTCCGCTCTTCCGCCCAACTATCGACGGTCTCAATGATCTCAATGTTCCGTTTCGAGAAATCAATGTGGCACGAGAGAGAGTATCCCATAGCCATATTCGCATCTTTCCGCGTCGAGACGGTGATCGCATTATTGCTGTCGATCACACCGGCTACGTAGGCTGAAAACAGATCATCGTCAGTCATTATTAATGCTACTCGGTCAGTTGTGGTATTTCTTTCGGTTATTTTTGTTGCCATCGTTATCACCGTGTTATATAATCTCTAAGAAGGACTTAATAGGATACACTTATGTAGCTACCCTACGTCTATAGGGTAGAGAGAGGTGGTGAGAATGGAGAAAAACGGCGGCGCTGTCAACGTTACAGTTACCGCGTTGCTGTAGGCTGTGCTGTCTGTTGTTGTTGGCTGTCCGGTACGGTACTGTGTTGTACTGTACTGAAGGGGGTCACTTCCCGAAGCTAATAGTTCAGATCCGTAATGTTCTGCTGTAACGGTTTACTTCAGGAAGTATTGTTAAAGTTACAGCAATTATTCTAAACAATTACGGTACTGTTACAGTTACCGTTGCTGTAAATTACTGTTACTGTAACTAACAATATACAACTCCCTCTGTAGTCTCCCTCTTTGCGGTTCTCTCTGCTAATATTGTTGATCTATCTATGTTTGACGAAGAAAAGCCGGAGCCGATTACGTCTCCCGATACTGATAACGCAACGCATTTTTATTACGGTGATGCTCCTGAAGACCAACAGGACCACTACCGAAAGCTGTCTCTGTATAACTCTGGTCTCTGCAACGGTAAGTGGGCGGATCAGGAACTCCGCCGGAAGCTCGACAACCTCGGACTGTACGATGCGATCTCCAGCGAGCTGGAGCTGACTCGATACCAGAAAGAACGAGGCCGATATATTCTTGAGAATATTACGGTCAAGGACTTCGGCGTCGAAGCCCGAGCTGTTATCTTCTGTATCTGTGCTATCGTTGCTCGCGATGACGGTCGAGTGTACCATCCGTCTCGCGGCGATGATCGTAATGACGACCTATTCGTCGGTTTTACAGACGATCTCTCTGTCTCTGACGCAGCACTTCGGTCGTGCTACAATCGTGTCTCGGAGAAGATCCTCTGATGGCAGATGATTTTACCATCGTCTGTGATACCAGAGAACAGAAACCATACACGTTCAAGAAAATCGAAACGGTATCGGAAGCGATGGAAACCGGCGATTACAGCGTCAAAGGGTTCGAGGACATTTTTGCTATTGAGCGAAAGACGCTCGCCGACTTTCTCAAGTCTATTACGTGGGATCGAGATCGATTCAAGCGTGAAATCATTCGTGCTGATGCACTTACTGGGTTTCTTGTTGTCATTGAAGCACCCAAAACGCAAATAACAGACTGGAATTACGACCGTGACGTGCATCCAAATTCTGTGATGGGGACGATTAAAAAATGGGAAGAGTATCATAACGTCAAATTCGTCTGGGGTGGGGATCGAGAAGCCGCAGAGGAATTTACGCTAAAAAAACTGCAAACCTGGTACACAGCGTATAAGAAAATGCAGAGCTGACTCACGGGCCGAATTTCTGCTTGTGCAATTCGTAATTGGTGCTTGATTGCTGTTTCATACAACTCCGACACGCGAATTTCGTGTGAATTGACGTTTGTTTTGTCACTCTCCAGCCGCCGGTCTCCGGATCTTCCTCCATTGGTGATCCATTTATTCGCGGGCCATCGCAGAAATCGCAGTTTTTCATCTTCGATCCGACTCGTCCCACTCGTTTTGATACACCATCCAGCTTCCAAACGCGGAGGTTGCTGCACTAATCGTTATCGGGCGGCTTCGTTCAACGGACGTTACTCGGCCTCGATATAATGCGGCACACCAGCCAGCAACGAAGGCGTCTTGCATCTCTTGTTCGTGCGATTCAACCAGCTCATCGATTTCAACTATTTCGGATATATCCATTTGGAATTTTTTCGGTTTTTCAGCTACGCGTTAGGCGATTTACGAAACGTATTCGCGCATATTCGCCAGGTTTCCGGCTCCAACTCCCCGGATACTCATCAATACATCGTCGTCTTCGGCGAGTATGTCTCGATCCGTCGTATAGCCCGCTTTCTGAAGCGCAAGGGCCGTCGTTTGTCCCACTCCAGGAACCTCCGTCCAGTCGATCGCTGTATGCTCAACCTCCTCGGCTACATCAGCGATCACATCGACCTCGCCGGTCACTTTGTAACGCCCTGCGCCGACCCCCTTCTCGAACTGTTTTCGTTTATCGAGTCGAGCCGACTGGTCTTCGGTGCTTCGTAACAGGACGTTCAGATCATCGAGGAAAATTAAATGGAGCGGTTCTCCGGTTCGGTCGTCTTCGTAGGTCTGACCGGCCTTAATTACGTGCTGGATGTTCTCTCGTGGATCATTCATCGTTCTTCGTACGCAACAATATAGTCGCCGTGTTGTACTCGGACAAATCCGCCACCGTATCCCGGCTCGTCGAGATCGAGAATATTCGTCTCAGACGGATCGTTGTGTTCCAACGACATCAGCACGGTCTCGAACACAGACTCGATGTGCCGAAACTGATTACGGGCGTCTTCTGTCTCGGCCAGATACTCAATGTCGGGCTGCCCCTCCCGAACGAGAGAGATCGAGCGAAGCTCGCACCGGGTCGTTCTGGATTCTTCGCACGACCATCCTTCGCCCCATCGGCCCTCGGAGTACATACAATATTCGTGGAATATCGCGGCGTTGTCCTCCAGCATCGGCCTGTCGGCCTGATCGGGTTCGAATTCGTGTTGGTGATCGTGCGGCTGATCGATACCAGCTCGTACGAAGTCTCGACCGCTCATTCCGGGTGGGTAATTTGAACCGACCATTATTCTACCTCAAGAAGCGTTTCAACGATTCCCTCAAGATCACGGTCGTTCAGCGGTCGTCCGGTCGGATTCTCATTACCAATGATTTGTCGGATTTCATAGCGCAATACACCAGTCTTGTCTTTTGGTTTTTTGTTCATAATCAGCACTTACTCCAGCCGCACAGGTAGCACCGCAAGCATCCTTCTTGATATACAATAGTCGATTCACCACAGTCAGGGCAGGGGTCATTTGTTGGAGAATCCATACGTCTCTGAGGCCGATCCTCAAACTCGTTTCGGGAATTGAACCCGAGCTATTACCAATACGAGTTAGTTCATTTTTAACAATTTCACAGACGCGACGTTGCTAATTTCAATCAGCCTTGAGGCTGCCAATTTAGCATCTGCACGAAAATGATACGGGGGTAAAAGAATCCGATCATTATCGTCGGTCTCGATTGCGATAGCATACTGAACTCCTGTTGTAGTAGTCATTATCGAATACATCTCGGTCCACCGTGTACCATCAGGAAAAAGGTGACACACGACTTCTAATTTAGTTACTGCGCGTTACTCGACGAGCAGCTCCGACATCTGCGTCTCGAACTGTTCGAATTCTGCTTTGCGGTCATCGAGCGTCATTTCGTACTGCTCGATCGTCGCCAATTCACGAGCAACGGTCGCCTCGTCGTCCGATCCATCGAGGCGCTGTTGTCGCTCCCATTCCGTCTTAATGTCGGAGACGACATTTCTTGGATTCCACAACATATCCCGAGCGATTCGAGAGTAGGTTTCCAGCGATCCGACTTCGCTGCTTCCGTTGAAATCGTGCGTTAGTGCCGAGGTGAGGCCGCTGTGAAGCGTCCAGAAGTTGAGGACGGTTCTGGTTCCGCCTTCTCTCGGCGATCGGTTACGGGCTGTCGTAGCGGCTGCCCGAGAAAGGTAGCCGGGGAGACCCAGAAGCTCGTACAGCTCCTCGACATCGTATGGTTGTTCGAGGAAATCGATCTCAATCTCCATCGCCTGTCGGATACAATCGCCCAAAACATCGCCTAATGCGGTGATCTCAACCAACACACCGTCCCACCACTCGGCCACTTCGTCGGGTTCTCCGATGTGCTTCCGAGACTTCTTCTCGGTGAGATTCCGCATAGAGTTGTTACAGAATGTGTCCATAGCGAATCCCATCG
>Ga0209917_1000440_pt1 | contig 17711 bp, 17 predicted proteins | sample SalPon2_C_H2O_MG_FD_185710 | JGI IMG/M metagenome (GOLD analysis project Ga0209917, IMG submission 185710) | Salt pond water microbial communities from South San Francisco under conditions of wetland restoration - Salt Pond MetaG R2_C_H2O_MG... | ecosystem: Environmental > Aquatic > Non-marine... | reverse complement strand
TGAAGAGGCCGTCAGCGATGAATCAGATCTTATTGCTGAAGAAGACATGGTCAATTACATCATGGAGAATGATGTAGATGGAAAGGCCTTCAAAGATTACAAAGAAGGTCTTGCAAGTAGCCAGGACGGATTCGCTGATACGATGGTCGCACTGATTGATCACAGAGACGAGCTCATTGATGAAATAGGGGCAACAGGTCTTGTATACCAGACTCTTCAGGCTGAGACAGCTGCCGAAAGAGACAGTGCAGAAGGAGCAATAAAGGAAGTGTCTTCACGTGCTTCAGACGCAACAACAAGCAGCGATTGGCTTGACAACGTAGCAGATCTTGACGGAGCAATTCAGACGGAAAGAGAGTCTGCACGCAGAAAGCAGGAGATAGAAGACGATCTGGAAGACATCAGAGACGATCTTGGACTTGATGAGGACGACGAAGAGGAAGCTGAGGAGTAACTCATTCTTCTCCTCATTTTTCTTTTCTTCTATCTATTTTCCTTTCTATACAAATCGCTATAAACAGCCACAAAACATTAAAAAATGTTGTTATTATATAGTAACATGTAACGGAGGTATCTGTGATTTCGACTAATAATGAATTAAACGAAAGAGAATTGAAGGAGACAGCCGTTAATCACGTACTGGATAATAATCATCAGTACGGTGATGATATTGATTATGAGGCCCTAGGTCTTGCACTATATACTGAAAATGTAGTTACAGGTGAAAGAGACGATATTGGGAGATCAGACATCTCGAGTTACTTGGCGGAGAATGATCTAGATGATCAAAGATTCATAGAGTACAAAGCAGATCTAGCGAGTGATTATGATGAATTTGTGGATTTTATGGGGGACTTTATCGATATGCGTGACACTCTTGTAGATGATATTGAGTCTGAAGGCGTGTTTTATCAAGCTCTCTACGAAGAAGCCCGTAATGAAAGAAATAATGCTGAACAGGCCTTAGTTGATATACTGGATTTAGCTAGAGATGCGAGAAGCGATTCTGATTGGCTCGAAGGCATCTCGGAGATAGATCCTGGTCAGACTCCTGAAGTAGACAGGCCTGATACTGATGATCCTGAAACAGATCTTCTGGGAACAGAAAGACCTGATACTAGTGGGCCTGACACCGGTTCCAACAATTTCTCCACGTGGTCGAATTACAATTTTGGCACACAGGCTGTAGGAGGCATGTCTACGTGGTCAAACTATAATTTCGGCACACAAGTAGATAGTAGAGTCAATACGCATAATACGGCAACGACAGATCCAGAAGATGATGACTGGGAGATCGAAGCTATTCAAGGAGAGTTAAATGAGGAGTTTTTCAAGAAGCATTCTGGACGGGCTTCTGCAGACGATATGCCGTTTATTTATAATCCTCAAATTAAGGTCTCTCCTGAGATAAATATCGACGGAACTGAATGGACGCCAGATCTTGTTTCTTGAGCCTGTATTGGAGTCTAGATCAGGGCTAAGTTATAATTAAACGGCAGGGAAAATACATTCTATGCAGCAGGCTCTCCCAGAGGACCTATGGTTTTTCATAATTCTTCTAGCCCTGCTGATACTGGCATACCTCTGGAACGACAAAGCAGCATCATCTGGAACGACAACTCCTGATCCAGAACCAAGCCCTGAACCCGATCCTGATCCAGATCCTGCTCCTGACCCTACTCCTCCTGAAAGGCCTCCAGAGATTCATGCACATATTCAGTCACACAGTCAGTTCTCAGAGGAAATAGGAGATGAGTTCGCTGTACGAGCTACTTTCGATCCTGGCGATGGAAATGTACAGGAGAAAAAGGCGAAGATAAACGGAACAAGAGTAGAAATAATTGAAGAAGGGGAAGGCTACTTCATCTCCGAAGCTGGCCGTGTCGTAGAGGGAGAAAATGTTGCAGAGGCCTCTATAAGAACTACTGAAGGACAGGATATGGACAGGACAGGATTTCGTGCATCTGAAGAGTCTGACAGAGATGAGGAGCCTTCTGTAAGAGCTGACTACGAAATAATCGATGAAGAGGAAAGACACGTACGTGTAGAGGCTCAATCATTTCCTGGAGAGTTCCAAGTAGAGAAGACAGTCATTAATATAAGCAGTAAAGGAGAGAACGTCGGAGGAAACGTTGAAGAAGGCGAGAGCTGTGTGTTTGAAGGTAAGGGCCTTCCACACGGCAACTACATAATCACAGCTATCGCAAAGGATGTAGAGGGGAACGAAGGAACTTACACTGAGCCGTTTACTTTGAAAAGTCCTGGTTCCGGGACGAATATTCTGGGGGGAGGCCTTCCAGGAGGGATATTTAATCCTCAGATAGAGGTTTCTCCAGAGATAAATATTAATACTGAGGGTTCAGGACATACGAGTAATCCACAGGATTATGATGGCGATAGGTGGAGTATTTTTCTTCAAGTGATCCGTGAATCCGGTATAAGATCTGATGTGAAGGATATCATACTTGATATTCTGGGAGGTAATTCGAATGAATATCCGGTTTCTATTATATGGGTTGTAAGGTTGATGCAAGTTGTAGATTCTCTGCCTAAAGAAGATGTTCCTGAGGCCGCCAGAGAAGTAATATCGTATACTAGGGAAAACAGGATCAGAAACATTAGTGGAAATTACTTTAACGGCATTGTCAATCTTCTTGAAAGAGATTTTACTCTTGAAAAAAAACCTCTGGAACGGAAGGACAGCCCTTACAATAGAGAAAGAAGAGAGGGTAAAGTGGATGAATTCTTTGAAGGAACATATAGCCGATTAAAGTCTTTACTGGACGAATCAGAGAAAATAACTGATATAGATGAGGAGGCTATTGAGGATTTTTATGAGGCTATGGAGGTTTTTGAGCGTGAGAGAGCTTTGATTAAAGCTTTTTCGATGATTAATCAAGACAAACTTCAGAATGCTATGGATGAAAGCGATACAATTGCTGTTAAAGAGATAATTAAGACTGCAGAGCAGAGAGCTGGCGTAGATGATAAGCTAAGCGATCAACAATTTCTTTCTGAGATAAAAAGTGATCTTCAGACTATAAATGATAATATCGGAGAGGCCTATAATCTTCTCCAAAGTGCTGATGATCTCGTTTCTGATGAATTCAATAAAGATAAGAATTTGGAAAAGGCGATAGAGGCCTTTGAGGGTGTTTATCTCAATGAAGTCAGGAAAACGTTGGACACTATGGAGCAACTGATGGAATGATTCTGGAAAATATTTAATACGGTTCAGAACAAGTTTAAATCATGACTAATCAGACTTCACCGGCTTCTGAGTTTTCTCAGGGCGAAGTAGATGAGTTCATGGAACAAACGTACAAACATCTAAAAGATGTTCTCAAAGAATCTAAAGAGATAGCTAAACTTGATGAGGAGGCTATTGAGGATTTTTATGAGGCTATGAAGGTTTTTGAGCGTGAGAGAGCTTTGATTCAGGCATTTGCAATGATACCTCAGCAGGAGTTACAGAATGCTATAGACGAAGGAGACGCTGTCAAAGTAAAGGAAATTGTACAGCAAGCAGAGCAGAGAGCAGGAGTAGATGATATGCTCGATAATATGGAGTATCTTCAGGAAATTAAAGCCGATCTTCAGAAGATTGAAGAGAACACTGAAGAGGCCTTTAAACTTCTCCAGAGAGCCGACAACTTGATTCAGGATGAGCATGAACACGATGTAGATCTTGAAGAATCAATACAGAAATTCGAAGGTTCTTACATAAGACAGTTGACAGGAACATTGAATGCCTTATCTCAGGCCACTGATTGGGACGAAGTTGAAGCGAATGATGGTAAGTGGGCTGCTGAATAAAAAAGAGCAGCTTATTTCTCTTTCCTCTTTTTTCTCAATTATTTAAAACGCGGAAACACAAACTTTAGATATGCGCGATCCCTGGAAATATGTTGCTTTTCCGCTGGCGGCTATAATCGGATATCTGGCCTCTCTAGGCCTGACAACGATTGTGGCGGAGAGTACAGGTTTGGCGGAGAATATTGCCAGATTTGCTGTAATCGGAAGTACAGGCCTTGTAGCAGGATTTATGGTTGATGAAGTACTTCCTGCATATATCGAGAAAGTCAGGGAGAACAGAGGATCTGGCGGAGACTTCGGTGGTTCCGGCGGTGGAGATGATTTCGGGGGTGGCGGAGATGATGACTTCGGCGGTGACATGGACTTTGGATAGAAAAAAATACATGTTTTTAGGCCTCTCAATCACAGCATTCGCAGGATACGCGGTTTCAGCTACTTATGGAGGTTACTCTGGATACGGTGTGCAGGAAGGCCTAGGATTAATTAATTTTGATGATCCGTATCAAGTCCTGTCAGGATTTGTTGCTCCATTCCTTCTGATAACATTGATTTTCGAGAGAGGATACAATTATGCATTGTCTTTTACTCTAGGCGATGAGCCAAATAATCGCTGGCCTGCTCCAAATGAGGATAAGGAGCGTATGAGAATCAAGAAGTACTCTATGATAATGGCTCTGGCAACAGCAGGAATGATAGTGCCTACGCCGTGGTTCCAATTAATCAGACAGTGGGTGGCGTTCGTGTTCGGATCGCTCGGATTCCTGTTCTTCACAGCGATATTTGTGGCGTTTATCTACATCCTATATAAGGCCTTTTCTTAAAATAGGCCTAATTCTGCTTAATTCATTTAAATGCAGAGTCAAAAATCTTGATGTATGCAGAAGAAAATCCTGTATCTGATTGCATCTGCAACAGCTATCTCAGGTCAGTCAGTCGCACAGGTAACAGGAGGCTCAGGACAGGTCACATCTATATTCGGAACTCTGAGCCAGTTGCTGGGGATAAACGTAGCGAATCCCTACAACGCTCTGGCCATGCTAGTAACTCTCGGAGTAATGTCACTCTCTGTATATATAATACTGAAGGTGGGGGTGAAAAAACTTGATATCGAGGATGTTGTACTTCCTTCAGGAGGTGTTAATGGTGGCGGAAGAAATATTCTTGCCTTGATGTCTGTCCTGATAACGTTGAGTATTTTTGGAACAGGAGCAGCTTCAGGCCTAATACAGGGATTCCAGGCAATGTTCGCTTTAGGATTCCTCTTCATGATAATCGGATTAGGCGTCTTCATAGTAATAGGAGGAACAGGAGGCCTCTTCGGAGGAGGATCATACATGATAGGGAAGACTTCAAAGGCAACAATGGAAGGTGTGAAGGAAGGATCGGATGCTTTGGATGAGGCCAAGGATATGCTTGGCACTGCTGAAAAAGAGGCTCAAGACGGAGCCGATGGAGGTCCTTCGAATAAGTCTCCGTTCGATGATGCTGAAGATGAGGAAGAGGACGCAGCCAATAGGATTCAAGAGGCTTTAGGCATAATGAATGACGTGCTTATACATGCTGATGAAGGCCTTGAAAGTAAAAGAGAAGAACTGAACGTAGCGATAAATGAGGTTGAAGAGGCCCAAGAATTAGAGGAAGCCGAAGGCGATTATCTTGGTCATGTGGATCAGCGTTTCAAGAGGGCGAACATTTTTCTTAACTTGGCCGCTCAGAAGGCAGATGATCAAGGTCCTGGAGGATTAGATCTGCTGAACGGTGAAGGTGTTTACAGCAAATTAATGGACAGTAATGCTTTTGATGATCTCCGTATTGGAAAGCTTCAGGGTATTGAAGGACGCGGCAAGAAAGGTGATACAGATTTGCCGGCAGGCGATATTTACGGCCTTTCTGGAGTGAGAGAGGATATGGCGAATATTCTTGGCCAGTTGCAGACGATGAAAGGGCCTTTGGAGACAGAGGAGCATGAACTTCACGATGCATTGGATAAGTTGATGGATGTTTCGGCTTCAACTAAAGGATATACTCAGCTTCTTGAAGAGTTGGATGAACTGCTTTCAGAGGCTGAAAGAGATGATGAAATGTTGGAACAGCTTGCTGAAAGTAGACGCTGGGAACAGCTTTACAAAGAGGCAGATCACGAGCTTGAAGAAGAGAAACAACTTGAACAGAAAAAGCAGAAAGTCGGTGAAGAGATAGAGGCCTTGAAGGGAAGACTGGAAAAAGCTCATGACTTACTTCAGAAGCATCTTCAGTTGGATGATCAAATTATCAGTTTCATCCGTGATGAGATAGAACATGAGGACAGGGAGACGGCTGAATCACTTCAGACGCTTGATAAGGCTGTTCAGGGGAAGCCTAATCAGGATGCCTATGATGAATATATCGACAAGATACGTGATATGGTCGATGATATAGAGGACTTGCTTGAGATGATTGAAGATGAGGATGCGTCAGAGGAAGAGGCTGACAGGAAAGTGATTGAGGATTTGGAACAGTATCTTTACAGCGATTCGTAGGGATCTTTTTCTGGAAAATATTTAAGTAAAGATCGATAAAGTCTTTTTCATGTCATCTGATGGGGCTTTTGACGGTGAGTTTGATCAGGCCTATGAAATTCTTAATCAAGAATCACAGGAGGCTGTAGAGGCCTACAGGAATAATGAGCCCAGTAGGCGTCAGATGGATCATATTGAACAGCTTCTCAGTGTATTGAGAAGTTTAGGAGTTGATGTTGAGCAAGGCCTGAAAGGGAGACAGGATAGGCTTGATGAAGCTGTTGAGAATCTTCGTTCAGAGATACAGATAGATGGTGAGAAGGATTCTTTGGCTCATGATTTAGAAGACAAGTGGGAAAATTTTGAATATAAACTTGATGAGCAGTTCAACGCAGCTCAGCAACAGAAAAAATCAAGGACAGAAAAATTATCTGAATCTTTTTCAGAAAGACTTGGAGGGCTCAGGAGTTCAGGTGAGGAGGAGAGTGTTGAATATGTGAAGGTGAGAGTGACAGACTCTATCCCAAAACATTCTGCAACGGATGGCAGTGGCAATATTGGGCCTTTTAAAACGGAAGATGTTGTTGAAGTTCCTGTTGGAAATGCTGAAATGATGGTGGAGAATTTTGGTAGTGCGGAGTATGTCGAAGATGAATCTGATGATTTTGGTAATAGAGGTCCTTCTGTTGGTCCTGATGAATTGAGTTCTATTCTACAGGCGATTGAGGAACGTTTCCTGAATCCGCTTCTCCGTGATGAAGAAGAAGTTACTGAACAGCAGAAAGCTTTGGAGAATCTTACTGATATTTTGAAGCAGTCTGTAGAGCTTCATCAAGAAGTCAACAAGTACAAGTTGATTCTTTTGCATGCGAAGAGGGATACACATCTTCAAGAGGATCTCGCCGAGCACTCTGATATTGAATGGTTCAATAACGAAGTAATGGAGGCAGGTAAACAGGAGCAAAGGCTTGAGGATGAAGTTCAGAAGATAATGGAGGCTGAGAAACAGTTTATCTCAAGTTTGGAGGAGGCTCATGAATTACTTGGGAAAGCCTTGGAACTGGATAGAGATGTTGTACAGACTATTTCAGAGGCCTCTGCTCCGAAGAAAAAGAGGGATAAAGTGATAGGTGCTTTCGCCGGTGGAGATGAGCATCACATCATCGACAAGCTTTCACTCATTAATACTGTCTACGATCCGGATTACAGCCCTTTGATTGATCATCTATCCAATGAGTTTAGGCCTAAGGTAGAGGAACTTGAACAGATGGAGGATATGAGCCTTCGAGAGGAAATGCAGCTCCGTGAAGAAGTGGAACAGTACATTGAACAGCACAAGACTTTGATGCAACAAGATAAGGAAGAGATGGAACGTGAAAGAGATAAATTAACTCTTGAAGGCCCTGTAGAAGATGTCAGGAACGGCGCGCCATATGGTACAGCAGAGTATATCTCTATAATCGAAGACTTGAGGAAACTCCTCAATAACGATGTATTGGCTGATATTAGAGCAGCAGAGGAAGATTACAGAACGATTTACAGGATAGATGAAGATGAAATTGATCAGGTTCACGACTTTGTAGGCAGGGCGGAGGAACTGAAGGATAACTTGAATACTCTGGAACGCCAGTTCATAAATGAAACTACTTTTGAGAATGCTTTTGAAGCACAGGACGGCCCTAGAAAACTAAAGAGAGAGATGGAGAAATTGATGAACGGAGAGGATCCGTTTGAAGTTGGCCTCGAACCTGTAGCCGATAATATTGAGAAGATTCAGGGGGATATCGAGAGGATTTACAGTGATGAGGACGAAGAGTCGAGATCTTTTGAGGATGCCCGTCGTGATCTTGAAAGAGAGATGGGTGAAGTTCAAAGGATAGTAGAAGACTTCAGACAGCTTGAAGAAATTGTCGAACGTTTCAAAGATCCTGATCACAAGAGAAACACTGTTAATGGACAAAGCCATCCTTACAGAGCCTATCACGATGCTTTTCTTTCGGCAACTAAGAAATTCTTCAACGGTGTCGACGGAGAAAGTCAAAAACAGATGCAACAGTTACTCAAGGACATCGTTGGAATGGTACAGGAGATCGAACAGGAGATTTCAAATCAGAGAGAGTTAATGCAGAAAGTGATAGAGGAAGAACATGTGGATGAAGAAGCCTTGAAGGAAGCCCTTCGGATGCTGGATCAAACTAAAAATAATCTTGAAGAGGCCTTTAAAGGATCAAACATTGATACTCCTCTTCCAAATCCTGTTTCGAGGGAACTGGATGATATAGACAAAGCGATCGAGAAAATCGAGCAGGAGATCGGCGATCTTGAGGAACGAAAGGAAGGAGAAGAGGAAGAGGCCCGTGACGAGTTTAATTTTGTGGATGAAGAATTGGAGGAGTTGGATGAAGCCGAATCCGAGATTGAAGAAATCGTGGAGGAAACAGAGGAAATCATGGATTTATCCGAATCTGAAGAAGAATGAACACAATTTCCTAAGACACCACGTATTTTTTGTTGGTTCCAAGATGGATTTCAGGCCCGAAATCTTCTGGTTTAATTATATAAAGGAGGAGAGGCAATTCTGTTGTATTAGAGGTATTTAAACAATGGCAACAGTTGAGACCGTAATGACTGATATAATGAACAGTCCGATTGTATTTGTTACGGGACTGGCAGTCGGATACATAGCAGCAAAACTCCAGAAAAAGTTCGGAAGACGGAGTGGAGGTATGAACTTTTAATGGCTGATAAAAAACTACACAAATACCTCTATGAGGTAGAAAACTGGCTTGACGAGGTAGTTATTGCGGTACTATCCTTTGGAGCTATATTTGTGACGACTTATGTCATGTTTATTTCTCCAGGTTCGATCAGTTTCCTTGATTTAGGAAACACTATTGAACCTTGGATCACAATGCTTGCATTGATGATCATAGGGAGAGAACTATGGTTGATCAAGAATGCTGTTTACCAGAAATGGGAGATAGAAGGTGAATAACTGAATGGGCACCCAGTCCTTCGGAGGCTTGATCGAAACGCTTGGAGGCATTGACTTTTTCTCTGGCATCCTTCCTTTTGTAATAACATACACAGTATTCTTCTTCGTATTGAGGTATATAGGCGAGAACTTACTTTTTGAGGAATGGGGTGACAGTAAAAAGCCTGATCAGTTCGCAGCTATACTTGCTATAGCATTCGCCTTCTTTACAGCGGATTTCATACTCGCACAGCCGTGGGCAGCCACGTTCTTCTCTGAGTACCTTGGACGCCTTACATTGATTATAGTAGGCCTCTTAGGATTACTGGCTGTTCTAGGCTTCGTAGGAATGGATCTGAACAGTAGCAAGACAGCTATCGGAGCAGTTTTAGCTGTCTTAGTTCTGGCAGTCTTCTCTGTATCAGGAGGACTATCGTCGCTTCTACCTTCAGGTCAGGAAAACGAAGCACTAAGTTTAGTCTCCGAAGCCATAGCATACAGCGTGGATTCAGGTCTGATATTCATCCTACTGATCGTGGGCCTACTGTACTACACTATGCGTGATCCTGATCCTGACGGCGGAGAAAGCACCCCGTGGTTTACTCCATGGGGAACCCCGGCTCCAAGTTCTGATGGTAGTGATGAGTAATTAGGTGATCAAGAGTGGCAGCATTTGAGATAATAATCCAGACAATGACGGACATGGGGTTTCGTCTTTTCCTCCCATGGTTCCTAGTCTTGGCTGTCACGTATGGACTCCTTGAAAAGACGAACTTCATCAGTGATGAGACACAGGTAAACGGATCCATAGCATTGGCTATGGCTTTCTTCACTATTCTTGGAATCAATCAATACGCTCCTCCAGGAATATTCACTAATTTTGCTGCAGCAATCTCATTCGGACTCTTTGGGCTTCTGGGATTGATGGTGCTACTGGCAGTAACAGGATACGATCTCTCCAAGTTCTCTGACGGAGGAACACCGAGGACTTTCGCCTACACGATATTTGTAGTATCATTCATCACTATCGTAGTAACATACGTAGATATAGGAACTATAGTAGGAGAAGGCCAGAACGTATTCAATGATATAATCCTGCCTATCTTGATATTGATTTTCTTCATCCTCTTAGTTAGAGAAACCACGAAGTGAAAAGTTAAATGAGAAAAAGAGGCCGATGAAGAGGCCTCTAAGTTGTTTATTTTTGTAGTTCTTTACTTTAGATTAGTCGCCTGATTTGAAGGCGTCCATGTCGATGTCGTCTACTTCTCCACCGGAGACTGTTGTATCTGTCTCTATCCCTTGATCTCTCTTTATTTCTTGTACAAGGCCTGTCAAGTCTCTAATATTGTCGACAAGCGATGGTAGGATCTGCTGGAAAGCCTTTTCCAGTCCTCCAATCCTTGATTCGTATGAGTCGATGTGATCCTCTACTTCATCCATCTTCTGTACGAACTCCTGCTGGTCTTCATCATCTCTTACTTCTAAGTCGTGGACACGATCATCGAGTTCTTCAAGTTTCTCAGCCATCACGTCAAGTTCTTCGTAAACGTTCTGGAACTCTGTCTCTACTTTCTGGAAGTTTTCTGCTATTATTGTTTCGATAAGTTCTTCTATCTGTGGATTAACAGAGTTCTGCCCTGATTGAAGTTGAGGCTGACTTTGAGAGGCCTGCTGATTGTTCTGCTGAATCGGCTGTTGGTTCTGATTTTGCTGTTGTTGATTCTGGCTCTGATTTTGCTGTTGTTGGTTTTCTTGGTCATATCCTTCATCCATAGGGCTCAGGGCCTGTTCATCTCCTTTGTAAGGGCTCATTGGTTGTGGTCCTCCGCTTTCACTCTCTCCTGTCGCTGAAGAGGTAACTACGTTATTTATCGCTCTATTGATGTCTTTGGAGTCGTACTGTCCCTGTAGTTCGCTTCTTATCTGGTCTTCGTCGTATCCTTGCTGGAACATGCTTTTGACTGTTCTCTTCAGGTTTCCTCCGCCGACATCACTTATGCTTTGTTCTCTATCGTTGGATCTCGAGCTCTTTGATCCGCTGTTTCCATCATCTCCATCGTCTTTTAGACGCCCGAAAAGCTTGAAATCCATTTTTTAACCTCTTTTCACGATAAATTTTGTTTTCTTCCTATTTAACTTCAATCATCTTTGTTTAATCTTTTTCGTATCTCTTTCTCCACTATATCCTCTATTTCATCTTTCTCTACATATTCCTCCTCAAGCATCTCTTTGACCTCTTTCTGTGTCATAAAAGAGGAATTTATAGGGTTCATCAGGTTCATGTAGTTCTCTATCTCATCCAGTTCCTGTGAGGTCACGAACTTTCTTTTCTCCCTGTTGATGTTCTTGATATCGACTTCCAAATTCGCCACTCGATCACTCATCTGGTTGATATCTTCCTCCAAGTCCTGTATGCTTTCACTGTTGGACTCTGTCTTGTTCATCACTGTATCATCCAAAGTATTTACTCTGGCTGACAGGTTTCTTATCTTCTCTTCAAGGTCTCTGACACGTCTGTTGAAGTCGTTGACCCTGTCAACTACCTGATTTATGATGTCTTGCTGTGGCATCCTTACCTAACCTTTTACCAATGCGTAAATAACAATGTTAGGTATGGACGTAAAAAACAAGGATGTATTCGACTACGAATACGATGACGAGACAGGGACAGTCGAAATCAATATGCTTGGATCTATCTACGGGGCCTCTATCGAGGACTATCCTGAAGTGATGTCGCGTGTTATAAATGTTTTACAGGAAATTCCAGAGGCCGGAAACGTTGTACTTTCTGAATCGAGAGAGTATGAGTATGAAAGTGATCAGATCGAGTTGTTAAGAGAGATAGCGGATGCTACAAGAGATATTTCGGCACAAGGATATCTTTCACAGGATATAAAGAGAGATAAATGCAGTCAACTGTACAATGAACATCTTCCTGAAGTTCAAAAGATAGTTTTTGACAGGCTTAGGCGTGATCCTGTAGGGGCCTATGTCAAACTTATTAGGAAGGAGAGGCATATGAAACAGGATCAAAGCCACGCATATCCGCAACAGGAACAGTGTATCAAGTACTTTATACAGGATGTTATCAAGCCTGTGAAGAAGACTTTAGAGGAATGTGAAATGATTCAGAGGGCTCAGGACTATCTTACAGGATACCATGTCGGGGATAGAGAGATTTACAGGGAGTTCTTCCATCCTCTTGTCAGGCCGAACTTTATGCTTACGAAGTATATGTCTTTGCCTCCTGAGAGAGGGGAGGAAAAAGATCGTTACAGTGTCAATGATGAGATAGAGGTATCTGTTTATCAGGTGCCTGATCAGACGAGGCCTGTCTACCATGTTGATCCGCCGGAGTTCAATCTTCCTGAGGAAAAATACAAGCTTCTTGACGCAGCTCGACGATTTATGGCCTCTCACTCACCTGATGAAGGAGAGTTTGCCAGGCCTGAAAGGATGAACGAAGTGTTCGAGAACATCGGGAGAGACATGCTACGTGATATCTCCAATCAGATGAATATCAATCTTTCACTGGATGACTTGGATCAGCTTACAAGTATACTTAACAGATACACTTCAGGCCTTGGAGTACTGGAGATACTCTTATCTGATCCGAAAGTACAGGACGTATATATTAACTCTCCGATAGGGGATGCACCGATTTACATAACACACCAGGACTTCGGGGACTGTGAGACAAACCTGATACCTACAAAGGAAGAGGCTGAGTCCTGGGCTACTCGTTTCAGGATCCAAAGTGGAAGGCCTCTGGACGAGGCAAATCCTGTACTGGATACAGAGACAGAAGTATCTGGAGGAAGGGCTCGTGTGGCCGTTATACAGGAGAACTTGTCTCCTTCAGGCCTCGCATTTGCATTAAGAAGACATAGATCACAGATCTGGACGCTTCCGCTTTTCATCAAAAACGGAACAATTAATTCTATAGGTGCAGCAGTTCTCTCTTTCCTAGTGGATGGTAATCGGTCCCATCTTTTCGCAGGAACACGTGGAGCTGGAAAGACGTCACTTCTTTCTGCTGCGATGCTTGAAATCATGAAGAATCATCGTATAGTTACTGTAGAGGATACACTGGAGCTTCCAATCCCGCAGATGAAAGACTTGGGCTATAATATAGAAAGGATGAAATCACGCTCCGTAATCACACAGGTGGAGAACGAAATGAGTGCAGATAACGCGATCCGTACGTCTCTAAGACTGGGAGACTCCGCACTTGTAATTGGAGAAGTAAGATCGGACGAGGCTCAGGCTCTTTATGAGGCTATGCGTGTAGGAGCTGTAGCAAACTTTGTAGGGGGGACAATCCACGGGGAAGATGCTTACTCTGTATTCGATCGTGTTGTCAACGATCTAAATGTTCCAAGGACGTCTTTCAAAGCTACGGATATCATCGTTTCAGTCAATAAGATCAGAAGTCCGGATGGATTAGAGACTTACAGGCGTGTTACTGGCATTACAGAAGTCAGAAAGGAATGGGAGAAAGATCCTATGAAGGAAGATGCTTTTGTTGACTTGATGCGGTACGACAGTGAAAAGGATGAGCTTGTACCGACTGATACATTGATCAACGGAGAGTCAGAGATTATTCAAAGGATTGCTGAGAACGTACAAGGATATAAGAATGATTGGGAGGCTGTATGGAGCAACATACAGTTGAGAAAGAAGATTAAAGAGGCCATAGTCGAAAAAGCTGAGGAAACAGGTAATGATGATCTTCTTGAGGCTGAGTTCGTCAATAAGTGCAATCAGAGATATCATATCCTTTCCAGAAAGGTAAGCGAGGAGTATGGGGAACAGGATACGGAAAGGATCTACGCAAGATGGAAGGAATGGCTTGACAGGCAGGTGTAAACTTTGTCAAAAGATCCGGAAGAAAAAAAGAAAGAGAAAATCAATGAGATAGTCGATAATCTCGATAGAGATATCCAGATGCCTCCATACACTAGCAGTAAAGGAGGCCAAGGATACTCCCGTAGATACAAAGAGTACAAAGAAGAAGAGATAGAATCAGGGAAGAAAGGTACATATGAAAAAGTTTGTTACAAGATGGCCTCTCTGTTCCAGTTAAGTGCCGATGAATCAATACAGAACAAGCTTAATCCATCGCTTAATCTTTTGCGTATGCAGTTAACTCCTGGAATGGTGCTTTCCGGTGCTATAGGTGTTGGGGTCTTTTCATTGATGGCCTGGGGATTTTTCTTCGCAGTAAATCTTCTTCTAGGATCTTTAATCCCTGTATCATTGATGATAATTGCTCTTGCAGGGCCTATAGGTGCGGGGGTTTACATGTTCTACAAGCCATTATTTGATGCGAAGAACAAAGTCATACGCTCAAGTGGAGAGATGATACTTGCTATCCTTTACATGGTAGTATACATGCGCTCCAGCCCAAATCTTGAAGGAGCTTTGAGATTCGCAGCTTTGAATTTGAATGGGCCTGTATCAAAAGATCTGAAAGGCGTACTCTGGGATCTGGAGATCGGAAAGTTCAATACAGTAGGAGAATCATTGGATAACTATACTGAGAACTGGAAAGACTTTAATCAGGACTTTCTTGAGTCCTTGAATCTTTTGCAGGCGGCCATGAACGAGTCCAATGATGATAGGCGTGAAAAGATGCTTCAGGACTCGATTGATAATATTCTTGACGGCACACAGGAGAAAATGAAGCACTATGCACAGGGCCTGAAAACACCTGTTATGATCATAAATGCTATGGGAGCGATGCTTCCTGTTCTTGGAATGATCATGCTTCCTTTAATTTCTGTATTCATGGGAGGAGTTATCACGCCAGTACATCTGATTATAATATTCAATATAATGCTTCCAGGATTTCTATGGGTCTTTATGCAAAGAGTATTGAGTTCTAGGCCTCCTACTGTCTCCTCAAGCCCTGTGAATACTGAAAGTTTGCCTCCAAGAGGAAGTTACGAGTTCGAAATATTTGGAGAAAAAAAGAGAATTCCTACATGGCCTTTTGGAGTAGCAATATTCTCTATAGTGGCGCTGTATGGTGTGTTAGGATATGCTGCTTATCCTAATTTCTTTCCTGTAGAGAACATTGATCCAACGACAGTTCCAAGTATTTTTCTTTCCTCATCAGATACTCTTTCTCCTTTGCCGATGCTTCTGCGTTCCGTATCTATAGTAATGGCTGTAGGAATTGGATTCGGAGTAACAAAGTACTTAGGCAATATCAACAGGAGAGACGCTGAACAGGAGATAGAGAAGATGGAGGATCAGTTCCCTAATGCTCTTTTCGAGTTAGGAAACAAAGTTTCAGGAGGAACGCCGATGGAGATCGCCTTGAGAAAAGCTGCAGAGGCCTCCAGTGATCTTGAGATATCTGTTCTTTTCGATGAAGCTTATGAGAACATCGATAAGATGGGTATGACGTTTGAACAGGCGATATTCGACGAAAAATACGGTGCGTTAAAGCGTTTCCCTTCGCAGATGATCGACACTATCCTTACAGCAGTCCTAAGATCATCAGAAAAAGGTACAAAGATGGCTGCTACAGCCATGCTTACGATTTCAAGGTATTTGAAAGACGTCCACAAGACTGAAGAAACACTGAATGATTTGATGGAAGAGTCTACGACTACTATAGAGATGCTTGCCTACATGCTTGCTCCTGTAATTTCAGGAGTGGCTGTAGGGATGTCTCAGACAATCATAACAGCTATGTTCAGGCTTTCAACATCGATTAATACTAGTCAAACTTCTTCTTCGCTTGGAGGACAGGCAGGAGGCCTCGGAGGCCTATTAGGCAACTTGAGAGAGGCCATTCCGCCTGAAATGCTTCAGTTCGTGGTAGGATTTTATCTGATACAACTACTGTACATACTCGGTACTTTCTACATGAAGATCGTACATGGAGAGAACATGACTTACAAGAATCTCTTCATAGGGAAAGTCATGGTAACAGGACTAATATTCTACAGTCTAACATTAATCGCTATATCATTCATGTTCGGAGGCGCAATTCAGGGAATGGGAGGATAAAAACAGTAAATCTTTATACACAGAGAGGAAAGTGTAAACGTGGAATCACAGGAAATCATAGCTGTCGCCGTGGGAATAGGTGTCGCAGCACTGATGATAACTGTATGGGGTAAGCAGATACTATGAGAAAAGGAGAAGGAGAGATAACATGGGAAATAGTAGTACTGATTATAGCACTTAGTCTAGGAGCCTTATTATTAACTATTTCATCAGGTATGCTTGGAAACAGCGGCATTGGATCAGCGGTACTAAGCCCGGTCTCAGAACTTATGGCAGGGTCGATATAAGATGATATCGATATCACGGATGCTTGGAATACTTGTAGGACTCATGTTCGGAGTAATAATGGCTTCATTCGTCTTCACAATGGGGTCCAGTGCGGAAGGAATAGCCTCCAGCGAAATAGAAATAAATAATACGCGACAAATGTCACAGCTCGTTCTTTATGATTCTCTTATAGCATATCAATGCAGTCCTAATCAAGGAGGGTACGAGATACTTACTAAGGATGAAACTTTAGGTAGCTACTGGAGTGCCTGGACCGAGTACAAGGATGCCAGCGGCGCAAGTGCTACAGCAATAAACTGGGATCATCTGGAAGCAGCTGGAAGCAACCTTAAATGTTATGGCAGTGAATCTAAATTACCAGGTACAGATGGTGCATTAGACTTTGCGTTGGATAACTCATGGCTCAATGATCAGCAAGGCAAATACTCAAGAAAAGATTTCAGGATTACTAAAAAAGTGATATTAGGTCCTTGTATAGCGTATGAAAATGGAGATTCTGGTCCATCTGGAAGTGATCCTCAAGACGCCGTATTCTTATTTAGTGATGAGAGCTCGAATCCAGGTGCTGCAGTAACTAACTATGCAAGAGGAGGGATTTTGGCATCAATCACTTCAGTAAATAACAGAGGTCCAAATTACGGGTTTGGAGGAAAAATGAATCCTAGTGACTGCATGAAACCCAATCACTGGCATGGAGGAGGAACCACTGATTCAATAGTCTCGGTAGTGACTGTAATAGGTGCAGAAGATGTAGAAGATGATATTACGGGTGAAGGGTGGGATCACGTGGATTCATCTAGTATTACAGGAACTCAAGGCGATGATTCGTTTACTGTTTATAAATATAAACTTTGTAAAGGCACGAGAGGATATATACAGACGAATGTAGGCCCAAATAGTGATGAAAAAAGTAGAGGGCTTGATTACTCTGTTGAAAATCCTCCAGGTTCAGCTGATGTAGAGACAGGTAATGATAGAGAGACAAATATAATACATCCTTTTATTGTTTTCACTGAATGGAATGATGATTGCTATCCTTGATTTTGATAATTCATTTATAGAGGCCTCTACAATTATTGGGTGTGAAAAGGAAAGGATTTGATATGCCG